>Ga0233430_1000121_pt1 | contig 161242 bp, 145 predicted proteins | sample SI_118_April2016_2_FD_179883 | JGI IMG/M metagenome (GOLD analysis project Ga0233430, IMG submission 179883) | Seawater microbial communities from Saanich Inlet, British Columbia, Canada - SI_118_April2016_150_MG | ecosystem: Environmental > Aquatic > Marine > Inlet | place: Canada: British... | reverse complement strand
CTGCGAATAGACCTTGGCCATGGGATCTCCTCTGCGAATCATCGCAACTAGAGAATCATGAACCGAGCAAAATGGGAATCCCTTCAGATCAGAATTGAATCATTCAATCTCGAAAATGGGCTAGTGCGCATTCGAAGAAAATGCGCTCAGACTCTTAAGAATCGAGCAATTGAACCAATTACTTAAGTCGCACCAAATAAGCTACGGTGGCGGCTCCAATTAAATGAAAATTGCGCTAGACGAATTTGACTTTCAACAGCTCGTAAAACTTGCCGCCCGACGGCGTCGCCACCTCGACCTCGTCGCCGACCTGTTTACCGATCAGGGCGCGCGCCAGGGGGGAGCGGACGGAGAGGCGCTTTTCCTTGATGTCGGCCTCGTCCTCGCCGACGATCTGGAATTTCATCTCCGCATCATCGTCCTCGTCCACCACCGTGACAGTGGCGCCGAACTTGACGGTCTTGCCGGTCAAGGCCGAGGTATCGATGATCTGGGCCCGGCTGACCTTGCTCTCAATTTCGGCGATGCGGCTTTCGACGAAGGCCTGGCGTTCCTTGGCGGCGTGATATTCGGCATTTTCCGAAAGGTCGCCGTGGGCGCGCGCTTCTTCCAGCGCCCGAATAATCGAGGGGCGCTCCACACCTTTCAACCGCTTCAATTCCTCTTCCAAACGGTTGAACCCCGTTTGGGTCATTGGCACCTTTTCCATGAGCCGGTCGTTAGCCTCGTTTTGCCAGAGTACGCAGTATCGTGATGATCAGTTCATTTGAACCGACCAAATAAGAAAGATTAGAAGTAAGACTGTAATGGGGCAACATCAAGGCCCCGTTGTTTCAAAAGTCCGATGGCTGCCACTGCCGATCGTGCCCCCGAAACCGTCGTATAATAGGGGATGCGGTGTGTCAAGGCGGCCCGGCGCAAGGTGAAACTGTCGGCGATGGCCTGGGCGCCTTCGGTGGTATTAAAGATCAATGCAATGGCGCCGTTGGTGATCGCATCCACAATGTGGGGACGGCCTTCCAGGACCTTGTTGACCGCTTCGACCGTGATGCCTTGGGCCTTTAGATGGCTCGCGGTGCCGGAAGTTGCGGTAATCGTAAAACCAAGTTCGGACAGCTCCCGCGCCAGCTCGGCGGCGGCGGGTTTGTCGCGATCCTTGACGGAAATGAACACCTTGCCGTGTTCGGGCAGCTCCGTACCCGCGGCAATCTGCGATTTTGCGAAGGCGGCGGCAAAAGAGCTATCCAGGCCCATGACCTCGCCGGTGGACTTCATCTCCGGTCCCAACAACACATCGACACCGGGGAAACGGGCGAAAGGAAACACCGCTTCCTTCACCGCCACATGCTTCTGCTTGCTGAGGTCGAGGTTAAAATCCGCCAATTTTTCGCCCGCCATGACGCGTGCCGCCAGCTTGGCAATGGGCTGGCCCACGGCCTTGGCGACGAAGGGCACGGTGCGGGAGGCACGGGGATTGACCTCCAGAATAAATATTTCATCCTGGCGCACGGCGAACTGCACGTTCATCAGACCAACCACCGACAATCCGCGCGCAAGGGCATCCGCCTGGCGGCGAATTTCATCGACGATATCGTCACTCAGCGAGTAAGGGGGGAGGGAACAGGCCGAATCGCCTGAATGAATGCCCGCTTCCTCGATATGTTCCATGATGCCGGCGACGACCACATCCTGGCCATCGGCGAGGGCGTCGAGGTCAACCTCGATGGCATCTTGGAGATAACCATCTACCAGGACCGGACTGTCACCCGATGCTTTTACGGCCTCGGTCATATAGCGGTCCAACTGCGCTTCGTCGCGGACGATCTCCATGGCGCGGCCACCCAGGACATATGACGGACGCACCACCACGGGAAAGCCAATTCTTGCCGCGATTTCATGGGCCTCTTCGCTCGAAGTGGCAATGCCGTTGGGCGGCTGTTTCAATTCCAGGCGATGCAACAGTTCCTGAAAACGATGGCGGTCCTCCGCCAAATCGATGGCATCTGGGCTGGTTCCCAGGATCGGTACGCCGGCGGCTTCCAGTTCAGCGGCAAGCTTCAAGGGCGTCTGGCCGCCGAATTGTACAATCAAGCCCTTCAGGCTGCCGTTGCTTTGTTCCAGACGGACGATTTCCAGCACATCTTCGGCCGTCAAAGGTTCGAAATACAGCCGGTCCGAAGTATCGTAGTCCGTCGATACGGTCTCGGGATTGCAGTTCACCATGATCGCTTCATAGCCCGCCTCGCGCAGGGCAAAGACCGCATGGACACAGCAGTAATCAAACTCGATGCCCTGGCCGATCCGATTCGGGCCGCCGCCAAGAATGATGATCTTTTCCCGATCACTGGGCCGCGCCTCGCACTCCACCGGCTGGTTCAGGCCTTCGTAGGTGGAGTACATATATGGGGTATGGCTTTCGAACTCTGCAGCGCAGGTGTCGATCCGTTTGTACACCGGGTGTACATCCAAGGCGTGACGATGGGCCATGACCTGGTCGCCGCTTTGGCCCGTCAGCCGTGCCAGGCGTTGGTCGGAGAAACCCTGCGCCTTCAAGGCGCGCATCTGTCGTGGATCATCCGGCAGGCCATCGGCGGCAAGTTTGCCTTCCGCCGCAACAAGATCGCCGACCTGGGCCACGAACCAGGGATCGATCCAGGTAATGCGTTCGATCTCTTCCGGCGCCATACCGTGGCGTATAGCCTGGGCGACCACCAACAGGCGGTCCGGCGCCGGCCGCGCCAGGGCCGCGCGCAAGGCATCGGTGGGATCCTCCGCCACGCCGGGAATGACGATCTCGTCCAGGCCCGATAGCCCCGTTTCCATGGAGCGCAGGGCCTTTTGCAGGCTTTCCGCGAATGTCCGGCCCACCGACATGGCCTCGCCCACGGATTTCATCGAGGTGGTCAGAAGGGCGTCGGTGGAGGGGAATTTTTCAAACGTGAAACGCGGTATCTTGGTCACCACGTAGTCGATGGTCGGCTCGAAAGAGGCGGGAATGACGCCGCCTGTAATGTCGTTATCCAGCTCGTCCAGGGTATAGCCGACCGCCAGCCGCGCCGCGACCTTGGCGATGGGGAAGCCGGTTGCCTTCGAGGCCAGGGCGGAGGAGCGGGAGACCCGCGGGTTCATCTCGATCACCACCAGGCGGCCATCCGCCGGGTTCAGGGCGAACTGCACGTTGGAGCCGCCCGTATCAACGCCGATCTCGCGCAGGCAGGCGATCGAGGCATTGCGCAGGATCTGGTATTCCTTATCCGTCAGGGTTAGGGCCGGGGCCACCGTGACGCTGTCGCCGGTATGGATGCCCATGGGGTCCACATTCTCGATGGAGCAGACGATGATGCAATTGTCGGCGTGATCGCGCACCACCTCCATCTCGTATTCTTTCCAGCCCAGCACGGATTCTTCGATCAGCACCTCGTTGGTGGGCGAGGCATCCAGACCGGTGGTGACGATGGCCTGGAATTCATCCCGGTTATAGGCAATGCCGCCGCCCGTGCCGCCGAGGGTGAAGGAGGGCCGAATGATCGCCGGCAGGCCGACCGTCTCCAACGCCGCCCAGGCTTCGGTCATATCGTGGGCGATGCCGGCTTGGGGTGTCTCCAGGCCGATGCGGGTCATGGCGTCGCGAAACAGGCTGCGGTCCTCGGCCATGTTGATGGCATCGGGTTTGGCGCCGATCAGCTCAACCCCGAATTCCTTCAAGGTACCGTTTTCGTGCAGCGACATTGCCGTGTTCAGTGCGGTCTGTCCGCCCATGGTGGGCAGGATGGCGTCGGGACGTTCCTTGGCGATGATCTTGCGGACAATTTCCGGCGTGATGGGTTCGACATAGGTGGCTTCGGCGAAATCCGGGTCGGTCATGATGGTGGCCGGGTTGGAATTGACCAATATGACCCGATAACCCTCGTCCCGCAGGGCCTTGCAGGCCTGGGTGCCGGAATAGTCGAACTCGCAGGCCTGGCCGATGACAATGGGCCCGGCACCGATGATCATGATGCTTTTAATGTCTGTCCGTTTCGGCACCGGCTGGCTTCCTCATGACATGCCTCTGCCCGCGCCAACTTTGGTCTTCATGGGCCAATTTGGTGTGGGCGTGGTAACAGAAGCCTGTTTAGATCAATGCCCGGCGTCCCGCCGGGCGCGCGCAATATAGACCCTTGCCTGGCGCAGGGCTACGAGATTCACTGCAATCGGTGCAAAGAATCACCAGCTAAAATTAGCTCGACTATTTTAATGTCAGGCCAGCTGTCTTGGCTTCAAAGCCGCTGGCCCAGCGCTTGGCATCGGCGACTTCGCCGGGCTGCATCAGGCGCGCGGCTTCATCACGAAGCGCCAAGGCCTGTTGTTGCAGCCCTGGAATGGCGTGATTGGCCGCAACGGTCAGCCAGCCATAGGCTTTGACAAGATCCTGGCGCACCCCAAGGCCCCGAATATGCAAGGAGCCGAATGCCAGCTGTCCCGATGGGTTACCCTTGATCGCCGCCTTGTGGAACCAGATGGCGGCAATGGCATCGTTGCGTTGCACGCCCTTGCCGTAAAAATACATCGCCCCCAGCATGAATTCCGCACCCGCATGCCCGCGTTGGGCCAGATGTTGAAATTCGCTGCGGGCGGGGTCGAATTTGCCATGATCATAGGCCACGACCGCGCCATTAAAATCCGCTCGCGCGGGAGCGCTCAGTGGATAAAACGGCGAGAGGCAAAGGCAAAAGACCGCGAATATGAAAGTTGGGCGCCGCATGGTTCTCTTTGGCCCGTCATTGTGATGCTGACCCAGCATACAACAATGGAAGCTAGATGGCGAATAAGATGGACAGTGGCGGCATTCGGTACTAAGTCAGCTTAGCGCTATTACGAATAGGAACCTTGCGGGCAGATGCCAGACACGACGTCGAATTCCGAGCAATCGAAGTCATCTCCCGCTGAAGGGGAAGAGGCGCCGGTCCTGATCGCGCCACGCCGGCGGCCGGGTATTTTTACACGCCTGCGCAATTATTTCCTGACCGGTGTCATCGTTACGGCGCCCATTGCCCTGACCATCTATCTGACCTGGCAATTCATTGACTGGGTGGACAGCCAGGCAATTCCATTGCTGCCAGCAAAATACAATCCAGAGAATTATCTGCCGTTTTCATTGCCGGGCCTGGGCCTGGTGATCATGTTGGTGATTTTGACGTTTGTCGGTTTTTTGACGGCAAATATTTTTGGCCGCACATTGCTGAAAACCGGCGAGCGACTGGTCAACCGCATGCCGGTGGTGCGCACGATATATGGCGCGCTAAAGCAAGTTCTGGAAACGGTGCTTAGTCAGTCCTCAAATTCGTTTCGCCAGGCGGTTTTAGTTGAATATCCCCGGCGCGGCATTTGGACCATGGCCTTTGTCACCGGTGATACCGAGGGCGAGGTGGCCGAGCGCCTGGATGACGAGATGATCAATATCTATGTCCCGACGACGCCAAATCCAACCTCGGGCTTCTTGTTGATGGTGCCCCGGCGGGATTTGATCTTCCTTGATATGCCGGTGGAAGATGCGGCCAAGTATATTATCTCCATCGGCGTGATCGCGCCGGAGGTGAAGGCGGAGATCACCGAGCTACCTAGTAGAGAGCCCCGCGAGACGGAAACACCCACGCGAATGTCTGCTGAATAAGCTTTAGGCGCCTGCGTTTATCGCTCTCCATATCTTCTCCGGCGTTGCCGGCATGTCCATGTGCAGGATGCCGAATTCGGCCAGGGCATCAACCACGGCATTCATCACCGCCGGCAGGGCGCCGGAAGTTCCGGCTTCACCGCAACCCTTGACGCCGAGGGGGTTGGTCGTGGCCGGTACCGGGTGATCATCGAACGAAATGATGGGGATTTGATCGGCCCGGGGCATGGCGTAATCCATGAACGAACCGGATAGCAATTGCCCCTGGCCGTCATAGACCGCATGTTCCATCAAAGCCTGACCGATACCTTGGGTGACGGCGCCGTGAACCTGACCTGCCACCAGCAGAGGATTGACCATGGTGCCGAAATCATCCACCACGATATAGCGGTCAAGGCGCGTCGAACCGGTCTCCGGATCAATTTCCAGTTCGCAGATATGCACGCCATTGGGATAGCTGGACGGTGGTGTGTCGATCACCAGGGCGGCATTCAGCGCGCCGGCCCGGCCCTCCTCCGACTGGGCCAGTTCCATCAGGCTAATACCCCGATCCGTGCCGGCAATTTGTAATTGCCCGGCTTCGAACTGGATATCCTCGATGGCGGTTTCCAGTTTTTCCGCCGCCAGATGGCGGGCTTTTTCTTTCACTTCCACGCTGACCGAGACGATCGCGGCGCCACTGGCCATGATGGAGCGGGAACCGCCGGTGCCGCCGCCCGCCAACAGTTCATCGCTATCGCCCTGGAGCAGCCGGATAGACTCGAACGGTACCCCTAATTGGTCGCACAACACCTGGGCGAAGGCAGAGGCATGGCCCTGGCCATAATTTTGCGTACCGGTTATCAGGCTGACGGTGCCGTCGTCCTCGAAATGCACGCCGCCCATTTCCTTGCCGGCTGGTGCGGTGGCCTCCAAATAGGCGGAAATGCCGCGGCCGCGCAACATGCCCTTGGCCCGGCTGGCAGCCTGGCGGGCGGCAAAACCCTGCCAATCCGCCTGTGTCAGGCATTTATCCAATACCGTGGCAAAATCGCCGCTGTCATAGGCCTGACCCGAGGCGGAGGTAAAGGGCATGGCGGAGCCAGGGATCAAATTCAGCCGCCGCAATGCGATCGGATCGCGGCCGGTTTCCCGCGCCGCCAGATCGACCAGACGTTCCATATAGTAATTAGCCTCGGGCCGGCCGGCGCCGCGATAGGCCCCAATGGGCGTGGTGTTGGTGAACAGGCATTTCGTGGTGACCGCGATGACCGGGGTTTTGTACACGCCAGGCATATTCTTGAAGATATTGCCGGCTTGTACATTTGGCCCGACGGTGGACAGAAAGGCCCCCATATTGGCCAGGCCATCGGCGCGGGCGGCCAGGAAATTGCCATCCTCGTCCAGGGCCAGGGCAGCCTCCACCACCGAATCCCGGCCATGCTGGTCGGAGACGAAGCTGTCGCTGCGTTCATCGCACCATTTGATGGGCCGGCCCAATTCGCGGGCGCCATGCAGGATCGCGACATACTCGGGATAGACCGACGATTTCATACCGAACGAGCCGCCGACATCAAAGGTCCGCACGCGGACCTGCTCCGGCGGCACTTTAAGGATTTTGTTGGCCAGGGTGTTTTTTGCGGCAAAGGTGCCCTGACAGCCGATATGCAGGGTGAAGCGCCCGTCCCCATTCCCTTCTGGCGCACTATATGCCGCCACCGCCGCGCGCGGCTCCAACGGTGCGATAACCAGCCGGTTGTTGAAGAAACTTATCCGGCTGATATGCGCCGCCTTGGCAAAGGCCGCCTCGACCGCCACTGGATCACCGGCAAGGTAATCCAGGCACTGGTTGCCCTCGATTTCGGGCCAGACCTGAGGTGCGCCGGCCAGGGCGGCGGCCTCCACCGTATCAACCGCCGGCAATTCGTCGATCTCAAGCATGACCGCTTCGGCGGCATCCTTGGCCTGGGCGATGGTTTCGGCGATCACGGCGGCCACGGGATGGCCCCGGTAGCGTACCCGGTCGATGGCCAGGGCCGGGTTCTCGGGCGCTAGCAGCGGTGTGCCGTCATGGCTCTTCAAGGCGACGTTGCAGGGCAGGGTGCCATAGCCGGCGGCCTGGAGGTCGGCGCCGGTATAAATCGCCAGCACGCCGGGCATGGCCAGGGCTGCATCCCGTTCGATATTCCTGATAATGCCGTGCGCATGGGCCGAGCGTAGGATATAGGCATGTGCCTGATTGGGCAGATTGATGTCGTTGGTATAGCGGCCTTCGCCTCGCAACAGGCGCGGATCCTCGGTTCGCGAAAGGGGTTGACCCACGGCTGGTGTGCCGGTTACGAAATCCATCTTGGCCGCCTCCTGAATATTTCACCTATGCTTCGATTCATACTACCTTGTCAGGCAGGGATTCTGAATGTTTTGGAGCAGGCATGAAATTGCGGGGCGGCGCGCGCATTGGCGTTGATATCGGTGGCACGTTTACGGACCTTGTTTTGAGTGATGCCGGCGGGCGTACCTGGTTCGATAAACGCTCCTCAACGCCGGCGCAGCCGGAGCAGGCGGTCCTGGACGGCATTGTTGCTCTGCTGCGCCGCGCCGGTTTGGAACCGGCCGATCTGCTTGAGGTCTTGCATGGCACCACTGTCGGGTCGAACACCCTGCTACAGCAAAGCGGCGCCCGTACGGGGCTGATCACCACCAAGGGTTTTCGTGATGTGCTCGAGATTGGCCGGGTTCGCACGCCCGATATGTTCGATTTGCAGTGGGACAAACCCGTGCCCCTGGTACCCCGCCGTTTGCGGGCCGAGGTGGCGGGACGTATCGCCGCCGACGGCAGTGTCATCGAACCCCTTGATGAAGACGGATTGCGCACCGCCGCGGCGGATTTGGTGGCCCAGGATGTGCAATCCATCGCCATCTGCTTTATCAACAGCTACCGCAATCCCGCGCACGAGCGTCGCGCCGATGCGGTGCTGCGCGAATATTTCCCCGATCTCGCCATTACCGCCTCGGTCTCGGTGCTGGCCGAGATGCGGGAGTATGAGCGGACCTCGACGGCGGTGGTGAACGCCTATGTCTTGCCGATCCTGCAGTCCTATCTGCAACGCCTGCGCGATGGTTTGCTGGCGATTGGAATTACCGCGCCATTATTGGTCAGCGATTCCAATGGCGGTCTGGCCGCCGCCCGCACGGCGATGGAAAAACCGGTTTTCTTTATCTCGTCGGGCCGCTCCGCCGGTGTCGTGGGCGCCGCCCGGCTGGGACGGGCGGCGGCGGAAATGGACGTGGTGGTGTTCGATATGGGGGGCACCACGGCGTCTGCGTCGTTGGTTCAGGGCGGCCAGATTTCCCGCGCCAACGAATATGAATTCCGCGCCGGTATCTCGGTCCCGGCCCGCTTTATCAAGGCGGGCGGTTATATGATGCGGGTGCCCACCGTGGATGTGGCCGAAGTTGGCAGCGGCGGCGGTTCCATCGCCTGGATCGACGATGGCGGCCTGCTGCACGTGGGCCCGGTTTCCGCCGGGGCCGATCCCGGGCCCGCCTGCTATGGCCAGGGTGGGGAGCGGCCGACGGTCAGCGATGCCAACGTGGTGTTGGGCTATCTACCCGACCAACTGGCCGGCGGCGGCCTGCATCTGGATGTGGACAAGGCCCGTGCGGTGATCCAGCGTGATCTGGCGGCACCACTGGGTCTGTCAGTGGAAGAAGCGGCGTTCGGGGTGCGGGAAGTGGCCAATGCCAACATGGCCAGGGCGATCCGCGCGGTCAGCGTCGAACGCGGCATCGACCCCCGAGACTTCACCTTGGCGGCCTTTGGCGGCAGCGGCCCGGTGCATGCCTGTGATCTGGCAAAAAGTCTGGATATCAACCGGGTGTTGTTGCCCATGATGCCAGGGGTTTTTACCGCTTTGGGCATGCTGACGGGTGATGTGGAGCGGCATTTTCTGACCGCTATGCCGGGTTTGTTGCAGAATTTGCGACTATCCGAATTGGACCGGGCCGTGGCGGACCTGCGCCTCCAGGCGGCGGCCGCCTTGCGGGATGAGCATTTCACGCCCGAGCAAATGGTGCTCGCCTTTAGTCTGGAATTGCGTTTCGAAGGTCAGGATTCCGAATTGCCGGTGCGTTTGCCCGATGCGGTTCTAGAGATCGAAATCCCCTGGCTGCGGCAGCAGTTCCTGGCTGCCTACGAGGCGGTCTATCAATATGCCGCTGATGATGCGGTCGAAGTGGTCAACCTGCGCCTGCTCGCCCGGGGCGTGCGCGCGGGCAAGCTCGATTTTGCCACCCTGAGCATCACCGGTGTGGCGGAAGATCATGCGCCGGCCTCTGAACGAGAGGTTTATTTCGGCCGTGATTTAGGCTGGTCACGAACAAGGGTTCTGGATCGGCAGGCGTTTACGGGCACGGCGCATGGTCCGTTGATATTGCAAAGTAGCGACAGCACGGTGGTGGTGCCGCCGGGCGGCCAGGTTGCGAACGATGGCCTGGGCAATTTGCTGATAGACCTCAGGGAGGGAACTGGGCAATGAGCTTGAATATTGATCCCATTACCTTTGCCGTGATTAAGAACGGTCTGGATACCATTGTGGACGATATGGCCTATACGGTCATGCGGACGGCTCGCTCGCCTATCGTGCGGGACGTCTTGGACTATTCCGCGACGATCTGCGATGCCCGCGGGCGTATCCTGGCCCAGGCCAAGACCGTCGCCTTGCACCTGGGCGCGGTACCGGATGCGGTCATCGCGGTGTTGGATGAATTCGGCGATGATCTGTTCGATGGCGATGTCATCATTTTGAACGATCCTTATGCCGGCGGCATGCATCTACCGGACATTTTTATGTTCAAGCCGATCTTCCATGAACAGGCCTTGCAGGGTTTCGCCGTTGTGATCGCCCACCATTCCGACGTGGGCGGGCGGGTGCCGGGGTCGAATGCCTCTGATTCAACAGAGATTTTTCAGGAAGGCCTGCGCATTCCGCCCTTGAAACTGTATGCCGCCGGGCAGAAAGACCGCTCGCTATTCGCCTTGTTGCGAACAAACGTGCGCCTGCCTGATATGCTGCTCGGTGATCTGGCGGCCCAGCTGGCGACCTGCAGTGTCGGTGAGCGGGCCTTTATCAACCTAATCAAGAAACATGGCGCCGAAGGTTTGGGACAATATTTCAATGCCTTGCTGGACTATGGCGAACGTCTGACCCGTCAGGCCATTCGTGCCTGGCCCAATGGCCGCTATGAATTCACTGACTATATCGACGATGATGGCTTCGATCAGGGGCCGATCCCCATCGTCTGTGCCATCGATGTGATGGATGATCATCTGGTGGTGGATTTCGAAGGCTCGTCTTCCCAGGTCAAGGGCGCCATCAACTGCACCTTGTCCTATACCAAATCGTCGACCTATGTGGGCATTCGCTGTGCCCTGGGCCGCGAGGTGCCGAACAATGCCGGCATTTATCGCTGTATCACCATTACCGCGCCGGAAGGCTCGATCTTGAACCCGCGGATGCCGGCGGCGGTGGCGGCGCGCGCGCTGACGGGTTATCGGGTGGTGGATGCGGTGCTGGGCGCCTTGGCGGCGATCGTGCCGGAGCGGGTCATGGCAGCGGGCGAGGGCGGCAACACGGTGGTCTGTATCGGCGGTTATGAGGGCGAGGCCCAAGGGCAGGCTAAGACGCCATTTATCCTGGTCGATATGATCAATGGTGCCTGGGGCGGCCGGGCTGGCAAGGATGGTATCGAGGGGGTGACGAACCCCTCGCAAAATATGTCCAATATGCCGGTGGAGACACTGGAAACCCGTTATCCCATCCGGGTCGAGGAATATGCCCTGCGCCCGGATTCCTGCGGACCGGGCGAGTATCGGGGCGGTCTGGGATTGATCCGGCAATATCGCCTGCTGGCGGACGAGGCGGTGTTGCAACTGCGCGCGGACCGGGCGGTTATCCCACCCTATGGCCTGTTCGGCGGTGGCCGGGCCGCGCCCAGCCGGAATATTCTGGACCCGAACGGTGCGGCCGAGGCATTGCCATCAAAGGTAACCCGTACGCTGCGTGGCGGCGAGGTGATCCGCCATGAACAGGCGGGTGGCGGCGGCTATGGCGATCCTTTGTGCCGAGACCCCGAACAGGTGGCGGCTGACGTGGCAAATGAAAAAATCAGTCCGGCCTTTGCCGAAGAGCATTTCGGGGTGGTCATGATGGCGGGAGATTCTGCGCCTGATCTGGCCGCGACCGAAGCGTGCCGACGGTCGAGAAAGTAGACTGCTTATTGCGCCACGACCATGTGGCGCGGCGCCGTGATCCTATTCCTTCAACAGGCCCATGGCGTTGAAGCTGGCTTCTTCACTACGGGTGATGATCAAATGATCATGCAGGACGATGCCCAGGGGGGCGGCGGCGGCGTTGATCTGTTTGGTCATTTCGATGTCGGCGCGGCTGGGCGTGGCATCGCCCGAGGGGTGATTGTGCACCAGGATAAGTGCCGTCGCGCCCAGTTCCAAGGCCCGTTTGACGACTTCGCGCGGATATACCGGCGTGTGATCAATGGTGCCGCGTTGCTGTACCTCGTCGGCGATCAAGCGGTTCTTGCGGTCCAGAAACATGATCCGGAAGGCTTCGGTCTTGTCGTGCCCCATGGCGGCCCGGCAATAATCCAATAGCGCCTGCCACGAGCTGACAATGGGCTGCCCGATCAATTGCGCCCGGCTTAAATGCAGGGCGGCGGCCTGGCTTGCCTTCAGGGTGGCAATAGTGGTTTCGCCCAGGCCCGCGCCTTGCAATGCATCAACATCCGCCGTTAGGACCCCGGCCAGACTGCCGAACTGTTCGATCAGTCGCTTCGCCAGGGGTTTGACGTCGCCCTGACGCAGGGCGCCGAACAAAATCAGCTCAAGAAGTTCGTATTCGGGCAGGCTCTCGGGGCCGCCCCGTAGGAAACGTTCGCGCAGGCGTTGGCGATGGCCGTGGTAGTGGGGTTTTTTCGCTTTATCCGCCAATACAAACTCCGCAACCGGCATCAATCATAGGGTGGCTTGTGCAAGCCCTGGGGCGAGGTGGTAAATATTTGCACGCCATCCGCCGTAACGCCCAGGGAATGTTCAAATTGGGCGGAAAGGGATTTATCCCTGGTTACCGCGGTCCAGCCGTCGTTCAGCATTTTCACTTCCCAGGTGCCCAGATTGATCATCGGCTCGATGGTAAAGAACATGCCCTCGCGCAGCTCCAGCCCTTTTCCCGCCGCGCCGTAATGCAGCACGTTGGGAGCATCATGAAAGACCCGGCCCAGGCCATGGCCGCAAAAATCCCGCACCACGGAACAGCGCTGATCCTCGGCATAGGTCTGAATGGCATGGCCAATATCGCCCAAGGTCGCGCCAGGCTTGACCACGGCAATGCCCCGCATCATTGCCTCGTAGGTAACGTCGCACAGACGCCGTGCCTTCAGCTTTGGCTTGCCCGCGAAATACATCCGCGAGCTGTCGCCAAACCAGCCGTCCAGGGTGACGGTGACATCAATGTTCATGATATCGCCGTCCTTGAGGACCCTATCGCCCGGAATGCCGTGACAGACCACATGGTTGATGGAAATGCAGACGGATTTGGGAAAGCCCTTGTAGTTCAAGGGCGACGGCGTGGCGTCATGATCAATGATAAAATCGTGGCACAGCTTGTCCAATGCATCGGTGGTAACACCGGGTTTTACATGCGGGCCGATCATGTCCAGGCACTCGGCGGCCAGACGGCCGGCCCGTGCCATGGCGTCGAAATCCTCCGGGCTGTACAGCTTGATCAGGCCGGTGTTCTCGGGCGGTGCCTTGTTGGCGGCGACATAGTTCATTTGGCTTTCATCCCCAAGCCTATAAATCGAGTTGCAATGGTTTCCGCACCTGGATGCCCGTGATGTCGATGTGGCAATCATAACAAATCGCCTCGACACCACGCCCCATGGCCCGGTGCAATTCCCTCCCATACGTCGGATCGATATCCTCGGCAATACTAAAGCGGTCACAATCGCTTCTTTGTACCAGATAAAACATTACCGCCCGGTGTCCAGCGGCGACCATGTCGCCAAGTTCAACCAGATGTTTGGCGCCGCGTTTGGTGACGGAATCGGGGAATTCGGCCAAACCCGGTTGACGCATCAGATGCACATTCTTGATCTCGACATAGCAATCGGGCCGGTCCGCGTCTTCCAGCAACAAATCCACCCGTGAATTCTGACCATACTTAACTTCGCGCCGTAGGATTTCATAGCCTCGCAACGGCTCGATTTCACCCGCCTCGATGGCTTCGGCGGCGATGCCGTTTGGCAGGGCTGTGTTGATGCCGACCAGGCCGCCGTCAGCATGCATCAACTCCCAACTGAACTTCAACTTGCGCTTGGGGTTGCGGGACGGTGACAGCCAGACCTCGGCGCCGGCATCTTTCAGGCCCAGCATGGCGCCGGGGTTGGCACAATGGGCCGTGACCTCGGTACCATCGTCCAATTGGATATCGGCCAGGAAGCGTTTGTAGCGGCGTAGCAGGGTGCCGTGTATCAAGGGATCGGGAAATTGCATGGCAGCAAATTAACCGCGTGCGCGTCGCGGTGCAATCGCCGTATCGGCAGCCTGCGATGACAGGATCAATTCAGGACTGCTATAGTGCAAGAATCAACGCCAACCGTGAAGGCCCGCAGAACATGTCTGATAGCCCAAAGACCGTAACCGCCGCCGTCATCATTATCGGCGATGAAATTCTGTCCGGCCGGACCAAGGATCAAAATCTGGCCTTCCTGGCCGAGGCCTTGAACGAGGTTGGCGTGCAGTTGCGCGAATGCCGCGTGGTGGCGGATGTGGAGGGCGAGATCGTGGCCGCGGTCAATGCCCTGCGCGCCAGCAATGATTATGTCTTTACCACGGGCGGTATCGGTCCGACCCATGACGATATTACCGCCGACAGCATCGGCGCCGCGTTTGGCCTGGCGGTGGATTTTAACCCCGAAGCGGTCGCTGTATTGGAAGCCCATTATGCCCACACCGGGGCCGAATTCAATCAGGCCCGCATGCGCATGGCGCGCACCCCCGTTGGTGCGGCCCTGGTAGAAAACCCGGTCAGCAAGGCGCCCGGCTTTCGGGTCGAGAATGTCTATGTCATGGCCGGCATTCCTTCGGTTTGCCAAGCCATGTTTCATAGTATGAAGCACGAATTGATCGGCGGCGATCCGGTTCGCTCCATCTCGATCTCGGTACATTTGGCCGAAGGCACCCTGGCCAATGGTTTAAGTGCGCTACAGGACAAATACCCGGATGTCGGTTTGGGTTCCTACCCGTTCTACCGCGATGGCCGCTTCGGTGCCTCCATCGTGGCGCGCAGCCAACTGCCCGAAAGACTGGCCGCCGCGGCGGACGAGATCCGTCAGCTGATGCGTGACCTGGATGGCGATCCGATCGAGCAGGACGAAGAAGCCTAACAAGCCCTAGAAGCCTACGGCGAGAGGATTGCGCCGGCCTTGACCAGGGCTTCGCGCAAGGTATCTATATCGACCTCCCCCACATCACCGGTACCGTTCGCGGCAAGGGCGGCGGCGGTGCCGGCGGCTTGGCCCGTGGCCATGCAGGCCGGAATTTCCTTGGTGGCGTTATGGACGCGCCGATCGACCGAGATGCACCGCCCCGATACCAGCAGATTGCCGACCCCACCGTGATGCAGGGCCCGATAGGGGATTTGATAGCGGGCGCCGTAACGGGTCCAGTGGCCGGTGACCGCGATGGCGTCATCGAAACTGCGTTGATCGTCGTCGGCGCCCAAGACATAGTCGCCGACCAGGCGGCGGGTCTCGGTAATGCCCAATTGATCGGCCGCATCGGCCAGATAGGCGTTGGCGAAACCGGGTACTTCCTTTCGCAGGCGGTCGATCTGCGCCATCATCAGGCGGCGGGATTCGACCTCGGCATAGGTCAGATCCTCGACGGAGGTAGGGTCGATGCGGCGGTCGATATGATCCGACATGCCCCACGGCATTAAGGTTCGGTTCTGTCCGGGCGTGTTGAAAAAACGGCCGCCCAGGGTGGGAAAGAATTTGCCTTCGCTGGCCTCGATAGCCTGATCCGGCGCCTCGACGTTGGCCATGCGGTACCAGCGGTAGGGGTGAACCTTGGCGGCTTCGAACGGCAGGCCGGCCCAGGGCAACAAATCGCCGTCGCCGGTGGCATCGATGACCACCTTGGGCCGGATCGCCTGGCGCCCTGACTTGGATTGGCAAATCACGTGGCTGATGCGGTCGCCGTCCAGTACCAGGTCCGTGGCCCAGGAATGCAGGCGCAGGCGTACGCCGGCCTCCGCGACCATGGTGTCGCCGATAAATTTAAATTCCGCCGGCTCGTAGGCAACGGAATAGCGCACCCGGTCCGGCACGCCGCCCCAAATCAGGCCCCATTTCCGGTAATGCTCGATCAAGGCCGGGTCATCGGAGCCCCATTCCCCCGCCTTGGGAAAGACGGCGGCATTTCTGCTCGCCAGGCGGTCGACCAGTTCCTGGCATAGGCCCGCGATGACCTGGGTGCCGTTGCCGTCATCCAGACTCAACAGCAGGATCACCATGCCCCCCGTGGCCAGACCACCCAGATAGCCATAGCGCTCTAGCAGGACGGTATCGGCGCCACTGCGGGCGGCGGCCACGGCGGCGGCCAGCCCGGCCGAGCCACCGCCGACCACCAGGACATCGGGACTATCGACGATGGGGGTTTGCCGTGGCGCCTCTTCCAGAATGTTGACCGGATCCGAACTCATGAAACTCTTCTTTCAATGGAACGATGCAGAAAAAGCAAACATGACGTGTTCGCGCATTGAGGTTAACATAAAGCCGTCAGGGAACGGGCATAGTCGATTATGGTGTTTGCCACGTTGCTTGTTCCGATCGAATCTTTTGGCCTGCCAGTCTGCAAAGCACACGTCTGCATGAGGATAAGAAACAGTTATGATCGATCTCTACAGTTGGAAGACCTCGAACGGAAAGAAAGCCTCCATTATGCTAGAGGAGTGCGGTCTGGACTATAATATTCACCCGATCAATATCGGCCAGGACGACCAGTTCACGCCGGAATTCACGGCCATCAATCCGAACGGCAAGATCCCCGCCATCATCGACCAGGACGGCCCCGGCGGTCAGCCCTATACGGTGATCGAATCAGGTGCCATTTTGATGTATCTGGCGGAAAAGACCGGCCAGTTCATGCCGTCGGAAATGGCCGCGCGCTATGACGTGATCCAGTGGCTGATGTTTCAAATGGGTGGCATTGGCCCGATCTTTGGCCAGGTGCACCATTTCAAGCGGGCCGCCAAGGAGCAGGTGCCCTATGCCATCAACCGCTATTATACGGAATGCCGGCGCCTCTATGCCGTCCTGGATGCCCGGCTTGAAGGTCGGGAGTATCTGGCCGGTGACGTCTCTATTGCTGATTTCGCGACCCTGCCCTGGGTCTTCCGCCACGATTGGCAGGAGGTCGACCTGGCGGATTTCCCCAACGTCAAACGTTGGTACGATACCCTGATGGCCCGCCCGGCACTGACCCGTGGAATGGATATTCCGGCTTGAACGCCGGCAATAGTCCGCTCGATAACCCATCCGTACAACGAGTACAGACGGCCCTGGCCGCGGCGGGTTCGGGGGCAGGGGTGGTTGCCTTGTCCGAGACCGCCCGCACGGCCCAGGACGCCGCTGACAGCGTCGGTTGCGAGCTGGGGGCCATCGTCAAATCCTTGATCTTTCGGGTCGAAGGACGGGCCGTACTGGCCCTGGTCGCGGGCGACCGAAGCTGCAATACCAAGGTGCTGCCCATGGTCTTGGAGTTGCCGGGCAAATGCAAACGCGCCGACGCCGATCTGGTGCGCGCGGCCACTGGCTTTGCCATCGGCGGCGTTGCGCCGCTGGGCCATCCCAGGCCACTGCCTACCGCCATTGACGCCAGCCTGGGACGTTTTGACGTCATCTATGCGGCGGCGGGCCATCCCTACTGTGTCTTTCCCACCAACCTGGAAGAATTGACGCGGCTGACCAACGGTCGGCTGAGTGACGATGTTTCAGAACCATTGAAATAGGGTGTTTCTGTCTGATTAGCGCTGCCGTAACAGCCGCCTTTTCAGCCTATGCTTGAAGAACTCTTGGTCCGCAATAATTTGATTTTTGTCATAAAATAGATTTACCATATACGTGGCGTTAACTATTTCGGGTCATCATTTTTCCCAACGACGGCATTGGCTAGATCGTGTCTTTCGAGCGGAGGAAAAAATGGCAAGGTCATTGAAGGCATATACGGACGATCATTTAACACTGGCGGAAGCCGGGGAAAGTGTGGCGCAGCTACAACTGGGTCTGTTGTATTCCACGGGCCAAAAAGGCGCACCGCTGGATTATGTGACGGCACACAAGTGGTTGAACCTGGCTGCCTTGCGCGGCAACGGTGAAGCGAAGCGATTGCGCTCGGAACTGGCCGATGTGATGAGCCGGGATGAAATCTCGGAAGCTCAGCGTCAAGCCCGCGAATGGGTCTCGTGTCACTAAGTCAGATCACCAGTCCTGTACGTTGATGCCGTACACCGATCCTGTCCTCCAGGCTCTGGTCGCGAAACTTCCCAAAAATGAAGACGGAAATGCGCTAACACCGGGCATAAAAAATGCCGGCATCGCGGGCCGGCTTTTTTCCAGACCAAGAAGAAATTATTCAAATAGGCAGGACACACCGATACGGGGCGAACTGTTGCCCTGACGCTTCAGGCCGTGCCTGACAGCCGCCTATCATTCGCATCTTGTTGCCCCCCATTTGCCGCGATCCCTAGGCGGCTGGGCCAAGTGCGAGTTGTTCCACGTTTTCCCAGGCCTGTCCGGCGGCGACCATGCAGGTCATGCCATTGGGATGGGTCATGATGATGGTCCAGGTTCCGTCGGACGAGGTTAAAACCTCGATCACCCGGCCGGATGCCGTGACGCCCATGGCCGAGGGGGTTTCCTTGTGGTTCTTGCCCAAGTGGCTGAGGAATTTGTCCCGTTCGCCACAGACCGATCCGCCCTGGACTTGTTGCGCCTGCGAAGCGGATGAAAACAACAGGCTGGCGGCCATTGCTGTCATGGCCAATGCGGTGCGTAACATGACGGTCTCCTTTTTCGAGTCGAAGATTTCCTTTATCTTCAGTTAGAAATATAGGTTAACGACCTTAATAAAATATGAATTATGGAAAATATTGATAGATGCATTCACAGCGTTTTGATGCATTGTTAACACCTGAATCCTTGGGTTTCGGCAGCCATTACTAAAAGGTTAACAATATCGTTTGCAACTTTCCGGCTCAGTTTTTGCCCAACCCGCGATCTGGAAATTACCTGACATGCCCACCATTGACAGGACTTGGAGCGCTGGTTAGAAGGTGGGCACGCAGCGTGCTGGAGGGATGGCAGAGCGGTAATGCAACGGATTGCTAATCCGTCAACGTGTAACAGCGTTGCGGGGGTTCGAGTCCCCCTCCCTCCGCCATTCCCGGCCCGTCATCCCGAACCCGGAAATATGAGCATGATCGGTATCGTTCCATGCCACGACATATGCAGCGACATATGCAACGTATCGGCTTAACCCAGCGGGTTGAGGTGATCCAGGGCCCAACCGGGCCCGCCGAACGGCGTGATGCCCTGGACCAGCGCTGGCATGGATTGTTTGCTGAACTTGGTGCTCTGGCGGTGCCGCTGCCCAATGGCGGGGTGCCGGCCGCGGCCCTGATCGACGAACTGGGCCTGAATGCCATCGTCCTCACGGGCGGCAATAATGTCGCGGAGGCGCCCCATGGCGTCTCTGGGGCCGCTAATGTCGCGCCGGAGCGGGACCGTTTGGAGCGGGATATGATCGCAACATGCCGGACGCGCGGCGTGCCTCTGCTGGGGGTCTGCCGTGGTATGCAGATGATCAATGTGGCCCTGGGCGGACATCTGGAACGGACCAGCGGCCATGCCGGCGTGCGGCACGCAGTTTCGCTCAGCGGCAACGATCATTGGCCCGAAAACTGGGACGTCAACAGCTACCACGATGTATCCATTCCGTTGGCTTCTCTGGCGCCGTCCCTGCGCTGTTTGGCCCGGGCCGATAGCGGCGATGTGGAAGCCTTCGTCCATCTGGATGACAGCTGTCACGGTATCATGTGGCATCCGGAGCGGGAGGCCCCCTTTCGGGCCGAGGATCTGGCCTATTTGAAACAGGTTTTGGAGTTATAGGTCAGATGCGGGCAATTATCCTGGCGGCGGGGCAGGGCACGCGCCTGGCACCTCATACCAATGACCGGCCCAAATGCCTGGTCGAACTGGCCGGGCAGTCGATGCTGAGCCGGCAATTGGCGGTCCTGGGCGAACTGGGTATCGATGATATCGTCCTGGTGGGTGGTTACCGGTCGGACCAGTTGGCTGGCTTTGGGCACAAAGTTGTCCGCAATCAGGACTTCGCCACTACCAATATGGTGCACTCGCTGTTCTGCGCACGCGAGGCTCTGGACGGCTCCGATGATGTGCTGATCGCCTATAGCGATATTGTCTACGAGGCACGGGTGCTGGAGGCGCTGCTGGCCTCAGCAGGCGCGGTATCGGTGGCGGTCAATACGGCATGGCGGGCGCTCTGGCAGGCGCGCATGGATGATCCGCTGTCGGATGCCGAAAGTCTGATACTGGGACCGGATGGCCGGCTGTTAGAGATTGGTCAAAAGGCCAGCGATTATGCCCAAATTCAGGGTCAGTACATGGGACTGATCAAGGTCGCGGCGGCCGAGGCGCCCAAGTTGGCCCAGGTTCACGACCATATGGCCGGTCTGCCGCGTTATGCCGGGGCGGCCCATGGCAACATGTATCTGACCGACTTTCTACAACAGCTGTGCGATCTGGACTGGCCGATTTTCGGCGTCAAAATAGCCGGCGGCTGGTTGGAAGTGGACAGCGTGGAAGATCTGGCGATCTACCACCGCTTGGCCGAGCAGGGCGAATTAGATCGGTTCTGTTTACTAGCCTAGCTAATTTATCATCGTATTGGGGATCAGCAGGATGATCGCGGGGAAGGCAATCAGGATTGCCACGTTGATCAGATCCACGAAGACGAACCAGCCGCAGCCCTTGAACATGTCGCCCATCTTCACGCCGGGGGCCACGCCCTTCAGGATATAAACATTCAGGCCAACGGGCGGGGTGATCAGACCGATTTCTACCATCCTGACCACCAGGACGCCAAAGACGATGGGGTCGATGCCCAATTCCTTGATGGTCGGCAGGATGATCGGCACCGTCAACAGCAACATGCCGATGCCGTCCAGGAACATGCCCAGAACCAGATACATGGCCAGGATCGCAATGAGGACAACGGTCGGGTGCGCGTCGATAGAGAGGATGCTTTCCGATACCGCCGCCGGCATGCCGGTGAAGCCGAGGAAATGCACAAAGATCAAAACGCCGGCGACAATGGCGAAGATCATCGCCGTGGAGCGAGCGGTCTCGACCATGGAATCGCGGAATTTCTTGAAATTCAGGCCCGGCAGCGCGAGGAGCAAGGCGCCCAAAGCGCCCACGGCGGCTGCCTCGGTGGGGGTCGCGATACCGGTGTAAATCGTGCCCATGACCAGGATGACCAGGACCACCATGCCCCAGACCCCCTTGATGGATTTGAAGCGGTCCGCCCAGGTAATGCCCTTGATCGGCGGGCCCAATTCCGGATTGATCTTGAAGCGGATGACCAGCATCAGGGAATAGCTGAAGGCTTCCAGTAAACCGGGCAGAATACCGGCCAACAGCAGCGCGCCAATAGATTCTTCCGCGATGAAGCCATAGATCACCATCAACACAGACGGTGGGATCATGGTCGCCAGGGTGCCGCCGGCTGCCACGCAGCCAGTTGAGACCTTGTCGTCGTAACCGTATTTCTTCAGTTCCGGCAGGGCGATCCGCCCCATCACGGCCGCCGAGGCGGTCGAGGCGCCCGAGGCAGCCGCGAAACCGGCCGAGCCGAAAATAGTCGCGATCGCCAAACCGCCCGGTAGATGGCCAACCCATTGCCGCGCCGCCCAATACAGATCCCGCGTGATGCCGGCGTAAAAGGCGAAGAAACCCATCATGATGAACAGCGGTAGAACCAAAAGGGTATAGGCCGACAGATGACCTTGGGGAATGGTCGAGGCCAGGGAAGCGGCGGGAACGTAGCCGCGCAGCACCCACAAGCCGATAAAACCGGTGATCGCCGTGGCGAATGCGATGCGGATACCCGACATCAACAGGACGGTGAGCGCGACAAGAGCTAATATGCCAAGGGTAATCGGATCCATGAGGCCTTAATTATCCTACTAAATAAAATCCTGAACAGTTCGCACCGCGGCTATTCAGTCACGTGCAAATCAGATTCTTCAACAATGTCAGGTGGAAAACGCTCCGGCATCAGCTTTTGCAGAATTTGCAGCAGCATGCGTACCGCAATCATACCATAACCCAAGGGGATCACCGCCGCCGACGGCCAAACCGGCCAATAGGGCGGCGACATAGTGACATCCTCGTAATCCCATGACAGCCAGGCATTCTTGGAGGCAAAATACGCCAGGGCAGCACAAGTCAGCGCGGACACGATGAGCGAAAGGATATCCGTGACGCGGCGGACTTTTTTCGGCAACGCATCAACCACGAAGGTCATGCCGACGTGGCCATCACGTGCCTGGACGTAGGAAACGCCGAAGAACACGATCATAGGCAACAACAATTCCGCACCTTCCAAATGTCCCGGCAGGGGCGAATTGAAGACGTAACGGCCAATCACTTCCGCCACCACCCAGACCATGACACCGAGGATCAAGAGAACTGAACAATAGGTCAGGATACTCTCGATCAAGCGCATGAAAAGTTCCGCCCTGATCGTAATCAGCGCCAAAACGCCTAACACGACCAGGACGGCAACTATGACGTACAGAAGTTCAGTCATTACGTTAACCGTGGTGCCAAGCAGGCCCTATTTTGTGTGCTTGGCAACGACGGATTTCACGTAGTTCAGCATTTCCGTGCCGGGACGGCCCTTGGCATCCTGCGCCTTGGCCCATTCCGCATAGATCTTGCCGGCACCGGCAGCCAATTCCGCGCGAACCGAGGGGTCGACCTGGACCACTTCCAATTTCTTATGGAAAATCGGGATCCATTTCTTGTCCGCGGTGACGTAGGCGTTGATCATCTTGGCGATCGCGGCATCTTGCGCTGCCGGCATAGCGTTCTGCACCGCCTTTGGCGTCGCGTTCCAGGAATCGATATTGACTGCCTGCAAGCACATGAAACCGCTCATGCCCAGGCCTTCGGTGACATACTTGGAAACTTCATACAGCTTGTAGGCGCCAAAGGCATAGCTGTAAGGGAAACCAAAGCTGTCGATGGTGCCGCGATCCAGGGCGTTGTAGCCGTCGGGCGCGGTCACCATGGTCGGCACGGCACCGAAAACCTGCAATGCCTTGGCGTTCAGGCCGGAAATGCGCATCTTCACGCCTTTCATGTCGGCCGTGGTCTCAATCCGCTTGTTGCCCATGAATTCGTAGGCCGGCAGGAAGGCCGGGCCGAAGAATTTCATGTTCCAGCGCTTGGCCAGTTCGCCAACAAGGGCGGGATGCTTGTGCATTTCCATTTCCACCGCGGCGCGCTGTTTTAGGTCGCGGGGGAGGAGAAACGGCAGTTCCAAAACGGTGTGCATTGGCAGTTTGCCCGGATAGTATCCGACGCAGAGTTGCCCGGCTTCAAAAGCGCCAACACGGATGTTTTCCGGGTTTTGCCGGCGCGGGCCGAGGGCGTCGCCGTAGTTGATCTTCAATTCGAATTCGCCGCCACCGGCTTTTTCCAAATCACCTTTTAAGGATTCTATACCTGCGGTAAAGGCACGCGGGCCGCCCCAGATATTGAAATTCCATACGGAATTTCCAGCTTGTGCCGTCGAGGCGGCGCCGAAACTAAGGGCTAGAAACGCGGCGGCTGCCACGGTCGTGGAAGACTTTAAAATAGAATGAGCCATTGAACTAAACTCCCCTGTTATGTTGCATACTGCTTTTTGATTGCCTGTCTCTTAGCACAGCCGTCTAGAGCGGTCAAAGCAAAGGCGGGGCTATTATTCCGTACCTGGTATTTCAACTTCGAGGGCCAGGATCATGGCGCTCCATGATTTGCCGTGACCATCCAGGTTTAGCGATTCATTGACCCCGCCTTCCAAGGCCTGATCCATGACAAAATTCATACCGTGCAGATTGGGCAATTCATAGCGCCTGATCGGTCCACGCAGGACGCCGCCAAAATGTTCCTTCAGGCGTTCGGGCGTAATTTGCCGCCGCAGGGTGTCGTAGTGCGCCGGTTCGTAGGCGAAAACCGATAGATTGCTGCGGTTGCCTTTATCGCCTGATCGGGCATGGGCGATCTGGCGCAAAGGTACACGGATGCTCATGCTGCTACTCATACGGCGAAGATCTCCAACTCGGGCTGAACATCGCCCCGGTCGACAAATGCCGAATAAGTCATCACCGATGGCGTGATATGGCCGCGATAGCCGCCGCCCGCCGCCGGGCCGCAACACAACAGTGCCTCGACCTCCCATAATAACGTCTCTGCCTCTTCCTGGGACGAGGCGCGCATGGCGCAGCGCAGGCGCACATCCTGGGCCACGGCATCGTATGCCACCGCCGAACCGTGCAGGGCGTTGACACCAATCAGGTCAATGCGCGTCGGCCCGTTGCTGTGATGCAGATTATCCATGCGCTCGGCCACGATATCGCCGGCCATGCGGGCGCGTTCGGCGGCGCCCGGTCCGGCGTAAGAGATTTCCGCCTCGGCCAGCAAGCCACCGTCGAACGCAATGGTGACCTTCAATTGATCGGGGCGGCGGCCGCCATTTGCCTGACTGACCCGGACCCGGTCCTGGCCGTCGTCGGCCAATCCCACTTGGGTGAAATCGGCGCTGACATCCGGTGTCAGGTAGGCGCCTGGATCATGCACTTCATAGAGCAATTGCTCCTTTACCGTCCGTTGACTGACCAGGCCGCCGCTCGCCGCCAATTTGGTGATGGTGGCGGAGCCGTCGGCGCTGACTTCCGCCAGGGGGAAACCCACATAGGCCAGGTTCGGCACTTCCTTGTGGCCGGGGTCTGCGAAATAGCCGCCCGTGATCTGCGCCCCGCATTCCATCAGATGGCCCACGGCGGTGCCCGCGCCTAGTGTAGACCAATCATCCAGGCGCCAGGAAAAATGATGCGCCAGCGGTGCCAGGAACAATGAAGGATCGGCCACCCGCCCGGTGATGATCACATCCGCGCCGGCCTCGATCGCCGGCAGGATCGCCTCGATACCCAGATAGGCATTGGCGGCCAGCATCTCGCGGCCGGTTTCCGACAGCCGGCAATCAGGCTCCAACAGGTGCGTGTCCGGGCCGATCAGATGATTGACCTCGTCGCCGGTTACGGCCGCGACCTTCAGGCCCGTCAGGCCCAGTTCCGCCGCGATCTTGACCGTATGTAGCGCGGCGGCCCGGGGGTTGGCGACGCCCATGTTGGTGATGATGCGGGTGCCGGCGGCATGCGCCAGGGGCAGCACCGCGCGCATGCGCCGTTCCAACAATGGATTATAGCCCTTGTCGGGGTCCGCCCGGCGGTCGCGGTGGCCAAACGCCAGGGTGCGTTCGCCGACGCATTCAAAGATGATGGCATCCAATTTGCCATGGCGGAGCAGATCCAGCGCCGGCTCCAGCCGGTCCGAGGAAAAGCCCGCGCCTGTTCCAATGCGGTAGGTATTTCGCATATCCATCGCAGCAGTTTATCACAATAATGCGGGCATTCGCCGCAACTTGTCATAGCCCACAAAGACATCGACAATACGCGGGGAGGCGGCGATTCATTCGGGGCCGTTGTTATGGAAGGGCGGCATGACCGCATGCTAACAAAATGACGGCTGGGTCTCCGGTACGCATTACCTTTGCCTTGTCGATTGGCCTGATGCTGGGGCAGATGGCCATCATGGCGATCCCCGCACTGACCGTGGATCTAGCGGTTTTATGGCAGCTGGACGCGGCGCGGATCGGCTGGCTCGGTGGGATATACTTCGCCGGCTATGCGGTCGCGCTGCCTTTTCTGACCGGTGCGGCGGAGCGCATGGATGGCCGCATTGTCTATGCCGCCGCCGCATTGATCTCCGCCGCCGCTTCGTTCTGTGTCGCATTGTACGCCGATGGTTTCTGGTGGGCCTTGGCGTTGCGCTTTAGCGCTGGTATCGGCTTCGCTGGTATTCATATCGTCGGCATGAAGCTGTTGGCGGACCGTTTGAGCGGTACAGCACAGGTCCGTGCCAGTGCTTATTACACCGCCGCCTTTGCCATCGGTAGCGGCTGCTCGTTCCTGGCTGCAGGCCTGTTTTCAAAACTGTTTGGCTGGCAGGCCGTGTTTATTGCCGCCGGCATTGGCTCGCTATTGTCCATGGCGGTGTTGCTTTTGATCGGCCCGCCGTTGGCCGGCAACGAGATACGCACGAGCCGATGGTTCCCCGACTTTCGCGCCGCACTACGGGATGTGGAGATTATCCGCTATGTGCTCGCCTACGCCGGCAACCTTTGGGAAGTCTTCGCGGTGCGCGTCTGGTTCGTGCCGTTCCTGGCTTTCAATATGGCGGTGAACGAGGGCGCGCGATGGGGTTTGGAGCCGGCTACCGCCGTTGGCTTGTCGGTATTTATCGCCGTGCCGTTGAATATCGCTATTGCGGAACTGGGCGTTCGATGGGGCCGCAAGCCGGTCATCTTCGCGGTATCGCTGGCCTCTATCGTGGTGTGCGGCTGGCTTGGTTGGCAGGCATCCGGTCCTTATGTGCTCGTTCTTGCCCTGTTGCTGCTGCATGGCATTACCAGCTATGGCGATGTCGGCGCCATCGCGGCCGGTTTCGTGGCGGCTTCGACGGGGGAAACACGGGCGGCGGCTTTGGCGCTGTTCGGCGTAATCGGATTTACCTTTGGCTTTCTGGGGCCCCTCGCGGTTGGGCTGGCCATCGATCTGGCCGGCGGCCGGGAAGAGCCCGTGGCCTGGTTCTGGGCCTTTGCGGTCATGGCGTTTGGTTCGGTGATCTCGGCGGCGGCCATGGCATGGCGGCCCAAATGTCACCCCAAAACGCCTTGATTGCTGCTTTGTGCTAATATGGCCGCCAGTATTTCTCTCTAGATGGATTTCTCATGACAGACAAAGAACCAGGCGGCGCGTTGGCCGGATTTCGCGTGATTGATTTGACCCGTGTGCTGGGCGGGCCGTTTTGCACCCAGCTGCTGTCGGATCACGGCGCCGAAGTCATCAAGATCGAACCGCCGCAAGGCGACGAGGTGCGCGATTGGGGACCGCCGTTCAAGGATGGCCTGTCCGCCTATTTCGCGGGCGTCAACCGCAACAAGCGCTCCATCGGCCTGGATATGCGCACGCAGCGCGGACAGGAGATTCTTTTCCAGCTGCTCGAAGGCGCGGACGTGATGATTGATAACTTCAAATCCGGCAGCCTGGAGAAATGGGGCATTGGCTATGAAGAGGTGCTCTCGAAACGGTTCCCCTCTTTGATTTACTGTTCCATCACCGGTTTTGGCGCCGACGGCCCGTTCGGCGGCTTCCCCGGCTATGACGCCGTCGCCCAGGCGCTGTCGGGGCAGATCTCGGTCAACGGCTCGCCCGAAACCGGGCCGATGCGCATCGGCGTGCCGATCATTGATCTGGCCACCGGGCTATACGCGAGCATTGGGATTCTGCTGGCGGCGGAGGAACGCCGCCGGTCGGGTCTGGGCCAGCGGGTGGATGCCTCGTTGTTCGATACCGGCGTGGCGCTGTTGCATCCCCAGGCGGCGAATTATTTCATGTCCGGCAAGGCGCCGGTGCTGACCGGTAATTCGCACCCCAATATCTCACCCTATAGTCAGTATCCGACCAAAAAGGGTCGGCTGTTCATGGCCATCGGTAATGACCGGCAGTTCCGGTTGCTGGCTGAATTGCTGGGCCATCCCGAATGGTCCACCGACCCACGCTTTCTGCATAACCCCGAGCGGGTGGAAAACCGTGATGCGCTGGACGCCGCGATTACCGAGGCGCTGCGGGACCATGTGGCTGAAGACATTACCATGTCGCTCTTGGCGAAAGGCGCCCCGGCGGGCGCGGTGCTGACCATTCCCGAGGTCGCCGAACATCCCCATACCAAACACCGCGAGATGGTGGTTGAACTGGATGGCTACCGCGGCACCGGCATTCCCATCAAGATGGGCCGCACGCCGGGTTCCGTCCGTACCACGCCGCCCCATTACGGCAGCGCCACCCGCGACGTGCTGGCCGGCCTGGGCTATGACCGGGCCCAGGTCGACGAGTTGATTACCGACGGCGTCGCCTACACGGAACGGGCCAAGCCGCCGACCTGACCCCATCTGACACAAAACAAACGGAAGACCGAATAGGCTGCGCCTACTCCTGGACCGTGATCATCGAGGCGTTCTGGCCATTATTATTTCGCCGTGCATTTGAATGGCCAGATAAGCCGGCTGCCTGCGGGAACCACTTCACCGGTTTCCGTCATATAAGGTATTTCGACGCGCTTTTGCGCCGCCGTCAGTGCCCGTACCGCGTGGTTGTCATAAACCTGACGGTTCTTGAGGAGGTAGAGCGCCGCCGGATCGATCAGGAAAACATCCCGTGGAATTACGCTCTTTGCCACGCTCTTGTACTGCCCGGTGCGGGCCGCATAGATCGAAAAGTGCAGATGCGGATAACCCTCCGCTCCGAAGTGCCCGCCCGTGGTGCCGCTGTTGCCGGAAAAACCGAGCACCTGTCCCAGCCGTACCCGCTCACCGACGGCGAAATCCGGCGGTTCGCGAAAGTGCTTATACTTCGAGTAAATCCAGATCGGCAGGCCAGTATCCTCTGGAGCGTGACGCATGATGATCTGATGCCCGACCAAGCGGGCGCCGGAATAGGCGTGCACGACCTCGCCGTCCGCCAGGGCGACCAGCGGCGTGCCCACGTCGGCGGAAATATCGCTGCCGCCGTGATAGCCGTGATTGGCCCACTGGACCCGATGGGAGCCGTCATAGCGGGTTTGGTCGCCGAACGCGGAGGCAATTTCCAGGCAGCGACCGCCGGCGGGATAGAGCGGCACCACGCCGGTATTGAAAAGCCCGGCCTTCTCCTGCACCGCGCGGCTGGCGGAGGGATGCATCGGATTGTTCCCTGCCTCCACCCGGGCCGGGCGGGGCGCCTTCTTTTTCTTGCCGCCCTTGCCCGCGCCGCGCCGGTTTTGGGCCAGCGACAAGGATATATCGGTGCCTGCCGCCGCACCGACTTCACCGGAGGCGAATGCCGCCGAGGCGCCGCCCGGTAGACTCAGCGTGAAAATGAGGGCCATCGTGCCGGCGGCAAGGATTTTGTAATCGATCATGACGTAAACAACTCCACGTTATCCGGCTGGGTGACTCTCCTCCCTGATTTCCTTAATCCTGGGTCACGATCATCGAGGCGTTTTGGCCGCCGAAGCCAAACGCATTGACCTGGATGGTTTCGACTTTGGTTTCGTGCGGTTCGTTGATCACGGCGTGAAATTCCACTATCGGATCAACATCCTTGGTGCCGGCGTTGGGAATGACCGCGTTGGCCTTCATGCTGGCCATGCCGCCGAACAGGCTGAAAACACCGGCGCCGCCCGCCGTATGGCCCAGGTGCCCCTTGACCGAGGCCACGGGCAGAGGATCCCCGCGGCCGGCGAACAGACGGTTGATGGCCTTGGCCTCGGCGATATCGCCGACCGTGGTCGCGGTACCATGGGCGAACAGGGCATCGACCGCGTCAGCTTCCATACCGGCATCGGCCAGGGCGTCCTCCATTGCCACCTGTTCCCACTTGCCGTTCGGTTCGGGCGATGACGGATGGTAGGCGTCGGCCAGGGAGCCATAGCCCCGGACCCGGCCATGGATTGTAGCACCCCGTGCGCGGGCCCGGTCGGCGCGTTCCAATACCAACACGCCGGCACCCTCGCCGGGCATCACCCCAGTGCGGTTCACATCGAACGGCATGCAGGCCTTGTAGGGGTCCGGTTGCTGGGAGAACATGCCGTACTTGCCCATGGAGAATATCTGCAACTTGCTGCGTCCGCTGTCCGAGGCGCCGGTGATGGCCACATCGACGATCCCGGCCTCGATCATCCGGGCGGCGGTGCCAATGGCGTCGTGGGCCGAGGCGCAGGCGGTCGACAGCGTCAGCATCGGCCCGTGCAGGTCCCACCGCAGGGCGATATGCGCGGCGCCCATATTATTCCAGGCTTGCAATTGCAGCTTCCGCGAAACACCGTCGGGGCCTTCCGTATCCAGGCCATGTTGGGCGTCGGCAACGGATTGGCAGCCGCCCAGCGCCGAACCCATGATCACGGCGGTGCGGCGTGGGTCCAGATCGGTCAGACCAGAGTCTTCAACCGCCTGCACAGCGGCCGCGACAGCATACCAGGTGAACGGATCGCTGCCCGTGATGACCCGCTGATCCATCCATTGCTCGGGCTCGAAGTCATTGATCAGTGAAACCCAGGCATAATCCAGGCCCTCGTCTCCCGCCCAGGGTGCTGCCTGTACGGCGACATGGCCCGCGTGGAAGTTGCGGTTGACCTCGTCAAAGTTCGAGCCGATGGAAGAAATCACCCCCATCCCGGTAATCGCCACATTTTCCATTGGGTTTCCTTACTGAGTTTATTATTCGGCACCGTGCCAAGGTGATTATGCCCAAATACAGAGGCTGTTGTCATGGAAATCCCGGCCATCCGTGCTGGACCCCGGCTGACTGCTGCCATAGGCTGGCGGCAACATTTTATAGACGGGATTATCGGGAGGCGGAGAGATGAAGGCGTATCAGATCGTGAAATGGGGCGAGCCCCTGGAAGAACGAGAGGTGCCGACGCCGGAACCACAGGGCACGGAAGTGCTGCTCCGGGTTACCGCCTCGGGCATCTGTCACAGCGATATCCACATCTGGGACGGTTATTTCGACATGGGCGGCGATAACAAGCTGTCGTTGGAGGAGCGTGGCCTGCAACTGCCCTTCACCATGGGCCATGAAACCCTGGGCGAGGTGGTGGCCCTGGGATCGGATGCGACGGGCGTTGAAATCGGCGACAAGCGCATTGTCTTCCCCTGGATCGGTTGCGGCGAATGCGACGTCTGTCAGCGTGGCGAGGATCTGCTGTGTCTGGCACCGCGCACCGTGGGCACGCGCTATGCCGGCGGTTATGCGGAATACTGCATCGCCCCGCATGCGAAATACCTGGTGCCCTTCGCGGACGTGGATGAACCTTATGCCGCGACCTGTGCCTGCTCCGGCGTAACCGCGTACAGCGCCTTGAAGAAGCTTAATCATCTGCGCGCCGACCAACATTTGATGATCGTCGGTGCGGGCGGCGTCGGACTGGCAGGCATTGGCATGGCCAAGGCGGTGGTTGATGCCAAGCTGGTGGTGGCTGATATTGATCCGGCGAAACGCGCCGCCGCGCTGGCGGCGGGCGCCGATATTGTGATCGACAACAGTGATGCCGGCGCCGTCGCCTCTTTGCTGGAGAAGACCGGCGGTGGCGTGCATGGAGTGATCGATTTTGTCGGCGCGCCGGCCTCTACCGGCTTTGCCATGCAGGCTGCGGCGCGGGAAGCCAAGATCGTCGTTGTCGGCCTGTTCGGCGGCGCCATGCCCATACCGCTCGCCAGTCTGCCGTTGCGGATGATGAGCCTAGTGGGCAGTTATGTGGGTACCTTGGACGAGATGCACGAGCTGATGGCACTGGTGCAGGCGGGCAAGGTAAAACCGGTGCCCGTGATCCCGCGCCCCTTGCGCGAGGCCGGCCAGGCCATCGCCGATCTGCGCGACGGCAAGGCGGTGGGCCGCTACGTACTGGTCAACTAGCGCTGGCCAATACGCGTTCGGACATTTGTGCCACGGCGGCCTCCAACAGGCCCCCGTCGGCGCCTGCCTGGTAGCTGTGCTCGGAAATATAGCGGCGCCAGGCCTTGGCGCCCGGCTGGCCATGGTATAACCCCAACATGTGCCGGACGATGGCATGCAGGCGGACGCCTTGGGCCATTTGTTCCGCGATATAGGGCAGCATGGCGGCGACCAGATCCGTGCGGCTTGGTACGGCGGCGGTCTCGGCGAACAGGTCCCGATCCACCTGGGCCATCATATAGGGCGATTGATAGGCCGCGCGTCCAAGCATGACGCCATCCACATGTTCCAGATGCGTTTGGCATTGCGCCAGGCTGTCGATGCCGCCGTTGATGATGATTTCGAATTCCGGGTAGTCAGCTTTCAGGCGATAGACCCGCTCGTAATCCAGTGGTGGTATCTCGCGGTTCTGCTTCGGGCTCAAGCCAGACAGTATGGCCTTGCGGGCATGCACGATGAAGGTGGCGCAGCCCGCCGCCGCCACCACTTCGGCGAATTGCCGGAGGAAGTCGTAACTGTCCTGATCATCAATGCCGATGCGGGATTTTACCGTGATGGGCAGATCCGTGGCCGCGCCCATGGCCTTGACGGAGGCGGCGACCAAATCGGGTTCCGCCATCAGGCAGGCACCGAAGCGGCCTGATTGTACGCGGTCACTGGGGCAGCCGACGTTGATGTTGATCTCGTCATAGCCAAAGCCTTGGCCAATCTCCGCCGCCATGGCCATGCGTTCCGGCTCCGCACCGCCCAGTTGCAAGGCAACGGGATGTTCGGCGGCGGAGAAACCCAGCAAGCGCGCGCGGTCGCCATGGATGACCGCTTCCGCCGTAACCATTTCCGTATACAGCAGGGCCCGGCGGCTGATCTGGCGCAGAAAATAGCGCTCATGCCGGTCGGTATATTCCATCATTGGCGCCACGCAGAAACGCCGTTCCATGGCGGGTCCGGACATTAGGCGTCGAAGGCCGATTTCAAAGCCCCGGCGGCATGTTCAAGGGCATCGAGGGCCACATCGACCATGCCGCCCATGCGGGCAAAACCGTGCACCATGCCGGCATAGCATTTGTATTCCACCGCCACGCCCGCTTTTGCCAGGGTCTCGCCATAAATTCGCCCCTCATCGCGCAGGGGATCGAATTCGGCGGTTTGGATCCAGGCGCGGGGCAGATCAATATGGTATTTCGCCAATTGCGGCGAGGCGCGGGGATCGCTGCGGGCAGCTTTGTTGGGCAGGTACATATCCGCGAAGGCTTCCACCGAATGCCGGGTCAAAAGATAGCCTTCGCCATTTTCCTCCATTGATGCGGTCTGGGCGGTAAAATCCACCGACGGGTAGATCAGCAATTGCAGGCTCAGGGGAATTTTCCTGTCGCTGTCACGTAAGGCCAGGGCGGTGGATGCCGCCAGGTTGCCGCCCGCTGAGTCGCCCGCCACGGCGATGCGGGCGGGATCGCCGCCAATGGTTTCGGCGTTTTCCGCAACCCAACGGGTGGCGGCGATGCAATCCTCCAGGCCGGCGGGGAATTTATGTTCAGGTGCCAGGCGGTAGTCCACCGCGACCACGATACAGCCGGCGCCGTGAGCCAGATAGCGGCAGATATGATCGTGGCTTTCCAGTGATCCAATGACCCAGCCGCCGCCATGAAAGAACAGCGTCACGCCCATGGCCGGTAGCACGGATACCGGGGTATAGATGCGGATCGGTATCTTGCCGCCGCCTGGGCCACCCGGGCCGGGAATAGTTCGGTCTTCCACGCTTTGCAGTTCGCCGGTGGCATGACGATAGACGCCGGTCGCGGCTTCATAGGCTTCCCGTGATGCGAGGTGGTCGCTTTGTTCCAAGGGCGAGCCGCCGGCCGCCGCGGCAGCCTCGACAATGGCCGCGCATTGTGGATCCAAACTCATGAAACGTCCTCTTCGGCATTTATTCCGCCATCTCGGCCCAGCAGGTACCAAGTCGACATCGCTCCCTTACCCTTAACATCGATTTCGCCGCGCGGGTCAAGCCGATAGCTGGAATCAAGACGCCGGCGCAGGTCGTCCGAGACCTGAATACAGTCCGGCTCTCCCAGGCTCTGCATGCGCGAGGCGATGTTGACCGTGTCGCCCCAGAGGTCATACATGAACCGGCGTTGGCCAATGACCCCCGCCGTCAGACCGCCAACATGAATGCCGATGCGTATGCGCACGGGCTGGCCGTCGGGATCATCAATCCGGGCCGCCGCCTCTTGCATGGCCAGTGCCAGATCCGCCATGGCCGATGCATGGGCGCCCTGGTGATCGAAAACCCCGCCCGCCGCCATATAGCAATCGCCGATGGTTTTTATTTTCTCCAAACCATGCCGTGCGGTTATCTCGTCAAAGGCGGCAAACAATTTGTTCAACAAATCAAGGATCTGATCCGGGCGGCTGCGCGCCGCCATGGCCGTGAAGCCGACAATATCGGCGAACAAGACCGTGACGTCGCTATGTTCATCCACCACCGTCTCGCCGCGCTGCAAACGCTCCGCCACCGCCGCCGGCAGGATAGAGGTCAGCAGATCATGATAGCGGGCCCGCTGATCATCCAAACGCCGGGCATTCAAATGATCGAGGCGGCGGAAGCGCTCGGCCCGGTACAAGGCGGCGATGCCGATCACATTGGCCGCCACCAATTGTGCCGCCAACATGGCCAATAACTGGGCGTCGGCGACGTCGCCAAGGGCGGTAATGCCCAGATAAACCAGACTGGCTGTCGTGACGGTGCCGATGCAATATTGGAATATCAGGGGCACGATTAGATAGCTGGCCAGCACCAACAACATGAAGCCAGCCAAATACAGCACCGGCACGTCCACCATGGCATTGGTCAACCCATTCGCCACGGTCATGACATGCACCGCCAAAGTCATTAGCAAGGGCCAGCGGGTGCGGAAAAAGGGCGCATAAGTCAGACCGAGCAATGCCACCAATGCCAAAGTCAAAATTATGGTGCGCCAGAGAACGAAGGTCATGCCGTCGGCGGGCAGGGTCCATGGATCAATCGCGGCGAAGGATAGTTCTATGCCCAGGGCCAGCCACAGCACGAAGCGGGCCTGGCCAAGATTTCTGCTGCGTTCGGTAACGCGGAAATCCCACTCCAGATCATTGTCGCGAAAGACCAAGCGGCGGTCCATCGCGCCCCAGTCATTGTCGTCCGATATCTTGTTCGCCGCCGCCATTGCGTCGGGCAATGCCTCGCTGACCGTCATCGCGTTCCTGCTCCCCTGTTTCCTTCCACTAAATAGTTATGGCCGGCCATGCTTTCCAGTACCCCTTGAACCGCAACCTAACCGACCATAAATGATATCGAACATGGATGGTGCCCAACAATATTCCATAACCGTCGAAACGGCCAAGCAGCCCGCCCGCGCGCTGCACGGCGGTTTGGTTCTGGCCGACAGCGCCGTGCCGTTGTTGATGCATGAAACGGGTTTAACATCCTATCTCTATTTTCCGCGCCAGGATGTAGTCGAGGCCGTGTTGCGGCCATCGGAATTCCGTACATTTTGCCCCTTCAAGGGTACGGCCAGTTATTGGCATTTGGCTTTGCCGGACGGCTTGATCGAAAATGCCGCCTTTAGCTACGAAGCACCGTTCGCTGAAGCAGAAGACGTGGCCGGGCATATCGCCTTTTTCGATCGCGCCCTGGATCAACCTCTCAGCCAGGAAGCACAGAACGTGGGCGTGTCGGGTCCGCTGGTGGATTGGCTGCTACAGGAAGCCTGGACGTGTAAAACCCCGGCCGAGCTGACCGAGCAATTCGCGCAGTGCATGCTGGCCATGGGCGTGCCGTTATGGCGCCTGGGCGTCGGGATTTGGACCTTGCATCCGCAATTGGCGGGCCGGCACTACAATTGGATGCGTGATCGCGATGGCGTCGTGGAAGGCGGCACGCCGCATGGCATGTTGCAGGAACCCGCCTATCTGGAAAGTCCGGTTCGTCACGTCAGCGAGGGCCTGGGCGGCGTGCGTCAACGCCTCGACCAGGCCGGCGCGTCTGAGTTTCGTTTCCCCATCATGGAGGAATTGCGCCAACAGGGCGCGACCGATTATGTCGCCATGCCGCTGCCGTTCTCCGATGGTCAGATCAATACCCTGACCCTGACATCGGACGACCCGGCGGGTTTTTCGACGGCCGATCTGGGCGCCGTATATCAATGCGTCTTTGGTCTCAGCCGATTTTACGAGACCCTGACGGAGCGGCAAAATACCCGCACCCTGTTGACGACATATCTGGGCCAGCGTTCGGGTGCCCGGGTTCTGAACGGTCAGACCCAGCGCGGCGCGGGTGAAGAAATTCGGGCCGCGATTCTGTTTTGCGATCTGCGTAATTCAACCCAGTTGGCGGCATCCCTGCCGCGACGGGCTTATCTGGATTTGTTGAACGATTTCTTTGAAGCCGTCTCCGAGCCGATCCTGTCGCGCTGGGGCGAGGTTTTGAAATTCATCGGTGACGGTGTCCTGGCGATCTTTCCGGTCGATGACGATCCGGCGGCTGCTTGCACTCTGGCGCAGGCGGCGGCGGAGGAAATCGTCGCTCGCCTGGCCAAGACCGAGGATCCGCCGTTGCGCTGTGCTATCGGCGTGCACCTGGGCGAAGTCACGTTCGGCAACGTGGGCGCGCCGGAGCGGCTGGATTTCACGGTCATCGGCAGCGCTGCCAATCTGGCTGCGCGTTTGTCTGAACAATGCAAGCTGCTGGATCAGCCTTTGCTGTTTTCAGGCGCCGTTCAGCACTATCTGCCCAATGCCATGGTCTCGCTAGGCCGGCACGACCTGCGCAATATCGCGCCGGCGACGGAGATCTATATCACCAAGGTTTAACTATTTATAAACTAGCGTGCCGTCGTCCAGATCCGCCGCCGGCAGAGTGTCCTTGTCGGTGTAATAATCCTGAGTATGAAGCCAGGGATCGTGATCGCCCTGTTTCGGCATGATATGCATCAGGCGCGCCAGATAACCGGCATTGAAGTTATGGGGGTCGACCCAGGGCCGCTCGGGCATATCCTGGTCTTCTTCGCGCAGTTGCGGCGTGACCACGTCCGCGCCGGTGTCCGCCATGTGATTGAGCAGGCGGCAGACGAATTCCGCCACCATGTCCGCGCGCATGGTCCAACTTGTCCGCAGGTAACCGAACACCCAGGCCATGTTGGGAATGCCCGAAAAAAGTATGCCGCGATGGGCCCAGGTATCGGCGAAGTTCAACGGTTCGTCATCAATGGTAAAGTTGATGTCGCCCAGGGCGCTTAGGTTAAACCCGGTGGCGGTGACGATGATATCGGCTTCCAGCTCCTCGCCGGACTGCAGCAGGATGCCTTTTTCCGTGAAGGTCTCGATCTGGTCGGTGACCACGGATGCCTTGCCCGAGGCGATGCCCTTGAACAGATCGCCGTTCGGCACGAAGGCCAGGCGCTGGCGCCAGGGCCGGTAACTGGGCGTGAAGTGCTTTTCCACGTCATAGTCATCGGGCAGATACGCCTTGGTGCCGGTGATCAATTCCTCTTTTAGCGCCTCCGAGTCGTTGAACGATCTGTGTGTGATGGTTTTTTGATCCAGCAGGATCTTGCGGCGGGCGATTTCGTGGGTCCACTCGTCCGGGACATCCAGTTCGCGCAGCATATCGGCTGTATCATTGCGGTTCTCGCCGGCATGAAAAAAGGTCGGCGAACGTTGCAGCATGGTGATATGGGCGCAGTCTTCCGCCATGGCCGGGATAATGGTGGCCGCCGTGGCGCCGGAGCCGATAACCAGAACATTCTTGTCCTTGTAATCCAGATCTTCCGGCCAGGTCTGGGGATGTACGATGGTGCCTTTGAAACGCTCGACGCCGGGGAATTTTGGTGTGTAGCCTTCGGAATGGCGATAGTAGCCCTGGCACATCCAAAGAAAATTGCAGGTAAATTCGACTTGTTCACCGCTGTCGCCGCGCACCGCCTCCAACGTCCATTGCTTGTCCTCGCTGGACCAGGTGGCGTTCTTGATGCCGTGCTGAAAGCGGATGTGGCGGCGGATATCATTCTCGTCGAGGGCTTCGTCAAGGTAGGTGAGAATTTCCTCGGCCGTGGCGATCGGCACACCCTTCCAAGGCTTCCAGCCGTAACCGAAGGTGAAAAGATCGCTGTCGGATCGGATACCGGGGTATTTATGGGTCAGCCATGTACCGCCGAAACTTTCCTGCACTTCCAGCAAGGCAAAACTTTTTCCGGGGCAGTCCTTTTGTAGATAATAAGCCGCATCAATGCCGGAAATGCCCGCGCCGACGATCAAAACATCGAAATGTTCAACGTCTTCTGCACTGTTCGTCTCAACTTCCGCCGCGACACTCATAATCTACTCCCAAATTGTTTCCTGGCGGCTGAAACCGCGCCGCGTGACAGCATATAGCACAGTTTATGGTCGAGATTTTGATCTGGCGCAAATATCGCCTGACCCGCGATAGGGAGAACTCATGCGCAAGTCATGTTAGGGAAGATTGGACATAGGCGCGCCAAGAGGACAAACTTGGCAAGGATAAAAATACGGCCATCGAGGAAACCAGTACGAGGATACCAAAATGAGCTCTCCCGCACTTGCAGAAGTCACCACCCCGGTCACTGAAATCCTGGCGCAGGGCGCCGCCGATCTTCGTTTCGAGGATATTGACGCCGACAGCCTGGCGGTGGCCAAACAATGTCTGATCGATTGGTTCGCCGTCACCTTGGCTGGCGCCGGGGAGCCTTTGACGGCGATCCTGGCGGCGGAGGCCATGGAGGAAGGCGGTGCGCCCCGCGCCACGTTGATTGGCTCTGGCACCAAGGGCACCCTGGCGCAAGCCTGCCTGGTCAACGGCAGCGGCTCGCACGCCCTGGACTATGACGATGTCGCCCGCGCCATGGGCGGGCACCCGACGGCGCAAGTCGGCGCGGCGGTCCTGGCGGTAGCCGAGGATCTGGGTGTATCGGGCCGCGATCTGATAACCGCCTTCGTGGCCGGCTATGAAGCCGAATGCCGTGTCGGCAGTTTGGTATCGCCCAGCCATTACGCAAAAGGCTTCCATGCCACGGCCACGGTCGGCAGTTTCGGCGCGGCGGCGGCTGTTGGCCGCTTGCTGGAACTGGATGGCGAGGCCATGGCCAGAGCCTTTGGTATCGCGGCCACCCAAGCCGCGGGCCTGAAATCGCAGTTCGGCACCATGTGCAAGCCGTTGCATGCGGGCAAGGCGGCGGGCAACGGTCTGCTGGCGGCGCGCCTGGCGAAACGCGGCTTTACCTCGCGCCCGGATATGCTCGAGGTCAGCCAGGGTTTTGCGGATAGCCAAAGTGATGATTTCAACGTTGACCGTGCCACCGAGATGCCGAAGCGCGGCTTTCATGTGCGGGAGAATTTGTTCAAGTTTCACGCCGCCTGTTATATGACCCATTCGACGATCGAAATTCTGCGGGATCTGCGTGACGAGGCGCAAATTGATCCGGACCAGATCGATCACGTCGATCTGTCGGTCTTTTCCGGGTCCTTGGCGGTCTGCAATATTCAGGAGCCCGACACCGGCCTGGAGGTCAAATTCAGCCTGCGCCATACGGCGGCCTTTGCCCTTGCCGGGCAGGATACGGCCAACATCGAAAGTTATTCCGATGTCAACGCCCAGGCGCCCAATCTGGTTGCCTTGCGCCGCAAGGTCAATGTGGTGGGCGATGGCGGGCCCGCCTCCTTATCCACCGCCAAGATTACCTTGCACGATGGTCAGACCTTTGAACGTAGTTTCGATGTGGGTGTCCCGGCGGAGGATGTCGCCGCCCAGGGTCTGAAGATCGATGGCAAATTCCGCAGCCTGGTCGTGCCTCTTTTGGGCGAGGCGAAGGCGGAGGCGTTACTGGCGGATCTGCATGATCTGGAAAATCTGGATAATGCGGGCCGGTTGCTGAGCCATATGGCGGACTGGCAGGCGGGATGAGTATCTTTCTGTTGGTTGACATTAAAATTGCGTTGCAACCAATTGAAATAAAATAGTTAATTTTGATTTCTTGCGTGCATTAAGCTGATGTGCGTGGGGGTAATTGCGCGAATGGAGACGGCAAACGATGCATCAAGGCAAGTGGAAGATCGGCGAGGTTACGGTAACGCGGGTGGTGGAGATTGAGGCAACGGGCGGTATGAGCCCCATTCTGCCTGACGCCAAGCGGGAAATCCTCAAGGAGATTCCCTGGCTGTATCCTCACTTTGTCGATGAAAGCGGCCGCATGCGTGGTTCCATCCATGCCCTGATTATCGAGACGCCGGACCGTACCATCGTGGTCGATACCTGTGTTGGTAATGACAAGGAGCGGGGCAACCCTCCCTGGAACCAATTGCAAACCACATTCCTGGCGGATCTGGAGGCGGCGGGTTATGCGCCCGACCGGATCGACAATGTGCTGTGCACCCATTTGCATGTGGATCATGTGGGCTGGAATACCATGCTGGTGGACGGCAAATGGCAGCCGACATTCCCCAATGCCCGCTATCTGATGGGCCGGGTGGAGTTTGAGCATTGGAACGCCGTCGATGTAGACTCGACCAAGCAGATCATGTCGGATTCCGTGTTGCCCGTGTTCGATGCGGGCCTGGTTGATCTGGTCGAAACCGATCACAAAATCTGCGACGAAGTCAGCCTGATCCCCACCGTGGGCCATTCGCCGGGCCATGTCACGGTGTTGATCCAAAGTCAGGGTGAAGAAGGCATGATTACCGGCGATTTCATCCATCATCCCTGTCAGTTCGCCCATCCCGAATGGTCGGCCTCCCCCGATACCGATCCCGAACAGGCGCGGCGCACCCGGCACGAGGTCTTCTCCCGCTACGCCGATACGCCGATGTTGATCATCGGCACCCATTTCCACACGCCCACCGCCGGCCACTTGAAGCGTGACGGCGACGTTTATCGTTTGGAAGTCTAGGAGTATCCACCCGCCATGAGTTTCGAAAGGCCCTACGAGGGCATCAAAGTGCTCGATATGAGCCAGGGCATCGCCGGGCCTTATTGCGCCATGCTGCTGGCCCAGCATGGCGCCGAGGTTGTGAAGGTGGAGCCGTTGCAGGGTGATTGGGCCCGTGGCTTGGGTGCTTCCAACGGCAATCATACGGATTATTCCTTTATCGCCAACTTTGGCAAACGCAGCCTGGCCATCGATCTGAAGAGCGACGAAGCCCGTGGCATCATTGATGCCCTGGTGGCCGAGGCGGATGTATTTTTCGAAGGCTTTCGCCCCGGTGTGATCGACCGTCTCGGCTATGGTCACGAACGTCTGATGGCGCTTAATCCGGGCCTGATCTATGTCTCGATCTCGGGCTTCGGCCAGGTTGGGCCGTTGCGCGGCAAGCCGGCCATGGACCCCGTATTGCAGGCCTTTACCGGCTACATGCTGGACAACAAGGGCGAGGATGGCATTCCCCATCGTACCCATACGGTGATCAATGATATGTCCACGGCGCTGTACGCCTTTCAGGCCGTGACGCCGGCCCTGTATGGCAAGCGCGATGGGGCCAAGGGACGCTATCTGGATATTTCCTTGATGCGGGGCGCGGCCAATCTCAGTGTTATCCGTGTCATGACCGCCTCCCAGGAGGGCGAGTTGCAGCGAAACCTGCGGACCACGCCATCGGGTATTTTCAAGACCGCCGAGGGCTGGCTGCAACTGGTCACCCTACAGGATAAGGATTTTCTGGCCCTGTGCGACATACTGGGCCGGGATGACTGGAAGGCGGATGAAAGCTTGCGTGGCAACGAGGGCCGCCGGGCCCAGGCGGATATGCTATTGGATGGCGTGGCGGAGGCTCTGTTGAGCAAGCCGGCGGCCCAGTGGCGCGAAATATTCACCGGGGCCGGCCTGCAAAACGAGATGTTGCAGAGCTTCAACGAGTTTCTGGCCCATCCGCAAGTGCGCGAGACGGAGCTGTTTTCCTATATTCCTCTCGCCGGCTTGGAACAGCCCATGCCCATGCCCAACCCACCGGGCATACCCAAGATCGAGCCGGATACCTCGTTTGGTGTCTCGCCCGTCACGGGACAGCATAGCGACGAGGTGCTGGTGCAACTGGGGCATGACGCCGATTTCATCGCCGATCTGCGGCAACGGGGCGTGATCACCACGTGGACCGGATGAGGAGTTTGCCATGAGTTTCGAAAGGCCCTACGAGGGCGTCAAGGTGGTCGACCTCAGCCAGGGTATCGCCGGTCCTTATTGTGCCATGTTGCTGGCCCAGCATGGCGCCGATGTGGTCAAGGTGGAGCCGTTGCAGGGCGACTGGGCCCGGGTTCTCGGCACGCCAATATCCGATCATACGGAATTCTCCTTCATCGGCTCCCTGGGCAAGCGCAGCCTGGCCATCGATCTGAAAAGCGCGGAAGCGCCCGCCATTATCGATGCCCTGGTGGCGGATGCGGATATCTTTCTCGAAGGTTTCCGCCCCGGCGTGATCGACCGTCTGGGCTTTGGTCATGAACGTCTGATGGCAATGAACCCCGGCCTGATTTACGCTTCGATTTCGGGTTTTGGTCAGAACGGGCCACTGCGCGATAAACCGGCCATGGACCCCGTCTTGCAGGCCTTCACCGGCTTCATGTTGGACAATGCGGGGAATGACGCCGTCCCTCATCGCTCCAATACGATTGTCGTCGATATGGCGACGGCACTGTTTGGCTTTCAGGCCGTGGCACCGGCGTTACATGCCAAGCGCGATGCGCCGGGCGGAGGGGGGCGCTACCTTGACGTCTCCCTGATGCGCGCCGCCGCCAATCTTAGCGGCATCCGCATCATGATGGCGTCCCATCGTGACCTACAAAGCGCCGGCGCACCGCCTTCGGGCATTCACCGTACCGCCGAGGGCTGGTTGCAGTTGGGCATCGTCAAGGATGTGGATTTCCACACGGTTTGCGATCTGCTGGGTATGGAGGACCTGAAGGCGGATGATCGTCTGCTCGGCCTGGAGGGGCGCAGGGAGCATGCTGAGCTGTTGTGGCAACGATTCAGCCCGATATTTTTGACCAAATCGGCGGTTTATTGGCGTGATATGTTCACTGATGCGGGTCTGCAAAACGAGATACTACAGGAATTTCACCAATTCCTGGAACATCCGCAAGTGGCCGCGACGGAGCTGTTTTCCTATCTCGAGCTGGCCGGTCTGGAAAAACCCTGGGCCATCGCGAATCCACCGGGCATTCCCAAGATCGAGGCTGATACTCCCACCGGTACCTCGCCCGTCACCGGGCAGCATACCGACGAGGTTCTGGGCCAGTTGGGCTACGATGGCGTGGCCATCGCCGATCTGCGTGAACGGGGCGTGGTTACGACCTGGTCCGGCTAGCTACCGGTCTGATCAGCCAGACCAGGCGCAGGGCTACCAGCAACATGAGGCTGGCCGGCAGCAGTGCAAAGCCATAGATCCAGTCGGTCACGGCGGTAAGTGTTTCGGTGCTGATGCCGCCCGACAGACCGGCGACGTTTGAGAGCAAACCGGCGGTGGCTGCGCCAAAGGCGAAACCAAGCGACTGCATGGTCGGTATGGCGCCCGCCGTCAGCGCCTCCTCACCGGGCTTGGCGTTGCTCATGGCGTGATTGGAAATATGAGCATGGCATTGGCCGATACCAAGGCCGGTCAATAAAACCATGGCAATCAAGGCCCAGATGGGGCCATCGACCACGAAAACCCCTTGGCCAATGATGCCGGTAAGAATGCATAATGGTCCCGTGATGATCAGAACCCGCTGCACCGGTGGCGCGGCGGCGGCGGCAAAAAAGGCCGAGATTGACCAGCCAAGTGACATGGCGGCGGAAACATAACCTGCCAAGGAAGGCGGCACGTCATGTAGCCGTTGGGCCAGCAGGGGCAAAAATACGTTTGGCGCCGTGTAGCTGAACGACATCAGAAAAAAGATCCAATAGCCGGTGCCGACGATCCTGTGCAACGAGGCCGGGCGGCTTGGCAGCAATGGGTTTTTGGCGACATGGTCGAGCCATAACATGCCGCTGACGCCAGCAACGGCGGCGAGGATCAAGCCGAGGCGCAGGCCTGGAATTTCCGACTGGCCGCTGACGGTGACGCAAAGTACCGCCGCGCCCAAGAGGATCAAACGCTCCAAGGGTAGTTTGCCGGTATCACTGGAAATCGGCGCTTGCGGCAGAGCCCGGCGGGACAGCGTCAGCAAGGCCAGAAATACCGGTATGGTTAGCCAATATACCCCACGCCAGAAGTCAAACTGGGCGAACAGGCCCGCCATCAAAGGTCCGGCCAGGGCGGCGAGGCCCCAAATCATCGACAGATAGGCAAAGACCAGCGGCCGATGCGCCTCGTCGAACAGTTGCCGCACCATTGTATAGGCCAGCGAGACCAGCAGCCCCGTGCCCAGGCCCTGGGCCGTGCGTCCGATCAGGAAAATCGCCATATGCGGCGCGGTGGCGCAGATCAGGGATCCCGTCAGGTAAACCGTCGCGGCCACCAATAGGGCACGGCGCAGGCCCAGCTTGCCGCCTGTCACGCCACCGCTGGCCGCGCCCATGATCGAGGCGGTGATATACAGCGCCGCCGGCCAGGCATAGAACCCGACGCCGCCGATATCGGCGACCACACTGGGCAGGATGGTGGCGATGACAAAAACATCCATGGCATGCAGCGCGACGCAGGTCATGATCAGGGCCAGGCGAAGCAGGCCAGCGCCCTGAGTTACGCTGCGCCAGCCAGTCTGCTGCCCCGTGGCCAATGTACTGGCCTTAAACGGCAGCCTGGAACCGGCCTAGATCACCCTTGGCGGCATCGTATTCCGCCTTCAGGCGGCCCGCCAATGCCGCCACGGAGAGTACATCGTTGATGCTGCCCACGCCGTGGCCGGCGGACCAGACGTCCTTCCAGCGTTTCCGGCCCTCGTCGGCGGCGACGATGGCGCCTGGGGTTTGCCGTTTCAAACCATCCAGGTCAACGCCCGCCCGTATCAGACTGGGCGCCAGCAAGTTGGCCGGCGCACCGTCCATGACGGCGGTGAAAAAGATATCGGTGGCATTGGCCTCCACGATCATCTGGCGGTAGCCGTCCTTGGCACCGGATTCTTCCGTATTGATAAAGCGCGTGCCCATATAAACCAGATCCGCGCCCATGACCTGGGCCGTCAGCACATCCCGGCCCGTGGTTATGGCGCCTGCCAGGATGATTGCCTTGTCGGTCATCTGCCGCACTTCGTTGACCAGGGCAAAGGGATTGATAGTGCCGCAATGGCCACCGGCGCCGCTGCAAACGGCGATCAGGCCGTCGGCGCCCGCTTCCAGTGCCTTTTCCGCGTGCCTGGCCGAGGCGATATCGTGAAACACCAGACCGCCATAAGCATGCACCGCGTCGAAGACCTCGCCCGGCGCGCCCTTGGAGGTGAGGATCACCGGTACCTCGTGTTTGATGCATAGTTCAAGATCGCCGGCCAGCCTCTGATTGGTACTGTGCACCACGAGATTGACACCGTAAGGCCCCACGGGGCCCGCGCTTTCGCCGCGCAGACGGTTGAGGCCTTCCTCCATCGTCGTCAGCCAATCTTCCAGCATCTGGACGTTGCGGGTCGTGTGCGCCGGAAACGTCCCCATCAGGCCCTGGGCGCAGGTGGCCAGCGCCATTTCGGGGTTCGATACCGTGAACATCGGCGCCGCGATCACGGGCAGCGACATGGCGGCGATAAGCTCTTTGACACTGCTCATGGGGCGCTCACTCAATCCGTCCCAGCTCGTGGATCCAGGGCCGCGCGGTGCGGTCCCTGTCCTGGAAGGCGGTGGTATCGGCATCGTCCTTGAGGGTTTGCGCGATTTCGTCCAGGCCCTCCAGCAAGGCGGCTTGCCGGTCAGGCGTCAGATCAAAGGTGATAACCCGGCCCGATGGGGTCGTTAGCGTGCGGCTGGCCACATCGACCTGAAACTGCATGTTGCCCTGATCGGCGCCGGCTTCCACCATCAATTCGGCGACGGTTTCCGCTGGCAGACGGATCGGCAAAACGGAGTTCTGAAAGCAATTGTTGAAGAATATATCGCCGAAACTCTCGGCGATGACACAGCGGATGCCCAGACCGCGAATGCCCCAAACAGCGGTTTCCCGGCTGCTGCCGCAACCAAAATTGCGCCCCGCGATCAGGATCGAAGCGCCGCGATAGCCGGGCTTGTTGAGAACGAAATCCGGGTTCTCGCTGCCATCGGCCAGGAAACGAAGCGGCTCGAAGGTATATTCGTGCATGTTATGCTTGCTGGCGGTGTTCAGCCGCGCCATTGGCGTGATGATATCGGTGTCGATATTGGCGCGGGGCAGGGGGGCCGCGACGCCTTGCAACTGTTGCAGCTTTTCCATTATTCCGCCTCCTCCTCGATAGGTGCGAGGTCACGTACGTCGGTGATTTCGCCCATCACCGCCGCCGCCGCCGCCATGGCCGGTCCGGCCAAATGGGTGCGGGCGCCGGGACCCTGGCGGCCGACAAAATTCCGGTTGGCGGTGGAGATACAGCGTTCCCCGGGCGGCACGACTTCACCATTGCTGGCCACGCATTGGGCGCAGCCCGGCTCCCGCCATTCAAAGCCGGCATCGAGAAATATTTCGTGTAGACCTTCCGCCTCCGCCGCTACCTTGACCGGGACCGAGCCCGGCACGACCAAGGCGATGACGCCCTTGGCCACATGGCGCCCTTTGGCGACGGCGGCGGCGCGGCGCAGGTCAGAGAGGCGGCTGTTGGTGCAGGAGCCGATAAAAATCCGGTCGATCTTGGTGCCCGCGATGGGCGCTCCCGCTTTCAGGTCCATATATTCAAGCGCGTTGACCGTACCTTGCTGTTGCTCAGCCTCGGCGAAGCTCTCCGGGCCCGGGATGTTTTCGTCCACGGCCATGGTCTGGCCGGGCGAGGTGCCCCAGGTGATTTGAGGGATGATCTCGGTTGCATCTATACTGACCTCGCGGTCAAAGACGGCGCCTTCGTCGCTATTCATGGTGCGCCAATAGGCCAGCGCCTGCTCCCAGGCCTCGCCCTTTGGCGCCAGGGGTTTATCGCGCAGATATTCGAATGTGGTGTCGTCCGCCGCCACCATGCCCATGCGGGCGCCGAATTCGATAGATAGATTGCAGATCGTCAGGCGGCCTTCCATACTCATGTTGGCGATGGTGCTACCCGCGTATTCTACCGCATGGCCGGTGCCAGCGGCGACGCCAAGCTGGCCGATGATATGCAGGATTACGTCCTTGGGTTCGATGCCAGGGCCCAATTCACCGTCGATGGTGATGCGCATGGCTTTCGGGCGGCGCTGGCGGATGGTCTGGGTGGCCATTACATGCACCAGTTCGGACGAACCGATGCCAAAGGCCATGGCGCCCATGGCGCCGTGGGTGGAGGTATGGCTGTCGCCGCAGACCAGCAGACAACCGGGCAGGGTATAACCGGTTTCCGGGCCGACGACATGCACGATGCCCTGATTGGGATGCTCCAGGCCATAGTGCGGTATGCCGGTGGCGTTCGCCATGTCGCGCAAGCCGCCGCCAAATGCCTCGCCGTGCTCGCTGGAGGCCAGGGTGCGGCCGGGCATTGTTGAAATACTATGGTCCGGCGTGGCCAGGCAAAGTTCGGGGTTGCGTACGGTCAGGCCGCGCTCCTGCAACTCTTTCATGGCGCGGGCGCCGCTCAAATCATGCAGCAACAACCGGTCCACATGGAGGAGGTCCAGATCCTCTCCCAGGGAGCGGACCACGTGCGTGCTCCAGAGTTTTTCGAATAATGTTTTCGCTTCGCTCATCCCGGTTCTCCAGTGCCTAAGTGGCTAGTGCCTTAGTCGCTATGTTGTTCGATCCACGCCGTTACCGCGTCATTAAAGATATCCGCCGCCTCGATATTAACCGCGTGGCCCGCATCGACCTCGACCACTTCCAGATTGGGGATATTGGCGACCGCATATTCATAGTTGGCTCGAAACCGTTTCTCCACCGCGCCATGAACCAGCAGGGTTGGGACGGCGGTATTGACGGCTTCGTCGCGAATCGAGAGAAATGGCGAGGAATACCGGAACGCCTGCGCCAGACCCCGCGGTTCCAGCAATTCCGCATCCCGAACCAAGGCCTCGCGGGCGGCTTCGGGCAAACGCCGGGCCTTGCCAGGATAGATCGGCAATTCCTTGATCCCCTCCTTGCCACCTTGTTCCATCAGCCGCGCGCGTTGTTCCGCTGTATTGCGAAAGGTCGACAAATATTCTTCGCCCGCCAAGGCAGAGGACGAGTTGGTGAAGATCTGGGCGATAATTCGGCTGGGATGGCGCAATGCATAACGCATGGTCAGACCGGCGCCAAACGATTGGCCACATAGGAACCAACGATCGATGTTCAGTTTGTCCCGGATCGCCTCGAAAGATTCGACGTAGTATTCCGGATCATAGGGTTCCGGGTGTTCCGGCGATGCGGAGCGGCCATGGGCCAGCAATTCCACCAGAACCGGGCGGGCCACTTTTTGGATCGCGGCAATGTTCAAATCCCACTGGGCCCGTGATGACAGCATGCCGTGCAGCATCATGATATAGGGGCCATCCCCGTCCAGCACTTCATAGTGCAGATGGATATCGTGTTCGCTCATGTTCGTTTCACCACCAATGCATCAACTACGCTAACACCCAGGCCTGCGCCATGGACCAGCACGGGGTTGAGGTCCAACTCGCCAATGACCTCACCATGATCCGCCGCCAGGCAGGACAACTTAACAACCAGATCCAGCAGCGCGTCAATATCCGCCGCCGCTTCGCCGCGCACCCCATCCAGCACTGCCCGGCCCCGCAAACGGTCCAGCAGGGCCTGGGCCGCGTTGCGGTCCATGGGTACGGAAGATAGTGCTATATCCGGATCGACCTCCACATGAATGCCGCCAAATCCCAGCATCAGCATGGGGCCGAATGTGGCGTCATGATTGATGCCCAGGATCATCTCGTGGCCCTTGGGCGCCATGGCCTGAACCAGCACGCCGTGGGTTTGTGCCGTGGCCGTCGCCATGACCTTGTCATAGCCGGCGCGGACCTGGTCGTCGCCTTGGAGATCCAGGGCCAGGCCACCGGCTTCCGTCTTGTGCAATATGTCCGGCGATTGGATTTTCAGGACCACGGGGCCTTCGAATTTCCGGGCTAGAGCGACAGCTTCATCGGCACTGGTTGCCAAGGCCTCATCTGCGGTCGGGATGCCGTAAGCCCGAAGCAGCGGCTTAACTTCATACTCGCATAAAACCGGACCAGCAGCGGCCAACTGGGCCGCTACTTTGTTTTGCGTCGCGCTATCGGTGCTTCGAATATTGGCTGCCCCTAAGAAGCGTTCATGCAGCTGGCGATAGTCGGCCATTTCCGCCATTGCGCGGGCGCAGTTGGCCATGTTGCCGTACAGCGGCACGCCGGCCCGGCCCAATATCTCCGCCGAGACCTGATGCGGCTGAGTGTAGGAACAGAACAGCAGAGGCTTATTCACCTCACCCGCCAGTTCGAGCCAGGCTTCCCGCTCCCGCTCCAGGATGGTCGGATTGCGGCACGAGGCGACGGTGATGATGGCATCCAGGACATCGGATTTTGCCGCCATTCGCGCCAGACCGGCATAGCCCAAGGCGCGGACCGCCTGGGCCGTGGCATCGATTGGATTCTGCGAGGTGCCATAGGCCGGCAGATATTCGTCGATGGTGGCCCGGGTGTCCGGGTCCAGCTCGGGGATTTCCAGGCCGGCGGCGACGCACATATCAGCCATCCAGCCACCGCCACCGCCTGATGCGGTACAAATCCCGACCCGTTTGCCCTTGGGCAGGTTGCGGCCGTAGTAGGAGAAACCAGCCGCGATATCGACCATCTCTTCGATCTCGTTGGCTTCGATAATGCCATAGCGCTGAAAGATGCCCTGATAGGATTGATAGGAACCGGCCAGGGATGCCGTATGCGAGGCTGCTGCCCGCGCGCCGGCATCCGAGCTGCCGATTTTGGTAAGGATAATCGGCTTGCCGGCTTTCAGGGCCTTTTCCGCCACGGGGGTCAGCTTGGCACCGTTTTTGACGCCCTCCATGAACAGGATAAAGGCGTCGGTCTTGCCCTCGTCCAGCAGATGGTCCACCACATCCAAGGCTTCCATGCAGGCTTCATTGCCCGTGGTGACGATATGGTTGAAGGGTAATTCCTTGGGCCGGCCATGATCGAAAAAGGCAAAGCCGATGCCGCCGCTTTGCGCCACCACGGTAATATGGCCGTCCTTGCGCCAGGGCGGCAGCAGGGGCTGCTCCATATTGTCCACCGCCGGGCTGAAGGTCGGACAAAGCGCGTTCAGGGTATTGGCAAAGCCGATGCAGTTGGGTCCGAGCACCGCCATGTCATAACGCTTTGCGATGGCGCGGATTTCATCCTGCAGGACGGCGCCGTCCTCGCCGCTTTCCTCCGCGAAACCGGAGGTCAGGATCTGCGCCGCGCGCACCCCGGCCTCGCCACAGGCGGCCAGGGTATCGGGCACGAATTTCGCCGGAATGATCAGGATCGCCAAATCGACCTGCTCGGGCGCCTTGTCGATGGACGGATAACAGCGCCGGCCAAGGATTTCTTCGTGGCTGCGGGAAATCGGATAGACAGGCCCCTTGAAGTCGTGGCGCAGCATGACCTCCATGATGCGGCCACGAAGCGTGGTTGATTCCGCCGAGGCACCAATAATCGCAACGGCGTTCGGCCACAACAGGGCTGACAGGTCAGGCATGTACAATGGTTCCTAGCGCATTGAGCTTACCGCAGGCCGAGACCACGGGCGACGATGCCGCGCAGTACCTCGGTGGTGCCGCCCTGGATCGTCAGCTTTGGTGCGATGGTGATGTTATGGGCCAGGATTTCCTCAAACCGCATGCGGTTGCCGGGGTCTTTGTCGACAAATGCTGCCAGATCGCGGGCGACGGAGGGCAGGGCCTGTTCCCAGACCGTGCCCAGATCCTTGACCACGGAGGCTTCCAGCACCGGTTCCTTGCCCGCATGCAACATGCCGGCGACGGAAATCGACATGCGCCGCAAGGTGTGCAGCTGCGCCACCAGTCGGCCCAGACCCTCGGCCTCGCGCGTGTCCGGATTCTCGCCGATGAAATCGACCAACTCGAACAACACCTGGCCGGTTTCCAGGAACCTCTCCGAGCCGCTGCGTTCATAGGCCAATTCAGAGGTCGCCTGCTTCCATGCCATGTCCGCCTCGCCCATCAGATAATCATGCGGCAGCAGGGCATTGTCGAAAATCACTTCGTTGAATTCATGGTTGCCGTTGGGATGCAGCACCGGTTGGGTGGAGATGCCGGGCAGGCTCATATCCACCAGGAATTGCGACAGGCCGTGGCGGCGGTTTTCCTGGGTTGGTGCCGAGGTGCGGAACAGCCCGATCATATAGTCGGACTCGTGCGCCAGGGAGGTCCACAATTTGCGCCCATTGATCAACCAGCCATCATCGGTACGCTCCGCCTTGGTCTTGGCCGCAAACAGATCGGAACCGGAATCGGGCTCGCTCATGCCGATGCAAAAAGATACCTCGCCACGGGTAATACGGGGCAGGATATCTTCCTTGATCGCATCGGAGGCATACTTCATCAGGACCGGCCCGCTTTGCCGGTCGGCGGTGAAATGTTTGCGGGTGGGCGCCCGGGCGATGAGGAATTCCTCGTTGACGACATAACGTTCGAGAAAGCTGCGTTCCTGGCCGCCGTATTTCTTGGGCCAGGTAATGCCGATCCAACCTTTTTCACCGACCTTGCGGCTGAATTCCGGGTTCGGCCGGCGGTCAGGCGTGCCGTCAAAGGTGCCGGCGGCCATTTCCTCTTTCAGGAATTCACGGACTTCCAGCCGCAGGGCTTCGGCCTCGGGCGGCAGACGGATGGGATCAAACTGAATTGCAACGGACATCTTGTAATTGCCTCTATCTAGTTACGCAGCGGTCAGGCTGTGCCACAGCCCTTCGCCACCCTTGGCGGCGACCCGGCGGCCCAATTCGACGGCCCAGACGGCCTCGTTGTCGAAATCGTCACGCCATGACCACAGGCGCTGCACAAAGCGGTGCAGGATATGCTCCTTGGTGAAGCCGATGGCACCAAAGGCCTGATGGCCAATTGCGGCACCTTCGCCGGCGGCTTCGCCGACCCGAATCTTGGCCGAGGCGATCTCCAGGAAGACGCCGCCATTTGTCCAGTCTTCCAGGGTCTCGATCGTATAGGCGGTGGAGGAGGCGATGGCGATGGCGGCGGCGGCTTCTTCGCCAAGGCGGGCCAGATTGTGTTGCACCGCCTGGAACTTGCCAATGGGCCGGCCAAAAGCGACCCGCTCTTCGGCATATTGTACCGCGATCTCCAAAATCGTCTGTAGGGCGCCGGCCATTTGCATGGACCGCGTTGCCGCCCCCATCAGTTTCAGAGCCTGGGCGTCAATGCCGGCCCGTGCGGGGGCTGACTGCAAAGGCGTGACGCCGGAAAAATCGACGTTGTTTTGCGACTCGCCGGCCATGTTGCGGCCAGCGGAGCAGTTGCAGTCAGCGGCGTTGACCAGGGCCACCATGGGACCATCAGGGCCGTCCGCCAAAACCGCCAGATGCTCGACCTCCGCCGCGAAGGTCACCGCGCGCGCGGTGCCCGACAAGGTGCCGTCGGAGGCAAGGGTGATGCTGTCGCCGCGCTGCATGGGGGCCACGGACATGGCGCCGCCAGGCAGCATGATATCGCCCATTTCCAGCAGCCAGCCGGCAAGCAGGGTTTCGGCCAGGGGCAGGGCGGCGGCGAATTCCCCCGCCACCCGCAACACGGCGAAGCCGGAGCCGATGCCCGCACCCGCGCCGCCCAGTTCGTCATTGACCCAGGCCGAGGTCAGGCCCGCTTCCTCCAGGGCCGTCCACAGCGGCTCTCGCCAACTATCATCGCCGGCGGCGTTGATGGTCTGCGGGTCGCCCAGATCGCGAAAGATCCGGGTTGCCGCATCGGTGACCAGGGTTTGGGCTTCATCCATGACTAATTCCTATCTACCCTGGAAGTTGGGCAGACGGCGCTCGGAGGTGGCCGCGATACCTTCCTTGAAGTCAGCGGTTTCTTTCAGCTGGTTTTGAATTTCCAGCTCGTGATCCGTCGCCGCCTTCACACGGTCAGCCAGACCAGCCCGCAGGGTGGCCCGCGTTTCAACCACGCCCAGAGGTGAGGAAATGGCGATTTCCTTGGCCAGTTCCATGGCCGCGCCGCGTACCTGATCAAGCGGCACGAAGACATCCGCCAAGCCCATTTCCATGGCTTCCTCGCCCTTGATTCGGCGGCCGGTGTACATCATCAGGGCCGCGTTCTGCTGTCCGATCAGGGCCGGCAGAGTGTGCGTCAGGCCAAAGCCGGGGTGGAAGCCCAAGCGGGTGAAGTTGGCCGCGAAACGCCCTTCGGGGCAGGTCACCCGGAAGTCAGGCACCAAGGCCAGGCCCAGGCCACCGCCGATAGCGGCACCTTGAATGGCACCGACGATGGGTTTTGGCGTGGCGAACAGACGCACGGCTTCCACGTACAGGTGGGTCTCCGGCTTCTGCGGTTCAGCCGCCTTGTTATCGAGGATCTTGTCGCCCGAGCCATCGCCGAAATTTGCGCCGGCGCAGAATGCCTTGCCTTGCGCCGCGAGGACGATGGAGCGGCAGTCATTGTTGTCACCCAGGCCCTCACAGGCGTCCGCCAGTTGGCTGATCAAAGCGTGATCGAAAAAGTTATAGGGCGGGCGCTGGATCTCGATCAATGCCACGTGATCGTCCAGGGTTACCTCGATAGCGTCATAGTCGCCGATTTTTGTCATTTTTAAGTATCCTTAAGTTTGCTCTTCAAGAAGCTAATGTACATTTGCCGTTCTTGACCACGACCAGGTCGCGCTCTTTCAGGCGGCATTGGAAGGAGACGATATCGCCGTCTCGCCACATGTCGGTGATGATGGTTTCGCCGGGATAGACGGGCGCGGAAAAGCGCAAATCGAAGCCCCGGATCATGGTGTGATCGTAATCGCAGATGGTCGTGACAATCGCCCTGCAGGCCGTACCATAGGTACAGAGGCCATGCAGAATGGGGACTGGAAAACCAACGCTTTTGGCCAGGCCCGGGTCCGCGTGCAGGGGATTGCGATCGCCGTTCAGGCGGTACAACAGAGCCTGATCGGGACGGGTTTCCAACGCGCAGGTAACATCAGGCTCCCGTTCCGGGGTCGGGTGCGGCGCGGGGCCGGAACCCTTGGGCCCGCCAAAGCCGCCGTCGCCGCGGGCGAACACCGTACTACCAACCTTGAACAATGGCTTGCCGTCGGATTTCAGGCGGACATCGGTCTCAATACAGACAATGGCGCCCTTACCCTCGCCCTTGTCATAGGCCTCCGCCACCTTGGCATCGGCGATCAATTCGCCTTCGGGCGGCAGGGGGCGATAAAGCTCCAGGCGCTGTTCGCCATGCAGGACCTTGGTATAATCCCAGCCGATACCGGCGGTCAAATTGCCCCGGGTCAGCACCACCGCCATTGACGGTACGGTTTTCAGCTGACCCTGTTCAAAGACATAGTCGAGCTCTTTTTCATCCAGGGCGTCCCGGCCAAAACCGACACCCAGGGCGTACAACATGGTTTCCCTATCGCCGTAGGAAAATTCCTGCCCCTCCTCCCGAAGGGACATCACGTGTTCGTAGTTCATGGCCATGACCAAGCACTCCTCAACTTATTCGACAAAGGAACGGCCTATAGCGGGTCCGAGGTGAAGACCGTCCGTGCATTGCCCAGATCGGTCAGGTTGGCGCGGAAAGCCGGGAACGCGTTCGACAGCATGGCCGACGGCGTCCAACCTTCCGTATTGGCGATGCCGCGAATGGGCCGTGGCTGGTTCCAGATATAAACCTCGTTGCCGCGAATGGAAAAAATCTGCCCGCTCAGGTCCTTGGCATCGTCAGCCACCAAGGCCACGCCCAAGGGTGCGATCTGATCGGGCCGCATGCGCGCCTTGGTCAATTCCATGCGCTTGGCGGTTGCCTCGTCCTTGATGGGAATGGTGCCGATCATCCGGGTCCAGGCCGACGGCGAGAGAATATTGGAGCGCACGTTCTTACGCTCGTTCTCCATCGCGATCACACGGGATAGACCGACGATACCCATCTTGGCGGCGGCATAGTTGGTCTGGCCGATATTGCCGATTAGGCCGGAGGTGGAGGTGAACAAGACATAGGCGCCATCTTCCTGGTCACGGAAATGGTTGATGGTGGCGCGGGTGACGTTGAACGAACCTTTCAGATGTACGTTGATCACCGCATCCCAGTCTTCCTCGGACATTTTGTGGAACATGGTGTCACGCAGGATGCCGGCTGGTGCAATGACGCCATGCAGGCCGCCATAGGTATCCATGGCTTGTTCGAACATCGCCTTGGCGCCGGACATCAGGGCCACGCTGTCGCCGTTGGCCACGGCCTCGCCACCGGCGGCCTTGATTTCGTTGGCGACTTCCTGCGCCGGGCCGACGTTGCCGTCGTCATCGCCGGAAGTTGAACCGCCGAGGTCATTGACCACGACCTTGGCGCCTTCCCGCGCGGCCAATAGGGCGTGTTCCCTGCCAATACCGCGGCCACCACCGGTGACCAAAATTATCTTACCGTCGAGAACACCCATCATCCATTTCCTCTCAATTTTCTGTTGGGAGGAAATCTAACGCTTGTTTGCCTAGCTGGGAAGCCCTCCCCCTCGCGCGGTGGTGTCCGGGGGAGGGCTTGAGCTAAATCTGTTAACTATTTCGGCAACTTGCCCTGAACGCCTTGAACGTACCAGTTCATCGATAGCAGCGAGCCGTCGTCCAGATTTTTGCCGGCGGGGACTTTTTCCTTACCCATCTGGTCCTTGATCGGTCCGGCGAAGGGGTGCACCGTGCCGGCGATGATGTTGGCCTGGGCCTTTTTCGCCATGGCCAGGACATCCGCCGGAATGGCCGCATTATAGGGCGCCATTTGCAACATGCCCTGCTTCAAACCATCCCAGGTATCATCGGATTTCCAGCTGCCGTCCATCACCGCCTTGGTGCGGGCAACGTAATAGTTGTCCCAAACATCAATGATCGCGGTCAGATGGGATTTCGGCCCGAAGTGCGTCATGTCCGAAGCCTGGCCCACGGCCCAGACGCCGCGTTCCTGGGCTGCCTGTATCGCCGCCGGGCTGTCGGTATGCTGCATGATCACATCGGCGCCCTGGTCGATCAGCGCCTTGGCGGCGGCGCCCTCCTTGCCCGGGTCATACCAGGTGTTGACCCAGACGACCTTGACCGTGGCCTTTGGGTTGACCTTTTGCAGGGCCAGGGTGGTGGCGTTGATGCCGCGTACCACTTCTGGAATAGGGAAGGAGCCGATATAGCCGATGACGTTCGATTTGGTCATCTTGCCCGCGATCAGGCCCGCGATATGGCGGCCCTGGTAAAAGCGCGCGGCGTAGGTCGAAACGTTCTTTGCTTGCTTGTAGCCGGTGGCATGTTCAAAGCGCACGTTGGGGAAGCTTTTGGCCACCTTCAATGTCGGGTTCATGAAACCGAACGAGGTGGTGAAGATCAGTTTGTGGCCCGAGGCGGCGAGTTGGCGGATCACCCGCTCGGAATCGGCGCCTTCCTTGACGCTTTCCACCAGGGTAGTTTTGACCTTGTCGCCAAAGGCCTTGTCGATGGCCTTGCGGCCCTGATCATGGCGATAGGTCCAACCATGGTCACCGACCGGTCCCACATAGACGAAGCCGACCTTGAGCGGTTCGGCCCATGCGGCGGTCGTCATTGCAGCGGAGACGGCTGCCGCCCCCAGCCAGATCGCACCGCGTTTGATGAATGAGGTTTTCACGTTTCGTCTCCCTGTTTTTTGCAACTGCATTCTCCGCACAAAGCGCCTCTGCGTCGAGCAACTTCTATGCCTCCGGATAAAAAATCCTGCCCAGCGAAGCGGGTGCGTTCAGCCGTGCCCGCGCGCCGTCGGCGGAGATCGCCACCAGCACGGCGATGGTCGCCAAATACGGCAACATGGAGAGGAACTGCGATGGGATATCAAAGCCGAAGCCCTGAATATGCAGCTGTGCCACCGTGATGCCGCCGAACAGATAGGCGCCCAATAACAACCGCCCCGGCCGCCAGGTGGCGAACACCACCAGCGCCAACGCGATCCAGCCGCGCCCGGCGGTCATGTTCTCGGCCCACATAGGCGTATAGGCCAGCGACAGATAGGCGCCGCCCAGGCCGGCCATGGCGCCGCCGAACATGACCGCCAGATAGCGCACTTTGATGACTGCATGGCCCAGGGCGTGGGCTGCTTGGTGATTTTCGCCGATGGCGCGCAGGATCAGACCGGCGCGGCTGCGTTCGAGAAACCAGATCGTTGCCGGGATCGCCAGAATGGAGAGGTAGACCAGGGCATCATGGCTGAACAACAACGGGCCGAGGATGGGCAGATCGGAAATACCCGGCAGATCCAGTTGCGGCAGGCGCTGCAACGGCACGCCGACGAATGAACGTCCGATCAAGGCGCTGACCCCGATGCCGAAGATCGTCAGGGCCAGGCCGGAGGCGACTTGATTGGCCAGCAGGGTCAGCGTCAACAGGGCAAATACCAGGGCCAGGGCGGCGCCCGCCGCCGCGCCCGCCAGGATACCCAAGGTGGCGCTGCCGGTGGTCAGGGCAACGGCAAAGGCCGCCACCGCACCCAGCAGCATCATGCCCTCGACGCCCAGGTTCAGGACACCGGATTTCTCGGCCACCAATTCACCGGTGGCGGCAAAGACCAGTGGTGTGGCGGCGCCGATGACGGTGATCAGAACGGCGGTCAGGGTTTCCATCAGCCGGCCTCTTGTACAATCACGCTGCGGCCCCAGCGGATGCGGTAGCGTACCAGCACGTCGGAGGCCAACAGGAAGAATAGCAACATGCCCTGAAAGACGCCGGAGACGGCAAGCGGCAGGCCCAGCTCTATCTGCACCGTCTCGCCGCCCAGGTACGACAGTGCGATCAGCAAACCGGCCAGTAGAATGCCCAGAGGATGCAGTCGGCCCAGAAAGGCCACGATAATGGCGGTGAAGCCATAACCCGGCGAGATCGAGGGCAATAATTGCCCGATCGGTCCGGCCACTTCGAACAATCCCGCCAGGCCCGACAGGGCGCCGCCCGTCAATAAGGTAATCCAGGTCAGGCGCCGGACCGAAAAACCCGCCAGGCCCGCGGCTGCCGGCGTCAGGCCCACCACCTTGATCTGAAAGCCGACGAACATGCGTGCCATCACCCACCAGGCCGCCAAGGCCAGCAACAGCGCGATCGGCGCGCCCAGGTGCAGCCGGGTGCCCATGGTTAACAGGGGTAGAAGAACGCTGTCCGCGAACATCCGCGATTGCGGAAAGGAATAGCCGTCGGGATCCTTCCAGGGCCCATGCACCAGATAGCTCAACAACAGGATCGCCACATAGGTCAGCATCAGGGAAGTCAGGATCTCGTTGGCATTGAAGCGCGTCTTCAGGTAGGCCGGAATGGCGGCCCAGGCGGCCCCGCCCAGCAGACTGGCGATGATCATCGCGGGCAGGAACCAGACGGAGGCATCATCGCCGGCCCAGAGCGCCAGGCCGCCGCCAGCAATGGCGCCCAGGGTCAATTGCCCCTCGGCGCCGATATTCCAGATATTGGCGCGGAAGCCGAATGACAGGCCAATGGCGCACAGCACCAAGGGCGTCGCCTTGATGGTCAATTCCGCCAGGCCGTAAGCGCTGGATATGGGCTGGACGAAAAACGCATACAGGACGGCGGCGGGATTGTGGCCCAGGGCCGCGAACAGCACCGAGCCGCAGGCCATGGTCAAGACGACCGCCAATACAGGCGTGACGTAGACCATGGCACCTGATACACCGATGCGGGCTTCAAGCCGGGGCCGCATGGTGTTCTCCCTGCTTGTCAAGCTGCCCAGCTTCACCATTTTCACCATGGCCGCCCATCAAAAGGCCAATCCGCCCGATATCCGCCTCCGCCGTGATCATTATTTCCGACAGCCGTCCTTCCGATAGCACCGCGATACGGTCGCTGATTTGCAGCAACTCGTCCAGATCCTGGCTAATGACCAAAATGGCCGTGCCCTGATGGGCCAGATCCAGCAAGGCGGTATGGATCGCCGCCGCCGCGCCCGCGTCCACGCCCCAGGTCGGATGCGCCACCACCAGCACTTTCGGTTGCTGCAACAGCTCCCGTCCGATGATGAATTTTTGCAGATTGCCACCCGAAAGGCTGCCCGCGTTGGCGCCGATGCCGCCCGTGACGACCTGAAAAGACTGCACGATACGTTGGGCGTAATCACGGGTACGGGCAAACATGATGCTGCCGCGCGAGAGCAGGTCCTGGCGATCATAGCCGGTCAATAGGGCATTGTCCGTCAACGACATCTCCGGCACCGCGCCATGGCCCAGGCGTTCCTCGGGCACGAAGGCCAGGCCAAGCCGGCGGCGCCGGCGCGGACCCAGATCGCCGGCGTTCTGACCTTCGATGCAGATGGTTTCAGCCTTCGCGCACAACTGCTCGCCGCTTAGCGCGGCCAGCAGAGTATTCTGGCCATTGCCAGCAACTCCGGCGATGCCCAGGATTTCACCGGCGGCAACTTCCAGGTCAAGACCGCTGATAGGGGTGCCATGAATGGCGGCGGCCGCCATGTTCAACCCCTGGACCCGCAGCCGCGCCGCACCAAAGCTGGCCTCCGCTGTCTTGGAGGCCTGGTCAAAATCCTCGCCAATCATCAGCCGCGCCAGGTCATGGGCAGTTTCCTGGCGTGGATCACAGTTCGCCACCACTTGGCCGCCGCGCATCACCGTGGCGCGGCTGCACAAGGCGCGGATTTCCTCCAGCTTATGCGAGATATAAAGAATGGTGCAGCCTTCCGCCGCCAGTTGGCGCAGGGTGACGAATAAGGCCTCGGCCTCGCCCGGGGTGAGCACGGAGGTCGGCTCGTCCATGATCAACAGGCGTGGGTTCTGCATCAGACAACGGACGATCTCCACCCGCTGCCGCTCGCCGACGGAAAGGTCATGCACCACGCGCTCCGGCTGCAACGCCAGGCCATAGCGGCGGCCGATTTCGCCAACCTTGGCCGACAGCTCGTCCAGGTTGGCGCCGTCATCAAGCCCCAGGGCAACGTTTTCGGCCACGGTCATGGATTCAAACAGGGAAAAATGCTGGAACACCATGGCGATGCCCAATTTCCGGGCCTGTGACGGCGAGGTGATGGCGACGGCCTTGCCGTCCCATTCAAGCGCGCCGCTGTCGGCCTTCAGGACACCGTAGATGATTTTCACCAGGGTGCTTTTGCCGGCGCCGTTCTCGCCCAGCAGGGCATGAATTTCACCCTGGCCCAGGCTCAGGTCAACCTTGTCGTTGGCCAGGCAGCCGGGAAACTGTTTCGATATACCGCGCAATCGTAACCGCGCCGGCGCACCTTCATCGGCCATGCTGTTTTCTGCCCCTCCACCCTGTCACCCTATTGGTAGCAGCCGCCGCGATGAATGCAAGACTATGTCGGCGTATCGCCACGCACGATGGGTTGGACAAACTGGAGCTCGGTATCCCAGGGCAGAAAAATCCAGGTGTCCTGGCTGACTTCCGTCACAAAGGTATCAACCAAATCGCGGCCGGCGGGTTTGGCATAGACGGTGGCGTAATGGGCCAAAGGCAACAGGCCGCGGACCACCTTGGCCGTGGCGCCGGTATCGACCAGATCATCGATGATCAGAACATCCGTGCCGTCATCGCTGACCGATTTCAGTATTTCCGGCTGCGCCATATCTTGATGGTCATAGGTCTTGATGCAGATGGTATCCACCAGGCGGACTTCCAGTTCCCGCGCCACGATGCAGGCCGGTACCATGCCGCCGCGGGTGACCGAGACAATGGCACGCCATGGACCTTTTTCGGCCAGGCGCCAGGCCAGGGCCTTGCTGTCCCGGTGCATCTGATCCCAGGATACGGGAAAGCCCTTGTTGTAGCTGTTTTCCATCTGCCGCGCCCCGAACTATGGTCATGCCACCGTTGAGTTATCGGGCCAGGCTGCGCATGCCCCTGTCCAGGCCGTCCAGGGTCAAACCGAACATACGATGGCCCATGATCTGCTGTACCATTTGCAGGGACGGGGTGTATTCCCAATGACGTTCGGGCACCGGGTTGATCCAGCAGGAATGCTTGAAATGATCCAGCATGCGTTCCATCCAGACCTGGCCGGCTTCCTCGTTCCAATGTTCAACGCTGCCGCCCGGATAGACGATTTCATACGGGCTCATGGTGGCGTCGCCGACAAAGATCAGCTTCCAATCCGGGCCGTAGGTGTTGATCAGTTGCGAGGTCGGAATGTGTTCCGTATGGCGGCGGCGGTTGTCTTTCCAGACCTTCTCGTACATGCAGTTGTGGAAATAATAGGATTCCAGATTTTTGAATTCCGTCCGCGTGGCGGAGAACAATTCCTCCATCGTGCGGATGTGATCATCCATGGAGCCGCCGACATCCAACAACAGCAGCACCTTGACCGTATTGCGCCGCTCCGGCCGCATCTTGATATCGATCCAGCCGCCGTTTCTGGCGGTGGAACGGATGGTGTCATCCAAATCCAGCTCGTCGGGAGCGCCGTCCCGGGCGAATTGGCGCAGACGGCGCAGGGCTACCTTGATGTTGCGCGTGCCCAGGACAACGGAATCATCGAAATTGCGGTATTCCCGTTTATCCCAGACCTTGACCGCCCTGCGATGGCGGGATTTCTCCTGGCCGATACGGATGCCTTCGGGGTTATAGCCCTGGGCACCGAAGGGGGAGGTGCCCCCCGTGCCGATCCACTTGCTGCCGCCCTGGTGACGCTTTTCCTGTTCCTCGAGGCGCTTTTTCAGCTCCTCCATGATCTTTTCCCAGCCGCCCAGGGCTTCGATATTGGCCTTTTCCTCGTCCGTTAGGTGCAGCTCGGTCAGTTTGCGCAGCCATTCCTCCGGAATTTCCGCGACCGTGCCTTCCTCCGGCTGTTCCAAGCCCTTGAAGACGGAGCCGAAAACCCGGTCGAACTTGTCCAGGTTGCGCTCGTCCTTGACCAGGCAGGAACGGGACAGATAGTAGAAATTATCGACGCTGTATTCCGCCACGTTATGGGACATGGCCTCTAGAAGGGTGAGATATTCCTTCAGGCTGACCGGAACCTTGGCGGCTTTCAACTCGTAAAAAAGATCGAAGAACATGGGCGTTTTCCCCGCTGCCTCGTTGCCTAGTTACCCTGCTCCCGCCGTGCCAGAAAGGCCAGGCGTTCGAACAAATGCACGTCCTGCTCGTTCTTCAACAGGGCGCCATGCAGGGGCGGGATCAGCTTTTTCGGGTCCTTGGTGCGCAGAATATCCGGCGAGATATCATCCGACATCAATAGCTTCAGCCAATCCAGCAACTCGGAGGTGGATGGCTTTTTCTTCAGGCCGGGCACATCGCGCACTTCATAGAAGATGTTCAGTGCCTCGCGGACCAGGGATTTCTGGATGTCCGGGTAATGCACATCGATGATTTCCTGCATGGTATCGCGCTCGGGGAAGCGGATGTAGTGAAAGAAACAGCGGCGCAGGAAGGCGTCCGGCAATTCCTTTTCATTGTTCGAGGTAATCATCACGATGGGCCGGTTTTGCGCGATAACCGTTTCCTGGGTCTCGTAGACAAAGAACTGCATGCGGTCCAATTCCAACAACAAATCGTTGGGGAATTCGATGTCCGCCTTGTCCACTTCGTCGATCAGCAGTACCGGGGACAGATCCTGGGTAAAGGCGTCCCATAGTTTGCCGCGCACGATGTAGTTGGAGATGTCCTTGACCTTTTCGTCGCCAAGCTGGGAATCCCGCAGGCGCGAAACCGCATCGTATTCGTACAGGCCCTGCGCCGCCTTGGTGGTGGACTTGATGTGCCATTCGATCAGGGGCCGGTCCAATGCCTTGGCCACTTCATGGGCCAATACCGTCTTGCCCGTGCCGGGCTCGCCCTTGATCAAAAGGGGCCGTTGCAGGGTGATGGACGCATTTACCGCGATCATCAGATCGTCTGTTGCTACGTAGGAGTCCGTACCTTCAAATTTCATCGTTCGTTACGCCATATATCGTGGGGGGATGGGGGATAAGATTTGCGGCCAATTTAGGGCGCCTTGGCCGATAACTCAAGTAGGACACAAGATTTGCCTGGCATTGCGCGGGAAATGGCTATTATCTGCCCTAATTGCGGCCTGTTAAAATGGAATGGCTCATGAACGATACTCCAACCTATGGCGCGGGAACCCTTGATGAGGGGATCCGCTGCCGCTTTGTCCAGGGCGTGAATGGCCTTAATATGCACCTACTGGAGGCGGGCTTCGAGGAGCCGGGGCGGCCTTGTGTCCTGTTGCTGCATGGTTTTCCCGAACTGGCATATAGCTGGCGCAAGGTGATGCTGCCGCTGGCGGCGGCGGGCTATCATGTGGTCGCGCCCGATCAGCGGGGTTATGGCCGTACCACGGGTTGGGACGGCGACTATGATTGCGAACTAGCCAACTACCGCATGCTCAACCTGGCCCGCGATGCCCTGGGCCTGGTCTTCGCGCTCGGTTATGCCTCGGTCGCTGCCGTGATCGGACATGACTTTGGCTCCTCCGTGGCGGCCCATTGCGCCCTGATCCGGCCGGATGTTTTTCGCTCCGCCGTCTTGATGAGCGCGCCTTTCAGCGGGCCGCCGGCAATTGCCAACGATGCCGTATCCGACCCAGATATTCACGCCGCGCTGGCTGCCTTGGCGTCGCCGCGCAAGCATTACCAGTGGTATTATTCGACCCGTCCGGCGAACGATGACATGGTCGGAGCGCCCCAGGGCACGCATGACTTTCTGCGCGGATATTATCATCATAAAAGCGCCGATTGGGCCGGCAACGAGCCGTATCCCTTAGCGGCCTGGACGGCGGATGAATTGGCCAAGATGCCCACTTACTACATCATGGAGCAGGGCCAGAACATGGCCGAGACCGTGGCGGCGGAGATGCCCAGCGCCGCGGCGGTCGCGGCCTGCGACTGGTTGAGCGAGGCTGAGTTGGCGGTCTATGCCGGCGAATTCGCCCGTACCGGTTTTCAGGGCGGATTGAACTGGTACCGGGCGCGAACGTCAGGGAAATACGCGGCTGATCTGGAATTATTTTCCGGCCGCAGCATTGATGTGCCGTCGTGTTTTATCGCGGGCGCGTCGGATTGGGGTATTTATCAGGCGCCAGGCTCGATCGAGGTCATGCGCGATAAAGCCTGCACGGCCATGACGGATGTGCATTTACTGCCCGGTGCTGGCCACTGGGTGCAACAGGAGCAGGCGCGGGCGGTCAGCGCGCTGCTGATATCGTTTCTCTCACAACAGCCCGGCGGCAACGTTGGGGTGAGCGGTGACGAAAAATAACGACATAATAAACAGTTGGGAGCGCAATGCCGCCCTATGGACCACGGTCGTTAGGGAGGGGGCTATCCCAAGCCGCGCCGCCGGTACGGATCAGGCCATCATTGCCGCCGTCAAGGCGCTGCGGCCACGGCATATTCTTGACATCGGCTGTGGCGAAGGTTGGCTTGTCCGCCACCTGGCCGATGACCTCGGATGCGAAGCCGCGGGCACGGATGGTAGCGCGGCATTGATAGAATCAGCCCAAGCCGCCCACCAAGGCGGAACTTACATGCTGCAGACCTACGAAACGCTGGCTGCGCAGCCGGGCCAGCTTGGCGGTCCTTATGATGCCGTGATTTGCAATTTTTCTCTTTTGGGTCGGGACATTGCGCCAATTCTTGCGGCGGCGATGAGATCTCTTGCCCCCGATGGCACGCTCCTGATCCAGACGCTTCATCCCAGCGCCGCATCTGGCGAGGCGGCCTATGCGGACGGCTGGCGCAACGAAACCTTTGCCTCTTTTACAAGCGGTGACTGGGTGCCCATGCCTTGGTATTTTCGCACCTTCGGCTCATGGTTCGCGGTGTTCAAGGCCGTGGACCTGGTGGTAACAGCCGTGGACGAACCGATCAATCAAGCCAGCGGAAAGCCCCTTTCCGTGATATTTCATTGTACGGCGAAAGATCCGAGGGAGTGGGATGATGTCAAACAACGATAAACCTGAGCAACAACCGATCTGGTTTGCCGGCGGGCCCGAGGCCGCACCGGCGGGGCAGCGGTTGAATGCTTTGCTTAGCCGACCCGGTATTCTTGGCGTGCCCGGCGCGCATGATGGTATGTCCGGACTGCTGGCCAAGAAGGCCGGCTTTGAATGTCTTTATGTCTCCGGCGCGGCGCTGACCGCCGCCATGGGGCTGCCCGATCTGGGCGTCATGACCATGGAAGAGCTTTGCGGTGCCACGCGCATTCTGGCGCGGGCCACGGGTCTGCCGCTGATCGTCGATGGCGATACCGGTTATGGCGAGGCGCTGAACGTCATGCGCCTGGTACGCGAATTGGAGGATGCGGGCGCTGCCGCCGTGCAGATCGAGGACCAGGTATTGCCGAAAAAGTGCGGCCATCTGAACGACAAGCAATTGGCCAGCGCGGAGGATGCGGCCCGCAAGATCGCCGCCGCCGTATCGGCCCGGCGGCATTTGCAGATCGTGGCGCGGACCGATGCCGCCGCCGAAAGCCTGGATGAAGCGATCCGCCGGGCCAAATTGTATGTGGAGGCCGGGGCCGATATCATCTTCCCCGACGCCCTGATCTCCGATGATGATTTCCGCCGCTTCACCGCTGCCGTCAAGGTGCCCGTGCTGGCCAATATGACCGAATTCGGCCGCACGCCCAATCGCACGGCGGCGGAGCTGGAGGCGCTGGGCTGCAAGATCGTCATCTGGCCCGCATCCTCCCTGCGCATCGCCGCGAATGCGGTGGCGGATTTGTATGGAGAACTGGCCAGGTCCGGCAGTGCCCAGGGTTTGCTCAACCGCATGCAGACACGGGCGGAATTGTACGAGACCATCCGCTATCATGAATTCGAGGCTCTGGATGCGACAATCGCCCACAGCGTGGTGCCGGAAACCCCTGAATAGATTTCTGCTATAGTTATCGCCAAGGCGGTGTAGATGCTGACGCGAAATTGCGGAAGGAGCGGAAGCAATGGATGTTTCGTGGCTTGAAATTTTGGTCGTCGGCGTGGTCGCCAATATCGTCACCGATATTTACGAGTTCCTGCTGGAACGCGGCCTGGGCAAGAACCGCGATTGGCATTATGTCGGCCGTTGGGTGGCCTATCTGGGCCGGGGCGTCTTCCGCCATGATGACATCCAGGACACTCCCGCCGTGCGCCGTGAACTAATATTGGGCTGGGCCTTTCATTACCTGGTGGCGATCGTCTTCGCTGAGATCTATTTGCAGGTTCTATCCGCTATCCTGGAACAGCCGGCAAGCCTGTGGAACGGCCTGGGCTTTGGCGTGGTCACCGTGCTGGCGCCATGGCTGATCCTGATCCCCGGCCTGGGCGGTGGTTTCTTTGGCGCAAAGACCGGGCGGACCGGCTTTGTCCTCCTCGCCAGCCTGTCCGTGCATGCGGTGTTCGGTATCGGGCTATATCTTGGCGCGCTGGTTTTCGCCACTATATGAACAACACGGCGTTCCCGAGATCAAGTTTGGGCGACAACGCGCCGTGGCGGGCGGCGCTTTATATAGTCGTGGCCTCGGCGTTGTTCGCGACTATGAACGCCCTGGCCAAATATCTGCTGCTGCCGGGGACGGGCCCGGAAATTGGCGTGCTGCAAATCACCTTCGCCCGTTATGTATTCGGCACGCTGTTCCTGCTGCCCATATTGTATTCCGCCCGCATCGTTCCGCGCACGGTGCATTCCGTGAAGTATGCCTTTCGCGCCGGTACCGGTGCCGCCGGGGTGGCGCTGATGTTTCTTGCCATTACCCATATTCCCCTGGCCAATGCGGTGGCGATCAGTTTCAGTTCGCCAATTTTCACGATGATCCTTTCGATGCTTTTTCTAGGGGAAAGTGCGAACCGTTACCGCTGGTTGGCGGCGGCGCTGGGCTTTGCCGGCGTGACCGCCATCGCGGCACCGGATGCCAGCATTTTTGGCCTGGCATCCCTGATCGCGGTCGCCGCGGCACTCTGCATGGGGGCGGAGGTGACAACGGTAAAGTGGCTGTCCAATCAGGGTGACCGTGCCATTGTCATGCTGTTCTTTGGTAATATGTTTGGCGCCTTGCTGACCTTCTTACCGGCGCTGCCGGCCTGGGTTTGGCCCGAGCCCCTGCAATGGCTGAGCCTGGCCGCGATTGCCCTGGTTGTTATCATCGGCCAGCGTCTGGTGCTGCACGCCATGGCCTTGGCGGAAGCGAACTTCGTCGCACCCTTTATGTATTCGACGATGCTGTTTTCGGGGCTGTTCGGAGTCTTGCTATTCGATGAAATGCCAAGCCCGGCCTTGTTTCTTGGCATGGCCCTGATCGTGGCCAGCGGCGTCCTGCTGGCCCGCTTTGGGCGTTAGGTCATGCGCAGGCCGCCGTCGATGCGGATGGTTTCGCCATTCAACATCGGAGAGGTGACGATGGTTTCCACCAGCGCGGCATATTCCGCCGGATTGCCAAAGCGTTTGGGGAATGGAATACGGTCCGTCATTTCGTTGATATATTCTTGGCGCAGCCCTGTCGCCATGGGTGTTTCAAACATCCCCGGCGCAATGGCCATGACGCGGATGGCATGGCGGGAGAGCTCCCGCGACATGGGCAGGCACATCGCAGCGATGGCGGCCTTCACCGCATCATAAGTAATCGCCCCAGGTGGTCCGTCAAAGCCGGCGATGGAGGCTGTGTTGATCAACACGCCGCGTTCGCCGGTGTCGGGCAGAGGCTCACATGCCGCCATGTCGGCGGCGGCCAGGCGGCAGATATTGTAAGTTCCCACCAGATGTACATTGACCAGGCGGGTATGGTGCGCCAGGGGTGCGGGGCCGTCACGGCCCAACATGCGGCGGCTTTCACTAATGCCCGCGCAACAGACCGAGATGCGGGCCGGGCCATGTGCTTCTCGCGCGGCCTTAATGGCCGCTTCGCCGTTTTCCTCTGACGAAACATCGCATTCAACGGCCAGGCCGCCGATTTCCGCCGCCACTTCTTGGGCCAGATCCAGGTTTACATCAAGGATGGCCACCTTGGCGCCAAGGCCGGCCAGATGCCGCGCCGTAGCCGCACCCAAGCCTGAACTGCCGCCCGTAACCACGGCGGCCATGCCATTGATCAGCATACTATTTACTCGAACCTATGAAACCATGCGCCTCGATCTCCACCGCCAGACCGGGACGGGCCAGGGCGGAAACCTCGACCAGGGTGGAGCAGGGAAAATCGCCGGTGAAGAATTCCCGGCGTGCCTTCCAGACTTCCTCGCGCCGGGTGATGTCGGTGACAAAAATGGTCACCTTGATGATGTCGTCCATCACCCCGCCCGCTTCCTCCACCAGGTTCTTGATCTTGGTGAAGGTGATTTTGGCCTGCTCGTAGACGTCATCACCGCCGGCGATGACGTCATTTTCATAGCCCGAGACACAGCCGGCGATCTGAATGAAATTACCGGCGACCTTACAGTTGGACCAGGTTTCGGGCTGTGGTTCCGCGACGTGCGGTGAGATAACGCGCTTCATGCTCATGCTGACCATCTCCTCCTACAACACGGCCTTTGCCAGTAGCTGCAATTCGGCGCTGGAGGAGGCGCGAACCAAAAGGGACTGCACCTTCTTCTCTTTCGAGGCGGCCTTCCAATCCTGCAGCCGTTCGGTGATCTTGCCCGCGGGTCCTGTCAGGGCGACCTGATCGACCAACTCGTCCGGCACCGCCGCCACCGCCTCGGCCCGGCGCCCGGAGAGGAAATGATCCTGGATCTCCACGGCTGCTGCTTCATGGCCCAGACGTTTGGCATAGTCGTTGTAGAAATTCTTGTCCTTCGAACCCATGCCGCCGATGTAGAGGCCCAGGTTGGCCTTTGCCGGCATGCGGGCGGCGTCCTCGTCATCGGATATGTTGATGCCGCAGAATGGCGTAATGTCAAAATTATCCAGGCTTTTGCCGCCGCCTGCCTTGGCAAATCCATCGTTCAGCGCATCTTCGAAGACATCGAAACGGTCCGGGTTCATGAACACCGGGATCATGCCGTTGGCGACCTCGGCGCTAACCCTGACGCCGGCGGGCGCGATGGTGCCGGTGATGATCTTCAACGGCGCGCGACTGTGCAGTATGCCCTTCAGGGGCTTGCCTAGGTTGGTCGTGCCTTCGCCGGTCTTGGGGATTTGATAGTGATAACCATCGTGGGTCAGGGCGCTTTCACGGGCTTCGATCTTGCGAATGATCTCGATATATTCCCGTGTCCGCGTCAATGGCCGGCCATAGGGCATGCCATGCCAACCCTCGATCACCTGCGGGCCCGAGGGGCCGATACCGAGGATAAAGCGATCGTTGGAGAGATGCTGCAACGACATCGCCGTCATGGCCGCCATGGCCGGCGTCCGCGCCGACATTTGAATGATCCCGGTACCGACCTTGATTTTGCTGGTCTGCGCCAAAATCCAGGAGGCGGTGGAGATTGCATCCGAGCCCCAGGCTTCCGAGGTCCAGATAGAATCAAAGCCCAGATCCTCGGCCTCGCGCGCCAGATCCATGTCTACGCTAACCCGGCCACCTTCGCCCAGGCCCATCACCAATCCCAGTTTCATAACGCTTATCTCCCAATCCCAAGGACAATTAATACTGAATTTCAGCTAATTTATCCGTTGTCAGGTGCCGCGCCTAGTACCAATCGGCGTGGCATGTTGCTAATCTTGTCGAAATAGAGGTTTTGCCAGGGAAACATCGAGCATGGATTTTGGATTGATGATCATGGCCCGTGGACCGGGCGGGCGGGCTCCGGGCCTGACCGCAATGGCGCGGGCGGCGGAAGACGGCGGCCTGGATATGCTGGCCATAAATGATCATGTGGTGGTGCCGGGCGATATTAACTCCGCCTATCCCTATACCAATAGTGGCGTCTGGCCGGGCGCGGCGGTGGGGGAGTGTCTGGAGATGGTGACGGCGGGCGCCTTTATCGCGGCGGCCACACAGAAAATTAGGCTGCTGACCTCGGTCATGGTGGTGCCCTACCGCCCGGCGGTGCTGGCGGCGAAGATGCTGGCGACCCTGGAAGTCCTATCCGACGGCCGCCTGACGGTAGGCTGCGGTGCGGGCTGGATGAAGGAGGAAGCGGATGCCCTGGGTGTGCCGCCCTTCAATGAACGAGGCAAGGTGACGGATGAGTATATCGATGCCTTCAAGGAGCTTTGGACAGCCCAGGCACCGAGCATGAATGGCGATTATGTGTGCTTCGATGATGTGGTGTTCGAGCCGAAGCCGCTGCAGAAACCGCATCCCCCCATTTGGATTGGCGGCGAGGGCGGTGCGGCGATCCGGCGGGCGGCCCGTGTCGGGGACGGCTGGTATCCCTCCAATCATAACCCGGCGCACCTGTTGAATTCGCCCGAACTCTTTGCCCAAGGCTCGGCCCGTTTGAACGAAGAAGCCGACAAACTAGGCCGCAATGGCGCCGAAATTCACCGGGCCTATCTTGCTTTTTACCCGATCTTTGCGAATGCTCCTGATGCGGCGGGCAGGGACAGGGTCTGTTTGACAGGTTCGGCGGCGGCCATTCGCGATGATATTGGCGCCTTCGCCAAAGAAGGCGTAGAAACAATCGTCTTCTCGGTCGGCGGCAGGGAATTGAATGAAATTTTGGATAATATCGCCTGGCTGACCGGCGACGTGCTAGCCAAGTGACTGGGCGCGGGCGGCTGATTTGGAAATCGTAACTGTAAATCGGAATAGAGAGCTTTCATGACAGGACAAAAACTTACCATCGCCGTGATTGGCGGTACCGGCGCGCTGGGCTTTGGTCTGGCCCTGCGCTGGGCCAAGGCGGGGCATAGCATCATTATCGGCTCCCGCGCCCAGGATAGCGCCGATCGCGGGGCCGAGCGTCTGGCCGCCCTGGCACCCGAAGCCACGGTCAGCGGCCTGGAAAACGGTGCCGCCGCAGCCGCTGCGGAAATCGTCGTTCTAACGGTGCCATTCTCCAATCAGGCGCCCATGCTGGAGGCCATCAAGCCCGGCTGTCAGGGCAAGATCATGGTTGATGTCACTGTGCCCCTGCAGCCGCCGAAAGTCCGCACCGTGCATTTGCCCGAGCATGGCTCCGCCGGCAAGGGCGCACAGATTTTCCTGGGCGACGGGGTGCGCGTGGTCTCCGCCTTCCAGAACGTGGCGGCGGATCATCTGACGGATCTGGAGCATGACATCGATTGCGATATTCTGGTCTGCGGCAACGATCCCGACGCCCGCGAGATCGTCGTGGGCCTGGCCGAGGATGCTTCCATGCGGGCCTGGCATGCGGGACGGATCGAAAATTCCGTGGTTTCGGAAGCCTTGACCTCCGCGCTGATTTTTATGAACAACCGCTACAAAATCGCCGGTGCCGGTATCCGCATCACCGGTGCGCCGGGTTCCGTCGAAACGGGGGAGCATTAGCCACCCATGTCGTCCCCCAGTATGCAGTTGTTCACCCTGCCGGATATGCCGTTGGTCAAACCCGGCGATGATCTGGCCACATTGATTACCGACGGTCTGAGCCGTGCCGGCGAAAAGTTGCAGGACGGCGACATTTTGGTCTTGGCGCAAAAAATCGTCTCCAAGGCCGCCAACCGTATTGTTGACTTGCGCGATGTCATGCCGACGGCGGAGGCGGAAGCCTTGGCGGTGGAAGTCGACAAGGATCCGCGCCAGGTGCAGTTGATCCTGGATGAATCCGTCGATGTGGTGGGCAAGCGCCCTGGCGTTCTGATCGTGGCCCATCGTATCGGCATCGTCATGGCCAACGCGGGTATTGATGCTTCCAACGTGGAGCAGGACGATGGCACGGAGCATGTGCTGTTGCTGCCCGAGGATCCGGATGCCGATAGCCGGGCCCTGCGCCAGACTATGTTGGAACGCCACGGCGTCGAGATTTCGGTGATTATCAATGACAGCGTCGGCCGGGCCTGGCGCCAGGGCACCATGGGTCTGGCCATTGGTTCCGCCGGCCTGCCCGCGTTGTGGGATTTGCGCGGTGACCCGGACCTGTTTGGCCGCGAGTTACTGGTTTCCGAGGTCGGCCTGGCGGATGAACTATCCTCCGCCGCCTCGATCCTGCAGGGGCAGGGCAACGAGGGGCGGCCGGTGGTGGTGATCCGTGGTGTGCGCTTCCCGGCCTCGGACCTTGGCGCGGATGCTCTGGTCCGTCCCAAGGAAATGGATATGTTCCGCTGATGTCGAAAGGTCAGGTGATAGCCCTTTCGGGCGGGGTTGGCGGCGCCAAGCTGGCACTGGGCCTATCGCGCCTGGGTCTGGGCGATGATCTGTTGATCGTAACCAACGTGGGCGACGATTTTGAACATCTGGGCCTGAACATCTGTCCCGACATCGACTCGGTCGTATATGCCCTCGCGGGTCTGAACGATCAGGTGAAAGGCTGGGGCCGGGCCGATGAGGGCTGGCGCTTCATGGCGGCGTTGGAAGAATTAGGTGGCGAGAATTGGTTCAATCTTGGCGACCGCGATCTGGCCATGCATGTCTTGCGCACCCAGGCCCTGGCGCGCGGTGAAAGCCTGACCCAGGTAACACGGACGATCACCCGGCAATTGGGCATTGCCGCGAATGTGCTGCCCATGACCGACGATCCGGTGCGTACCATGGTGCAGACCGCCGATGGCCCCCTGGCGTTTCAGCATTACTTCGTCCGCGACCAATGCGCGCCCGTGGTCTCCGGATTTGAGTTCGAGGGCATTGCCCAGGCCAGGCCCCAGGCGGACTTCATGGCGGCCCTTAAGAACCCGGGCCTGCGGGCGGTGATCATCACGCCGTCCAATCCTTTTGTCAGCATCGAGCCGATCCTGCGGTTGCCGGGCGTGCGCGATGCCTTGGCGGCGGCCCCGGCACCTATCATTGCCGTCTCGCCAATTGTTGCCGGCCTGGCAATCAAGGGCCCGGCGGCCAAGATGATGACCGAGTTGGGCATGCCGAGTACGGCGTTGGCGGTGGCGGAGCATTACGAGGGCCTGATTGATGGTTTCGTGCTGGACGAAACCGATGCCGATCTGGCGGATGATGTCGATAGCCTGGATATGCGTGCCTTGCTGGCTCAGACGGTGATGCTCAGCCTGGAAGACCGTGACGGTCTGGCGGATTATGTCATAGCCGCCGTGGACGAATTGGCTGTCTGATGTGGGCGGTGGTGCCGATCAAGGGCTTTGATGCACCCAAACAACGTTTGGCGGAGGTGCTTTCGCCCGAGGAGCGCGGCGCCCTGGCCGAGCATATGCTGAGCGATGTACTGGCTGCATTGTCGGATCTTGAGGGTGTGGTCGTCATCAGTCGTGATGAAGAGGCTTTGAATAAGGCGCGATGGCTGGGCGCCCGCGTGATGTCCGAACGCCAACCTGGCGGCTACAGTGCCGCCGTGCGCCAGGCGGGCGAGGTGCTGGCCGGTGAGGGTGTTGATGCCATGATGCATGTTCCGGGCGATGTGCCCCTGATCACGCCGGACGAAGTGGCCCAAATTGCCAACCTGAGCCCAGCCGCGCCCGGTGCCTGTGTTGTGCCGTCCCGTGATCATGATGGCACCAATTGCCTGGCCCTGTGGCCGCCTGATCTGTTTCAGCCGGCTTTTGGTCCGGATAGCTTCCACCGCCATTGCCAAATAGCGCGTGACAGCGGCGTCGAACCCACCATATTGGAGTTAGACGGCTTTGCCTTGGATATTGACATGCCGGACGATTTACGGCTGTTTTGTGCGGGTGGGCATGATTGTGGCAGTTTACGTTATCTGCATACTTCGGGCATTGCCGCCCGATTGGCGCGGATTTAAGGGATAAAGTTGAATGGCGTCGCGGACGGAATTTGAGGCATGGCTGGGCCGCGTGGGCTCGGAGCGTCCCGACCGGGGTGAAGCCTTGGCATTAGCGGAAGTATCCGACCTGGACGCATTGCAGGCCGCCGCCGTGAACCTGCGCGACCAGGGCCATGGCCGCCTGATCAGCTATTCGCGCAAGGTCTTTATTCCCTTGACCCAGCTTTGCCGCGACGTCTGCCACTATTGCACCTTTGCCCATCCGCCACGGAAGGGCCAACGGGCCTTCATGACTCCGGACGAGATTCTGGCGGTAGCCCGCGCCGGCGCCGAGACCGGCTGCAAGGAAGCCCTGTTCACGTTGGGTGACAAGCCGGAGCTGCGCTATCGCGTGGCGCGTGAGGAACTGGCGGAACTGGGCCACGAGACTACTTTGTCGTATCTGCGCGCCATGGCCCTGTTGGTGTTCGAGGAAACCGGCCTGTTGCCCCATTTGAACCCCGGCGTAATGGAAGAGGCGGACCTGGCCTCCCTGCGCGAGGTCTCGGTCTCCCAAGGCATTATGCTGGAAAGTATTTCGCCGCGCCTGATGGAAAAGGGCGCCTGCCATCATGGCTCGCCCGACAAGGATCCAGACACCCGTCTGGCCACGATCGCGGCGGCGGGGCGTCTGGCGGTGCCGTTCACGACCGGCATTTTGATCGGTATTGGCGAGACCCGGGCGGAGCGGATCGAGGCCCTGTTGGCAATCCGTGATCTGCATGACGAATATGGCCATATCCAGGAAATTATCGTGCAGAATTTCCGCGCCAAGGACGATACCCGCATGGCCGATTGGCCCGATGCGCCGATTGATGAATTGCGCTGGAGCATTGCTGTCGCGCGCCTGATTTTTGGCGCGGAGATGCATATTCAGGCGCCGCCGAACCTTAGTCCCGGAGATTCTCCCAGCCTGATTGATGCCGGCATTGATGACTGGGGCGGCGTCTCGCCCGTGACGCCGGATCATGTCAACCCGGAGGCCCCCTGGCCGCACCTGCGCCAGTTGGCGGATGACACCGCGCGCGGCGGCAAGCATCTGGTGGAGCGCCTGGCTATCTATCCCAACTATGCCCAGGTGGCGGAGCGCTGGCTGGATGCAGCGTTTGTACCCGCGGTGCTGAACAAGGTCGATGCCGCCGGCCTGGCGCGCACGGATACCTGGGCGCCGGGTATTGATATGGCGCCCCCGGTAGCGATTGCCTCGGCCTCGCCCTATGTACCGGAACTGGACCGTTTGTTGAGCCGCGCCGCGAATGGCGATGATCTGGACGAAACCGAGGTCAGCCGCCTGTTCGCGGCCCGTGGCGGCGAGGTCGATGCGGTTTGTCAGGCCGCCGACGCCCTGCGCCAGAAAGTCAATGGCGATGATGTTTCCTACGTTGTCGTGCGCAATATCAACTACACCAACATCTGCTATTTCAAATGTCAGTTTTGCGCCTTCTCCAAGGGCAAGCTGAGCGAGAACCTGCGCGGCCGGCCCTACGATCTGTCGTTGGATGAAATTTCCCGCCGCGTCGTGGAGGCCTGGGCCCGTGGTGCCACGGAAGTCTGCATGCAGGGCGGTATCCATCCCGAATACACCGGCCAGACCTATCTGGACATTCTGCGCACGGTCAAGGATGCCGCGCCGGATATGCATATTCATGCCTTCTCGCCTCTGGAAGTCTATCAGGGCGCCGAGACCCTGGGTCTGTCTCTAACGGATTTTCTGGGCCAGTTGAAAGCGGCCGGCCTGGGTTCCTTGCCAGGCACGGCGGCGGAAGTGCTGGATGAAGAGGTCCGCCGGGTGCTGTGCCCGGACAAGCTGACCGTGGATCAATGGATGGAAGTGATGGAGGCGGCCCACGGTGTCGGTTTCCGCACCACGGCGACGATCATGTTCGGCCATGTGGACCGGCCCATCCATTGGGCGCGGCATCTATTGCGCTTGCGCGAACTACAGGCCAAGACCGGCGGTTTCACGGAGCTGGTGCCGCTGCCATTCGTGCACATGGAGGCGCCGATTTATCTCAAGGGCCGCGCCCGCATGGGCCCCACCTACCGCGAGGCATTGTTGATGCATGCTGTGGCGCGACTGGTTCTGTATCCGCATTTCAGCAATATCCAGACGTCTTGGGTCAAGATGGGCCGCGATGGCATTCAGGCCGCCTTGAACGCCGGCGTCAACGACATGGGCGGTACATTGATGAACGAGACCATTACAAGGTCGGCGGGCTCCGAACATGGCCAGGAATTGCCGCCCCATGCCATGGAAAGCCTGATCCGCGAGATGGGCCGCAATCCGGTGCAGCGCACGACCATGTACGGCACGCCGCCGGTGCGGCAGGTCGAGGCATCATTCCAAGCCGCGCCCCTGGCCGATGTGGTCAATAACCCGGCCCGCAAGTACGAGCGCGATAGCGACCGCCAGCCCTTGATCCGCCCGGGATTGGAAGCCTCTGGCGCGGACTAGCTTGCGAAGCCTTTGAAATTGCTCGGAATGCGCTGAATATCCTGGATCACGTCGGGGGGCATGCCGCCGCGTAATTCAGACGAGGCGCTATCGGAAATGCTGTCGGAGATGCCGCCAAAGCGTTTTTCAATGGCGCCGGCGATCTCGTCATGGCGGCCCACGGCGCTGAACAGATGGACAAGGTCGTCATCAATTTCCGCCGTCATTTTGTCCCACTGATCGGTCTTCGACATGTGGTTCAACTTGTGGCCAAGCTCCTCCAGGCCATGTTGTTCCAGCACCGGCCAATAGGCCCGGGTCGAGCCGTAGAAGCCGATCCGCATGCGCACCCATTCGACCATTTTGGCCACCGCTTCATCGTCCGCGCCGGTGGCGACAAAGCCGCCGCCCGAGATCTCGAAGTTTTCCCGTTGCCGGCCCACATTTGCCATGGCCGCTTCCAGGCGGGGGACGACGATGTTTTCCAGATACTTGCGGCTGCAAAAGGGATGCAGGCGGGCGCCGTCGTATTCCTCGCCGGCCACTTTCATCATGGCCGGACCCACGGCGGCGACGGTAATGGGCGGAGCGGGGCAATCGATCGGCTCCGGCGTGAAATTCGGCGTCATCAGGGTGAAACGGTAATGCGCGCCCTCGAAATTCAGCGCCGCGCCGGTTTTCCAATTGTTCCAGATAGCGCGCAAGGCCTGGGCATATTCCCGCAGACGCGGGGCAGGGGGCGACCAGGGGGCGGAAAAACGCCGCTCGTTATGGCCTTTCACCTGGCTGCCGATGCCCAGGACGAAGCGTCCGTTGGAGGCAGCCTGCAAATCCCAACCAATGTTGGCGACCGCCATGGGGCTGCGGGCAAATGCAATGGCGATACCGGTGGCCAGTTGTACCCGTTCGCTGTTCACGGCGGCGACGCCCAGGGGCATGAAGGGGTCGTGGCGATTTTCCAACGTGTTGACGCCGTCATAGCCCTTGGCCTCAATGGCGCGCACCGCATCTGGCACCTGGCGCAGATCATGTTGTGGAATTGTCGTCGTCACCCGCATGGCGTTTTCCTCTGATTATGAATTTTGTAACAGTTTGCCAGATGTACGCACCACTGTCGCTTCATCGGTTGTGGGAAAGTAACCTTGAAAATAATTGTCCGTTCCTGGCACCAACCCGGCTATGCTGAATAGAGCAGCATTTCAGGGAACGGACCATGAGTATTCGCGCCGGCATCGGTTTATCAACCTATCCTTTTTCCAGCACGGACGGCTTCTGGAAATGGGTGCAGATGTGCGAAGAGGGCGATATCGATTCCATTTGGCAGACCGATACCCTGGTCTCCAAGGAACCCATGCTGGAATGCATGACCACCATGGCCGCCATCGCGGGCGCCACCAAGAAGCTGAAATTTGGCATGAACGTGGCCTCGGTCGCCCTGCGCAATCCGCTGGTGCTGGCCAAACAATGCGCCACCATTGATGTCTTGAGCAATGGCCGCATACTGCCCGCTTTCGGTATCGGCAGCACGTTTTCGGCCGATTGGCGGACCACGGGTACGCCGACCAAGCGGCGGGGTAAACGCACGGACGAGGGTCTAGAGATAATCGGCCGGCTGTGGCGCGGCGAGACGGTCACCTTGGATGGCGAATTCTTTCAATATGACGGCGTGCGCATATCGCCCCTGCCGGTGCAGAAGGAGCTGCCGTTGTGGATTGGCGGCTCGTCCCAGGCGGCGATCCGGCGCACGGTAAAATATGGCACCGGCTGGCAGGCCTCGTTCGAGAGCCCGGAACAGGCGGGCGTGACCGTGGACGCGATCAAGCAGGGTATGAAGGATGCGGGCCGAGAGTTCGAGGATGACCATTTCGGCACGGGCATCAATTTCCGCTTTGGCAAATGGGATGACGACGTTGTGGTTCGTGCCGCCGAGCGCTTTGAGCGGGTTGGCGGGCGTGATTCACGACAAAGTTTCGCGGTCGGCGGCGCGCAGGAAATATTGGACAAGGTCCGCGCCTTTGCCGCCGCCGGTCTGCCGAAGTTAATTCTTCGCCCCCTGGCCTCTGACGATGCGGATACCATGCGGCAAACGCAATTGATGATCGAAGAAGTGCAACCGGCCATTCGTGTAATGAGCCGGGAAATGAACATGGACTGAATTTTAGCGCCCAATAGAGGCGTCGATAATATCAAACGGAGGAAACCAAATTATGACGGATAGAAAACTGAAGATCGTTGGCTGGGGCTTTGAAGGCGATGAGATCTCGTCCGAAGAGCACGAGATGATCACCTCCCGCTATAGAGAGCGTTTCACGGGTGATTTCGAAATCCGCAAGGCGCCCACGGAAGACTCGATCGAGGTGCATGCCCCGCGCCTTGAGGTCCCCAAAAGCCTGGCCGCCTTTGCGACCACGGAAAAGCGCGACCGTCTAGTGCATACCTATGGCAAGTCGGTGCCTGACTATACCCGTATCTTTGACGGCGATTTCACGCCTGCCCCCGACATTGTCGCCTTTGCCCGGGATGAGGCGGATATCGAGGCGGTGTACGAATATGCCACCGGCGCTAATGTGGCGGTGATACCCTTTGGTGGTGGTTCCTCCGTTTGTCGTGGCGTCGAGCCGGAGGTGGGCGGCAGCTATAACGGTACTATTAGTTTGGATCTGACCAAGCTGGACAAGATCCTTGAAATCGACAAGACCAGCCGGGCGGCCCGAATTCAGGGCGGCATCCGCGTGCCGGCCATGGAAGAGCAGTTAAAGGCGCACGGTCTGACCATGCGCCATTTCCCACAGAGCATGGAATTGGCCACCCTGGGCGGCATGATCGCCACCCGCTCGGGCGGCCATTACGCCACGCTCTACACCCACATTGATGATTTCGTCGAAAGCCTGCGCACAGTAACCCCGGTTGGCACCATGGAAAGCCGGCGGCTGCCGGGCTCCGGCGCCGGACCCAGCCCCGACCGTCTGATGATCGGCTCCGAAGGCGCGCTCGGCATCATAACCGAGGCCTGGATGCGCCTGCAGGATCGGCCCACCTACCGGGCCGGCGGTGCTGTATTGTTCGATGATGTTTTCAAGGCGGCCGAAGCGGTACGTGTCATTTGCCAATCGGCGCTGTTCCCCGCCAATGTGCGTCTGCTCGATGCCGACGAGGCCTTTAACAATGGCTTTGGCGACGGCAAGCAATCCGTGGTTATTCTTGGCTTCGAAAATGCCGATCACCCCATGGAGCCTTATCTGGAGCGGGCCCTGGAGATCGTCCGTGATTTTGGCGGCAGCTATGATGACGGCAGTGCCAAAAGCGGCGATGGGCACCGTGCCGGTGCCGCTGGCGCCTGGCGCCATGCCTTTATCCGCATGCCCTATTTCAAGACCGCAACCATTGAGATGGGGGTCATCACCGATACCTTCGAAACCTCGATTACCTGGGAGCGTTTCCCGAAGTTCTACGAGGAGGTCCTGGCCGCGACAAGACAAGCCATCTTGGAAGTCACGGGGCAGCCTGGCTCGGTCTCGTGCCGGTTCACCCATTGCTATCCCGATGGCCCCGCGCCTTATGTCTCGTTCCAAGCCAAGGGTCGCCACGGCGCGATGGCGGAACAATGGCTGGCGATCAAGACCAAGGCCCTGGACGCGGTAATCGAACACGGCGGCACGGTAACCCATCATCATGCCGTGGGCCGCGAGCATATGCCCTGGTACGACCGCCAGCGCCCGGATCTTTTTGCCGCCGCTCTGGCCGGCGCCAAGGACCGTCTCGATCCCAACGCCATTCTTAATCCCGGGGTCTTGCTGCCGGCACGTAGTTGAGCCCGTCATAGTGTTGCGTATCGACGACGTCCTGGGTGGGCAGCCGACCCGGCTGACCCACCTGCTGGACGTCGGCGCTGAAGGGTCGGCCAAACGTTCTGGGGACAGCATCATCATTAGCGATGACGGCGAACGTTTGACCTATGCTGAATTGGTGGCAAGGGTTGCGGGTAGTGCCGCGCGGCTGGCCGAACACGGCGTGCGCGCCGGTGACCGGGTATTGCTGGTGTTGGAGAACAGCGTCGAGGCGGTCGTGCTGTTTTTCGCGGTGCAGCGGCTGGAGGCCTGGCCGGTTATGGTCAACGCCCGCATGACGGCCAGTGAGATCACCGGCATCCAGAACCATTGCCGGCCCCGTGCCATTGTCTTTCTAAGTGCGGCCTCGCCCGCCGCCCTGGCCCATGCCGAGACCTTTGGTGCGGCGGAACTGGGGTCGGTACACATATCCGCCGGGTTGGCGGCGGAACCCGAGGCATGGGGGGCGGCCTCGGATCAGCAGGTTGCCGCGATGATCTATACCTCCGGCTCCACCGGCCAGCCCAAGGGCGTGATGCTGAGCCACCGCAACCTGCTCTTCAATGCCGCCGTGGTGGCACAGGAGCGCGGTTATTGCCCCGATGACACGCTGTACGGCCTGGCGCCCATGTCACACAGCCTTGGCCTTGGCGGCTTGTTGTTGCCAGCATTGTTGAGTGGCGCCCACTATCACGCCGTGGCGCGCTTTGATCCCATGGCGTTCTTGGACATGGCCATGGCGGGGAAGGTCACGATCCTGAATGCACCTCCGGCGGCCTATCTGGCGCTTAGCAAGGTTATCGCCGAACAGCGGTTGGACTTGAGCGCGGCCAAACTACGGGTTCTGGGCGTTGGCAGCGCACCATTGGATGCGTTGTTGAAGGTGCGTGTCGAGGCGGCTTTCGGACAGCCATTGCACAATGGTTACGGTATCACCGAGACCGGGCCGTCGATCAGCTTTAGCCGGCCTGATAACCAAGCCCCCGGTCTTTCCGTCGGGCCGCCGTTGCCGCATGTGGAGGTAAAGGTAGTCGATGCGGACGGGGCGGAGCTTGCAAGTGACGAGGAGGGGGAGTTGTGGGTCCGCAGCCCCGGCAACATGCTGGGTTATTATCGCGATGAAGCCGCGACGGCGGCGGCCATGCACGCGGGCGGCTGGTTTGCTTCCGGCGATATCGCCAGCCTTGACGGTGATGGCAATCTTTACATCCTTGGCCGCCTGAAGGAGCTGATCATCCGCTCCGGCTTCAATGTTTATCCCGCCGAGATCGAGAACGTCTTGAACGATGATATTGCGGTCGCGGCCTCTGCCGTGATCGGTGTGCCCGATGGTGAGAACGAGGCGATCGTGGCCTATGTCCAACCCACTGTGGGCATGCTGGTCGACACAGACCGTCTGACCGCTACCTTGCGCGAACGGCTATCACCCTACAAACAGCCGCGTGAAATTCGGATTTTGGAACAATTGCCGCAGACCAGCACCGGCAAAGTTCTAAAGGCGCGTCTGAAGTAGATTTTTCTGTTGCTTTCGGGACGGCGCGGCGATTAATGACAGGACTGGATTGAGTGAGGAAATTTGAATGTCGTTGAAAGTTGATGCCAAACAATTGGAAGCCTTGATCGCCGAGATTTTCGAGCGCGGCGGTTGTATGCGAAACGAGGCAGAGCGTATCGCCATGCGTCTGATGGGCGCCAACCTGACGGGTCATGACAGTCATGGGGTGATCCGCACCTCGCGCTATATGGATTGGTTGGGGCGCGGCATATTCCATGCCGGCCGCAAGGTGCATGTTGGCTTGGATACCGATGCCTTGTGCATTCTGGACGGTCAATACGGTTTCGGCCAAACCATTGGCGAGCAGGCGGTTCGTCTTGGCCTCGACAAGGCGGCGAAAAACGGCGCGGCGGTTGTCGCCTTGAATAACTCCGGGCATCTGGGCCGTATTGGCGACTGGGCCGAAATGGCGGCCGCCGAAGGTTTCGTCTCGATCCATTTCGTCAATGCCCGCGGCTCGGTGCTGGTGGCGCCTTTTGGCGGCGCTGAAGCACGCTTTTCCACGGCGCCATTTTGTGTCGGCGTGCCCCGTGGCGATGACCCCCCCGTGGTGCTGGATTTCGCCACCTCCATCGTCGCCGAGGGTAAGGTGTTGGTCGCCTACAAGGGCGGCAAACCGTTGCCCGAAGGCGCCTTGATCGACGAGAACGGTACCCACACATCCGAGCCGGAAGTCCTGTACGGCAGCGCCGGTCCCGACGCGCCGCCCACTGAACGCAACGGCTATGGTGCCATTCGTGCCATGGGCGATCACAAGGGCTCCGGTCTGGCGTTTATCTGCGAACTGTTGGGCGGTTCCTTAACCGGCAACCGCGCCACCGGAATAGAGGGAGAGCATTTCGCTAACGGCATGCTGTCGATCTATCTATCCGTCGAGGTCTTCGATCAGGGCGGTGGTTTCGCCGACGATATCAAGCGCTATATCGACTATGTGAAAAGCGCCAAACGGGCCAATGCGGACGAACCGATCCTGGTTCCCGGCGACAAGGAACGCAGTGTCAAGGCGGACCGCCTGGCCAATGGCGTGCCCATGTCCGAGGAGACCTGGAAAGACATCGTCAACACGGCCAGGAGAGTGGGACTTGGGGACGAAGAAATTGCCGAGATTGCGGCGCCCATGGCCTGACCGCGGGGGCCTATCGTGACAGGATCAGCCTATGACTTGCCGGAGCCTAGTTACGATGCGGAATTGACCTGTGTTGAACGGGGCACGCCCATGGGCGAATTGTTGCGCCGCTATTGGCAGCCGGTTGGCTTGACCGGCGATGCCGCCGGGCGGCCTAGGCGGGTGCGTATCTTAGGCGAGGATCTGATCCTGTTTCGGGATGGACGGGGGAACCCTGGGCTGGTTTATCCCCGCTGTTGCCACCGGGGCACCGACCTGTATTACGGCAAGATCGAAGCGGATGGCATTCGGTGCTGTTATCACGGCTGGCTATTCGATGCCGAGGGGCGCTGTGTCGAAATGCCCGTCGAGCCCAACAATGGCGAAAGCTTTAAGCACAAGGTGCGCCAACCCTGGTATCCGGTGCGGGAGCGTTATGGCCTGATCTTCGCCTATATGGGGCCGCCCGATCGGCAACCTTTATTGCCGCGTTTCGAATTGCTCGAAACCCTTGATGCAGAGGAGTTTGTTGAGGGCGACGACACCGGCATTGGTACGGGTGGCGGCGATATCGCGCCGTGCAATTGGCTGCAGCACTACGAAAATGTGATGGACCCGTTGCATGTGCCCATTCTGCATGATGGTTTCAGCGGCACGCAGTTTGTCGGCCCAATGGGGATTATTCCCGAGGTGCGGTTTGAAACCTTTGCCTATGGCGTGCGCAGTTATCAGTACCGTGATCTCGACGATGGCCGAAGTCTGAACCGGATAACAGAAACGGTGCTGCCAAATATTCGTGTCGTCGCCAGCCCGCGGCTGGTGCCGGGCCGCACGGAATCCATTGGCTGGACCCTGCCGATCGATTCCAGCAATTACCGGATCTACACGGCGGCGCGGGTGCGGGAGGAAAAGTCGATCCGTGGCCAACGTTCCAAACCCGGCGGCAAGGCCTGGCAGGACATGACGGAACAGGAACATCAGGACTTTCCTGGTGATTGGGAGGCGCAGGTGGGGCAGGGGGTCATTACCTATCACTCGGAAGAGCATCTGGGCGCCAGCGATCGTGGCCTGATCATGCTGCGCAAGATGTTGCGTACCGACTTAAAAGCCGTGGCCGAGGGCCGGGACCCGACAGGTATCGCGCGGACGCCCGGCAAGGAACTGGTCCCATCGGCGGCGGGCAACTGGTTCAGCGATGAAAGCGCGCCGGCCTGACCAGAGCATGTTGATTCAAAACATGCTTGGCATCTTAAGAAACGAGCAAATCAACCAGCTGCTTGCGTCGCGAGAGAAATCTTGACTAGTTGAAAACTGCTCTAACGGTCCAGGCCGACGCCCTTGAAACGCGCGCGGACAGTCATAAGCGCGCCAAGGTCCAGGAACGGCCTTGGCGGGATCAGGGCGGCGGGGGCGGAGGCCAGGCAATCATCGATCAACGGCGACTGGCCGTCGGAGGCGTATTCAGCCAGGGCCAGGCCAAAGGCCGTGCCCTTGGAGACGCCGGAGCCGTTATAGCCGCCGGCGAAATATATATTGTCCTGCTGCCGGCCGAAAAAGTTCGTGCTGTTGCGGCTGATCCCCTCTACGCCTGACCAGGCGAATTCAAACGGCACATGCGCCAGCTGGGGAAAGCGCGCCTCGAACCCGGACCGGTGGATGGCCTGGCGCTTGGCTAGTTGTGCATCGCTCAACAGTGCCGCGCCATGATACTCGGCCGTGTTGCGGATACAGATCCTGCGATCGGCGGTCAGCCGCACCGTCGCGCCGCCGCCGTGCAGGGATAGAATGCCCCATTCGCCGAGACTGCCCATGCTGGCAAACTCTGCATCATTCAGGACCCGCGTGAAACTGCCCGAGAGGGTGCTGCCGGTCAGGGCGTAGCGCTGAAAGCCAAGCTTGGCCGCTTCGTTGTTGGTGGCCAGGAGCAGCTTGTCGGTTTGTACCGTGCCGCCGGGCAGTTCAAGGCTCAGTGGTCTGCCGGGGTTGATCGCCAGCACCGGGCTTTGTTCGTGGAGCACGATATTGCCGGGCAGGCTATCGGCGAGGCCATGGACCAGCGCCGCCGGATGCAACAGGGCCCCTGGATGGACATGTACGCCGGTCCGGTAGAGAGCCGTGCCCAGGCGGCTGTGCAGCATTTCCGTATCAAGGGGCGTATGTGAGATCTCCATGGCCTCGAGATAGGGCAGGAAATTTTCGCGTTCCTGGATCGCGAGGTGATCGGCGGCGGCGTAGTGGATGCCGTCTTCGCGCCATTGGCATTCGATTCCGTGACGGGTGATCTGTGCTCGAAGCGCGTCAATGCCGGCCTGGTTGATGCGGTTAATGCGGCGGTATTCCCCGGCCTTGCCGCTGTCAAAGGGGCCGTCGAAATGCGTGATGCCAACGGCAAAGCCGGAATTACGCCCTGAGGCGCCTTGTCCAACCAGTCGGGCATCGAGCAGCAAAATCGTTTGATCGGGGTGCAGTTCCCCCAGGCGCCGGGCACAGGCCAGGCCGGTGACGCCGGCGCCAACGACGGTCCACGGCACCCGGTGTTTGCCTGTCAGGGCGGGGCGGGCAGGGCGCGCCGGCAAAAGTTCCGCCCAGCCGTGCTGGTCTGTCGGGAATGGGTTACGGTTTCTGTACATAGGCGGGGAATTTACCCCCTAGCCGCACACCAGCCAATACTAAATGGCTGCACCGCCGGGGTACCGTAAACTTCGCGATTGTGCGATTGACGGATAAACCGATAAACTGATGCCTGCGCCGTGCAAGCGATCTTTGGGAGGGGAGTTGTTGAAGGTGATAATGTGCCTTTGACGGGACCTGAGGCGGCGGAAGCGGCCGCGCGGTGCTCGCACGCGCTGGCGTCGCGGCCCGATTATCTGGAGGCCGCCCAACTGCTCGCCGGGTTGCTGCAGCGCTTCGAATTCGATGCCGGGGCCGACATTTCGCCGCGCGGTCTGGAGGCCGCATTCGCGTTCACGAATGTCGACCGGCAGGCCTTGTGCAACGGCGCGCTCGCCTTTCTGAAGTGCCAACCCCCGCTCGCCAACGCACTGGCGCGCGGCCGCTCTGACGGCTGGGATGCGGCGGCGGCGCTGCTTACCCGCAAGGGCGCGAGGCTGCTGCGCGATAGATTGTTCGCGGCCGCCCTGAGTCATGGCGTTGTCGCCGACATGGAGATTGAATTCCTGCTGACCGCGCTGCGCCGCCGCCTGCTGCTGTCGCCGAAAATGCTTGCCGCGCGGCCGGTCTACGAATTCGCTTGTGTGCTGATCCGGCAGTGCCTGAACAACGAGTATGTTTTCTTTGTCGATGAAGACGAACGGGCCGCGCTGGGCGAACTGACGGTGGATATCGACGCGATGTTTGATGGCGATGCGGCGGCGGGCGGTGGGTTCCAATTGTTGTCGCTGTACCGCCCATTTCACCAGACCCTCGGTTCTGAGGCCCGCACCACGGACAAGGTGTCGCCCCGGGCCCTACGCGCGGTGCTGCGCAAAGAACTGGACGCCCGCGGCAGGGAGGCCGCGCATGCGGATAACCTGCGCCGGTTGACGGCGGTCACCGATGAAACCTCTCGCCAGGTCGCCGCGCAATACAGGAACGATCCGTACCCGCGCTGGCTCAGCCTGCAGGCACCGCAACCGGGCAGCGCCAGAGAGCGTATGCGTGGGCATTTTTCCGCCGATGCGCTCGCCGTCATTGGCGGCCCGTGCGATGTTCTGATCGCCGGTGCGGGAACCGGCCGTCAGGCGGTGCATTCGGCCATCGGCTACGGCGCGGCTGCGCGGGTGCTGGCGATGGATCTGAGCGGGCCCAGCCTCGCCTATGGCGCGCGCATGGCCGAAGCCCTGGAGGTTTCGAACCTGCGCTTTGTGATTGGCGACATCCTGCATCTCGATGAAACCAGCGACCGCTTCGATGTGATCGAATGCGTCGGTGTTCTGCATCACATGGCTGAGCCTTATGACGGGTGGCGCGCTTTGCTTGGCTGCCTGCGTCCGGGCGGGATGATGCTGATCGGGTTATATAGTGCCGTCTCGCGCCGGCTCATTCGGGCGCTGTCGCAAGACCCGGATTGGCCGGGTCCCCATGCCGACGACGACGGACTGCGTGCCTACCGACGAAAGCTGATGAACAAAGCCTCCAGTGAAGATGATTCCGCGCTGTTGGGATCAACCGATTTTTTCACCAAGAGCGGCTTTCGCGATCTCGCATTACATGTCAATGAACGGCCATGCACGATCCCGGAGATTGCCGATTTCATGGCTGCTCACGGACTTGAATTTCATGGCTTTGACCTGCCGGACGAAACCCAGCGCGCTTATGCGGACGCCTACCCCGGCGACCTACCACCCGGCACGCTTGACCACTGGTGGGCGTTCGAGCGGAACAACCCGCATACCTTTAACGGTATGTACCTGTTCTGGTGTCGCAATACCGAGTAGCTGCGATATCAGGCCTTGCGGGCGGTTACAGGACCAATTCGGTTTCCGGGTCGATCAGATGCATATGTGCCATGTCGATGGTGAAATCCATGGCCTGGCCGACCTGGCTGACCGCCCGTGGTCGTGACCGGGTGGTGATTTCGGTCTCGCCGATATTGATGAACACCATGGTGTCTATGCCCATGGGTTCGAGGACGACGACATCGGACGTGAAATCATGATGGGTTGGGTCGGTATGTGGGCGTTTATCGGTGATATGTTCGGGGCGAATGCCGAACAGCATCTCCTTGCCAATATGGTCTTTGTATCGCTCTTCGCGCCCGTCGGGGACGGGTAATGACAGATCATCCGCCAGCCGGATCGTGAGGCCACCGTTCATGGCTTCGATTTGGCAGGGTAGGAAGTTCATCGAAGGCGAGCCGATGAAGGCCGCCACGAATAGGGTTTGCGGCGCGTCGTACATTTCCTCCGGACTGCCGACCTGTTCAATGACGCCTTCGTTCATCACGACGATCCGGTCGGCTAGGGTCATAGCCTCGACCTGATCATGGGTGACGTAGACCACGGTCGTCTTAACCCGTTGATGGATTTTTTTGATCTCGGTGCGCATCTGCACGCGTAGTTTGGCGTCAAGGTTGGACAAGGGTTCATCGAACAGGAAGACCTGCGGATCGCGGACGATGGCGCGGCCCATGGCGACGCGCTGGCGTTGGCCGCCGGAAAGCTGTTTCGGCCGCCGCTCCAAAAGCTCGCCGATGTTGAGGATTTCAGCGGCATCGTTGACGCGGCGGTCTATCTCCTCCTTTGGTGTCTTGCGTAATTTCAAGCCAAAGGACATGTTCTGAAAGACGCTCATATGTGGGTAAAGGGCGTAATTCTGAAACACCATCGCGATATCCCGGTCCTTGGGCGCAACCTCGTTGATGACCCGGTCACCGACCACGATATCGCCGGCGGTGATATCCTCCAGTCCCGCGATCATGCGCAATGTCGTCGTCTTGCCGCAGCCCGAGGGGCCGACAAGGGCAATGAATTCGTTATGTTCGATATCCAGATTGATGCCGCGCACCGCAGGGACGTCGTCATAGTACTTCCAGAGATCTCGCAGCTGAATTTCGGCCATATTTATACTCTTCTTTCGTCTTTTTTGGTCGTGGCCTTCGGGATTGAATTCCCGATATGGCCCCCCTGTCACATGACTTGTTTAATGATCTACTTGATTGCACCGGCAGTCAGGCCGGAGGTGAAATAGTCCATGAAGAAGCCATAGATCATGATAATGGGCAGCGCGCCAATGAAGCAGGCCGCCATCAATGAACCCCAGTAATAAATGTCGCCGCGGATCAATTCCGTTATCACACCTACAGAAATGGTCTTCGCGGTCTCGTCTTGTATAAACACCAGGGAATAAAGCAGTTCGTTCCAACTGAGCGTGATGGAGAACAGGATGGCGCACATGATGCCGGGGACCGCCATGGGCAACACGACCCGCCATAGGGCGCCAAGCCGCGAGCAGCCATCCAGATAGGCGCATTCCTCCACCTCCACTGGGATGGTCTTGAAATAACCCATCAACAGCCAAGTCACGAAGGGGATCAGGAATGTCGGGTAGGTCAGGATCAGCGACCAATAGGTATCTCGGATCGGGACATAGTCGTCGATGGCGTTGATCACATCGATCAGCGGAATAAACAGCAACGTCTGCGGTATTAGGTAGGTAATGAAGACGGCAACGCCGAATATCTCAACGCCGCGAAATCGCAGACGCGCCAGGGCATAGGCGGCGAGTGTCCCGACCGAGACCGAGATGATGGTCACGGCCACCGTGACGATCAGGGTGTTGACGAACCAGTGGCTAAAAAAACTGGTGTTGGCGGCCAGATAGACATAGTGCTCGGTTGCGATGCCTGACGCCCAGAACGGCGAGTTGCCCAGATTGTTGATTTCCTGATCCGTCTTAATCGAGGTGATACCCATGATGTAGAAGGGAAACAGAGCAAAGAATACATACGGCAACAACGCGATATAGTTTGCCGCAGCTTTGCGCTGCCGCCAGACCGGCTTCTTATTGACGGCCACCTCCCGGCCCTCGGCGCTGGTTAACATTGTCGTACTAGAGCTCATGTGAGGTATCCCTTCTCACCATCCGCAGCAAAAAGATCACGATTAAGACCAAAATCGGGAACAGGAACAGCGCGACAGCCGCACCCAGTGCGATTTCGTGATTTAGGATGCCGTAGGTGAAGGAGTAAGTGGAGAACAGGTGCGTCGAATTCATCGGACCACCCCTGGTCAGCACATAAATGATGTTGAATTCGCCCAACGTAAAGATGGTTGAAAACAGGATGATGATGGCCAGCACCGGCCGCAACAACGGCAGCGTGATGGAATAGAACTTCCGCCAGGTCGAGGCGCCATCAATCTCGGCGGCATCATAAAGATGCTCCGGGATGGACATCAGTCCGGCCAGAATAGTGATAATGAAAAACGGAATGCCGCGCCAGATGTTGACGAAGATTACCGAGGCCATGGCCAGGGTTGGATCACCGAGGAAATTGAAGGGTCCCCAGCCAAACACAGTGAACGGCCACATGTGCTCCAGAATCCAATTGATGTGGCTGTAGGTCGGGTCCAGGATCAGCCACCAACCCAGTGTGGAGAGCGCTGTTGGCGCTACGAAAGGCAGCAGCACGGAGCCGCGGAAAAAGCGCTTCAATTTTAGAATGCGCTGCAACAAAAGCGCACAGGTGAGACCCAACACGACCTTGAACAGGACCGACCAAAAGGCGAACAGCAAGGTGTTCCAGATCGTCATAAGAAAAATGTCGTCTTCGGTCAGGATATAGACAAAATTTTCCAGACCGACAAACGATGCCGGCTCGCCGACAAAGGCGTCCGAGACGCTGAACCAAACCGCCAGGCAAAACGGATAAACCACCAGCGAAATCATGACGATAATCGCGGGCAGTAGGAATCCATAGCCGTCGATATCCGGGCCGACGCGTTTTTTCAAACGCGTGCGGTATGTGGCGGGCGGTGAAACTATCACCGCCCGCTCGACATTAGGTACACTTACCATGGCCGGTTAATCACCCAATTATGGTCAACAGGCCGGTTGTCTTTATAGATATTCAACACGCCGGCTACCCCTCCCGCTTGGCAGCCCGCTTATAGATCCGCTTCATCTGCGATTCCAACTTCTTGACCGCATCTTCAGCCGAGGCCTTGCCAACCGCGACGGACGCCACGGCATCGGGCAGCAGATACTGATCAACAACCGTCTGCACGGCTGCCGTCGGCACGCCGGGCCAGCCAATGGAATGGGTGTACCAGCCGATGAACGGTGCGAAGTAGTACTTGGAGTTGGAGGCATAGAGAGGATGCAACGCGTTTCCGGCAAGCACCGGCTGGTTGTATCCTTTAGAGGCCGCCAGATGCTTCTCGGAGTTCTCTTTCGAGAAATGGAAGGCAAGAAACTCCTTGGCCAATTCAGTTTCCTTGGCGAACTTCCAGACGCCAACGTTGTTGAAAGATGCGGCCATGTGGCGGCCCGCCGGGCCCTCGGGCGGCATGATGTGCTGGATCGAATGATGCACCAACCGATCGGTGCCCTCGACCATCGTCTTGGCCTTGACCGCCGAACGATAAGCAGAGATCGGGTTCAGGATCATGCTGCACTTGCCGGAGTTCAGACAGACGTTGTTGTTGCGGTCATCCCAGGCCAGAACTTCAGAGGTCATCGCGTCATTATATAACGCCGACATGAACTTGAAGGCTTCAACCGTCTCTTTCGAATTGACGGCAACGGTCTTGCTGTCCGCTTCCACCGTCTTGGCGCCATAGGACCACATGATACCGCGCAGGATCATGTTCGAATCGACCGAATGGGCAATCTGGATGCCGAGCGGATGGCCTTTTTTCTTCAACTTGGTGCCGATGCGATGCACATCGTCCCAGGTATCGGGCAGGTTTTCGCCAATTTCGGCAATCAGATCCGTGCGCAGCGCCAAGGGGAACGAAATGAAGAACCATGGAATGGCTTTCACATGGCCATCACTGCCCATGCCCACGCCCTGGGTAGTCCAGCCGCCGCCGGCCTTGCCGATTTTCTCATAAAGTTCATCGAGATTTGACAGATGCTTGGTATAGAGATGCGGGTTGGAGTTGCCGACGGCCACCAGATCATGGCCCTTTTGTCCCTGTACTTCGCCCGCAAGAACCGCCGGCAATTGCAAATGGGCGACACGGTCCAGACGCGTCTTGACACCGGCTGCCTTGCCGAATTCCGCCAGTTGCCGTTCCAGCTCTACATCCGAGGCCGGCACGAAATGCGAATTCGTGAGCATTTTCAGCTCGCGTGTCTGCGCCGTTGCCGGCGCGACACCGGCCGCCAGAATGCCCGCTAGACCGCCTGATACAGTGGCTGAGTTGCGGAGGAAATTCCGTCGGCTGGACGCCGTATCCGAGAGTGTTTCGTTCTTCTGCGTGAGTTTAGTTTTACTAACCATTGTTCCTCTCCCTGCTGCAAAATTATTCGGTTTTGTTGTTTCTTGGTCTGCTTTTATTAGTAAGTCGAAATATTAACGCGACAAATCATCGCAGTAGTGTAACCGGACAGCCCGCCGTTATGTCAATCGTTTATGTCAAGAACCGGTATGAATTGCCTGCCAATAGTTCGCATTCAGGTCCCAAAGGTAGGCATCGTGGGTCGATTCCAGGCAACGCCGAAGAGAGGGATAGATCTGCAATTGGAGATCCTTTCCGCACCCGCGCAGCTCGACCGCGGCGAGGCTCCGTGCCTCTCCCGACATTTTTGCCGCCGCCAGACTGGCGCTTGCTTGCCGCATCAATTCCTTGCCGGCCAACGGGGCGTCAAGGTCTCCATAGGGCAGCGAATTGGCCAATTTGGATAGCCAACGTACGGTCTCGGTCCGGCCCTCGCCAAGGTCGACTAGGCGGCTGCCCGCCTTGCGGAGTGTGTCCGTGACCAGGGCGATTTCCGAGGCGGTGAAGGGAGTCTTGTCACCGGGCAGGGGTACGGGTAGCAGAGTCACCTCATTGCCGATGTTGACACTGATTTGCTTCAGGCCCAATTTGTCGAGCTCGCTCCTCTCGATTGAGATCCGCACCGCCACCTGCGTGCGCGCCGCCGTCAGTTTCAGCGTATCCAACGCCGCCAGTGTTATCGTTTGGCCATGGCGATCCAGCGCCGTGACGGCGAATCCCTCCCGGCCGGCCAGCCTGTAGGCAGTCCCACCAGGCGGCGAGGGACGTTCGTTCTGTAGACAATAGCTGCTGAACGTCGCGGCGCATTCAGCACCATTGCAGGCCAACCGCACGTCACCCTCGGTTGATAACAACGCCAGAGCCTGCGGTGCGGCCTGGGCACCCAGCGTGAAGGTCGCCGACACCACGGCAGCCGCGACAATTGCGAATGATTTGAATTTTTTAAGCATGGCCTATCCCCTATCCAAATGCGAGATCGGCCTGGCGTTACGGCCCAGACGAGCCGATCTTTACTTTACATAAACCCCATTAACCGTCGCATGAAAGTTTGCTCCGGTCAATCGCGGGATTGGTTTTGCGCCCGCTATCAAGCCAATGTGATCCAGTATCTTAGCTGCGCCGTTGCGCCGTCGCCGCCTCATCAATGCGCAGATCATCCGTGATAACAACGCCGTAGTCATCCGCCGCGCGGGCTACGGTGATCAGGCCGTCGGTCACATCGGCCAAGACCATCTCCGGATCACGCAGCCTGGGATCGCCATAGCCGCCGCCCGCCGGACCGACGCAAACAAAACGGTCGCCCGCCTGAACCGGCGTGTGCGGTACTTTCGAAGGCAGCTCGCCGCCCTGGCCGTTGGCGCGGTCCAGACGCAGGCCCGCCGCGCCGCCGTCGCTGCCGCCCCGAAAGCCCCAAGGCGGGAATTTATGGCCTTCGCCCTCGACCGAGGCGCCACCGTCATTCAGGTAGACGAATTCCCGCACCGAGCCGAGGCCGCCGCGCCACTGGCCGGCACCGCAGACATCCTCGCGCAGTTCGTAACGGTCCACGCGCAGGGGCAGATGAGACTCGATATCTTCAATGGGATTATTGCGGGTGTTGGCATACAGCGTATCGACCGCGTCCATGCCGTCCTTGCCGTCCCGGCCGCCATAGCTGCCTTCGAAGATCTCCATATGCACCCAGTGTTCGGAGTCTTGCAGGCCCGAGAACGCAATGACGCGTAAATTGCCGATGCCGGCGGAAACCTGGCTGGGCGCGACCTCGGCCAGGGCCTTCATCACCGTATCGGCCAGCTGGTTGCCGGGGCAGAAACGCGCAATGGTGGGGGCGGGAAAAACAGGATTGGCCAGGCAGCCTTCCGGCGCGACGATCTTGATCGGCCGCACCAGGCCGTCGTTGACCGGGATATGGCCGTGTATGGCGGTATCCAGCAGTACCGAACGCACGGTCAGCCAGATGGCGATATCCACCGTGCCTTGTAGAGGCATATTGATGGGTTTGTCCGGGATTTGCGGCGCAGTGCCGGTTAGATCGACTACCATCTCATCGCCGGTCACCGTTATGGCCACACACAGCGGTAACTCCTTGCGGCTGGGCTCCGGATCATCGAGATAGCCGTCGATATAGGTCGTCGCCGAATAGGTGCCATCAGGCAACGCGGCAATGGCTTGGCGCATCAGCCGCTCGGAATGCTGCATGACGCTCTCGCAGGCGCTTTGGAAAATGGCCTTGCCATAGCGGTCGATCAGTTCAACCAAGCGTTCGGCGCCGATGCGGGCGGCGGCGATCTGCGCCTCCATATCACCCACCACCAGATCGGAAACCCGGATGTTGTCGCGCAGGATATGCCAGACCGGTTCCACCTTTTCGCCCTGGTCATAGACGCGGATGGCCTTGAATTGCAGGCCCTCGGCATAGGCATCGATGGCATCGACAATGCCGCAGCTGCCCGGCGTCAGGGCGCCGATGTCGAGGTGATGCGCCGTGGTGGCCGAGAAGGCGATCAGCTCGCCGTCATAAAACACCGGCACGATGAAGCCTACGTCCGGGCCATGAGAGGCGCCGGAATAGGCATCGTTGTGCATGATCACGTCGCCGGGCCGCAAGCTCTCGCCACGCCGATCGAGGATCTTTTGCATGCCCTGGACATAGCCTGGAATGGGCCCTGATTGCAGCGGTGTCGATTGTGCCGATTCCGCCAGGCCCCGGCCTTGCACGTCTACCAAGCCGGCGCCAAAATCCTCCGATTCCCGGATGATTGAGGAATAGGACATGCGCATCAGCTTGTAGCCCATCTCGATCGCGATGTTTTCCAAGGCACCTTGGATGACAGAGGCGGTGACGTGGTCCACGGCGGGCGCGTTTCGCGTTTGCAAATTCATGATCAGGCTCCTGTCTCGATCAACAGATTGCCGCCCGACTGGGCCGTGGCCCGGGCGCCGGGGGGAATGACGGTGGTGGTATCCTTTTGCAGCACGATTGCCGGCCCTTCAAAGGCCTGGTCGATGGGCAGCTTGTCCCGCTCGTATAACGGCGTTGGCACCGCCGCCAGCTCGCCTTCGAGGCGGAAGTAGCATTGCGCCTCGTCCAATTGCGCAGCCTGAAGATCACCGCCCTGGGGCAATGTGGGCAGAGTGATCTTGGGCATCTGGCCGATCCCGGTAACGCGGATATTGACAATCTCGATTGGATTGTCGGCAAAGACGTGGCCGTATTCCGTTGTATGTATGGCCTCGAATGCCTTGAAGATATCCGCCAGGGAGGCTTCATCTACGGGACCATCGGCCACTGGCACGCGCAGCTCGTAACCCTGGCCCACATAGCGCAGATCGCCGCTGCGCTGGTATTCCACGGCGCCGTCGTCCAGGCCGTCGGTCTTGAACTGCGCCGCCAGGCCGGCGCGCATGACCTCGAAATCCCGGCTTAACCTGTCGCGGTCCACGTTGCCGCTGGTCTGGAATTCAGTGCGGATGGCGTCGTATTTCAGATCCGTGGTCAACAACCCGGCAGCCGAGGTAATGCCGGGATAGGGTGGGATGATGACTTCCGGAATGCCCAGATCCCGCGCCACTTCAACGCCATGCAGGGGCCCGGCGCCACCGAATGCGACCAGCGAGAATTCGCGGGGGTCATGGCCCTTTTGTACCGTGCGCGAACGGATCGCGTTGGCCATGTTGGCATTGATAATGGTCAGCACGCCGTCGGCGGCGGCCTCCATCGTCATGCCCATCTGTTCGCCGAATTCGCCCATGACCTTGTGGGCCGCACCGGCATCCAGGTTCATCTCGCCGCCCAGGAAGTTGCCGGGCTGCAGACGACCCAGGACCACGTTGGCGTCCGTAACCGTGGGCAGGTTGCCGCCCCGGCCATAGGCCGCCGGTCCGGGCTCGGCGCCCGCCGATTGCGGGCCGACCCTGAAAGCCTGGCCGGCATCCTGGTGCGCGATGGAGCCGCCGCCCGCCCCAATGGTGTGAATATCGATCATCGGGGCCATCACCGGATAGCCGCCGATCCAGGTATCCCGCGCCGTGGCCTCGGCGAACTGGCCATCGACAACCAGGCCGATATCGGCGGAGGTGCCGCCAATATCAAAGGTGATCAGACGTTTGCGCGCGGACCGTTCGCCGCTCATGGCACCGCCCAACACACCCGCTGCCGGGCCCGACAACAATGTCAGGATGGGCCGTTCAGAGACCATGGCGCCGGTGGCGACGCCGCCGTTGGAGCCCATGACATGCAGGTCCGCCGTGAAGCCATTGTCGGCCAGGGCGCGTTCCAGCTCCTGCACATAGACGCGCACCTTGGGCCCGATGAAGGCATTCATGGCGGCGGTGGTGAAGCGTTCGAACTCCCGAAACTGCGGTGAGACGGCGGATGATGTGGTGACGAAACAATCGGGATATTCCTCGCGGATAATTTCCGCCGCGCGCTCTTCGTGCGCGGGATTGATATAGGCAAACAGGAAACAGACCGCGATCGCCTCGACGCCTGCCTCTCGCAGCTCCCGCGCGGCGACCCGTACCGCGTCTTCGTCCAGGGGCGTCAATACCGCGCCATCGGGGGGCGCCAAACGTTCGGGGACGACCTTGCGGTGGCGGCGCTGCACCAGGGGCCGGTCCTGCCAGGGCACCTCCTGCATGATGGAGTAATGCTGCGGCCGCTGGTGGCGGCCGATGTGCAGAATATCGCGGTAGCCTTCCGTGGTGACCATGCCGGTCTTGGCGCCCTTGTATTCCAGTACCGCGTTGGTGGCGATGGTGGTGCCGTGCAACACGTGGTCGATGGCGCCCCGGTCTACATCAAAACGTTCGCAAATCTCGCGCAGGCCCTGGATGACGCCCCGGCTGGGATCGTCCGGGGTGGTTGGAACCTTGTGAATGGCGATGTCCTGGTTTTCCGTATCGCCATACATCACGTCCGTGAAGGTGCCGCCGACATCGACGCCGATCAGTTTCATTTTTGTTTTGTCCCCCAGTATCTTTAATCATCGGGCGGCAGAATGACGCCGGCGGTTTCGGTGATCAACCCGTATTGATCGGGCTGGCGGTGTTCGGCGAAATTGAACACCGTGTTCTTGTAATGATTACACGCATCCAGATCGCAATCGGCAATCACCAATTCATCCTCCAAGGTACGGCCCTGGGCCACGATCTCTCCCGTCGGCGCCACGATCAAGGTGCCGCCCATCATGTCGCAACCACCTTCGTTGCCCGCCTTGGCCACGCCAATGACCCAGGTGGCGTTCTGGTAGGCGCCCGCCTGCATGGACAGATTGTTGTGCAGGCCGGCCAGGTGTGTCGGCTCGAACCCCCAGGGCGGCTCGGTCGCCGGCGTGTTGTAACCCAGCATGATCATCTCCACCCCCTGCAGGCCCATCATGCGATAGGTCTCGGGCCAGCGGCGGTCGTTGCAGATGCACATGCCCATGATGCCGCCCATGGTGCGCCAGACCGGAAAGCCCAGATCGCCCACATCGAAATAGGCTTTCTCCAGATGCTGCCATTTTCGCTCCGGCAGGTGATCGGCATGGCCGGGCAGATGCACCTTGCGGTATTTGCCGACGATGGCGCCGGACTTGTCCACCAGAATGCAGCTGTTGAACCGTTGGGTCTCGCCGCCGTTTTCGACCATCTCCGCGAAGCCCAGGCAAAAGCCGATGCCATGTTCCGCCGCCCTGTCAAACAACGCCTGGGTTTCGGGGCCCGGCATGGCGGTTTCGAAAAATCTGTCGATCTCGTCCTGATTTTCGAAATACCAGCGCGGGAAAAATGTCGTCAGGGCGAGCTCGGGAAAGACCACAAGGTCACAGCCGCGTTCATGGGCCCGGTCCAGCAGCGCCAACAGGCGATCCACGACCTGTGATCTGGTTTCGTCGCGGGCGATCGGGCCAAGTTGCGCCGCGCCCACGGTGACCATGCGATTTGACTTTGCCATTTTTGTATTCTGCACCCAAGCTGGCGGGAATGGAAACAGGCGTTATGATCTGGTGAACAGCAAATATTGAGGGCGTCATGGACTTCGGCATATCATTTCCACAAACCCAAATCGGCAACGATCCCGTTGTCATCCGCAATTTCGTAACCACGGCCGAGGCTCTGGGCTTTGAACGCCTGACCCTGGTGGACCATATTCTGGGTGCCAAGGATGCCCGCGATACGCCTTGGGCGGTGCACTACACCATCGAATACGGCTTTCATGAGCCCATGACCCTGTTCGCCTGGATCGCGGGCTTCACGGAAAAGATCCAGCTGGTCACCGCCAACGTGGTGCTGCCGCAACGGCAGACCGAACTGGTCGCCAAGCAGTGCGCGGAAATCGATATCTTGAGCGGCGGACGCCTGGTTCTGGGCGTTGGCGTTGGTTGGAGCTCGTCGGAATTCAAGGCCCTGGGCATGGATTTCAGCAATCGGGGCCAGCGCATCGAGGAACAGGTGGAGCTGTTGCGCCGGATGTGGTGTGACCAGTTGGTGGAGTTTGAAGGGCAATGGCACGGGATGTCGGATATGGGCATGAACCCGCTGCCGATCCAGCGGCCGATCCCGATCTGGTTCGGCGCCATGGCCGATGTCGCCATCCGCCGGGCGGGACGGATCGGCGATGGCTGGCTGATGAGCCCGCGCACCAAACCCGACGACGTGATGAAGGCCAAGATAGACGTGTTCCGGGAAGCCGCCCATGGGGCGGGCCGCGATCCGGATGATCTGGGCATCGATGCCACGGTCTTTGCCGAGGACCGGGGCCCCAACGAATGGCTGTCCGAGGCAGAGGCCTGGCGTGAGATGGGCGCCACCTCGGTCACGTTCCGCACATCGGAATCGGGCTTCACCCAAATCGATCAACATCTGGATGCCATGCGTAAACTCGCCGACGCCGTCGGCTAAAAATAAGCCAGGAGGAAACATCATGACTGATATCCCCGTCGCCATTGGCGACAGCGCCAGCTTTTCCAAAACCGTGGGAGAGAGTGATATTTACGGCTTTGCCGGCATCACCGGTGATTTCGCCGCGCCCCATACGAACGAGGAATTCATGAAGCGCTCCCAGTTCGGTACCCGTGTCGCCCATGGCGCCTTGCTGGTGGGCTTCATGTCGACGGTCTCGGCTATTTTGGGCACGCGCGTGACCGAGGGGCGGGACGATCTGACGCTGATGTCCATCGGCTATGACCGGGTGCGTTTCGTCGCACCCGTGAAGATTGGCGATACCATCACGGTGACCTATGAAGTCAAAGAGATCGAGGAAGAACGCCGGCGCAGCCGTTCGGCATTGACCGCGACCAACCAGCGCGGCGAAACCGTCGGCGTCGCTGAGCACATCATGAAATGGCTGGTCAATCCATAATTCAGGACACTAGAGCATGCAATTGAAAGACAAAGTTGCCGTCGTAACAGGCGGCGGGCGCGGTTTGGGCCGGGCCTATTGCGAGGCGCTGGCGGCCGAGGGCGCCTTGGTGGTCGCCGCCGATATCCGTGATACCGCCGACACCGTGGCCACCATCGAAGCCGCCGGCGGCCAGGCGGTGGGTACCCATCTGGATGTGGCGGAAATGGACAGTTGCCAGGCCATGGCGGATCTGGCGCTGGAAAAATTCGGCCGTATCGACGTGGTGGTCAATAACGCGGCGCTGTTCGGTGATATCTCCGGCGGCCGCTTCGATCAGATCCCCGAGGATCAGTGGGATGCCGTCATGCAGGTAAATATCAAGGGCGTCTGGCAGTGCTGCAAGGCCTGTGTCCCGGCCCTGCGTCAGGCAGGGGCGGTTCCATCATCAATATCTCGTCCCTGGCGGCGAAATACGGCATGGCGTTCGGCCTGGATTACCCCATGTCGAAAGCGGCGGTGATCGGCATTACCCGCAGTCTGGCGCGCGAGCTGGGCCGGGATTGGATCCGTGTCAATTCCATCGCGCCAAGCGCTGTTCTGACCGAGGGCACGACGGAAAACATGGGTGATAAAAAGGACATGGTGCTGGAAGCCATCGCGGCGGGGCAATCGTTGAAGAAAAACCTGAATACCGAGGATTTGGTCGGCACCGTGGTGTTTCTGTCGTCCGACGCCTCGAAATTCATTACCGGTCAGACCATCATGGTCGATGGCGGCACGGTGATGCTTTAAGGGTCACGCTTTAAGCGGCGGGAAGCCCTCGTACCAATCGCTATGATTGCCAGCATGGTTGCCCATGCCGGGCTTGGTCAACAGGCCGCGTGGCGCGATGTAGCTGCTGATATGGCGTTCGGGTGCTTCCGACCAGCCGATATTGAAGGCGCAGAGTTTGGGAAAGAATTGCAGCCGGCTGTAGGGCAGATGGTCATGCATCCACCAAGCGAGTGCCCGCCAGTCCGCGCCCTCGGCATATCTGTCCGCGAACCAGGGTACGACGACGCAGGCCATGGCGCCCATATGACCCTGGCTGTCCCGGTGATCCCAGACATGACGGCCCTTGGCGCGCTCTGAATTGGCGCAGTTCAGATTGTTGGCGTTGCCGAAGGCGTTGACGGCGGCGTTGCGGTACGACGATCTGATCGCAAGGTCGCCAAAGCTGGCTTTCAATGGCTCCAACAATTCGGTGCATAGGCGGCTGCCGGCGGCGATGGCCAGGTCCGGGTTGTCGGGGATGTTGGGGATGCCGTAGAAGACCGAAATCTCGCTGTAGAGAAAATCCCGCATGAAGAACGACGGCGACAAGCGCACCCGGCCCAGCTCTTCCAAGCCCTTCATGCTGCCGGGTTTACGCATTGCGCCGCAGTCCCAGAATCCACAGACCCACCGCGAACAGGGCGGCCAGAGCCAGCGGCCAGAATATGGCCAGCCCAGTCGGCCCCAGCCACCACAGGAATACGGCCACGGCAACGGCGAACAGCAATGGAGAATGCCGCCAGCGGGGCAATTTGATGTTATTTATATTCATGTATTAGATTCGGAAAGCCAAATAAGTATATTATTCTAAAGCATATTCTAGATCATTTAGAAGATCTTCGCCATCCTCGATACCAACAGACAGGCGCACGAGGCCATCGCTGATCCCCAGCTCGGCACGGATCTCGGGGGGAATAGAGGCATGCGTCATGATGGCGGGATGTTCGATCAGGCTTTCCACCCCGCCCAGGCTTTCGGCCAGCGAGAACAGCGTGGTGCGTTCCAGGAAACGGCGGCTCTTGTCCAGGCCGCCTTTCAGGACGGCGGTCACCATGCCGCCGAAATAATCCATCTGCCGCACGGCCAGCTGATGCTGTGGGTGGCTGGGCAGGCCGGGGTAGTAGACCGTTTCCACATCGTCATGGCCTTGCAAGAATTCCGCGATGGCCATGGCATTCTCGCTGTGGCGCTGGATGCGCAGGGGCAGGGTCTTCAGGCCCCGCATGGCCAGAAAAGCATCAAACGGCCCGGCGATGGAGCCGACCGCGTTATGCAGATAGGCCAGCCGTTCGCGCAGGTCGCTATCGTCACGGGCCACCACCATGCCGCCCACCATGTCTGAGTGGCCGTTCAGATATTTCGTCGCCGAATGCACCACCATATCAAAGCCGAAATCCAGCGGCCGTTGCGCCACGGGCGAGGCGAAAGTGTTGTCGGCCACGCACAGGATGCCTTTCGGCGCGGCGACACGGGCGATGGCGGTGAAATCCACCAGGCGCAACATGGGATTTGTGGGACTTTCGATCCAGATCATCTTGGTTTCCGGACGGATGGCCGCTTCCAATGCCGCGGCGTCAGACAGATCCACATAGCTGAATTCCAGGCCAGCGGATCGTTTGCGCACGTCCTGGAACAGGCGATAGGTGCCGCCGTAAAGATCATCCATGGCAATCACGTGATCGCCGCTGTCGAGTAGTTCCAGCACCGTTGCCGAGGCCGCCAGTCCGGAGGCGAAGGCATAGCCCTGGGCGCCGTTTTCCAGATCCGCGACGCAGGCTTCATAGGCCATCCGGGTCGGGTTCTGGCTGCGGGAATATTCATAGCCCTTGTGGACGCCGGGACTGTCCTGAACATAGGTGGAAGTGGCATAGATCGGTACCATGATGGCGCCGGTGGTTGGGTCAGGTTCCTGGCCCGCGTGAATGGCGCGGGTGGCGATGCCGTGGCGGTTGCGTGACATGTTTTTCGACCTTTTATTATGGTGCCGGTTTTTAGCCCCGTCCCCGATATGGCGCGACACCTTGGTCCGGTATCCAAACCCCCTGGGGCGGTTCTCCCGTAGCGTAAAAGACATCGATGGGGATGCCGCCGCGGGGATACCAGTAACCACCGATACGCAGCCATTTCGGGGTCAGCAGTTCGATCAGCCGTTTGGCGATCGCCACCGTGCAGCCTTCATGAAAGGCGGCGTGATTGCGATGCGCGGCGAGATATAGCTTCAGGGATTTGCTTTCGACGATCCACTCGCCTGGCAGATAGTCGATCACCAGATGGGCGAAATCGGGCTGTCCAGTCACCGGGCAGACGGAGGTAAATTCCGGGCAGGCAAAACGGATCAGATAATCATCGCCTACATGCGGGTTCGCCACCCTCTCCAGCACGGCTGCCTCGGGTGATTGCGGTGCCTCGACCATCCGGCCCAGTTGGCTTAGTTCGTTGGTTTCCATTTCGCTCATGCCGCCATCCGTCAAATCGTCCGTGAAACGTTGTCACGATACCAAGTAATATCAAGGACTTTCGGGATTTGCCAGGGTGCTTCCGGGCCGGTGCAAGGTAATCAATGTCACTTCCGGCGGACAGTTGTAGCGGATCGGTATACAGCTGACCCCGGCGCCCGCCGAGGTATAGCCGGTCATTTGCTCATGCCGCCAAAGGCCGTGTTGGTATTCCCGGCAGCGGCTCAAATTCTTTACTGGCGCATGGCCCCAAGGCAGACGGATCTGGCCGCCGTGGGTATGGCCGCACAAATACAGGTCGATGCCGGCGGCGGCGGCCAGATCGGCGGCCTCGGCGGAATGCACGGCGGCGATGCGGCAACCCAAAAATGGCTCGTTTAGTGCGGACAACGCCGCATCCGTATAAAATGCGTGCACATCGTCCAGGCCGGTCAGGTGCAGCACGTCTTTGTCCCGTTCGATGCTGACCGTTTGGTTGAGCAGAACCTGCACCCCCATGTCTTCCAGAAGGGGCACGGCGGCGGCTGGATCATGGTTGCCCAGAATAGCGAAACAGCCGTCACGGGTGTCAACGGCGTCCAGGATGGGGCGCAGCAGGGCGAGGCCCGCCGCCGGCGGTTCATGGTGGCCGTCGCGGTAATCGCCGCCCAGCAAAACTAAATCGGCCGAAACACCACTTAGCAATGCGGCGATCCGCTGGCCCAGCTCAGGCAGCAGATCCAAATGCGGATCGCTGATGTGCAGGATGCGGTAGCCGTCAAAGGCCGCGGGCAGATTGGGCAAGGTTAAAGCAAGGGGCTTTAGCCCGATATTCAGCGCATTGGCCCGCCCGCGCCCATGCAACCCCGAAAGGCGCAACAAATGCTCGAAGAGCCGAAGCGCGGGGTCCATCTGGACCCATTTTCGGTGCGGTATGGGGCCGCCCGGCGTGGCCTTATGGCGGCCTTGTTCCATCGACAGGCGTTGCTCCTGCCAAGCTTGGTCGGGATTGTTCTTCATCACACGCTTTCGATTGTGCCGCCATAGTGGCGTCTGCGAGGCGTGATGGGAAGGGCTAGCTCGGCAGCTTCGCCTCGGTGATGATGGCGCCTTGTAGTTTGGCGCCGTCGATCGCGGAGTCGGATAGATCGGCGCCGCGTAGATTGGCGCCATTGAAATTGCAGCCCGATAGATTGGCGCCGCACAACAAGGCGGCGGCCAGATTGCTGCGGCTTAGGTTGGCGTCGGTCAGGTTCGCGGGCCAGGAGCGGCCGGTGGAATTGCCGTCTCGGTCCTTGATATCGGCGGCCGAGATATCGGCCTCGGATTGGCTGGCCTCGGTCAGATCGGCGCCGGACAGATTGGTGCCATTCATCTCGGCCCGGTCCATTTTGCTCTTATATAGATTGGCGCCGGACAGATCGGTCATGTTCAGGGATGAACCTAGAAAACGCGCGCCGGTCATTGAGGCCCCGACCAGCGAAGCTCCGGATAGATTGATGCCGGAGAAATCCACGTTGTCCAATTCCGCGCCATCCATCACCGCGCGTTTACCCTTGGCGCCAAAGCTGGCCATCCATTCTTCGTGCGCCCGGATGGTGTCGCGCAGGTCGTCGGGCAGGCTGTCGACGGAAATGACGATTTCAGCGCCCGTCAGATCGGCGCCGGACAGATCCACGCCCTCCATGGAGGTGTTGGCCAGCTTGACGCCACGCATATTGGTGTTGGCGACGATCACGCCCTTTAAATTAACAGAGCCCAGATTGGCGCCTTCAAGATTGGCGCCGCTAAGATCAGCGCCGCTAAGATCAGCTCCATCCAGCAACGAGCCGCTGAGATCGGCATCGGTGAGAACCGCATTGGTCAGGATGGCACCGGACAAGTCCGTTTGTGTTAGGACCGAGCTGGCCAGCCGCGCACCGGACAGATTGGCGCCTTTCAGCGAGCCGCGCTCTAACTCAAGCGAGCTCATTTCGGCGTTGGCAACCGAGGTGCCGCCGTCTTCGTTCGCCGTCATCAAGGTGCCGTCGCGTAGATCGGCGCCAAACAGGTTGGCGTCGGTCAAATCCGCACCGCGCAATTGCGTGCCGCGCAGATCGCAATTGGACAGATCGGCACCGGTCAAGTCGGTATTACGCAAATCGGCGGCGAACAGATCGGCTTTATGAAAATTGACTTTGCTGAGCATGGCCTCGGACAATTGTGCGCCGGTCAGTTTGGCCTGTGTCAGATTGGCGCCGCCGAAATCCATGCCCTCCAGTTCCTGCAGGGAAAAGTTCGCCCTGGCGCCGCCTGGATTGCCATCAAGCCATCGCTGGTGGCGCGCCAGAGTGAGCTGAATTTCTTGCGTAATCATTTAGTGATCCGAACTGCTGAACTGGGCGCAGGTAGCCCAAGGGCATAATGCTCCGTTGAAGTAAAGATTGCCTTAAAGGCAAGGCTGCTACCCAAAACGGAGTAGGTTCGAATTTTTCCAGCCTTTGGCGCAGTTTTGGGCGCTTGAATCTGTTCTAACGTATTGAATGTATGGCTGAATTTCAAACGGCTGGATATCGCCCGTCTCGGGAGTTCAATTGCCGCCGCCCGTCGTTGGTTTTTCCGCCTTCCAGCCCATGGCGCGGAAGAAAATCGGCGCCAGGGTAACGATCAGTATAATCCGCACCAGGTGCATGGTGGCGACAAAGGCCGTATCCACGTCCAGGGCCAGGGCGATCAGGCTCATTTCCGCCAGACCGCCGGGCGATAGCGCCAACAAAAGCGCATACATCGGCAGACCAAGGATGGGTGCGGCCACATAGGCAAAGGCCGTGGCCAAGGCCAGCATGCCAAGGGCCGAAATCACCCCCAGAATGATCGGCCGGGCCATCTTGCGCAGATTGAGGCCGACAAACCTTGCCCCGATGGCGGCGCCGATCACCACCTGCGCCACCGCGATGACTTCGGCGGGTGGCCGGCCCTCGACGAAACCCGCCAGATAGGCGGCGGCGGAGACCACCATGGGGATGAAAATCTGACTGCCGGGCAGGGGCAGTTTCTGCCCAAGGATGTATCCCACCACGGCGCAGGCCGCCAGAATCGCCAACTCACCCCCATGTGCCGCCGGCCGGCTGGCCAGCACCCGGGCCGTGTTGGGAACATCCAGATCCGCGATGCCCGCCAGAAACAGCGGCAGGAGGAAAACCACCACGAAAATCCGCGTGGCATGCACCAGGGCAATGGTGGGCGTATCGCCGCCCATACGCTCGCCCACGATGGTCATCTCGCCCAGGCCCCCGGGCGTGCCGGAGAAATAAGCCGTCGCCCTGTCCATGCCGCCGACCCGCATCAGGAAGGTCACCGCGAGCGCCGTCATCAAGGTGACGAAGAGGGCGATGGTTAGGGCCCCGGCGCCCCAGTGTTGCAGTTGCTGCAGAATTTGCGGCGTGAAGGCGCTGCCCAGCAAAGTTCCCAGGACCGCCGTCATGGAAAGGCGGGTCGGCATGTGCAGGGCGATCGGCGCGCCCGCAAGGGCGGCAATGGTGGTGATGGTCATGCTGCCCAGCATCCAGGCAAGCGGCAGGTTAAAATAATAAAACACCGCGCCGCCGACGGCACCCAGCGCGATGGAAAAGATCAACCGGACGGCAAGGCCCATACGCAGTCTAGTCGATGAAGCGGCCAAGGCGCACCGCGGTCTGGCCCACGCGGGGGCGGTGGGTTGGCATGACCAGGACACAATCATCATGGGGGGTCACGACCGGTTGGGCGCCGTCATGGCCGATCACCGTACCGGTCTGGGTGATGACTTCCAGGCCGGTGAAGCCGTCGGTAAAGCGGAAGGCGTCGGTCTGAATGGTGATCGGTCCGACCACTTCGATCATCCGCTGGGGCGCGGGGCTGTCGGCTAGATAGGGCGCGGCGGTGTCCCGGCCGATAGCACCCAGGGCATCAAGAAAATGGAACACCGCGTGGATGGCAACCTGGCGGGATGTATCCTGCCAATGCTGTCCGCATTCAATTAACAGCGCGGTTTTGTCTCCGCTGTCCACGGCAAATGACCCGTAATCGCGCATGCGCGGGCCGGCGGCATGGCCCGGATCGGCGACCACATATTCGGGCACACCCATGGCCATGGCCAGGCGCCGGCCCTTGGCGGCGGTGCCGCACAGCATCAGGGCCGGGCTGGGCAAATGCATGGAATGCAAATCCAGCAGGTAATCCGCCTCCGCGACCGCGCCGCGTACCTGCCGAGCCCGGGTCAATTCCGAGGACTGACGCTCGCCATCAAGGATTTCATCGGACCACAGGCGGTTGAAATCCTCGTCCACGAAGCGCGAGGCGCCGGGATTGTCCGCAGCAAAGGAATGGTAGGCATCGACATTGTTAAAACAGAGCGTCAGGACGCCTTTGGCGGGACGGATACTATTCTCGAACAGTACCGCCAGAGCATGGGCGCCGCAAACCTCGTTGCCATGGGTCAGGGCGGTGATCAGGACATTCGGCCCCGGCTGTCCGCTGTCAAAGCGGTGGACATAATCGACCCCCGTATTGCCGGCGCGATAGCCGGAGATATCGATGGGCAGCAATTCCAACTCGGCTGTCATGCCAAGGCTCCATAGTCGATGGGTTTATGACGGTCCAGGGTGGTGCCGGCTTCGGGCATGGGATATTTCAGGCCGGTGGCGCAATTGAACAGAATGCTACGATCCTGGGCGCTGATCCTGCCGTCCCTTACGGCGGCCTTCCAGGCCGCGTAAGTTGCCGCCCCTTCCGGGCACAGCAACATGCCGCCATTCCTGGACATATCATCGCGGGCGGCGAAGATATCCTCGTCGTCAATGGCGATGGCGAAGCCGCCTGATTGGCGCACCGCGCGCAGGATCAGGAAATCACCCACCGCCGCCGGGACCCGGATGCCGGCGGCCATGGTGTGGGCATCGGGCCAAAGGTCCGCATGTTCGACACCGTCGTCAAATGCCTTGACGATGGGCGCGCAGCCCGACGCCTGCACCGCGATCATCTTGGGCCGCTCGGAGCCGATCCAGCCCATGGCCTCCAATTCGTCAAATGCCTTCCACATGCCGATCAGGCCGGTGCCGCCGCCGGTCGGATAAAAGATCGCATCGGGCAATTGCCAACCGCACTGTTCGGCCAGTTCCAGACCCATGGTTTTCTTACCCTCGATCCGATAGGGCTCTTTCAGGGTCGAGGCGTCGAACCAGCCCATGGCCTCCTTGCCGTCGCCGACGATCTTGCCGCAATCATTGATCAAGCCGTTGACGCAAAAGACCCGCGCCCCTTGCAGAGCAATCTCGCGGATATTAGTCTCGGGCGTATCATCGGGACAAAAGATAAAGGCCTCCATCCCCGCACTTTGGCAATAGGCCGCCATGGCCGCGCCGGCGTTGCCGTTGGTGGGCATGGCCATGCGGGTGACACCCAGTTCCTTGGCCATGGAGACGGCCAGACACAGACCCCGTGCCTTGAACGAGCCCGTGGGCAGGCGGCCTTCGTCCTTGATCCATAAATCACCATTCACGCCCGGCGCCGGCATCAGGGGCGTCATGCATTCGCCCAACGAGATGATATTGTCCGTCGAGCGGACCGGCAGGAATTCCCGATAACGCCACATATCGGGCGGCCGTGCGGCCAGGGTTTCCTTGCTCAGGCTTTGGGCCAGGCCAGCCAGATCATAACGGACCAAAAAGGGCCGCCCGACGGATGAAAGCCCGTGCAGGCGGTCCGCCGGGACCTCCTCGCCGCTTAGCCCGCATTCCAGGTGGGTCACGAAGGTTGGCCGTTCCTCGGACACGTTGCGCCAGCTTGGCATGGCTTCAGTCTGCATTGTTTGTTCCATCATCGAATACATCTTCAAAGCTATCGTTGGGCGGCGCCATGGTTATGGGATAAACCCCAGGCGGTGCGTTACGATAGGGCAGGGTGGTCAACTCGGCCGGGCCCCAGTCGGGCGTTTCGACAATCAATATAGCGCCGGCGATGGGTTCGTAAGCGGCCCGGAAATGCGTCTTGGAGCGTAGCGCGATGATATCGAACTCATCGATATCCAGGCCGCATTGGGTAAACGGATCGGTATCCACCGCCGATGAACTGACCGAGGTAACTATGACCGCGATTTTGCCATTATCAATGACCGCCGAGAGGCCCAGGTCAAGCGTTTCGCCATTACGATAGGGCCCGGTGATCTTGTAGCGCAGGGGACCGGCGAACTTGACATAGCCAGTGTAGAGCAGCGGCAGGCCCGCCAGTTCCGAGGATTTGCCGCCCAAGGTCAGCATCAACTGGCTGCCGACGCCGCTGGAGGTTGCCGCCGTGGCGCCGATGGGATCGTGTAAATAGGGCACCGCCGTGCGGCCCAGATTTGCCCCGCGTGCCAGCATGGCTTCCAACAGATGAGTTGAATCGTTACCCCTGTCGGCATGTTCCAGCAGGACCACGGGACGGACGCCATCGGCCAGCAGCTCGGCGGCCTTGTCCAGGGCTGCTTCGGGATCATACAGCGGGGCGGTGTGGTACAAAGCCTCTCGCGCCTCGGCCAGGCGCGCGCTCAGGCGTTCGGCGGTGCGGATGGCCAGGGCTTCATCACCATCCGCGATGGCGACCACCGTGGCCCCGATCGCCGGCACGTCGGCATAGGCGAAACCGGTGAATATGGTGATATCCAGGATCCCCGCCTGTTCTGTTTCCGCCCGCATTTCCGCCATGATATCGCTTAACGGTGAGACCTCCGTCGCGGTAAAGATTGACGGCAAAACCAGGCCGGGCCTGGCAAAAGCGGTAACCGGCTTGATCTCGCCCGCCAGCTTGCCTAGCAACAGCTTGGCCGCGCGCTCGCCGGTTTCCGCCATGTCCGTATGAGGGCTGCGGCGAAAGCCACAGACCACATCGGCCAACATGGCCTTTTCGACGGCGACGTTGCCATGCAGATCCATGGCCAGGGCAATGGGATAATCATCGCCCAGAATCGCCCGCAGGCGCAGCAGCAAGCTGTATTCGGGATCCGTGTCGCCGCGGCTGACCATGGCGCCATGCAGGTGCAGCAACAAGCCATCCGCCTCTTCCCGCCACAGCACGGCGCGCGAGACCAATTCATCGGCCATGGCCTCGAATGCCGCTCCGGCAACCGGTCCCGAAGGGGCGCATTCGGCCACCAATAAACCTTCCACGGCGATATCATTGTCCTGACAGACCTGGAGAAAGCCGCCATAAACCGTATTGGATCCGGCAAACGCCTGCGCGATCTCGTCACCACGGACGGCGCGGTGTTCAAACGCCGCAAGCTCCGTTTCCTGGGGCAGGAAAGTGACGGTTTCATGGACCAGACCGCCGATTGCCAAACGTTTGACCGAACGCCTATCGGGCCCGGTCATGGAATAAACTGTTCGTTCAAAATGCGTTCTTCCAGATTGTGTTCAGGATCAAACAAAAGGTGCAGTTCGCTGGCGCGGTCTTCAGCCACATCGATCTGCACCACGGTGCGGATTTCCTGATTGTCAGCGACCACGGAAACCGGGCGTTTGTCCGGTTCCAGTACGTCGAAGCGGACCTGTGCCGAGGCCGGCAGCAGCGCCCCGCGCCAGCGCCTTGGCCGGAATGCCGAGATTGGCGTAAGGGCCAGAATATCCGCTTCCAGCGGAATAATCGGACCATGGGCCGAAAGGTTATAGGCCGTGCTGCCCGCCGGCGTGGCCACCAGGACGCCATCGCAAACCAGCTCATCCAGGCGTACCTGGCCGTCAATGGCGATGCGGATCTTGGCCGCCTGGCGGGTTTCCCGAAACACCGATACCTCGTTGATGGCTATGGCGTCGTGCTTCGCGCCGGTAGCATCCGTCGCGGTCATGACCAGAGGGTGGACCACGGCCCTTTGCGCGGCCTGCAACCGGCGCGGCAGATCATCAAGCGTGAAGCTGTTCATCAAGAACCCGACCGTGCCCTGGTTCATGCCATAGATTGGCAGGGACAGATGGCGAGTCTCGTGCAGTACGCTAAGCATGAAGCCATCACCACCCAGGGCGATGATAACGTTGGCCTGTTCGGGACCCACGTCGTCATAACGCTGACGCAGTTTTTGCATGGCCGCGTTGGCCTGTGGCGTTTCGCTCGCCATGAATGTCATTTTGTCGCGGGCCATCCGCTATCCACCACTCTGCATATTCGCCAATGTCCTGGTTTTTCTTGCCACTATATAGCTTCCCTTGGTCTGGTATAATGCCAGATAACCGCATTTCCATAGGGAAGAAATTATGTTGTCGCGCAAATTACATATTGCCCTGCTGTTCGTTTTAACGCTTGGCCCCGTTCTGACCGTTGCCTCCATCGCGGCTGCGGGAGACCGGCATGCTGGATATTATTATCCCCCGGTCAGCAGCCAGGAGAACTATCAAGCCCGCTCACCCGCCATGGATAGCGCTAGCCGGGAAACGCGGATCGGCTTTATCGTGGCGCAAACAGATGGCCAGCGGCAGCTGAAGTACCCACCGCGCTTCGCCATTTTTGCCAAAGGCCGGGACGCCGAAAAGCTCATCATCGTGGGCTTAGATGAATACAGCTTCGCGACCTTGTACCGGGCCCGTGCGGTATTGGCGCAACTGACGGCCTCGGCCCGGGCCAGCGCGCTGTTCCGCAATATGGCGGTGGAGGACCTTTTCACTTTTTTTGACTTGGCCAAAATGCTCGGCTTCAACCAGATTACGGTCAGCGATGGCAAAAGTTATGCCCACCGCATAGATTTGAAATAGGCCAACAGACCTTCATGGCCGCCTTCTTTTGCGGAGCCACCGGAACAACAGATAAAGCAGCCAAATCGCCAATACGAGCAAGGCATAGACCCATGGGCCATCATCATCATCATCCCGGCTGGCGCCCTTTCGGCGTTCCGCGCCGTTGGCTTTCGCCGTTTTTGCGGGCAGATCGGATAAGAGCTTGCCAAATTCCCGCAGCAAATCCGCATCCGTGGCGATTGCGCGACGGAGGGCACCACTGGCACTGATCCGGACCATTTGCCGGTCTTTGTCCAAGATGATGTCCTTGCCCGAAGCGCCACGCCCGATCATGGCCAGGGCGCCGACCTTGCCGTCCTCGTCCGCCAGCAGCACCATGATTTCGCTGGCCCCCGCGCCTCGACCGGCGTCGAGCAAGGCCACAATGTCCCGTTCATTCATTCCGCTGGCCCGCTGCTTGGCGGTAATGCCGCGGTCATCGGCTGCGTTGATATCGGCGCCGCCATCGATCAGTTCCTTGACGATAATTTCATGGCCGTTCCAAGCGGCGCGCATTAGAGGCGTCAGGCCATATTCATCCCTGACATCGATCAGGGCGACCTCGTTCAGCAGCAGCGCGACAATATTGGAATAACCATTGATGGCGGCCCAGGTCAGTGCGGTCCGGCCCTGATTGTCGGCGGCATCGATTTCCACGCCGGCTTCAAGCAGGGAGCGGACAACATCGAAATGGCCGCGCCAGGCCGCCGCGATGATTGAGGTCCGGCCCAGGGCGTTGATCGCGTTGGCGTCAACGCCGTCCTGCAACAGGCCGTTCACCTTTTTCAGATCACCTTCCGCCGCCGCTTTCAGCAGCTCCTGTTCCCTGCTTCGTTGCAGAATCAAATCAAGGCGGGGCATGGCGTCCCTGATGGCACGAGCTCGTTTTCGGGCCTGCTCCAGCTGCGCATTGTCAAGGTGCAGTGCCAGCATGGTTCTGGCCAGGGCCGCGCCTTCGTTTTCGAGACTGGCGGCGACGTAGTAGAGGGCTTGGGCCTCGATCCTGTCTTCTGGCGCGTCTAGACCGGCAAGATGGAATTCCGCCAGGCGAAGAATGGCCGCTATATTGCCTTGCTCGGCAGCCACGGAGAACATCTCCATGGCCCGGTGATAATCCTGCTTGATGCCCCGTCCCTGGGCCAGGGCGCGGGCCAGATTATAGCGGGCCATGATATAGCCTTGGTCGGCGGCGCGCTCATAACGCGCCACCGCGCGGGTGGCGGCACGGGCATAGCGGCTGTCATGCGCCACGGTCTGGCCGAAATCTTCGCGTACCATGCGTGGCTCATGTTGTCGGACGGCGCGGATGGCGGTGGCCGCCGCCGGGGAAACGGCATGGTCCAGATACGGTATGCTTAGATGGACGGCCTTGCGCGGCGATGGCGTATTGCCGCCGCCGGCGTCATCTCCCGAGGCGGCCTGCCCGGGCCCGTTCCCTGGGATCAGTAAAAGACCAGCCAACACTATAAATGCTAGTGTCCATGCTGGCACCAAACCCTAGCCGCCGGTCACGCTCATATGGCGGGCTACGGCGGGGTTATCGGCGTCCCGGTCAATGATGAAATCATGGCCCTTGGGCTTGCGGGCGATGGCGGCATGGATCGCTTGCGCCAGCAGATCATCGTCGGCGGAGGCGCGCAATGGCGCCCGCAGATCGGCGGCATCGTCCTGGCCCAGGCACATGAACAAGGTGCCGGTGCAGGTCAGGCGCACACGATTGCAGGATTCACAGAAATTATGGCTCAACGGCGTGATGAAGCCCACGCGCTGCCCGGTTTCGGCCACGGTGACATAATTGGCCGGGCCGCCGGTTTGGTGATCACTGGGTTGCAAGGTCCAGCTCTGTTCCAGATTTTGCCGCACTTCGCGTAGTGACAGGTGCTGGTCCGCCCTGTTCTGGCCAATATCACCCATGGGCATCGCCTCGATCAGGGTCATATCCATGCCGCGCTCGCCACACCACGCAATCATCCGGTCCAATTCATCTTCATTGAAATCGCGCATGGCAACCGCATTGATCTTGACTGCCAGACCGGCATCCAGGGCGGCGTCTATGCCAGCCATGACCCGATCAAATTTGCCCCAGCGGGTGATGGCCAGGAATTTGTCACGATTAAGTGTATCCAGCGAGACATTGATCCGGCGCACGCCACAGGCATATAGATCGGCGGCATGACGGGACAATTGCGAACCATTGGTGGTGACGGTCAGTTCATCCAAGGCACCGCTGTCCAAATGCCGGCCCAATTCCTGGAACAGCCACATGACGTTGCGCCGCACCAGCGGTTCACCTCCCGTCAGGCGCAGTTTACGAACGCCCAATTTTATGAAGGTTCGGCACAGGCGTTCCAATTCCTCAAGGCTCAATACTTCGGACTTGGGCAGGAATGTCATGTCTTCCGACATGCAATAGGCGCAGCGGAAATCGCAGCGGTCAGTGACTGAAACGCGCAGGTAGTCAACACTGCGCCCGAAAGGGTCAATCATTTTCTGTTGCGTCGCTCTTTGTTCGGACATTTCTTGATCAGTCATTGCAAAACCCGCCTCCGCGCGGCCATGAGGGCCAGTGTCAAGCCTGGACCATCAGCGCATTATATAGACGGAATGCAGGATTTTCCCACACCCCGGCCAATTTATAACGCTTCTCATTATGCAATGTCCTGCGGCATATTGGCAGTGTTTTTTTACCAATCCGTGCCGCCCGAAACTAGCTAAATTATGCTATTTCTTGATTTGCCTGACGGCGTTGAGATAGCGCGGATCGCGCTGCCATTTGCGCAGAACCAAATATGCGGCTTCCCGCGTTATGGATTCAAAAAACTGCGTCAAGCGTACCACTTCATCCTTGGACAAGCGGTTGTCGGTTTCCCGTGCCTTGCGGGTTAATTGATAGATCTGCAAATAGACCGAACGTTCCAGACCGATCGCCCTGGCCGCGATACCCAGCGCTTCGCCACCCGGCTCATAAATAATGCGGCGGGCCAGTACGGGGCGGATGCCAACCATCTTGGCGAAGGAGAATTCGAAAATCGAGACCTGGCCCTGGTGCAGTGATTTCAGGGCGAATTCAGCCGATACATTGCCGCCATCGAACAGGCGGTCGACCAGGCGTTCCGCCGCTACGGCGGGTTTTTCCTCATCGGCATCGACAACATCACTAACCGTGGCCGACATCTGGTCGTCCAGGCGGTCGATGTCGACGTCAAAATTCTCGACGATGTAGTTGCGCACGGCCGCCGAAACCCAATAGCACATACGTTCGGCGAGCTCCGAAGGTAGGTCGGGGCGGCGTACCAGCGGCTTTTGATAGCTGTCGATGCGCTTCGATTCCTCCGCCAGATACTCCAGAACATCCGACGAAATGCGCGCATCCTGATTGTTCAGCAAAGTTACGATGACGTCTTCCGTCCCCGTATCGACCAGGGCGGCGGAGACTTCCTCGCTGACATCCTTGCGGATGGCGACGGCCAGTTGATGCTGCATTGTGCGGTGGCGCACCACTTCGACAAGGTCCGCGTCGCGCAGAACAGGGCTGGATGCGAGAATTTTATAAGCTACCTGTACGTCATCGTTGGCCAGCATATGGATCAGATCATAGGGCGCATCGCCTTGTTCGCTCAGGCGATTGGCCAGACTGACCCGCACCGACATTTCCACATCGCGGCTTAAACGTTCAAGAATTTCGATCATCAATTCCCGTTCGCTGGCCTGCAACTCATTGGCCCGGCGTTCGAACAGGTCACCGATTGCGCTGTATAGCGATTCCCGGCCTTCTTTTGACTTTTCGTGCGCGAGCTTAAACAAGCCCCGTACTTCGGTGTCGTTTACGGGTTGTTGAATAGCCTTTGCGAGCATGCCTTTCATGGCGGACACTTTCTTGCACTAGTGTTGGCTTATAGTCGCCCCGACCGAAAAAATGGCCATACTTTCTACGCATTTAAACTTAGCCCGCGATACCTTAATGAAAGATGAAATATGGCCATCTTTCCGCCTTTGCCTGGTTGCGGGTGGGTTTAAGAAGGAAATATAACCATTTGTTGTTTGACGGACTCCCCGCCGGGCCCGATTACGGCTAAACTTGGCGTCTTCCAACCTGGACGTTTGGACGCAATGGTAGATCAAACATCGCCGAAAGAATTCGATTCTAAAATCCGCGAGGCCGCCGACGAATTGATCGCGCAGCATGGCAGCGAGGTCGAGAATGCGACCACGGAAAAAATGATCCAGGTCCTGGACGAGGGCAGCATGGACGAGGTGATTCATTGGTTGAAGGTGCGCCAATGCGTTCGCCAAAAAAGCGGCAAGGACCGCTATGTGCGCCGTCTTCCCGACAAAATGCTCTGGGCCGTGGAGCAGGCGCTGGAGCAGGGCCGAGACCAGTTGGCGCGTGTGTTGGGCGGCATTTATAGCGAAGCCAAGGCGGATGACGACCGGGTTAAGCGGGATCGCCGCAAGTAGGCACGATCGGGCAATCAATCACCTTCGAACTGGTGACGAGACACCGCCTGGCAAAAAAGTACCGTCTTGACTTAGATCAATGTCAAGCTTCCGCCCCCGGCTTATCTTTACCTGGAATTCGCTGCTGAATGTCTTCTCCAAGCTGGTTCGAGCGCTAGCAAAATATGACAACGGCAGTCTGGTGATTGATCCCAGGATCAGCACCGTAGAGTCCCCTGGCGCTGCAATCCCCTGCAAGCGCCGAGGGCTGCGGCCCCCCATCCGCAGCCCTCACCATCAGGAATGGCCGCGTCGTGATCCCCCATGATCGACGCGGCCATTTCTTCATTTCGGGGGCCATGTTTCCATATTTTCGGCGTCTTATTGATAGCTTCCCCTTGCCAGCGGCAGTGGTGCGGCGCGATGATGTCCGTGGTCCGAGCAAAGAAACTCTAGAAAAAAGCGAAGGGGGTACCAGCCATGGCGACCATCACCTATCTGACGAAAATTCAGTTCGATTTCGGCGCGGTGCAATTGTTGGCGGCGGAAATGGCCGAACTGGGCATGACCCGGCCGTTGCTGGTTACCGACAAGGGCGTGCGCGCGGTGGGTTTGCTGGATAAGGTCATGGAGCATCTGCCTGAACAATGCCCGGTGGAAATCTTTGACGGGACCCCGGAAAACCCGACGGAAGCGGCGATGACGGTGGCTTTGGCGCAATACCGGGAGGCCGGTTGCGACGGGCTGATCGGCATTGGCGGGGGCTCCTCCATGGATCTGGCCAAGGCGATTGCCTTGATGGCGACACATCCTGGCGAGCTGTCGGAATATATGGCGATCATGGGCGGGGCACCCAAGATCACGGCGGCCATGGCGCCGGTGATCGCCATTCCGACCACCGCCGGCACCGGTAGCGAGGTCGGACGCGGCGCCATCATGATCCTGAACGATGGCAGAAAACTCGGCTTTGGCAGCCCGCATGTGATCCCCAAGGTGGCCATATGCGATCCGGAGCTGACCTTCTCCATGCCCAAGATGTTGACGGCTGGCACGGGAATGGATGCTTTTGCACATTGCTTCGAGACCTTTTGCGGTTCCGCTATCAACCCGCCGGCCGATGCCATCGCCACCGACGGCTTGGGCCGCGCCATACGTTTCATTGAACAGGCCGTGGCCAATGGCAGCGACCCGGAGGCACGCTGGCAAATGATGATGGCCTCGATGGAAGGCGCCATGGCCTTCCAAAAGGGCCTGGGCGCGGTGCATGGTATGTCCCATCCCCTGGGCTCGATCCAGGATCCGATCCTTCATCATGGCACCTTGAATGCGGTCTGTTTGCCGGCGGTCATCCGCTATAACGCTGATGCGGTGGGCGACAAGTACGAATGGGTCAAGCAGATCTGGGGCCTGCCGGCAAACGCGGATCTGGCGGAGGAAGTTGCGGCCTTGAACGCCCGGCTGGGGCTGCCGGCCAATTTGCGCGAAATGGGCCTGGATGAAGCGATGATTGAACCGCTGATCCCGCATGCGGTAGCGGATCATACGACCGCGACCAATCCAAAACCCCTGACGGCGGAAGATTATCGGGGGCTGTTTCTGGAAACACTGGGTTAGGAGTTGCGAGATGGCTTTTGCGGACAAGGACGATGTGCGGCGCCTGGCTGATTTGCTGGAGGCCGCAGAGAGCGTGGTGATCTTCACCGGCGCGGGTATCAGTACCGAGTCGGGTATTCCCGATTTCCGTAGTCCCGGCGGTTTATGGACCAAATACAAACCGATAGATTTCAGTGATTTCATGGCATCCGAGGAAATGCGCCGGGAATCCTGGCGCCGCAAGTTCGCCATGGACCGGACCATGACCACCGCCGAGCCAAATCGAGGCCACCGCGCCGTTGCCCGCCTGGTCGATACGGGCAAAGTTTCCGCCGTGATAACGCAGAATATAGATGGCTTGCACCAGGCCTCGGGTATCCCCGACATGCAGGTCATAGAACTGCACGGCAATGCCACTTACGCCAAATGCCTCGGTTGTGGTCTGCGCCATGAACTGGATCCGATCAAGGAAGCGTTTCTGGTGGATGAAGCCATGCCGGTCTGCACCGGCTGCGGCAGCGAATTCATGAAAACCGCGACGATTTCATTTGGCCAATCCATGCCGGAGGCCGAGATGGCCCGGGCACAGCGGGAAACCCTGGCCTGTGATCTGTTTATCGCCATCGGTTCCTCCCTGGTGGTCTATCCGGCGGCCGGATTTCCGGTCATGGCAAAACAGAATGGTTCCGGAATGGTCATTCTGAACCGCGAGCCCACGGACCTGGACCAATATGCCGATCTGGTCATCAATGGCGAGATTGGCCCAACCCTGGGTGACGCGGTCGCAGTTAATTAGGAGGGTTGGCAGGCCATGGCGCTGGACGAAAAATATATTCAGGAAGCCGCCGACCGTGTGATGATCCAGGATCTGCTGGGCCGCTATGCCTTCGCCGCCGATTACCAGACCGCGGACCCCGGCGCCTGGGCTGGGTTGTTCGCCGACAATGGCCGCTTCGAAATTCCGGTCATGAAAGTGATCGTCGAGGGGCGGGACGAACTACGCGATTTCGCCGCCGGGCTGCAACGCACCATTCCCGGTCTGCATCATGTCATGACCAATGTGATGATCGATGTGGATGGTGATCGGGCCAGCGGCAAGTGTGAATTGAACGAATTCCTGCTGCGGCCGGAGGCGATCTACAACAATCTGCAAGGCTGGTACGAGGATGAATACGTGCGCGATGGCCGCCATTGGCTGTTTCAGGTGCGCAAGGTTTTCGTGCCCAGGGATTCCAGCCGGGTCACCACGGGCGGTAAGATCGGTGAGTATTTCAAAGCTTATCTTGAATTCTGCCAGCAATACCGCCACGAGTCATAGGCCCTAAAAGCCTGCGATATCTGCCATCATGGAACCGGTCTTGGCCCATTCCCGGTGATTGCGGGCGATGGTTTCCAATACCGGCGGCGGTGGCTGGACCTCACGCGAGAAACGCGCGTCTTCGGCCAGCTTATGCCGCCAGGCATGGACCTTCGGATGGGCCTGGGCAATGGGGTAACCGCCGAATTGCAGCCGGCTGGCATAGACGAACCAGGCGATATCCAAAACGCTGATGTTCGGGCCCAGGATATAGGGCGCCGACGACAACCGCTGTTCCAGATCAGTAAAGGCGGCGCGGAATTTGGCCACCGAGGCACGCGCCGTATCATCCGGGATGCCCTGGCTTGCCAGGCGTTGGTAGAAATCGATTTCCGCTGCCCGCTTGTCATGGTCGGGTTGGCCGTTGACGGTGCCGCTGCCGTCGTCATAGCGGGCCAGCATCTCGGGCGTCTTGTTCGAGGCCGTGCGCCCCACGACGAAACGAAAGCTCAAGGTCCGCAAATCCAGGTGCAGATCATCCTCCTGCTGCAACAATGTTGCGATTTCCACCGCCTGTTCCGGCGGGATCAGGCATGGTTCGGGAAATTCACGATCCAGCAAGGCCAGGATGTCATTGCTTTCAATATGTACGGCGCCGTCCCAGACCAGAACAGGCACCAGGCCGCGCGGATTGATGCCGAGGAACCAGTCCGAATAGGTCTGGCTTTTCGCCAGGTCCATTTCGTGGCCCTGCCATTCGATGCCCTTGAGGTTGAGGAATATCCGCAGTTTTTGCGAACACGACGACATTCGTCCGTGCAGAATATGCAGGCCGCGCCAATCCAGCACCTCGCGGCTGCGGATATCGCTATTGATCAGCTGGACCAAGGCATCACACTCGGCGCGGGATCTTGTAACCCACCGATTCCCGGTCCCAGGTGCGGTTGGTGATGCCGGCTTGACGCAGCGGTTCTTTCTGAATTTTGCCGGTTGCGGTTTTCGCCACCTCCTCCACCGCCTCGATATAGCGGGGCACGGCAAAGCGCGGGATATTTTCGGCGCAATAATCCAACAGGGCGATGTTGTCGATCTCCGCGCCGCCCGGGGTAACGATGTAGGCCTTGACCTCGTCCTCGCCGCCCGTGCCCTCGACCTCGACACGAATGCCGACGACGGCGCTTTCCACCACGTCCGGGTGATCGTTCAGCACCTGTTCAATTTCAAACGATGAAATGTTTTCGCCGCGGCGGCGGATGCGGTCCTTGATGCGGTCGGCGTAGTACAGCCGGCCCTGTTCGTCGAAATAACCCGCATCGCCGGTGTGGAACCACAAATTGCGCCAGGCCTCGATGGTAACTTCCGGCATCCGGTAATAGCCCTGATTAAAACAGAACGGCACCTTGGGCCGGACCACGATTTCGCCGATCTCGCCCTGAGCCTGTGGGATATCCGTGGCCGCGTCGACGACTTCGACCTCAAAGAAGTCATTCAAGACATGGCCCGCCATGCCCGGCAACAGGGGATCGTCGTCGTTGGTGTAGCAGGGGATGTTGACCTCCGTCATGCCGTAGGCCTGCATGAATTTGAAGCCGAAGCGCTGCTCCATCGCTTCGCCCCACTCGGCTGCGATAGGCACCGCTACCACCGTGCGCATTTTATGATCGCGGTCGTGTTCGGTCTTCGGCGTGCGGAAGATGAATTCCGGGATCACGCCCAGGGCATTAGTCACGGTGGCGCCGCAGGCCCGAACATCGTCAAGCCAGCGGGCCGGTGAAAAGCGTTCGATGCAGAATACGTTCGAGCCGCTGATTAACGAACTGACCACCTGCAACAATAGCCCCATGGCATGGAATAGGGGCATGCAGACATATTGGCAGTCGTCTTCAGTCATCGCCATGGTCCGACCCATGCCGTAGCCGAACAGATAGCAATGGGCGTGCGGCATCAACACCCCCTTGGAGGGGCCCGTGGTGCCGGATGTGTACATTATGCAGGCGATATCCTGAGGTCTCGCCGTAAGCAATACATCGTCTTTCGTGCCGGCGAGCCCGGAAAAATTCTCAAACGTCATGGCCTCCGCCCGGGCCAGGATCGCAGGGCGCTGCGCGGGGACATCTCCCGCCACATAGATGATGGTGGCAAGGCTATCATTTCCCGCCTTGACCGCGTCAAAGGCATCGCGCAGATCATGGTCAAGGAAGAGCACACGCGGTTCGGCGTTGGACATCTGATGGGTTAGAAAGGCGCCCTTGAGCTCAGTATTGATGGGCACGAAAATGGCGCCCAGCTTCATGGCCGCAAACATGGCCAGCATGAACTCGATACGGTTCTTTAACATCACCATGACCCGGTCGCCCGGACCCACGCCAAGGCCGGCCAAGTTGCGGGCCAGCTGGTCGCTGTCGCGATGCAGCGAGGCGAAGCTTAACGAAGTACCGTGTTCGAACGCCATGAACTCGCGCTCGCCATGAGCCGCTGCCTGACGCTGCAACAGACCGGTCAGCGTCCAACTTGAAATATCCTGGGTCATACCGTGGGTCCCCCCCTTACAGAATTGTCTTGTGTTTTTTATCCGCCCATAATGCCAGCAGTGGCGCCGGGATGCCAATATTGCGTATTGCCGCGCCGGGGAGAGGTGAAGAGATGAGTATCGAACTTTATTTGACCTTTTGCCTTGCCACCACGTTGATGATCATGATGCCGGGGCCCGTTGTAAGCCTGGTCGTCGCGCAATCATTGCGTCACGGCACGGGCACGGGATTGGCCACCGTGGCGGGGTCCAGCCTGGGCAATGCGCTGTTGGTGGGGCTGGGCGCCTTTGGGCTTTCCACGGCCATGGTTTTTCTGGCGGATTTGTTCGATCTGATCCGCTGGCTGGGCGTGGGCTATCTGGTCTGGCTGGGTATCAAGGAACTGCGCAGCAGGGGCGTACTGCTTAATGAGGCGGATGCGGGCGCCCGTCGGACCAAGGCAACGGTATTCTGGCAAGGCATCCTGGTCGCCATCACCAACCCCAAGGCGATTTTGTTTTATGCCGCCTTTTTTCCGCAGTTTATTGACCCCGCGGCACCCCTGGGGCCACAATTGGCCTTGATGAGCGTTAGCTTTGTCGTGATCGCGATCGTTTTTGATTCCGGCTATGCTTTGCTGGCGGGCCGCCTGCGCGGGTTTTTGCAAAGCGGGCGGCGGGCCCGCATCCGCAGCCGTATCACGGGCTGTTTGCTGATCGGTACCGGTATCGGCCTGGCCCTGGCCAGACGCTAAATAGGAATAACAGATGCAGTACGATTACATCGTCATTGGTTCGGGATCGGGCGGCGCGGCGGCGGCGGGACGCCTGTCGGAGGACGGCAAGACATCCGTATTGTTGCTGGAAGCTGGCGGCAAGGACCGGCACCCGTTTATTCATATCCCCGTGCTGTTCCCGCATTTGCTGACCAATCCAAAAACAACTTGGCTGCGCAAATCCGAACCCGTGCCAGGTTTGAACGGGCGGGAGATGTTCTTTCCCTCGGGCAAGGTGCTGGGCGGTTCGTCCTCCATCAACGGCATGCTTTATATTCGAGGCCAGGCCCAGGACTATGACGATTGGCGCGATGCCGGCAACGATGGCTGGGGCTGGGACGATGTGCTGCCGTTGTACAAAAAGATGGAAGACCACCAGCACGGCGCCAACGAGAGCCATGGCGTCGGCGGCCCCATCGCCGTGTCGAACACCCTGCCCAGCAACGAATCTTCCAACAAGTTTCTCGAAGCGGCAATCGCCACGGGCATCCCGCGTATCGACGATCTGAATACCGGCGACCAGCACGGCATTGCCACGGTGCAGGGCACTATTCGTAACGGCCGCCGCGCTTCGGCCGCGCAAGGCTATCTGAAGCCGGCCCGCAACCGCACAAATTTGACTATTCAAACAGGCGCCAATGTCTCGCGCATCGTGCTCGACGGTACCCGCGTCACCGGCGTCGAGTATCTGGACAATGGCGGGACCGCGCATACGGTGCAGGCGGGGCGGGAAGTGATCCTGTCGGCCAGTGCAATTGGCTCGCCGCAGATCCTGCTGCAATCGGGCATCGGGGACAGTGCCGAGTTAAAGGATGTCGGCATCGAGCCCACACACCATCTGCCCGGCGTGGGCAAGAACCTGCATGACCATGCCTTCGTGCATCTGCAACCGCGTCTGAAGGCGGCCTATCCCACCCTGAACCAGATGCTCAATAACAAGCCGCGCATGGGGTTCGAGTTATTGCGTTACGGCATCACGCGCACCGGCGCCTTTGGGCTGACCAGTACGGAAATTTGCGGCTTTCTCGATTCCACGGGCGCGGGCGGGCGGCCGGACATTCAGATCAACTACCGGCCCTTCAGTTTTGATTATTCCTCTCAAGGCGGCTTTGTCTTTCATCCCTTTCCGGGCGGTACCGCCTCGATCTGTTTCACCCGCCCGAAAAGCCGGGGCGATGTGCGCCTGGTCGCTCAAAATTCAGGCGACGGCGGCACGCGCCTGGCGATCCAGCCGAACTATCTGGACCGGGATGAAGACGTCCAGGGCATGCTGCGCGGCGTCAAGATCTTGCGCAGGATTCTCAACACCCAACCGTTCGCCGACTATCTTGAAGGCGAGCACGGCCCCGCCGCCCAGGCCCAAACGGACGAAGAGATTATCCAGCATATCCGCAACAGCGCCGCGACGATCTATCATCCGGTTGGTACCTGCAAGATGGGCAATGACGAGATGAGCGTGGTGGATGATCATTTGCGGGTCCGCGGCCTGTCGGGCCTGCGCATCGCCGATGCCTCGATCATGCCCGTGGTAACCTCCGGCAACACCAACGCGCCCGCCATGATGGTCGGTGAAAAATGCGCCGATATGATACACAGAGAACGCAATCGGTGAGCGCAATCGATGAATGTAATCGGTGAAGGTAGTCAGTCGCTCAGGCAGCGGAAAAGACGATATCTTGTGCGCCTTCCCAAAGTACCAAACGGCCAAAATCGTATAGCCCTTCCTGTCCCTCGACCACGGTAAGGAAATGGTTTCCGGCGAGGTCGCCCATTTTGCTGGCAAAGCTGGCGCTGCCGTAGGCGAAAAGGATTTCCGTCTCGCTGTAACCGCCTGGGTAGAGCAGGATATCGCCGCGGGATGGATGACAGGTATGGTTTTCGAAAGCCAATTTGCTATCGAAATCGCCCAACGGAATCCAAACCGCCTCCCCACTCCAGCGGGAATGGATCGTCTTGTTTTCAAAGGGCAATAATTCGCGAAAACGGGCGCAGGTTTTCGGGGCTTGCTCAAGCTCGAATTTTGCCTTGAACGTAAAGGGTCCTGCCTGGATGTTTAGAAATTCCATCTATTTCCGCCTTTGCGCCAATGCCTCGGGTCCGAAATCCGGACAGCCCAGACACTACGCAAGCAGCGTCATGATTGGAAGTGATCCAGTTTCGAAGCGACCGGGCTAACGTGGATCTACGGGCGCTCGGTGGTATAAGGCATAATGCAGCAACGATCACCGTGATCGACCGGTTTTCACGATAAAGGTGTGTTTTAGGCATGACGCAAGCGTTTTCAAATATCCGCATTCTTGATTTCACCCAGGTTCTGGCTGGGCCTTTCGCGGCCCAGCAACTGTCGCTGTTGGGAGCAGAAGTCATCAAGGTCGAACAGCCGGGTGACGGCGATCAGATACGCCGGCTGATTTGCGGCGACGAATTGCGCGCCCAGGGCCTCTCTCCCAGCTATCTGATGTGCAACGTCAACAAGCGCGGCATTGTTCTCGATCTGAAATCGCCGGAAGCCAAGGAAATCGTCACCCGCCTGATCAAGGAAAGCGATGTGGTGATGGAGAATTTCAAGGCTGGGCAGATGGATCGCCTGGGCTTTGGCTATGACTTCTCCAAATCCATCAAGCCCGACGTCATCTATTGCTCCATTTCGGGCTATGGCCAGAAAGGTCCGAAAGCCGGCGTGCCCGCCTATGACGGTGCGATCCAGGCGGCATCCGGCATGATGAACGTCAACGGCCATCCCGAAACCGGCCCCACCCGGGCCGGCTTTTTCCTGGTCGATATGACCACTGGCCTGACGGCGGCGCTGGCGATTTCCTCCGCCCTGTATCGGCGCAGGGAAACCGGCGAGGGGCAGCATCTTGATGTTGCCATGCTGGACAGCGCCTTGACGCTGCAGGCCTCCCGCTTGGTCTGCCACACGGTTGAGGGCGAGGAAGCGCGCTTGGATGGCAATGAATCCATAACCCGGATGCCCACGGCGAATGTCTACGGCACCGCCGATGGTCATCTGCAAATAGCCGCCGTTCAGGAGGCCCAGGTCAAAGCCTTGTTCGATACCATAGGCATCGGCGCATTGCTGGATGATCCGCGCTATGGCGACCGTGATGGGCGGATCGAACATGGCGAATTTCTAAAAGGCCAGATCTCCGCCGCCCTGGCCTCGGACAGTGCCGACAATTGGGTCGAAAAACTACAAGCCGCGAAAGTGCCGATCGCCAAGATCAAGCGCTATGCCGATGTCGTCGCGGACGAGCAGATGGCCCATCGTGATATCCTGGTCGATGTAGATGGCCCGCCCAGCCTGGGCGGCAGTCAAAGACTGGTTGCCGCCGCCTATATGGCCAACGTGGACGGCCCCGCCGTGCGTCACGGCGCCCCCGACCATGGCCAGCACACGGACGAGGTTTTGGGCGAGATAGGGTTCTCGGAAGCGGAAATCGCCGGCTTTCACGACAGCGGCGCGGTTTAGCATGGGGATAGGTCAGCTGCGAAACTTAGACCCATCGACGTTGCCGCAAGAAATAAGACCTGACCCCGATCTTGTGGGGTATCGAACAACACTGACCCTGTTGATTGTCCGCTAAACTCCGCTGCCGATGACGGCCATGGCTTCGACTTCGACCAGCAGTTCGGGCATGACCAACGCTGGCGTGGCGACCGCCGTGCTGGCTGGTACGCCCTCTGGAAAGGCCTCGGTACGGGCCTTGCCGAAATCGCTGTAAGAGGAAATATCGGTCAGATAGGTGGTGATCTTGACCACATCGGCCATGCTTGCCCCGGCGCTGGCCAAGGCCTGTTCGATGTTTTTGAAGATCTGCTTTGATTGGGCATAGACGTCGCCCACGCCAATGATATTGCCCTCGCCGTCCAGGGCCACGATGCCGGACAATTGTACTGTATCGCCCAGCTTCACGCCGGCGGAGATGTTATATTTCTTGGTCCAGGCCCAGCCCGGATCGAGGCGCTCTTGCTTCATGGTGGTCTCCTTCGCATGGCTCTAAATTGAAAGCAGCTGCCAAATCACGCTGCCTCGAAACCCTTGACCATGGCGGCCCATTTATCCACCGGGTCTTGGTCGGGGATCGGATAATACGTCGCGATGCGCTGGACCAGGCCGCTGTAGCGCTGCTTCAACAGACCACCCAGCTTGCTGAAATCGGTTGAAACCGCGACCTCGGCCAGCAGTTTGTCGGGTACCTTGGCGGCGATATTTTCGAAATCGCCGGTTCGGACGATGCCGCTCAGTTCCTTGCCCAGCGCCTCCAGGCCGTGATGGCGCAACAGAGCGCGATAATTCGGCGTCGAGGCATAGAAGGCGACCTGTTCGCGGATCTGCTGCTCCGATGCGCTGCGCTCGGCCTCGGTCTCGCCCAGGACGCAGAAGACGGAGGCGTGCAGGTCCAGATCATCCACTGATTTGCCCGAAGTTTTTGCCCCCTCATCAATGGCGGGGCGGACCACGTCGCGCAGATAGGCGGTGGAATGCATGGGATGCACATGGAAGCCGTCCGCCACTTCGCCCGCCACCCGGCACATGCGCGGATTAACGCCGGCGACATAGATCGGTATGTGCGGATGCTCGATGGGTCCAGGTACAAAGGCCGGGTTGGTCAGGATGAATTTATAGAATTGGCCCTCGTATGCCGGCCTGGTACCGTTCTGGAAATTGTCGAAAATGGCGCGCAGACAGCGGATGTAATCGGTCAACCGCGCCGCCGGGTGTTCGAACGGCATGGCGTAGCGGCGTTCGATATGGGCCCTAACCTGAGTGCCCAAACCAAGATGGAAGCGGCCGCCGCTGGCCTGTTGCAGATCCCAGGCGGCCTGGGCCGTGGCGAACGGGCTGCGGCCAAAGGCCACGGCGATATTGGTGCCGATCTGGATTTTGTCCGTCGACATTGCCGCCGCCATCAGGGGCAGGAACGGATCATGCCCCGCCTCGAAACTCCAAACCGCATCGAAGCCCATGGCCTGCATGCGTTTGGCCATCTCCGCCGCCTTGCCCGGATACAGGCTGCCCAGTTGCGCATCGATCTTCATGGCCGTCTCCTACTCTAAATTACATCATCAAATTACATCGTCATCGCGCAGGGCCTGAATGGCCGCCGCGTCATAGCCCAGCTCGCCCAGCACTTCGTCCGTATGCTGGCTCAGGCGTGGCCCGGCGGAGGTTACTTTCGGCTCGCCGTTGGAGGCGTGAAAGCCCGCCCCCGTCATGGTGATCTCGCCCTCTACGCCCGGCGGGGCCGGCACGGTGGCCAGAATGCCGCGATGGGCCAGCTGGGGAAATTCCATCAACTGGGTCAAACTATTGACGGGGGCGACGGGGATGCCGCGCTCGCCCAGATGCTCGATCCAGTGGGCTGTGCTATTGCTCAACAACACCTCGCCGATCAGGGCCTTGACCGCATCGTTGTGTTCGACCCGGCCTTGCGAGGTGGCAAAGCGCGCATCGTCGGCCCATTCTGGATGGTCCAGCAGGCCGACCAATGTCGCCGTCATCTTGTCGGTGATAACGCTGACTTGCATATAGCCGTCCTTGGTCGGCCAGGTATTGGCGGTGCCCTGAAAGGTGGGCGAGGTATTGCCCACCAGCTCCGGCTCCTGCCCGGTGGCGAGGAATTTGTTCAGGTTGGGGCTCATGATGGTCATGGCGCTGTCCAGCATGGAAACGTCCAGGTATTGCCCTTCGCCTGTGTGCGTGCGCCGGAACAGGGCGGAAGAGATGGCGAAGGCGGCGGTGATGCCGGTGGAGATGTCGGCCGGCATATAGCCCGCCCGCATGGGCCCGCTCTCGGGCGTGCCGGTGATGCCCATCATGCCGGAGACGGCCTGAATGGCGCCGTCGTAGGCCGCCTTGCCGGCCATGGGGCCCTGCTGGCCGTAACCTGAAACAGAGCAATAAATGATGTCCGGTTTGACCGCGCGCACCGCTTCATAGCCAAAGCCCAGGCGCTCGATCACGCCGGCCTTGAAGTTCTCCAACACCACGTCGGCGTCCGCCAGCAGGCGGTGGATAATTTCCTTTGCCTTTGGATGCTTCAGATCGACGGTAATGGCGCGCTTGTTGGCGTTCACCCCCATGAAGCCGGGCGAGAGTTTCAGATCGGCCAGTTTGTTGTTGGCCATGGTAGTGCGCATTTGATCGCCCACGCCCGGCTGTTCAACCTTGATCACGTCCGCGCCCAGCATGGCCAGTTGCCCGGAGGCAAAAGGCCCTGCCAGGACCTGGGAAAAATCGATAATGCGGATACCCTCAAAAGCTTGCGTCATTCTTTACACTCCTGAAGCCAAATTCATGGCTCTAAATTATACCGTCATCGCGAAAGGCCTGAATGGCCGCCGCGTCATAGCCCAGTTCGCCCAGCACTTCGTCGGTATGTTGACCAAGAACAGGTCCGGCGGTCTTGCCCGATGGCTCGCCGCCGGAGGCATGGAAGCCGGCGCCGGGAACGGTAATCTCGCCCTGCATGCCTTGCGGCGCCGGCAGGGTCATCAAGATACCCCGATGCTCCAACTGCGGGAAATCCATCAATTCTCCCATGTCATGCACCGGGCCCACGGGCACGCCCGCGGCACCCAGCCGCTGCATCCAGACCGCCGTGGTTTCGGTGTTCAGAATGGCACCGATTTCCGCCCTTACCGCTTCCCTGTGATCAACCCGGCCCTTGTCCGTGGCAAAGCGGGGATCGTCCATCAGTTCGGGCCGGTCAAAGGCAGCACACATTTTTTTGGCCATGGTATCGGTGATCACGGTCATCTGCAGATAGCCGTCTTTGGTGGCCCAGGTATCGCCGCTGCCCTGATAGGTGGGGGAGATATTACCCAGACGCTTGGGCTCCATGCCACCGATCAGATAGTTCGAGATTACCGGGTTCAACATGGTCATGGCGCTGTCCAGCATGGAGACATCGAGATGCTGGCCCTCGCCGGTGCGCGAGCGCCGGAATAGGGCGGAGGCGATGGCATAGGAGGCGGTGATGCCGGTGGAAATATCAACCGGCATGTAACCGACCCGCAACGGCCCGCTATCAGGCGTGCCGGTCACGCTCATCATGCCCGAGGCGGCCTGAATAGCGCCGTCATAGGCGGCCTTGCCCGCCATGGGCCCCTGTTGCCCATAGCCCGAGATCGAGCAGTAGATGATATCGGGCTTGATGGCGCACACGTCTTCATAGCCATAGCCGAGGCGGTCGATAACCCCGCCCTTAAAATTCTGTATCACCACATCGGCGCCCGCCAGCAGACGATGCAGGATTTCCTTTGCCGCCGCACTTTTCAGATCGACGGTGATCGCGCGCTTGTTGGTGTTGACGCCTAAATAAGCCGGCGCCAGCTTGATCGCCGCCAGTTCCTCGGTCGACATCATGGCGCGCATTTGATCGCCCACGCCCGGCTGTTCGATCTTGATCACATCGGCGCCAAGCAGCGCCAACTGACCCGCCGCGAAGGGGCCCGCCAACACTTGGGAAAAATCAATCACGCGGATGCCTTCGAAGGCCTGTGTCATTCTTTGCACTCCCGAACCGGTATTTATGGCATTATTTCTTAAGGTAAGAGACGAAAGGCGGCAATGGCGAACCCAGATATAACTAGTTGGCTTACGGAACTCGGCCTCGGCGATTATGGTCAGGTCTTTACGGATAACCGCATTGATTTTGATGTCCTGGGGGATCTGGCAGAGGCTGATCTGCGCGAACTGGGCCTGGCGCTGGGTGACCGCAAACGCCTGTTGAAAGCGATTGAGGGGCTGACGGCGCCGAGCGTGGCTGCTGTATCGCCCGCGCCCATAGCTGAGCCCATACCTGCGCCCATACCCGCGCCCATACCAGTGCCCGCGCCGGCCGCCGTGGCCGCGCCCGAGGGAGAGCGCCGCCAGGTCGCGGTGCTGTTCGCCGATATCTCCGGCTTTACCCGTCTGGCGGCCAAACGCGATGCCGAAGACGTACATCAGATGCTGAACCGCTTTTTTGCCGCCGTCGATACAGTGGTGCAGGATTTTGGCGGCAGCGTGGATAAACATATCGGTGATGCGGTGATGGCCGTATTCGGTGCGCCGGTGGCCCATACCGACGATCCCGAACGCGCCGTGCGCGCCGCCCTTGGCGTGCATGCCGCCGCGGCCGAGCTTGATCCCCCGATGCAGGTGCATGCCGGCGTCGCATCGGGCCAGGTGGTGGCGTCGAGTACCGGCAGCGCGGCCCATCTGGAATACACCGTGACGGGAGAGACGGTAAATCTGGCCTCGCGCCTGACCGACCTGGCGACGGCGGGCGAAACCCTAATTTCGGGCGGCGTGCACAGCGCCATTGGTGACCGGTTGGACGGGGAAAGCCTGGGCGAAAAAAGTCTGAAGGGTCTGTTGGAACCGGTCGTGGTCTGGCGCGCCGATGGTCTGGCCGAGACGCCAGCCTTTGTCGGGGGCCAATTCATCGGCCGCACGGCCGAGGTCGCCCAATTTCAAGCGGCCCTTGATGCGACCCTGCGCAACGGACACGGTCAGACACTGTTCATTCGCGGTGAGGCCGGCATCGGCAAGACGCGGTTGCTGCATGAATTTCAGCGTTTGGCGGCGGAGCGGGGTTTTTTGAGCCATGGCGGCCAGGCCTTGGATTTTGGCGTCGGCGAAGGCCAGGACGCGGTTCGCGTCCTGCTGCGGGGGCTTTTGGGTCTGGCGCCGGGGGCGGGTCATAATCTGCGCACGGGTGCGGCCGAACGCGTCACCGAGGCGGGATTGATCGAGCCTGAAAAGCGGCTGCATTTGAACGATCTGTTGAACCTGCCCCAGGCCGAGGAACAGCGCGCCCTGTACGAAGCCATGGACAATGAACAACGCAAGCGGGGCCGGGTGGAAACCCTGGTAACCCTGATCTGCAATCTCTCGGAGCAGTCGCCGCTGTTGCTGCGTCTGGAGGATCTGCATTGGGCCTCGCCGGCGTTATTGGACTATCTGACCGGATTGGTGACCGCCGCAGCGGATCATCCGGTGTTGTTGTTGCTGACCTCGCGCCTGCAGGCCGACCCCCTGGGGCCGGCCTGGCGCGGGACGATCGGCGCCGCGCCATTTCAGACCATGGATCTGGGCCCGCTCACCTCGGACGAAGCCCGCAATCTGGTATTCGACTTTGAGGGCGTCGACGCCGCGCGTGCCGCCGCCTGCATTGAACGTTCGGGCGGCAACCCGCTGTTTTTGGAACAATTGCTGCGCAGCCCCGACAGCGGCGATGGCCAGACCATTCCGGGTTCCGTGCAAAGCGTCGTCCAGTCCCGTATTGATGGCCTTTCGGCGGCGGATCGCGCTGCCTTGCAGGCCGCCTCGGTACTGGGCCAGCGGTTTGCCCTGGATGCATTGCGCTTCATCGCCGGCGATGCGGCGTACGAACCCGATAACTTGCTGAATTTTGATCTGGTTCGCAGATCCGATGACAACTATCAGTTTTCCCATGCCTTGTTTCGCGATGCGGTGAACGGCTCGTTCCTGAAAGGCCGGCGGAGGGAGTTGCATTTGCGTGCGGCGGATTGGTACCAGGACCGTGAAGTGGTGTTGTACGCCGAACATCTGGGCCAGGCCGAGAGCGACCGGGCACCAGCGGCCTTTCAACAAGCGGCCCGCGCCGAGGCCCGGGCCTATCGTTTGGAAGGGGCGCTAAAACTGGTGGAACGGGGCCTGGCCTTGGTATCCGGCGCCGCGGAACGCTTTGATCTGATGGCGCATCGAGCCGACCTGCTGCGCCAATTGGGTCGTCCGGAAGACGGCTTGAAGGCATGGGAGGAGGCCGTGGCAGTTGCGGCGACGGACCGCCAACGCTGTCTGGCCTGGGTCGGCATCGCGGCGGCGAACCGGCTGATGGGTATGGGCGAGCGCGCCCTGAGCGTATTGGATCAGGCAGAGGCCGTGGCCAAGGCAGAGGACATGGAAAAGGAGCTGGCGGAGATCTATTGTCATCGCGGCGGCCATGCCTTCGTCGCCGGTAAGTTCGAGCAATGCCTGGAATTGCACCATCAGGCGCTGCGCCATGCCCGCGGCGCGGGCAACCACGAATGGGAAGCCGTCGCCCTGGGCGGTGTCGCGGACGCAGAGTATGGCCGTGGCCGCATGCGCAATGCCCTGGATAATTTCGAGAGTTGCTTTGCCCTCTGCCGGGCCCATGATTTGCTGCATATCGAAGCGCGCAACAGCTTCATGCCGGGTGTAACCGGCTGTTATATTGGCACCCAGGCGGCTGCCATCGAGAAACTAAAAAGTGCGGCCGAACTGTCGGACCGTATCCACAACGTGCGCACGGCAATGATGGCGCGCATGATCATGGGTGAGACCTATGTGGATATGGCCGATTTTGACGCTGCCGAGGTGCCGCTGCGCGAGGGTTTATCCATCGCCCGTTCGTTGGGCAATCGCCGCATAGAGCTGTACATCCTCTACGAACAGGCCCGTAACGCCGATGGCCGGGGACAGCGCGGCCAGGCTTCCGAGATCTTGGAAGAGGCCATTGCGATTGGCCGTGACACCGGTATTCATTTCCACGGACCGCGCCTGTTCGCGCTGCAGGCGCGATTTGCGGCTGAAACGAAGGCATGCCGCACGGCTCTATCCGAGGGCCAGGGCTTGGTGGATGAAGGCGCCAACGCGCACAATGTGCTCTGGTTTCACCGTGATGCCATGGACGCCTGTTTGGCCATCGGTGACGCGGATGGTATTCGCCGGCACGCTGATGCCTTGATAGCATTTACGGCGGAAGAAGCCTTGCCATGGGCGGATTTCTTCGCGGCGCGGGGACATGCCCTGGCGAATTGCATCGACGGCCGGGGGGACGCTGACGCTTTGGCAGAAGCTCATGCCCAGGGCCATGAACTTGGCTTGGCGATTGCCTTGCCGGATATCGAGGCCGCGCAGGCGGAATTAGGGTGAAATTGCGATGACGGCAGTAGATACGCGGACACGGGCTTTTCTGGAAAACTGGTACGCGGCGGTGGCGGCGGAGGATATTGCCGCCATTGCCGATACCCTGGCCGACGATGCGGAAATCGCCTCGCCCGCCTATTGGGCCCCGAAGGGACCGAAAGCTTATGTGGTCGGGGTCTTGACCGGGGTCATGGGCGCCTTCGAGGATTTTCGCTACGAGGGGGAATGGATCGAGGGATCGGAGATAATTCTGGAGTTCAGTGCGCGGATCGGTGAGACCAAGCTGCGCGGTATTGATCGTATCAGTCTGGATGCTGCGGGCCGGTTGCGCCATATCGAGGTCATGGTGCGCCCCATCAACGGCCTGATGGCGTTGGCGGAAAAAGTCCGCAATCATCTGGGCCATCTGGCAGCAAACAATTGACATTAATTTTGGAGACGACTTGATGAAAGAGACATTACAGGCGGGCCTGAAAATTACCCGCCGCTATAACGTGGACAAGGACAAGACCATTGATTTCATGGGCGATGAATTGCGGGTCTACGCCACGCCGATGATGGTGATGGATGTGGAACGGACCTGTCTGGAGCTGATGAGCGAACATGCCGACGAGGGTGAAAGTTCCGTCGGCGCCCGGGTCGAGATCGACCATATGGGGCCGACCCTGATGGATATGTGGATTGAAGTCCGCGCCGAGGTGGTCGAGGTCAAGGGCCCGAAGGTGGTCTTCGACGTGGAGATCCATGATGCCCTCGATCAGGTCGGCAAGTCGCGTCATATCCGCTTCATGATCGACAAGGGTGGCCAACAGGGCCGGTTGGAGAAAAAGCGCGCCAAGGCCAAGGAAGCCGGCGCCCTATAGGTCGATCACTGTAGGACAATCACTGTAGGTCAATCAGGGTCGATGGCCAGCAGCCAGCCGCGGGCCGCATCGACGCTGTTGAAGATACGGGTTGGGTAGGGATTTTTCTGCAGCGTCAGAAACAGCTTCCCCATCGCCCAGCCGACTTTGGTGCGCGGCACGATGGCCACTGCCGAGGTAAGCGCGATGACCTCATCGGTGGCGCCGAATTTGGCCAATTCCGTATCGATCTTGGCGCCGGCCTCGCCGATCGCCAGGACCTTGGATTTTTTCATCGGCGCTAGTTCCCGGTGCTGGTCCAAGGCCTCTTTCAGCAGCTCCAAGGTGATCATCATGGTGCCGTAATCAACAATGACGATGCCGTCTTGATCCAAAATCGTCCTGGGGCTTTCGATCATGTTCTCTACGCGGGCAATCTTGGCTTGAGCCGTCAATTTCGTGGCTGGTCTTGGATTGCCATGACAGGCTATTAGGACAATGGAACAACTTGCCGCTGGCGGCAAACGGAACAACTTGCCGCAGGCGGCAGGGGTGTTAGTTTAGGCGCCAACAAGTTAACAAATACTCGACCGCGGAAGGAGCGGAAAGATGAGCGAACAGGATCCTATTGTTATCGTGGGCAGCGCCCGTACAGCCATGGGCGGCATGCAGGGCGATTTTGCCGCCGTCACGGCTCCCCAATTGGGCGCCACCGCGATAGAGGCGGCTTTGCAGCGCGCCGGAATAAATGGCGACGACGTGGACGAAGTGATCATGGGCAATGTTCTTGGCGCGGGCCAGGGCCAGGCGCCCGCGCGCCAGGCTTCCAAGGGCGCCGGCATACCCGATGCGGTCGGTGCGACCACGATCAACAAAATGTGCGGCTCCGGCATGAAGGCGGCGATGTTTGGCCACGATCTACTCGTCGCGGGTTCGGCAGAGGTGGTGGTTGCGGGCGGCATGGAAAGCATGACCAACGCGCCCTATCTGTTGCCAAACGCACGCAGCGGCATGCGCCTGGGCCATGGCGAGGTCAAGGACCATATGTTCCTCGACGGACTGGAAGACGCCTATGACAAGGGCCTGGCCATGGGCGTATTCGCCGAACAGACGGCGCAGCACTACCAGTTCACCCGCGAGCAGCAGGATGCCTATGCCATCGAATCCCTGACCCGTGCCAAGGCGGCCACGGCGGATGGCAGCTTTGCCGGCGAAATCACCGCCATGACGGTCAAGGAACGCCGCTCCGAGCGGGTGGTGGAGATCGACGAGCAGCCGGGCAATGCCAATATCGAGAAAATTCCTTCGTTGCGACCTGCGTTTGCCAAGGACGGCACGGTGACGGCGGCCAATTCATCCTCGATCTCCGATGGCGCGGCGGCGTTGGTGCTGATGCGGCAATCGGAAGCGGAAAAGCGCGGCCTGACGCCGTTGGCCAAGATCGTCGGCCATGCCACCCATGCCCAGGAACCGGCCTGGTTCACCACCGCCCCCATTGGTGCCGTTAACACCCTGTTCGAGAAGACCGGCTGGGACAAGGCGGACGTTGATTTGTGGGAGGTCAATGAAGCCTTTGCCGTGGTCACCATGTCGGCCATGAAAGAGCTGGGCCTGCCCCACGATATCGTCAATATTCATGGCGGCGCCTGCGCCTTGGGCCATCCTATTGGCGCCTCCGGTGCTCGTATTCTGGTGACACTGATGGCGGCTCTGCAGAAAACCGGCGGCAAGAGGGGCGTTGCCACCCTATGCATCGGCGGCGGCGAGGCCACGGCCATGGCGGTGGAGATGCTGCACTAGCAACTGTTCGTTCAATGTCCGGAGTACCGCCATGTTGTTGAACCCATGCTGTTAAATGATGACCAGATCATGGTGCGTGATATGGCGCGGGATTTCGCGCAGCGTGAGCTGGCGCCAAATTCAGCCGATTGGGACCGTGAGGCCAAGGTTTCGCCCGATGCCCTCGCGGCCATGGGCCAACTGGGTCTTTTGGGCATGTGCGTCGATCCTGAATGGGGCGGTGCCGGGGCGGATTTCCTATCCTATATCGTGGCGTTGGAGGAAATCGCCGCCGGTGATGGCGCCACCTCGACCATCATGTCGGTGAACAATTCGCCGGTCTGCGCCGCCTTGGTGGAATATGCCACGGACGCGCAAAAGGCGAAGTTCCTCACACCCTTGGCCAAGGGCGAGCATATCGGTGCTTTTCTGCTGACCGAGCCTCAGGCGGGCTCCGATGCCTCGAACTTGCGGACCCGCGCGGTGCGCCAGGGCGACAACTACATCATTAATGGGGATAAGCAGTTCATCACCTCTGGGCGGATCGCGTCCACGGCGATGATTTTCGCCGTCACCGATCTGGACGCAGGTGCTAGGGGGATCAGTTGCTTTCTCTGCCCCACGGATGCGCCGGGCTTCAATGTTGTGCGTATCGAGGACAAGCTGGGGCAGCGGGGTTCGGATACGGCGCAGATCTCGCTGGATGATCTGGAGGTGCCGGCGGAAATGATGTTGGGGCGGGAGGGCGAGGGTTACAAGATCGCCCTGGCCAATCTATCCACTGGCCGCATCGGCATCGGGGCCCAGGCCACGGGCTTGGCGCGGGCGGCCTTCGAACATGCGCTGGCCTATGCCAAGGAACGGGAAGCCTTTGGCAAGCCGATTTTCGAACATCAGGCGGTGGCCTTTCGCTTGGCCGAGATGGCCACTAGAATAGAGACGGCGCGGCAATTGACCCATCATGCCGCATCCATGTTGATGGCGGGGATGCCGTGCCGCAAGGAAGCTTCCATGGCTAAGCTGTTTGCCTCGGAAATGGCCGAACAGGTCTGCTCCGATGCGATCCAGACATTGGGCGGTTATGGCTATCTAAACGATTATCCGCTGGAGCGGATCTATCGCGACGTTCGGGTGGCGCAAATCTATGAGGGCACCTCGGATGTGCAGAAAATACTGATCAGCCGATTGATCAAGAACGATGTATAGAGCAATTTTCAATTAATCAGAGTCGCCACCGTAGCTTATTTGGCGCGACTTAAGTGATTGGTTCAATTGCTCTTTATCTTGAGTGTCTGAGCACATTTTCTTCGAATGCGCTCTCGAATTTGCGTTGTAAGGATGATCCTATGAGTGCTGCTGCCAAACCCTTGCCCTTGGATGGCCTGACCATTCTGGAAATGGGCTCTTCCCTCGCTGGGCCGTTTGCCGGCAAGACACTGGCCGAATTTGGTGCCACGGTGATCAAGGTGGAGCCGCCCGAGGTCGGTGATGCCTCACGTGGTTGGGGGGCTGGACGCTTAGGCGGCAGTGCCGTGATGTTTCAGGCCTTCAACAAAGGCAAGCGCTCTCTTACCGTTGATTTCGCCAACACGGACGAACTTGCCCAGTTGCGCCGCCTGGTCTCGGAAAAGGTCGACGTCGTGTTTCAGAACCTGCGCCCCGGCGTGGTGGATAAATTCAGCCTCGATGGCGCCACGCTGATGGCTGATAACCCGCGTCTGATTTATTGCAACATGGGTGCCTATGGCCCGCAAGGGCCGCTGAAGGATGCGCCGGGCTATGATCCGCTGATCCAGGCCTTTACCGGGATTTCCGATGCCACGGGCGACCCCGATGGCGATGCGGTCCGCGTCGGCGTGCCGTTGATCGATATTGGTACGGGCATGTGGGCCGTGATTGGCATCTTGACCGCCTTGCATCAACGCGCGGTCACGGGCCAGGGCTGTCTGGTTGATGCGGCCATGTTGGAAACAGCGCTGGCCTGGCAGGGTTTCAACGTCGCCAATCATGAAGGCAGCGGCGGCTGGCCCGAACGCATGGGTTTGCAGGGGCCTTTGCTGGTGCCCAACGGCGGTTTCGAAGCCGGGGATGGAACTTTAGTGATGACTGTTGGCACGCCGGCGCAGTTCGCCCGGCTTTGCCGGGTATTAGAGCGCGAGGATTTGTTGGACGATCCGCGTTTCGCCACCAATGACGGGCGCGTCGCTAACAGGCCGGCCTTCAACGATACGGTCAATGAAACCTTGCGCGGCAAAACACGCGCCGAATGGAATGCGCTGTTGAACGCGGCGGATGTGCCGAATTCTCCGTTGATGAACCTTGGTGAAACCATGGACCATCCGCAAACCGCGGCCACGGGTATCATGCAGAAAAGTCCGGACGGCAGCTTTAGTCTGATTGGCCCGCCCATCCGTTTTGATGGTAAGCGGCCGCCGTTCAGCCGAAACGCGCCGGAACTGGGCGAGGCCAACCAGGAGGTCTTTGCCTTCATGAAGGACGGATGACGCGTACGGATTTTGATGCCTATTGCCGCCGTTTCAAGGCTACGGAGCATGTCGTGCAATGGGGCGGCGCCTCGGTCTGGAAAATCGGCGGCAGGATTTTCGCCATCTGCTCCAGATGGGGTGCGGGAAAGCATGCCAAGATCAGCTTTAAATGCAGCGATTTGAGCTACCGTCTCCTCTCCGAGCAGCCCGATATCGTGCCGGCGCCATATCTGGCACGGGCGAAATGGGTGCAGCTCGAAAATGACGACGCCATGGATGATCAAGACCTCAAGGCCTATATCGAGGCCGCCTATTTTATTATCATGGCCAAACTGACGAAGGCCAAGCGCAAAGAGCTTGGTCTGACGCTACCTTCGAAATGAGGTCTCAGCTATTCCGCCGTTCGTGCAGCATGATGAACAGCCCGGCCATGGCGATAATGGTGGCGCCGGCCAGGGTATTCAGGCTGGGGATATTGCCGAATACCAGATAACCCGTGGCGGCGGCCCAGATGATCTTGGAATAATTGAACGGCGCCAGCAAAGACGCCTCCGTCTCGGCAAAGGCCTTGATCATGCACAAATGCGCTCCCATGCCCAAGGCGCCCTGGATCCCGAAGGTCAGCCAGTGCCATGGTTCCGGCGTCTCCCAGACAAACGGCAGCGCCAGAGAGCTCCAAACCAGGCCGCCCAGCCCGGTGTAGAACAATGTGGCGAAGGTATTTTCCGTGCTGGCCAGCAGCCGTGTGGCGATCTGAAAACCGGCGAAGGCAACCGCACCAAATAACGGCAGCAACGAGATCCAGCTGGCCAGGCCGCTGCCTGGCCGCACCACTACCAGAACGCCCAGCAGGCCGCCCATGACGGCCAGCCAGCGGGCCCTATCCACCTTCTCCTTCAAGATGGGTATGGCAAGCAGGGTGATGAATAGGGGCGAGGTAAAGCTGATCGCCGTTGCATCGGCCAAGGACATATAGCGCAAGGCGATGAACAGTAGACTGATGGACAGCACCAGCAGACCGGAGCGGCCAATGTGCAGCAGCGGTCTTCGCGTGCTCAACAGGCGGGGCAGGGCGCCGCCCTTGCTCGCTGCCAGTCCGAGCACACAGATGAAGATGCCCAGAAAGTAACCCCAGACCAATTGAACGGGAGGCAGGGAGGCGGTCATGTATTTCGCCGCCGTGTCGACCACGGTGATAAAGCCGATGGAGGCAAGCAGGAAGAGTATGCCGATTTGTGTCTTTTTTTGTTCTTGCACGAGACCCCGGCCCACTCTTCAAACGTTGTTGGCTCTTAGCATAGTGCATCGCGCTTGCTAATGCTCGCCCGGTCGTGACAATGGACACACAAATTAGTTTCACCAACACGAAACCAACAGGATACCAACATGACTGAAGCGACCGGGCAGGGACCCTTAAGCAGATTTCGCGTGCTCGATTTGACGCGGGTGCGGGCCGGACCGACCGCCGTGCGGCAGCTGGCGGACTGGGGCGCCGATGTGATCAAGTTGGAAACGCCGCCCAGCCCGAACGAGGGCGAAGGCATGGGCGGGCCGCGTCATGGCCCGGATTTTCAGAATATCCATCGCAACAAGCGTGGCCTGACCTTGAACCTGAAATCAGCCGAGGGCATGGAGGTATTTCGTCGCCTGATAGCCCAGGTTGATGTGGTGGTGGAAAACTACCGCCCCGATGTAAAGCACCGTCTTGGCATCGATTATGACAGTCTGAAAGAGATAAATCCGGGCCTGGTCTATGGCTCGATCTCGGGCTTTGGCCAGGACGGACCCTATGTGGGACGCCCCGGTTTTGATCAGATCGCCCAGGGCATGGGTGGCCTGATGTCGATTACCGGCGAGCCGGGTGCGGGGCCCATGCGGGTCGGTATCCCCGTGGCCGATCTGACGGCGGGGCTGTTCTGTGCCCAGGGTATCCTGATTGCCTTGCTGGAGCGGGAGGTTTCGGGCCAGGGACAGTGGGTCAAATCCTCGTTGCTGCAATCCCAGATCGCCATGTTGGATTTTCAGGCCGCGCGCTGGCTGCTGGCCCAAGACGTGCCGCAACAGGCCGGTAACAATCACCCCACCTCGATCCCCACCGGGGTCTTCAAGACCATTGATGGCCATATCAATATCGCGGCCTCGGGCGCGGCGATCTATGCCCGCCTGGTCGAGGTGTTGGACCAGCCCGACCTTGGCACCGATGAACGCTTCGCCGATGGCGGCGCCCGGTCGAAAAACCGCGATGCCCTGAACGATCGGATCGAGGCGGTCACGGTGACCAAGTCCAGCGAAGCGTGGGTAGATATCCTGAACGAGGCCGGGGTGCCCTGCGGGCCCATCTACAGTATCGATCAGGTCTTCGCCGATCCGCAGGTGCAGCATCTGAAGATGGCCCAGGGGGTGGAAAACGCCACGCTTGGCCATCAGGAGGTGGTGGGCCAGGCAGTTGAATTGAGCCGGACGCCATCGGAAATCCGCTTCGCCACGCCTGAATTGGGCGAGCACACGGACGAGATCCTGGGCGAATTGGGCTATGCGCCCGAGGAGATCGCGGCTCTGCATGATAGTGGTGCCGTATAGAGGAGAGAGCAATGCAAAGCCTTGCTGAAATAGCCGATGACCTGGCAGCTGGACGTACCACCAGCCGGGCCCTGACCGAAGCCGCCCTGGCCCGCATTGACGATCCGGCGGGGGAGGGCGCGCGGGCCTTTATCAAGGTCTATCACGAAGCAGCCCTGGAATGCGCCAAGGCCTCGGATCAGGCCCGTGCGCATGGTATCGTGCCCTCGCCCCTGGCCGGGATTCCCGTTTCCATCAAGGATCTGTGCGATGTGGCGGGGGAGGTCACCTTGGCCGGCTCCAGCGTGCGCCAGGACGCCGAGGCGGCGACGAAGGATGCTCCGGCGGTGGCGCGTTTGCGGGCGGCGGGGGCGGTGATCACCGGGCGGACCAATATGGTGGAATTCGCCATGGGGGCGCCCGGCACCAATGCCCATTATGGTACGCCCAAGAATGCCTGGGACCGGGCCACGGGGCGGATACCTGGCGGCTCGTCCTCGGGCGCGGCGGTCTCGGTCACCGACGGCATGGCGGCCGCCGCCCTGGGAACGGATACCGCCGGTTCGGTGCGTATACCGGCTGCGCTTTGTGGTCTGGCGGGTTTCAAGCCGACGGCCCGGCGGGTGCCCACGGAAGGGATTTATCCCCTGTCCAGAACCCTGGACTCCGTCGGCCCCCTGGCCCCTACCGTGGCCTGCTGCGCCCTGGTGGATGCAGTCTTCGCCGGCGCGGCGCCGCCTGAATTGACGCCGCGACCGCTACAGGGCCTGCGTTTGGCGGTGCCGAAGTATCTGGTTTTTGATGATGTGGACGATACGGTGGGCGCCGCCTTTCAAGCTGCCTTGAGCAAGCTGTCGGCGGCGGGCGCGCGGATCACCAAGATAGATTTCGCCGAACTGGCGCGGATGCCCGCGATCAACCGGATTGGCGGCTTTTCCACCGCCGAGGCCTATGCGTTGCACCGCACCGTCCTGGACCGGGCCGGCAATCAATATGACCAGAATGTTGCCGCCCGCATCCGCGCGGGCGAGGCCTGGACCGCCGCCGACTATCTGGATCTGATAGATATCCGCGCCGACATGATGGCCGCCGCGAACCGGATCAGCGCACCCTTTGATGCCATTGTCATGCCGACGCTGCCGGTGATCGCCTGCGCGATAGCCGATGTTGAAGACGCCGAGGCCTGGGCCACCACGGGCCGGTTGTTGCTGCGCAATACCTTGGTTTCCAATTTTCTGGACCGCTGCGCCCTGACCGTGCCCTGCCATGACCAGGGCGCTGCGCCAGTTGGGTTCACAATGATGGGCGAGAGCATGGGAGACCGGCGGTTGTTGGAGATCGGCCTGGCGGTGGAGGCTTGTATCTCCCCTGCGCTGGCGTGAGTTCGGCCTCTGGTGACCACGACCGGGCGGCCTTTATTGCCGCCAACACGGTCGTGCAATCGCCCGAGTTGTTGCCTGAAATACGGCTGCATCTGGCCTCGGAAGATATGCCTATTTGGCAGATGGAGGACGAGGAACGGGAAGCGGCGGGCGTGCCTTTGCCCTATTGGGCCTTTGCCTGGGCCGGGGGGCAGGCGCTGGCGCGATATTTCCTCGATCAACCTGAAGCGGTCCGCGGCAAGAGCGTCCTCGATGTCGGTGCCGGCAGCGGGCTGGAGGCCATCGCCGCGGCCATGGCGAGGGCGGAAGTAGTTCTGGCGGCGGATACCGATCCTTTTGCCATTGCCGCGACCGAGTTGAATACTGAATTGAACGGCATGGTCCTGGATACCACGGCGCAAGATCTGGTGGGGCAGTCGGGGGATTGGGACCTGGTGATGATCGGTGATCTGTTCTTTGAACAGCCCCTGTCGGGGCAATTGGAATCCTGGCTGCGTGGTTTGCATAAAGCGGGCGTGGAAATTCTGATCGGCGACCCGCAAAGGACCTTTTTACCCCGCCAAGGTTTGGAGCAACTGGCCACCTATGCGGTACCGACCACATCGGCGCTGGAAGATAGTGATTTACGCAATGCCAGCGTCTGGCGGATGGTCGATTATTGAACTATGCTGCGCGCTTCTTATTGATTGGAGGCGTACAAATGAGTGATCAAATAAAATATCTTCTGGAAGAAGAGAAGCTGCCAAAGACCTGGTACAATCTGGCCGCCGACCTGCCCGAGCCCATGCCTCCCGTATTGCATCCGGGCACCGGCCAGCCTGTTGGCCCCGACGATTTGGCGCCGCTGTTCCCCATGGCCTTGATCGGCCAGGAAGTCAGCACCGAGCGGGAGATCGAAATTCCCGAACCCGTGCGCGAGGTTTATCGTCAGTGGCGGCCTTCGCCCTTGCACCGGGCCCGGCGCCTGGAAGAGGCCCTCGATACCCCCGCCCGGATTTATTACAAATATGAAGGCGTCAGCCCCGCCGGCAGCCACAAGCCGAATACCTCGGTGGCGCAAGCTTTTTACAACAAGGAAGAGGGCGTCAAACGCCTGACCACCGAGACGGGTGCGGGACAATGGGGTTCGTCCCTGGCCTATGCCGGCAATCTGTTCGGCCTTGAGGTCGAGGTCTACATGGTCAAGGTCTCGTACAATCAAAAGCCCTATCGCCGGGCCTTGATGGAGACCTATGGCGCGACCTGTTACGCCTCGCCCTCGGACCGGACCGAATCCGGCAAGGCGATCTTGGCCCAGGACCCGAATTCGCCGGGCAGCCTGGGTATCGCGATTTCCGAGGCGGTGGAACTGGCCGCGCAACGGGATGATACGAAATACTCCTTGGGCAGTGTGCTGAACCATGTGCTGTTGCATCAATCGGTGATCGGTGTCGAGGCTATCGCGCAGATGGAAATGGCGGATGATTATCCCGATATCGTCATTGGTTGCGCCGGTGGCGGCAGCAACTTCGCCGGTCTGGCTTTCCCATTCCTGGGCGCCCAGCTGCGCGGCGGCAAGAAGGTGCGGATCATCGCCTCGGAACCCGCCGCTTGTCCCTCCCTGACGCGCGGTACGTATGCTTATGATTTCGGCGATACGGGTAATCTGACGCCGCTGGTCAAGATGTACACCTTGGGCTCGTCCTTCATGCCGCCAGGGTTCCATGCCGGTGGCCTGCGCTACCACGGCATGTCGGGTATCGTCAGCCATGTTAAGAATCTGGGCCTGATCGAGGCGGAGGCCTATCAGCAAATCGGCTGCTTTGACGCGGCGGTGAAATTCGCCCGCAGCGAAGGCATCGTGCCCGCGCCTGAATCCAGCCACGCCATCCGCGCGGTTTTCGAACAGGCGGAACAGTGCAAGCAGGAAGGCACGGCCAAGACAATCCTGTTCAATCTGTCGGGCCATGGTCATTTCGACATGGCTGCCTATACGGATTACTTCGCCGGTAATCTGGAAGACCGCGACTATGACGAAGCGGCCTTGCAAACAGCGCTGGCTGCCTTGCCACAGGTGGCGGCGGAGTAGTTCTTGGTTTTCGACTAATTGAGGTCAATCGACGATGACGGTGATCACCAGCAAGGTGCAAACCCGTTCGCCTGAATTCGAGGCGAACTATGCCCATATGGAAGACAAGTTAACGGCGTTACGCGCCGCCGTCGCCCAGGTCAAACTTGGCGGCGGCGAGCGTTCCCGCCAGCGGCATGCGGATCGGGGCAAGCTGTTGCCTCGGGAGCGCATCCGCTCGTTGCTGGATCCGGGCGCGCCGTTTCTGGAACTGCAGCAACTGGCGGCGTGGGAGCTTTATGACGAGGATATCCCCTCCGCCGGCGTGATCACCGGGATCGGCCGGGTTTCCGGCCGGGAATGCCTGATCATCGCCAATGACGCCACGGTCAAGGGCGGGACCTACTATCCCATGACCGTGAAAAAGCATGTCCGGGCCCAGGAAGTGGCTGAGCAGAACCATCTGCCGTGCATCTATTTGGTAGATTCGGGCGGTGCCAATCTGCCGCAGTGGCCGGATGTATTCCCGGACCGGGATCATTTTGGCCGAATTTTCTACAATCAGGCCAACATGTCCGCCAAGGGTATTCCGCAGATCGCCGTGGTCATGGGATCGTGTACCGCCGGTGGGGCCTATGTGCCGGCGATGTCGGATGAAAGCATTATCGTACGCGAACAAGGCACAATTTTTCTAGGCGGCCCGCCGCTGGTCAAGGCGGCCACGGGCGAGGAAGTCTCGGCGGAAGATCTAGGCGGCGCCGATCTGCATTCGCGGACCTCCGGCGTGACCGATCATTACGCCATGGACGACCGCCATGCTCTGGCCATTGCCCGGCAGATCGTCGGCAATCTAAACCGGGTCAAGCATTGTTCCTGGGACGTCAAGACACCGCGCCCGCCCGCCTATGACCCCAAGGAGCTGTTCGGCATCCTGCCCCAGGATGTGCGCCAGCCCTATGATGTGCATGAAGTAATCGCGCGTATCGTGGATGGCAGCGAGTTTGACGAGTTCAAGCGCCTCTACGGCACCACGCTGGTCTGTGGCTTTGCCCATGTCTGGGGCTATCCGGTGGGTATCGTCGCCAACAACGGCATCCTGTTTTCGGAATCCGCCCTGAAAGGCGCCCATTTCATCGAGCTGTGCAGCCAGCGCAATATTCCCCTGGTGTTTCTGCAGAACATCTCCGGCTTCATGGTCGGGCAGAAATATGAAGCCGGCGGCATCGCCAAGGACGGCGCCAAGCTGGTCACCGCCGTCTCCACCACCAAGGTGCCGAAATACACGATCATCACCGGCGGCTCCTATGGCGCCGGCAACTACGGCATGTGCGGCCGGGCCTATAGCCCGCGGTTCCTATGGATGTGGCCCAGCGCCTCGCTGGCTCTGATGGGGCCGGATCAGGCGGCGGGCGTCCTGGCCACGGTGCGCCGGGCCGGGCTGGAGCGCCAGGGCGAGGAATGGAGTGCCGAGGCGGAGGCTGAATTCAAACAGCCGATCATCGATCAGTTCACCGAGCAAAGCTCACCCTATTTCGCCACGGCGCGGGGTTGGGATGATGGTCTGATCGATCCTTCCGAAACCCGCAACGTGTTGGGTTTGGCGCTGTCCGCGTCAATGAATGCACCGGTGGAGCCGACCAACTTCGGCATCTTCCGCATGTAGTGCTAAGTCTTGAGTAAGAAGGATTTCTAAATGAGTGACGATGTCGTACTGGTGAAAAAGCACGCCAATGGTTTGGCCGAAGTCACCATGAATCGCCCGGAAATCTTCAACGCCCTGAATGTGGAGTTGCAGGCCCGGTTAACGGAAGTGTTCATGGATCTGGGCGCCGATGACGAGGTGCGTTTCATCACCCTGACCGGTGCGGGCAAACATTTCTGCGCCGGCGGCGATATCAACTATCTGCTGGAAACCGGACAGTGGAGCGTGGCGGATAATCAAGCGGATGCTGAAAAGCTGGCAAAGATGCTGAACACCATCTTCACCTGTCCCAAGCCGGTGATCGGATTGATCAATGGCGCGGCCTATGGCGGCGGCCTGGGGATGACCACGGTCTGCGATATCGCCATCGGCGTCGAGGCGGCTTCGTTTACCCTGTCGGAAGTGAAACTGGGGTTGATCCCCGGCACCATCGCGCCTTATGTGGTCCAGGCCATGGGGGTGCGTCAGGCGCGGCGCTGGTTTGTCACGGCTGAACGTATCGACGCTCATAAAGGCAAGGAACTGGGCTTGCTGCATGAGGTGGTGGCGGATCAGGCAGCTTTGGAGGCCGAGCGTGACCGTCTGATCGATATGATGCAAAAGAATGGCCCGATCGCGATGCAGGACAGCAAGGCCCTGGTGCTGGCCGTCTACAATCGCCCCGTGGACAACAATGTCATGGTCGATAGTGCGCGGCGGATCGCGGAAAGCCGTGCCAAGCCCGAAGGCCAGGAGGGCGCGACAGCTTTTCTGGAGAAACGCCCCGCCGCCTGGGTGCCACAAGGTTAGCGGAGAGAAACCAGAGATGTTTCGCAAGATATTGATAGCCAACCGTGGTGAAATCGCCTGCCGCGTCATGCGCACCGCGCATCGCATGGGTGCCGCCACGGTCGCCGTATATTCAGAGGCCGACGCCAATGCCATGCATGTAGCCATGGCGGACGAGGCGGTCCTGATCGGCCCCGCCCCGGTGCAGGAAAGTTATCTGCTGATCGATCGGATTATCGATGCGGCGCAACGGACAAGGGCGGAGGCGATCCATCCCGGTTATGGCTTCCTGGCGGAAAATGCAGCTTTCGCCGAGGCTTGCGCAGCGGCCAATATCATCTTTATCGGCCCGCCGGCCTCGGCAATCCGCGCCATGGGCGAAAAGGCGGCGGCCAAGGCTTTGATGCAAAAGGCAGACGTTCCCGTGGTCCCTGGCTATCACGGCGATGACCAGGACGATGATGTCTTGACCAAGGCGGCGGACGAGATCGGCTATCCAGTTTTGATCAAGGCGGTTCTGGGGGGGGGAGGCAAGGGCATGCGCCAGGTTGATGCCGCTGGCAAGTTTGCCACCGCCTTGAAAGGCGCCCGCCGCGAGGGTTTATCTTCATTCGGTGATGACAAGGTGTTGGTGGAGAAATTTCTCGAACGCCCCCGGCATATTGAAATTCAGGTCTTCGCCGATCAACAAGGCAATGTGGTGCATTTGTTCGAGCGGGATTGCTCCGTGCAACGTCGCCATCAGAAAGTGTTGGAGGAGGCACCAGCACCCGGCATGACGCCCGAGATGCGCCGTGCCATGGGTGATGCCGCCGTCGCCGCGGCCCAGGCCATTGGCTATATTGGCGCCGGCACGGTGGAATTTATCGCCGATGTCAGCCATGGCCTGTCCGAAAATGCCTTCTATTTCATGGAAATGAATACCCGTCTGCAGGTGGAGCATCCGGTGACCGAGATGATCACCGGCCAGGATCTGGTCGAGTGGCAGCTGCGTGTTGCCGCCGGCGAAGCCCTGCCCATGACCCAGGACGAACTGGTAATCGACGGCCATGCGGTGGAGGCGCGGGTCTATTCGGAAAACCCGCAAAAGAAATTCCTGCCCGCCACAGGTACCTTGCATCGTCTGCGCCCGCCCAAGGAAGGCCCGCATCTGCGGGTCGATACCGGCGTGCGCGAGGGCGATGAAGTCTCCATGTATTACGATCCGATGATCGCCAAGCTGATCGTCTGGGACCGGGACCGGGCGTCGGCCCTGCGCCGTTTGCATGATGCGCTGGAACGCTACGAGATCGCCGGTGTTATCACCAACGTCAATTTTCTGGCCGCCGTCGCGGCCCATCCCGCCTTTGCCGCCGGCGAGCTGGAAACCGGCTTTATCGACAAGCACAAGGATGATTTGATCCCCGCGCCGGGCGCGGTTCCCGACAGGGCCTTGGCCCTGGCTTGTCTGGACCTGCTGTTGGCCCGTCAGGGCCATGCCGCCGCCGCCGATCCCTATTCGCCCTGGGCCCAGGTTGATGGCTGGCGCCTGAATGATCAGGGCCATGATGAGCTGAGTTTTCGCGATGGCGGCGATGATGGCGATATTCTCGTTACCGTGCATTATCCAAGTGCGGGTGGCTATCGCCTGGATTTGCCCGGCGGCGAGATGCTGGCCAATGGTGAGGTGGACGAAGGCGGGACCTTGTGGGCGGATTTGGACGGTTTGCGTGTCTCCGCCGCCGTGGTCCACGATGGCGACAAGGTGACGATCCTATCAGGTGGCCGGGCGCATCGCATTGAACGCGTCGATCCCATGGCCCTGCGTGACATCGATCTAGATGAAGGCGGCAAGGTTACGGCGCCATTGCCGGGCAAGATCGTGCAGGTTCAGGTCGAGGTCGGCGCCAGCGTCAAAAAGGGCGATCCACTGTTGACCCTGGAAGCTATGAAGATGGAACACACCATCACCGCGCCCCGTGACGCGGTGATTGCCGGCTTACCTTTTGCATCTGGTGAACAGGTCGAGGAAGGTGTGGAATTGGTTGTTTTCGAGGCTTCAGCCAGCGATTAGCGGGCTTTGGCCAGGCCGGGCTACTGCGTCCGAACAGCGCCGCTGGCCGGGCTAATCGCATCATTGGAGAGGGCGACGGTCTGAGTTTTCTTGCGCAATTTCACCAATAGTCCGGAGACTTTTCCACCGCTGCTGCGGATCACGGAGGTGAATTCCGCGCGTTGCGCCAAGGCGAGCGAGACGCCTTCGACCATGATGTCAACCACCCGCCAACCGCTTTCGCGCAGTTTCAGGCGCCAATCCAGCAGGATGACAGGGGCATTGTGAGGCTCGATCTTACTGTGCACGACGGCGCCGTTGTTGCCATCGGTCCGATGGCCGGTAACCGTCAGCCCCCCACTGCCGTAATTACCCAGGCGGCGGCCATAGATGGCGACAATGTAGTCTTCGAACAACCGCACGAATTCGGATTGTTCCGCCTCGTTGGCCCGGCGCCAATAACGGCCTAGGACAAACCGGCCGACGGCGGGCAGGTCGAAATCCCGGCGCAGCAATTGGCGAAAGGCATGGGCCCGGCTGGCAGAGGTCAAATCATCGTCGGTCAATACCACATGCATATCAGCGGCAAGACCGCGCAAGAATTTCTGGGGATCGGTTTCAGCCGCCTGCGCAGGCAACATGAAAGCCGCGCCGGTGATGACCACACCGAGGCAAAGGCACGCCAGACGACGTGTAAACTGTTTGCCCATGTCTAAAACCCTCTTCTTGTAGTACGGCGGCGACCTTCGCCAGCGCTTGTCTACAAGTTCTCATGCAATATTGCGGCCAACTTGTGGCGAAAAGTAGCCTGAGCGGCGCTAATCCTTTGACGATATTGGGGAATTCTTAAAATTGTGGAAACTCGTGTGGTGAAATTTGATTGGCAATTCGGATCAATGTTTGGCGGAATTGGATGATTTGGTCCATTATTGGTCATCGTTTTATCCCAAAATGGGAATAATTTGCGATAAGATGGTAGTAATTTGTTAACTTGGCGCTGCCATCGTATTATTCATGAAAGAAATATCCGGCAACGCGGCAAGAATTGCCCTTGATGGGCTATCCCGCTCCCACGCACAGGCAGCGACCGCATCGCAGCGGATCGTGGCCGGCCCAATTGAGGCCGAGGATATCGTGAGCCTGAAAACCGCCGAGCATGCCTTCAAGGCCAATGCCGCCGTTCTGGCAGCCACCAAGCGCATGGAAGAACGTTTATTGGATATCCTGGCCTGAACGGTTGGCCGCGCGGTGCGTTATACCCATGGCCGCCTAGTGTTTTATCGGATCCAGTCCTCTGAAAGCTTGCTTAATTGGGCCTTCGCGCTGCGTCCATATCGGCGCCACGCTATGCCGGAATTTCTCGATAGCAGCCGGATGGTAATCGTATTATGCCGCGGCCTTACCCTGGGTGAAGCCTTTTGGTACGCCGGCCTTGGCGATCGCGCCCAACAAAGGTTCGTTGGGCAGGCCGGCCGCGACGATCTCGCGCACCGCGACGAGCGCGTCTATATCCACGCCGGTTTTTAGGCCCATGGCCTCCAGCATGAAGACCAGATCATCCATCACGATATTGCCGCTGGCCCCAGGCGCGAACGGACAGCCGCCCAGCCCGGCCAGGGAGGCATCGAACTGGCGCACCCCCTCTTCCAGGGCGGCATGCACATTGGCCAAGCCCAGGCCCCGGGTGTCGTGAAAATGCGCGCTCAACAATACATCGTCGCCCAGGTGGTGGCGCAGGAGGCGATAGACATCCCGGACCTGGGTTGGATTGGCATAGCCGACCGTATCGGAAACGGCCAATTCGTCGGCCCCCAGTTCCAATGCCTTTTCGGCGATGCGGACGATTTCGCCCGAATCAATCTGCCCCTCGATGGTGCAGCCCAATGCCGTGGCCAGGCCGACGCCAAGGGTGACTTTCCTATTTTCCGGCGTGGAATTGCGTAGTTCTGCGATTTGGCGGAATTGCTCCAACGAATCTTCCCGGCTGCAGCGCACGTTGGCCTGATTATGGCTCTCGGAGATGGACAGGACGAAGCTCAACTTGTGCACGCCGGTGGCAAAGCCCCGTTGGGCGCCGCGCAGGTTCGGTACCAAGGCTGAAACCTTCAGACCTTCGAGGCTCAGGGCATCGTCAATAACCTCTTCACAATCCACGAATTGACCCGAGACACTAGGCGGCACGAAGGAGCAAACCTCGATCTCCGGCACCCCGGCCGCGGTTTCGCCTCTGATCCAGGCCTTTTTCTTGTCCGTGGGAAAGAATTGATCGATACCCTGGATGCCGTCGCGCAAGCCAACTTCACAAACTCTCACGTCATTATCCGTTGTCATGACCATAGTCCTTCCAATTCGCGGGCAATTCTTATGGCGTCATTCATAGCGCTTTTCCCAAACGAACCCAAATGAACAATAATGGCGCTGTTGGATTTCGATTCCACTACCTTTGGGGAGACTGATATGCGATTGGCGATTTTAACCGGTGGCGGCGATGTACCGGGCTTGAACTCGTGTATCAAGGCTGTGGTGATGCGGGCGGCGGCCAACGGCTGGGACGTTCTGGGGTTTCGCCGCGGCTGGGGCGGTCCGCTGCATTATAATCCCGATGACGATGCCTCGCAGACGCGCTGGCTGCAGCCTTTGACGCCGGATATCGTCCGCACCATTGACCGCACGGGGGGCACGTTTTTGCATACCTCGCGCACTCATCCGGGCAGGGTAAGGCCGGACGAGGTCCCGGCCTTTCTGGCCGGTTCGAAAAATGCCGTGGCCCACGGCGATGTTGTCGATTGCACGCCTCATGTGTTAGCCGTGATGGAGGCCCTGGGCATCGATGCCTTGATCGCTATCGGCGGTGACGACACGCTTTCCTACGCCGCCCATTTGCATGATCAGGGCCTGGCGGTCGTGGCCATCCCCAAGACCATGGACAATGATGTTTACGGTACCGATTACTGCATTGGCTTTTCCACTGCCATCAGCCGCGGCGTCGACGCCATTACCGCGCTCAGAACGCCCACGGGCAGCCATGAGCGCATCGCGGTGATTGAATTGTTTGGCCGCAACAGCGGCCAGACTGCTCTCATCAGCGGCTATCTGGCGGATGTCGACCGTTCGCTGATTTCCGAGGTGCCCGTCGATATGGACCGGCTGGCGGATTTGGTCATGGCGGACCGCAATCGAAATCCCTCGCACTATGCCATCGTGGTGGTTTCCGAAGGCGCCACGATTTCGGGCGGCGACATCATCGAGGGCGGCGAGGCGGACGCTTACGGCCACCTCAAACTTGGCGGCATAGGCCAGCATATGGGCGATATTCTGACCCAAAAAACCGGCGTGGCAACGATCAACCAGCAGTTGGCCTATTTGATGCGGGCCGGGCCTCCCGACAGCCTTGACCGCATGGTCGCGACAATTTTCGCCAATCTGGCCATGCAGCAGCTTGAAGATGGAAAATCCGGTGTCATGATGGCCTTGCGCGACGGCAAATACACAACGGTGGCGGCAAACACCTGTCTTCAAGGCGAAAATCGGGTTGATGTGAACGAGCTATACGATATTAAGGCCTACCGACCTAGCGTACGCTACGCGTTGGGCAAGCCAATGTTCCTATATTGAATATCATGCAGGCCCCACTCTCGCCCTGGGTGCTGTTTCCATTTTCGCCCCAATCCCGCTAACCTGATCTTTCCCATGGGCCAATAGCAGGCAACCCGGCCGACCATCTTGATAAAAAGAACAGGCAGCATATTGGGCAAGGTCGTCGCGGCGGCTCTGTCCTTGATTATCCTGGCATTGATCGGGGCCGGCGCCATGTTGTCCCAAGGGCCGGTGTCCATTGCACCCCTGGCACCCTATCTGGAAAACTTGCTGGATGATCCGTCTTGGAAATTCCAGGTGCGCTTCAATGACGCGGTGTTGAGTTGGGAAGGCTGGCAGAAGAAGTTGGATGTCAAGGTGGTTGGCGCCCGCTTCGTGGATCGGCAGGGCGTGGACTTGATTTCAGTGCCCCGCATGTCAATCGCTTTCGATACTCAAGCCCTGGTGGCGGGCCAGATCCGCGTCGTTGGTCTGCAATTGATAGAGCCGCGCTTGCGGTTGTTGCGTCATAGCGATGGTCTTATCGAGATCACCAATAACGAAGGCCCCGGCGGTGCGGGCACGCGCCGGGGCTTCAGTTTCGACCCGAACGAGCTTAGCGCGCCCAGCCAGGGCGTCGGCGCGGACGTTGGCATGGCGGCCTTTGGCGCGCTTCGCGAATTGAGCGTGCGCGGCGCCGATTTGTCGCTGCATGATGCCATCAGCGGCCTGGACCTGGCTGTTCCCTCGGCTGATTTGAGTTTGCGTCAGGATGCGATTGGCGTCGCCATGCGTCTATCGACGCGGCTGCGCATTGGTCAATCGGAAGCGGCGTTGGGTATCTCGGCGCTGTACCGCGATGATACCGTGCCTATTGCCGCGGCGATGAATTTTGCCGAGGTCGATGTCGCGGCCCTGGCCGAGACCATAGGCAGCGAGAGCCTGAGACAGCTACGTGGTGTCAAGTTGGTGGCGGCGGGCAGCCTGGATCTGTCACTCCGGCCTGACGGCACCGTCGAAAACCTGAACTTTGATGTCACGACGGGGCCTGGGGAGGTTTTGCTGCCTGCTCTTAATTCCAAGGCATTTCCGCTGGCGGCCATGGCGGCCAATGGCCAGCTAACGGACGATCTGACGCATTTGACGCTGAACGGTCTGCATCTTGATCTGGGCGACGGCCTGGCGATTCGCGCCGACGGTGCATGGCGGCGTGCTGGCGCAGGGGGCATGTCGCTGCAAGGCAAGGGCCAATTCGAAAACGTCAGCATGGAGAAATTGCGCCTCTATTGGCCCGAAACCCTCGGTGTGGATGCGCGCCAGTGGGTGCTGGCCCATGTTCATGAAGGCCATGTGCCGCGGGGTAGGTTCAGCGTTGATATCCAGCCCGGTGATTTGGATCTGGCCCAGCCACGGGCCGGAATGGTGCAGTTGGACTGGCTGTTCCAGGGCGCGGCAGCGGATTATTTTGGCGAGCTGCCGCCGTTGCAGGATGCCAAGGGCAGCGGCCATGTGGATGGCAGAGAGTTCCGGCTTGTCGTGGAACAGGCCACTGCCGGCGGTCTGGAGATTAGCGAAGGCCGCTTACACGTGGCCGAGCTTTCCGCCAGTCCGGCGGTTCTGGATGTGGAATTCGTTGCCCATGGCGGCGTGCGGCAGGCGTTGAGCATATTGGATAACAAGCCCTTGGCGTTTGCCCAGGCCTTGGCCATCAAGCCCGAGGATGCCACCGGTTCATCCGCCACGCGGGCCAGGTTTCGCATCCCCTTGATCGATACTGTTACGTTGGATCAGGTTGGCTTTTCCGCCGCCGCCAATATTGCCGATTTGGCCTTGCGTCAAATGCCCGGTGGCTATGCCCTGGCGGCGGGTACTTTTACCCTGGCCGTGGAGCGGGACGCCTTAAAAATGTCGGGCAATTGTGCGGTCAACGGTGTGCCGCTGCAATTGTCGTGGAAACGCAGCTTTCACCCCGGCCAGGGCGCGCCGAGCGATCATCTAACCTTCCAAGGTCTTGTCGCCGAGACGCAATGGAAAGAATTGGGACTGCTTTCGATGGCCCGGCTGCAGGGTGCCGTGAACATGGCGGTTACCGTCGATGTTTATGACAATGGCGCCCGTCGCGGGGCGGGCAGGTTCGATTTGACCCGCGCCGCCGTGGATCTGAACGAGATCGGTTGGCATAAACCCAACGCCGTGCCGGCGGAAATGAAGTTGACCTTTCAGGTCGAAGCGAACGGCGAAACGGTGATTGATGCTTGGGAGATATCGGGCGCCGGGCTGGCGGCCCGCGGCAGTGCCAAATTGGCTGCCGGGGCTGGATTGCAATCTTTGTACAGTGAGGACCTTGCCCTTGGCGCAACCCGGCTGAGTGTTGATATGGCGACCTTGCCAAATGGCGGTTACCGCCTGCATCTCAAGGGCCCCAGCCTGGATTTGCGCTCTTTCGTGCCAAATTGGCGGACCGGTGGCCAAAAACCTAGCGAAGAGCCGCCTTTGCAGCTGGGTTTACAGATCGACCAGGTTCTGTTGACGGATGATGTCGTGGTCCAGCGCGTGCAAGGCGGGGGCGAGCGGGCCGGGGGCCGCTGGCTGACGGCCAATATGCGCGGGGTGATGGCGGGTGGACAGCCGGTCGGTTTCACCGTGCGGGCGGCGCCCGGCGGGCGCCGCTATACCGTTGTCGCGGGCGATGCGGGCGGCATGGCGCGGGCGCTTGGCATTTATGACAATGCCCGCGGCGGCAGCATGTATCTCGATTTCCTGATGCCCAAGAGTGATCCCGCCAAAGTTAACGCGGAAGAGGGGCCGGTTACCGGGCAATTGCGGGCCGATAATTTCCGCGTGGTCAAGGCGCCGGTGCTGGCCAATTTGCTGACCCTGGGCTCGTTGCAAGGGCTGGGCGATGTGTTGAACGACAAGGGCATTGCCTTCACCCGTCTGGATGTTCCGTTCACCTTGCAGGGTGGGCAATTGCATATTGAACGCGCCCGCGCCGTAGGCCCGGCCCTGGCCTTGATCGCCACCGGCGACTATGGGATCGAGAAAAAGGGTTTGAAATTCAAAGGCACCATCGTGCCCTCGTACACGATCAACTCTGTGCTTGGGGTAATTCCAATTCTTGGGGATCTGCTGATTGGCCGCAAGGGCGAAGGGGTTTTCGCGTTTACCTACAAAGTCAGCGGTGATTTGGAAAAACCAAGGGTGTCGGTGAATTTGCTCTCGGCGCTGGCGCCGGGCTTCCTGCGCCGCATCGTTGAAGGGTTGGACGAACCCGCCGTCAACGACAGTTCCATGGACTTGGAAAACCGGGACCGCTGACTGTCAATCGCGCCAACAGGCATAGGGCCAGACGAATTTCGTATCGGCGGGCCGCAGCGTTCCATCATCTAGGGCAACCGGTATCGGCACTGCCTTTTCGGCCTTGGGCAGTGCCTTCATGGCGGCGCTATCAAGCGGTAGGCGCCCTTTATAGAGCGCGTTCGGGTCCATCCAATAGCCATCCTTTGGAATGACGTGGCCGCGATGCACGGTATAATCAGGGCTGGTGGCGTAGAGGACGGCGAAATGTATTGCCGGGCGGCGTCTGCCCGCATCGTATCCCAGTTTTGGGTTGATGCCGGTATTGCCCGTTGGACCAAGGTTCTGCCCCACTTTTACCCTCTGTCCGATTTCAAGGTCCGGCATGCTGTCGCAGTGGGCGTACAAGGAATAGATCCATAGCGGAATTCCAGTGTCCCTGGGGCCGTGGCGCAGAACGATTTGAGTGCCGCGCGCGCTCCGCTCGCCGATGAATATGGCGACCACCGTACCGCTTGCCGCGGCCAGCATGGGGGTGCCAAAGGGCGCTGGCATGTCGATGCCGCCGTGCAAAGCGGCCCGTTTCCGTTTCCAACTATAGTCCATGGCCCACGTTTCATCGATCCCGCGACAATTCAGACCTGCGGGAAATTTTGGCGCCAGACCCGTCTCGAACAAGCCCCGGCCCACCGCGACGCTCAGTTCGCACTTTCTGCTTCGCGTCATGGCGCAGAGCGTTTGTTTGCTGATTGTCTCCCTGGACACGTGATTAGCCGCCGTCGCGGCAGACTGGGCCGGCGGGGTTTTGTCACGGGATTGAGGGGCAGGGGCCGGTTTTGCTTTTTCCGGTGCGCCAAATCTAACGCGCAGTTCGCCGAGGTTCAGGGCGCCGTCATTGTTGCCGTCGAGTTTGCGGAATGATGACTTTGACTTGGGCCATTCCTTCAGGCTGATCTGTCCGTCGCCATTGGCGTCGTTCTTCCCGAGGATACGGGATGCCTTATCCTCGGCCTGGACCTGCCCGCAGGTTAAGAAAATGATCAAGCTGGAAAGCAGCGAAATAAAAATACTTCGCGGCAACATGATAACAGCGCCTATGCCGGCCGGACCAGGGCATGGCGCTTCTTGCCCGCGCTTAGTTTAATCACGCCTTCGTCGGTCATATCCGCCATGGACATTTTCGCCATCTCGTCGGCCACCTGGTTGTCGTTGACCCGCGCGCCGCCGCCCTTGATCAGACGCCGGGCCTCGCCGTTGGATTGGCACAGCCCCGCCCGGCGCAGCATTTCGAAGACCACCACGCCGTCCTGCAATTCCGCTTTCGGAACGTCCACCGTGGGCAGGTCCGTCGCCACGCTGCCCTCTTCAAAGGTTTGCCGCGCGGTTTCCGCCGCCGCCCTGGCGGCGTCCGCGCCATGGCACATGGCGGTGGCGTGTTCGGCCAGGATTTTCTTGGCTTCGTTGATTTCGGCGTCCTGCAAGGCTTCCAGCTTGGCGATTTCGTCCAATGGCAATTCCGTGAACAGGCGCAGGAAGCGGCCCACGTCGGCATCTTCCGTGTTGCGCCAAAACTGCCAGTAATCATAGGGGCTCAACATATCGGGGTTGAGCCAGATCGCACCCTGTGCCGTCTTGCCCATCTTGGCGCCCGAGGCCAGGGTGATCAGCGGCGTGGTGAAGCCATACAGCGCCGCGCCATCAACCCGGCGGCCCAGTTCGACGCCGTTGACGATGTTGCCCCATTGATCCGAGCCGCCCATCTGCAAGACACATTCATGGCGCCGGTTCAGTTCCAGAAAATCATAGGCCTGCAGAATCATGTAGTTGAATTCCAAGAAACTCAACGGCTGCTCCCGCTCCAGGCGCAGCTTCACCGAGTCAAAACTCAACATCCTGTTGATGGAGAAATGGCGGCCCATGTCGCGCAGAAACGGGATGTAGGCGAGCTCGTTCAGCCAATCGTCGTTGTTGACCATGACCGCATCGCCCGCGCCCTCGCCAAAGTCCACGAAACGGCTGAAAACCTCGCGAATTCCGGCCATATTGGCGGCAATATCAGCGTCGCTCAACAATTGCCGCGAAGCATCCTTGCCCGAAGGATCGCCCACCTTGGTGGTGCCGCCGCCCATCAGAACGATGGGCTGATGCCCGGTCTTTTGCAGATGGCGCTGCATCATGATCTGCACCAGGCTTCCGACATGCAGGCTGGGTGCGGTACAATCATAACCGATATAGGCGGTAATCCGCTGGCGCGCGGCCAGTTCGTCCAGGGCATCGAGATCGGTGCATTGGTGCATGAAACCACGCTCGACCAGTGTGCGGATAAACTCGGACTTGAAGGCGGTCATGATATTAATTTCCAGCTTACGAAAGGCCCAGGCGACCCAATCGGCCCAAACGGCCCAAACGGCGGTGTTTAACACAGCCGGGGGCGGGGCGGCAATGCATCACCGGCGGGCCGTGTCATGACCGGGTTGCGCACCGCCATCGGCCTGATGAGCGGGACCTCCATGGACGGTATCGATGCCGCCCTGCTGACCAGCGATGGACGGGGCGTGGCGCGCCAGGGCGCGGCCCTGGCCATGCCTTATGATCGCGAAATGAAGGCGGCATTGCGCGCCGTCCTCGGTGGCCGGGGTGAGGCGGCGACGGTCGCCAATGTGGCGGAGGCGCTGACCCGGGCTCATACCGACGTTATTAATAAATTACTTATAAAAAACAATGTAACTAACGATAAAATAGATATTATTGGCTTTCATGGACATACGATTTCGCACCGACCGGAACAACGGCAAACCTGTCAGATCGGCGATGGGGCTTTGCTGGCGGCACTGACCGGCATCGATGTGGTGGATGATTTCCGCACCGCGGATGTCACGGCGGGCGGGCAGGGCGCCCCCCTGGCGCCGCTGTATCACGCCGCTCTGGCGGCGGCCTTGCCCAAACCCCTGGCGGTGCTGAATATCGGCGGCGTCGCCAACGTCACCTGGATGGGCCGGAATGACGACATGCTGGCCTTCGACACTGGCCCTGGCAACGCCCTGATCGACGATTGGGTGCGCCGCTGCGGCAAGGGCGAGATGGACCAAGGCGGCCGTCTGGCCCAGGCCGGCCAGGTGGACGAAACGGCCCTGTCCCTATTGTTGGCGAACAGCTATTTTGATCAAACGCCGCCGAAATCCCTCGACCGCGATGATTTCACCCTCCCCAGCGCGCCGGATTGGTCCACCGAGGATGGGGCGGCAACCCTAACCGCCTTTACCGCCCAGGCGGTTGCCAGGGCGCGGGCACATTTGCCCGAAGCGCCGATGCAATGGCTGGTCTGTGGCGGCGGCCGGCATAATCCGGCCTTGATGGCGGCATTGGCAGAAATATTGGCGGTCCCTGTCGCGCCGGTGGAGACGGTGGGCTGGCGCGGCGATTTCCTCGAGGCCGAGGCCTTCGCCTATCTCGCCATCCGCCATCTCGATGATCTGCCCTTGAGTCTGCCCGGCACCACGGGCGTGCCCGAGCCCCTATGTGGTGGCCGTATGAACAGGGCATCCTGACCTCAGGCAACGCTGCCGCCGCGCCGGGGATCGCCGGCGGCGGTGAAGGTGCTGGCATTGGGGTCAAAGGCGGCGCCGTGAACGCCGCCAAAGAAGAAATTGCGGTCCGGCCAGATCTGATGCGCGGCAAATGCCGCCGCCAAATGCCGCTCGGTCGCGTCGCCATGCCCATGTTCGATTTGCAACAGATCCTGTTGCAGATGAATACGCGGCGCATCTATTGCCTCTTGCAGGCTCAATCCCAGGCACAGATGGTTCACCAACACCTGCAAAATGGCGCTGCGGATCCGGTTGGAGCCGCCACTACCCAGCGCCAGGACGGCGCCATTGTCCCAGCGCACCAGGGTTGGCGACATCATTGATGTTATGCGGCTGTTGGGCCGCCATTGGAAAAACCCGGAAGGGTTCAAATCCTCCTCGCCCAGCATATTGTTCAACATCAAGCCTGTGTGGGGCAGGATATGGCCGCTGCCCTCGCCGTTGGAAACCGACATGGCGGCGGCGTTGCCCATACGGTCGACCACCGAAATATGCGTGGTGCCGCCAATCTTGCTGGCCCGGCCCAATTTGCCGTGTATTTGTGCGCGGTATTCCGCCATGAAAGGTTCCGACAACAAGGCCTCGACCCGCGCCCCGTCGCTGCCCTGGTTCAGGCCCGAAGCCTGGCGCGCCTGATCGGTCAGCGCCATGGCCTGGGCCAACTGTACCAACTGGGCCAAATGCTCCGTACCGGGATGTATCGACTGGTCCTGCAACAGGCCCAGGCTGAATGCCAGCAGCGGCCCGCCCGAGGATGGCGGGGGATTGCCCAGGATTTCCACATCGCCAAAGCGGCGCCTTAACGGCGCCCGGCGCAAAACTTGATAACCGGCCAGATCATCCAGGCCGACGGCGCCGCCGCCCTCCCGATTGGCCCTTGCGATGGCCTGGGCCACCTCGCCGCGATAGAACAACCCGGCGCCCTCGCGGGCCAGGGCGTCGAATAGTTCGGCGAGGGCCGGTAGGGCCAGGACTTCGCCAGGGCGCAGGGTTTTCTCGGGCTCGTGGCGGCTGTTGAAAATGGCCCGGCTCTCCGCCGACCATTGAAAGATCGGCGCCACGGCGTCCAGGATGAAGCTTTGCAGCGGCGCCATTGCCACGCCGCGCCTCGCCAGGGCGATGGCCGGCGCCATCAAGCGGGCCATGGGCAGGCGGCACAGTTCCTCGTGGATGGCGAAGGCGCCGGCCACCAGGCCCGGTACCGCCACCGCGCCCATGCCGATGTGGAACTCCTGGCGCGCCGTGCCGAAATCCGCGTGTATGGGCAGAAATTCCAGCTCGTCCACCGGCAGGCAGCGCCCCGGCGTTTGGCAGAAAAAGTCATGCAGGACCGCATCACCCCCGGCCGGTTGCGCCAGTAGAAAACCGCCGCCGCCCAAGGAACATAACACCGGCTCGGCGATACAGGCGGCAAACAATCCGGCGAGGACGGCATCAAAGGCATTGCCGCCATCGGCCAGGGCCGCCGCTGCTGCCTCTGCCGTGTGCCGATCACCCGCCGCCACCGCGCCGGCAGGTGTTTGCTGACGCTTTTCGCCGCTCCGTGTGCTGCTCACTGAATGCCCAAATCTCTCGACCGTGTTCAATTACCCGATCACGATAGCGTCCCCGCGCGCTGAATGACAAGTATGGGTGGTATCAAGCCCGCAGGATCGTCAGGGCATCCTGCAGGAAGGGCATGGATCGTTCCACGGCGGCCTCGCCACAGCCGATCAGTTCCTCGGCGCAGTCGAAATCCAACAGACCGATGTGGCCCACCCTGGGGGCAATGGTCACGTCAGGCGGGTCGCCGGCGAGGCGGCTGCGGCCCAGCCGGTCCTGCAGGATATTCAGGGCACCGGCCATGACATTGAACATGCTCGGCGTACCGTCCCGGCGGAACAGGCCGTCAAGGACACCGCTGCCGATGCCAATGCCGCCGCCAATGCCGCCGCCAGAGCTCTTGTCGTCGCTACCGCCTTTGCCGCCGCTGTTGCCGCCGTCTTTCCCGCTATTTTTCCCACCGTTTTTCCCTTTGTGCGCCTGCTTCAACTCGCTGCCCAGCATATCGGCGTTGAGATTGACGGCGATGACCAGACGGGCGCCCATGGCACGGCAGACGGAAACCGGCACCGGATTGACCAGGGCGCCATCGACCAGTGGGTGGCCTTCGATCTCCACCGGCGGGAAGATGCCGGGCAGGGCGTAGGAGGCGCGCAAGGCCTGCACCAACGGCCCCTGGCGCAGCCAGATCTCGTGCCCGGTGGCCAGTTCCGTGGCGACGGTAATAAAGGGCTTCGGCAGATGCTCAATGGACAGATCGCCCAGGTTCTCGGTCAGCAGGCGGCTTAGGCGGCGGCCGCCGATCATGCCGCCGCTTTGCATGGAGAGGTCGATATAGCGCATGATCCGCATGCGGTTCAGGCTCAGGGCCCAGGTCTCCAGGGCGTCCATATGGCCCGCCAGATGAACGCCCGCGACCAGGGCGCCGATGGATGTGCCGGCGACCACGTCAACCTCGATCCCGGCATTTGCCAGGCCTTTCAGCACGCCAATATGGGCCCAGCCCCGGCCGACGCCGCTGCCCAATGCCAGACCAATGCGGGGTCTCGTCATGCTTTCACCTTGTTCAACTGCCATGCCTCAAAGTCAGAGCGACAGGTATTTGCAAAAAACATCATAAAAATAGGCTATCACCACTTGATTACCAAATTGGTTATCGATATAAAGCTCGTCCGCGCCGCACAAACTGTGCTGCGCTGTCCCGCAAAGTAAAAGACTGCTCAGGTGTAAGCCTGATCGGTGTTTGCTGTGCGGATGTTCTTTGACATTGTGATTTTCGGAAGAGAGACGTGGGCGGCGGTGTTTTTGGACCGGTGCCTTACGTTTAAGGCTTTATTTTGGGCTCTCTGATAAGCCGGTCTTTGGCTGGTTTTGACAGCTGC
>Ga0233430_1000119_pt1 | contig 162182 bp, 178 predicted proteins | sample SI_118_April2016_2_FD_179883 | JGI IMG/M metagenome (GOLD analysis project Ga0233430, IMG submission 179883) | Seawater microbial communities from Saanich Inlet, British Columbia, Canada - SI_118_April2016_150_MG | ecosystem: Environmental > Aquatic > Marine > Inlet | place: Canada: British... | reverse complement strand
CCAATAATTTTCAAATAGATTCCTAGATAGTTTTATTCTTTCCTCCTGAAATTTATTTATTTTGGATTGTAGAATGTAAATAGAATCAGATTTTGCTAATTTTTGTTTTAAAGAGTCTATTTCATTTTTGACCAAAGATATCTGCTTAAATAATAAAATCAATTTCAAAGATTTTTTAATTTCTTCAGTATTTAGTTTAATATTTTGGTCTAAATAATCTTTAAAATTATTACTTAAACTATCATAATATTTTTTGAAAATTGCCTGTTCTTTCTTTTGATAGAAAGAGGGTAATACAAGTTTAATTATTTTTTTGATAAAAGTTATATTTTCAAAATTGTTCTTAATATCACTTTCTAATTTAAACTTAGAAATTTCTTCAAATTTATCTTCTTTACATTGATTATAAAGTTTTTCAGGAACGTCTTTTGCTAAACTATCAGCTTGATTTTGCAGTTCTTCAATTTCTTCGTTGGTTTTAGACATATCTTCTAACTGGTCTTTAAGGGATTTCGTTTTTTTGTTGATGTTTTTTATTTTCTCAGTGTCATTTTCAAAGTTAGAAGATATTTTCAGAGAATTTTTTTCTTGAAAGAGTTTATCAATTTGTAATTTAGCATTTTTTCTGTATTTACTAGAACCCATTCTTACAATTAAATCTTTAGATAAAATCGTTTTAAGTTTCTCATTTACTATATTTACTGCTTGATTATTCTTACTTGCAAACAAGACAGATTTATCATTCCAAACTGCATTAGCAATAATGTTTAGAACTACTTGCGATTTTCCTGTGCCAGGTGGTCCAGTAATTACACTAACATTACTTGAAAAAGAATTTTTAACTGCTTTTTCTTGTGATTCATTTAAGTGAAATATTTCCAGAAGATCTTCTTTGTTTTCTGGTATTTCAGATTTTTCTTTATCAAATAAAATTCCTAATGATGTTGATTCTAATTGATGTTGAGATATTTTTTTTAGTTTTTGTAACTCATCTACTAATCCTCTAGTAAAGCCCATTCTCCCACCAAAATATAAAATTGCTTTGTTTATCAATTGAAGTGATGGTCTTACAATCAATGGTTTCTCTTCAAGTTCAGAGTTGATTTTTGAATCAAAGTTAAGCAACTCTGTTATTTTTTGAAGTTTGATAGCAAAATCATTTTCTTCTTTGATTTCTGAATGAATTTTTTCTATTTCTTCTACATTATAATCATGTTTAGTTAAGATATAATGGTTAAATTCTGGCATTACAGATTGTTTGGTAAAAATAATTGTATCGTCTTTTTCTTCAAAGTCAATTTCAACAAAGAAAATAGGGCTAACATTTCCATTTGAATCCATAAATAATGGATATCCATAAAAAATAGGCATATTCTTCTGAAGAAGTTTATAATTTTTGAAAATATTTTCAATGATTGGTGTTTTCTTAATTATAATTTGTTCTTTCTTTTGTAGAAACAATTGCTCTTTTTTGAAAATGTTTGAATGAAATTTTTTGCCCTCAAATCTGTAGTTAAATGTAAGTGATAATGTATCTTCTTTCTCTAAACAAGAGATATAATAATCTAATAGCGAGCGAAATTCTTTAGTTGAATCTATCCTGTGAACCATATATATACTAGAACAACAGTCTGTTTTTAATCTTTTCTAACGAGAGAGCCTACATTTAGTTAATAGTTTTCTTTTAGTTTTTGCCCTACTTAGATTAGCGTTAGCGTCTTAAAGTGCCCGTAACCGAATTGGACATAACACTTATTTACGTAAAAATATAAATAGTTTACACACCTATGGGTGTGTATATGAATACAAAATTTCCAGATAAGTTACATTATTGTAGTTATTGCGACCTTGAATGGAAGAGAAAGCAATTACTTAGCCATTATCGATGTCCAGAATGTAAAAAATACACCAAACCACATAGTAAGTTTGATTGTGATGTTGATAGATTAACAGAATTAACAATGATGTCTAAAATTTTTAATATGAATTAATCTCTGTTTTTCTTGACTAATCTAGAAAGTTCTTTAATTGTATCGTTCAATGTTCTAATTGCTTCAACATGACTTCTATTATTTTCAGCAAAAATTGCTTGATTTTGGGCGGTTTTAGTAACCATTTCTTGAATTTCTGATGGTTTCATAAGATTTTTTTGTTCACGATAATCATTTAAAAAACTATAACAGTCACACCCTTCTAAATTTTTAGATAAAGGAAGAATAACATTATCCATATCAATTATTGCTGTCTCTTTATTACAGGTCTCAATTTCGTTTAGACCAAAACTATTATCAATCATTGCCCACAGAACTCCATACACATCTCTGATAAAAATGCCTCTTCCTCTTTTCATGAAATAATCTGCAATTGGACTATAAATCAAAGCATAGTGATGTCTACTTACTTTAATATTCCATTTTTTGTTTATTTTTAGATTTACTCCAAGAAGATTTTCTAATTTTACTAATATCTGTTTTGCGTCATATAAAGCATGTATGTAAGCATTTTTTGCAAATTCTTTAAAATAAGATTTTCCTTTTGGAAAATAAATAATTATAGAATTATTACACAACCATACTTTATATTTATCGTTTCCTTTAGTTATTTTAATACGTTGTCCTTGTGAAATTAATTTATATTCTATCTCCATTTTCTCAAGAAACTTTTCTCTTTTTGACCAATCTGGGATTGAAGGAATTTTTATTAAGAATATGAATCCGTGTCCCCTGATTTTTTTGATTAGTGCATTCTGACTGTCTGGGTCTGCTTTTTTTACCAATTCATCCAGAAATTTTCGATAGTTTAAGCTGTTAATCTCCCAAACACCTTTACCCAATTTAACTATGCTTTGGTTATGTCTAAGTGGTTCTATATAATATTCTAATCTTTGTTTAGATATTCCAAATAATTTAGCAATACCTGCTAAAGAATTTCCTTTTTCTATTAAGTCCATAATACTAAAGTAAAAATCTAGTTTTTTACTAAGGGTATTAAGTTTAAATGTATTCTTTTTCATCTTCTAAAGGAAATATGATTAAGCTATCACAATCAAGTTCTTTAGCAATTCTCAAACGTAAGTCGGTGTCAGGATTAATTTTATAGTGAATCACCTGAGATAAGTACGAACGGGTTATTCCCAACTTTGCTGAGAAAGCAGTGATTGAATAGTATCCTGCTTCACGCATTTTTGCTAAAAGTACTTTATTTGTAGGTATATCCTCGCTAATTAGCATTTGAGGTGGCAGGTGACATTTTTTTACGCCATCATTCTGAAGTTTGGTATAAAGTATCATTTTTAAAAAATAAAGAAGAGTTAACTCTTCTTTTCAGTCTCTACGTTATACTTCAAATCAACAGTAGAACAAACTTTACCAACCTCTTTACACTTGCTAACAATTCTATCTCTTAGCGATTCTACTTCAATTTTGACAAACTCTTGAAGTTCATCATATATCTCATTTTCTTTTGTCATTTTGTTTGCCTCCTATTTTTTGAAAGTAAAATTGACGAAGTAATTGAATATCTTTAGGAAATCTTTCTTCTGCTTTTTTTCCTAACCATTCAAGTTCTGTTATTTGCATGGTTTGACCTCTAGTTCGCTTTTGTTATTAATTTTCATCATCACTACACTACCTCTATGCAGTTTGTGATGTCTTATCCATACCATCGGGAGACTAAGTTGAAAACTTCCTCCAGCAGGAAAAATTTTTCTTGGTTTGATTGTTACTACCATTATTATTATAAAAGAAGAACTCGCTTATAATCAATACACTACAAGTACATACAGTTTGTACTGTACTTAGAAAGGTTTAAATAAAAGTAGTAATTTATCTTTTAACATGAAAGATAAAACTAAATGTAATAGAATCACTCCAATATTAAAATCTTTCCTTAATTATAGGCACATAGAAACAAAACCTACATTCAAACCTAAAAAGATAATTAAAATAATGCCTAGTTTAAAAGGGTGGTTGACTGTGTCAGGTGCCGAAAAAAATACTAAAAAAGGAACGATAAGTTCCGTGCAAAGTGAGTATTTAAACCATAGATTAAAAGATTATTTTGATTTTGATGATATTATTTACATCAATAAAGATAATATAGAAAAAAAACAACATGTTTTTAGATTGAAACGTAATGACAATACTTTTGATAAATTATTTTTTGAATTTTATCCTGAAAATAGAATTTGGGAATTTATCACTTCGGATTATTTTAAAGATTTTCATTTTGAAATTCCATATATTAAAGAAAGAGCTTTATTAAACTTGACAGATAGTTCGTTTAAAATGAATAAAAAATCAAAAATTAAGAATGGATATGAAGAATATGAATTTGAGCATCCTTCAATAGTTAGCTTAGGAACTAATATTTCTCCTTTCTTTATGTTTAACCTTTTTTGTTATGGATTTAAAAAAGTAAACAATCTTTATCAAAGCTTAATTACAATTTCCCCTTACGATAATTTGGAACTAAAAAATCAGGATGCTTTTATTAAATTGGAACTTGGATTTTGGCAACAGGATTATATTGAGGTTTATGATGAAAAAATTAAATTAAGAGGAGAAAATGGAAAACCCTTCTATTTTGAACCTAAAAAGTATATTGAAGATAACATTCGCTTCTTATTAGAGAAAGAAGCATTGTTAAAATCTAAAGTGGACAACAAAAAGATAAATGAAAAATTAAATGATATTAAATCACCAAAACAAATCATGATAGAATCTAATCAGTGTGAAATAAATGGAAAATTGGAGGTAATAAAACTGAAGAAACAGAATGGCGTTAAAAATGCTTAAAAATCAGTCTTTTGGTCGGGTCGCGGCGTTTAACCTTTTTGACTAAAATCCGGGAAATGTTTAAATAGTAATTGTTCTTTTCAAATTAAATGAAGTTTGACCCTTGGAAGCATGAGCAGAAATATAATAATTGGAAAGAAAATAAAATTATAAAAGGAACATCTAAGTTTAATTCTAATTTAATTATTGAATACTTGGAAGATATGGAGAAAGGGTATAATGTAGGAAGACCCGGGGCTCGAAGTTATAGTCGTTTAAATAATTTAAAACAAAGAATGAGATGGATAACTATAGAAATGGAAAAAGCTTTCAAGAAGGAAAAACTTACAGAACTAACTAAAAAGGAAGTAAGTACTTTTTTTAATGATTATATGAGAAACGGAAGGATAAAAACCAGAAATGGCAAGAAATATACTTCTGTTGCCGATTATGGAAATGTTTTCAAAGCTTTCTGGCATTGGTATCAAAAAAAAAAAGAGGATGAAACGGAGACTCTAGTAAATGATATTACTACCTATATAGATATGAGTCCAGTAAAAGAAAGCGAGTTTGTTTATTTTACTATAGATGACCTTAGAAGATTAGCAGGAAGAACAAAGTTTGAGTATAAAGTATTAATGTGGTTTCTTTTTGATAGTGGAATTCGTTCTCCAACTGAATTAATGAATGTTAGGGTTGATGATTTATTTGATATTAAAGATTCAGAGAATTATGAATTAAACATAAGAGAAGAAACAGCAAAGACTTTTGGAAGAAAAATTAAACTTTTACTGTGTTCTCAATCAGTTAGAGAATACATTCAAGTATTTAATTTAAAAGGAGAAGATTTTTTATTTCAAATTAATCCCACTATTGCAACCCGCTATATTCGAAGAACAGCTATTAAAGTATTTGGTGATAAGAAAACAAAAGGTGGTAAAAGCTTTAAAAATATCCGAATGTATGACTTTAGACATTCTTCTGCTTGTTATTGGTTACCTAGATACAAATCAGAATCTGCATTAAAATATCGTTTTGGTTGGAAAGAAAACAAGATGATTCATTATTACACTAAACTTCTTGGAATGAAGGATACTATTGAAGAAAGCGATATTCTTCTAGAAAGTGAAGCTAAAACAAAATTGGAAAAAGATTTAGAAATATTAAAGACACAATCAGAATTAAAAGAAGAAAGATATAGTGCAGAAATAAAAGAGATTAAGAAAAAACAAGAAAAAACCATTATAAAAAGAAAAGAATCTGATGATATCTTAGAACTATTTGTTAAAGAAATTGTAGAGAAATATCCTAACGAAAGTAGAAAGATATTAAGTAAATTAAAAGTTACTGAAAGACTCAAGAATATTAATTAAATGAAATTTTTATTTTTTTAAGAAACTTGTTAATATTTTTTTTAATTTTGTTTAGTAACCTCCTACCAGCTAAGAGCGGGGTAATTATTTCTAAAAAGAGGAAAAAGAATATGAAAAATAGTAGAATATTTGCCCATGGGTTCCAATCTTTCATTTCTAACCAAATGTAAAATAAAGTTAGTGCCCCAATGGAATATTGACCCGGAACATGATATAGAACTAGTAGAACATCAATTATATCTTCTTTTGTTTGTTGATTCATTTTTGGTTTTTTTTCTTTCTCTCTTTAATCGATTGAACTAGTAATAATTTATTTTTTGTTAAAGCAATACATAGCCCTTTAGTAAGCTTTTCTTCATGAAATGTGAAATATTTTTTTCTTTTATCTTTTTTACCATGGGATTCTTCAATTATTTCTAATCTTTTTAGTGGAATTAGTAGCTTCTCTGCTTCTTTTCTTGTCTTAACAAAATTTTTTAAATCTTTGTAGGTAAAAGTTCTAAATTTTTGTAATTTTTCAATAAGAAGAGTATATTTTCTGTCCACTGAAACAACATTAACCACTTTTTCTTCTTTACTCATTAGTAATATCCCCCAAAATATTGCGGGATTTCTTTATATTTAAGTTTTACTACAATAATGATAAAATGAAACAGAAATGTAAATTATGCGGATATGAATGGTTATCTCATTTAGATAGACCTAAAGCATGTCCTAATTGTAAGAGAAGAGATTGGGACAATGAAAAAAGATAAAATTGAATCTGGAAATGATGAGTATATGCCTAAGGCGATTCTAATTCTTAAGGATTTGATTGAAGATGAGAATGGAAAAAACAACCAAGAAGACAGAGGAAGGTGACAATTTTAATGAAGATGCCACTCTCGAAGGTGACAATAATTCTCTTGATGTCACCCCAGATGAGCTAATTTTCAGTAGTAAAGAAGAGAAATATTCTCTATTGAATGACACCCCTTCGCACTTATTACCTTATTTTCAAAAATTCATTTGGTTTTTTCTTGAGAAAAGGAAACATCAATCTATGAATATTTCAATTAAAGAAATTTCTGAAGAATTGACCATTTATTTAGATATTCTAGGTTATATTAGGAATAATATAGATTCTCTAAAAGTACAATATATTCTAAAAGAACATGGGGTTACAAGCTTCACTGAGCTAAAAGAAATGTTAAATATCACAGATAATAAAACCTTCACAAGAAAAATTAAGAAACTAAAAGATAAAGGAGATATAAAAAGTGTTGACATTTCAAGAGATGATGTGAGACATAGAAGCGATGTTTTACAAGTTGTGGCAAAAAGAAAAACTTCTTCTTACTATGAATTAAATAATAATAATAAAGAATTATTATTAGATGAAGAATATATCTCAAATAACCTCAAAGAGGACGTAAAACAAAGAAAAATTTCATTCAAGAAAAATGAGATAGAATATGCAAAGATAAAAAGAGATGAAGCACTAAAAATAAAAGATAAGAATGAGAAAAAGAAAACCAAATTTGTTAAAATAAAAGAAGTTTTAGAACAATACATCGGAGAAAAGATGGCTCCTTTTGATTTTTTTAGAATAATATATTTTCGGGAAGAGATTGTAGGAAGTAGGAAAAAGGCAGAAGAATGGGGAGATGAGTTAATCAGAAGCGGGATAATTAAGAGATTACATAACAATGATGGGGAATTATTCTTGATTCTAGACTTTATGGATAAAAATGATAACTGAATGTCCTTATTGTGGAAAGATATGTAAAACTTCACAAGGATTAAGTGGACACATACAATGGAAACATAAAAATATATCTCCAGCTAATCCAAGCAGCTCAAATATACATCCGAGTAATAGGTATATATATACAAAGAAGTTTAAATGTCAATATTGTTATCATAAATTTTTAGAGAGGCATATAATTGAATGTGAGGAATGTGGATGTCTATTCTGTAAATGGTGCTTCAATAAGCATGATTGTGACTACTAAGTTACTTTTTTATTGTTTTTATTATTTTTTCTCCTAATTTTGTTACCCTGTAAATTCTACCTAGCTTTAATTCTTCATTCAGACACGCAATAAGACCTTTTGAATCCAGTTCCCTAATAATTTTACTTGCGTGAGTTAGGCTTATTTTCATTTCTTTACCTAATTCTGAGGGCATCATGGGAGATTTAAGTAATTCCAGTACTTTTAATCTATTTTTGCTTCTTTTTACAAATCCAACCAGATTCCAATCAGTCGCTTCCATATCTACTTAGTATCAACTAATAAGTATTTGAATGAAGTGACAATAATATCTACTGAGTATCAACCAAAAGTTTTAAATAATTATATTGTAGTCTTGCTATAAAATGAAAGTTTGGAAAACAATAGGAATTGTTTTTATTTTAGTTATTATTGTATTTTTTGGGACTTTGGTTATTTATGCTAATTTTAGATCTTCTTCCTTTGAACAAGAAATTAATTATATTCAAGATGTAAACAAACAAAACGTATTAATTGAGGAACTGGATAAATATCTTAACACTTTTAAAGAAGATACTACAGAAATGAATCATATTATGGATAAGTATAACCTAAAAAGCATTAACATTGATGAGAGAATCCAGATATTAAATGAATACATCAATTATTATAATATTAGGTTAAATCACTTAAATTCTTTTTACAATTTTATTGTAAATAATGAAAACGAGCTTAAAGAAACAGGGGTTGACACTTATGGATGGAAAAAGCAAATCCAAGACACTCAAACAATACTTAAAAATAACATTGCAGGAATGAGAAACGATGTTGAAATGATTATTGAATATCAAAAACAAACTCTTAACCAGCAACAAGAAGAACAATTTTACGAAATGTTGAAGATTTTTGGAAGTATTTTAATATAATTAATTATGGGAATGATACTTCATAAGCATAATTAATAAATATAACTTCTTTTTTAGAACTATAATGACAGAGTATGAAATTATAAATGGTTTTAAGTCTAATGGCTCTAGGTCTGGAGACCTTATTGTTACAACAGAAACTGAAATAAAATGTCCTTTTTGTCATATTTCGATTGAAACTCAACCTTTAACTTATGTTGATTTTGGTGATAATAATGTCCAAATTTTATTAAAATGTAAATCATGTAAAAATTCTTTTGTTGGTTATACTTCAGTAGATTCACGTAATTTTTTTCATATAGAAAAACTCTCTAAAGGAATACATAAAGCAACAGAATTTCAAAATGAAATTATTAAATTGTCTCCTGCTTTTGTACAAATATTTGGTGAGGCTGAATTTGCTGAGCAAGAAGAATTAATGCAAATTTGCGGTGTGGGTTATAGAAAAGCTTTAGAATTCTTAATTAAAGATTATTTAATTAAAAAAAAACCAGATAAAGAAGAATTCATTAAGAAAAAATTCTTAGGCAATTGTATTAAAGAGGACATTGACAATCTTAAAATTAAACAAATTGCGGAAAAAGCTACTTGGTTGGGTAATGATGAAACACATTATATTCGAAGATGGGAAGATAAAGACTTGAAAGATTTAAAAATCCTCATTAACATAACCGTGCATTATATCTTAATAGATATTCAAGCTGATAATTACATTAATGGAATGAATCCAAAATAATCTTTAAGATATTGGTCAAAAACATATCGTGCCGGGTCGCGGCGTTAAAATGGAATTGTAAGTCCGTTGGGCCATTTTTTGGCCCAGAAATTTAAATACTTGCTTCTTGTAGGGTTAGATTTTACCGTTTTAAGCCGCGAAACCCCCTAAATATTTAATTTGGAAAAATATTTATGAATCTTGATTAAAATACACATCTTTAAGTTTATCTCCCAAAACATCTCTAATAATTTCTTCCCTGGTGTGAGAAATCATAACAATAATCGGTTTCTCTTTTTCACTAAGCTCATTTATTAAATTAAGATATTCTCTCGTATTCTCAGAATCTAAAGCACCAAATGGTTCGTCAATAACTATAACTCTGGTTTTTCCATTTCCACCATTAACATTATAAGTCTCTCTATGCATTTCCCACATAAATCTAGCTTTCATTCCAGTAGATAAATGTCCTACTGGCTGATCACCTTTAACCTTTTCAAAATTTGTTCCTCTTGTGCTTAGATACTCTTCAACAACCTTATTTCTCGTATGTCTAAAACCATAAATCTCGGGAAACATCTCTGTAGGAAAAATTGGTTTAATTCCCTCTAAACTTACATTTCCATCTGGTTTATCATACCCAAAAAAATCTCGTCTTTCTCCATCTTTTTTCATTTTATCAGCTAAAGAATATAATTCTCTTTCTAATAATGAATCTGGAGTTGTTAACATCAAAACTTCATCATCAGTCAATTCATCTTTATCTTTCTCAGTGATTCTCAAATACTCATCAACAACCATCCTTTGGTAGATGTCACAAATTCTCATTTCATCAAAACCAAAAGTTGGAGTCACATAAGAAATTCTTTCTCTTACTTCGCTTCTATCAAAAGATTCAAGTGGTACCGCTTCACCGTCCTCATCTTTAACATATACAGCTCCTTCGGTTCTAATTAACCCTGCAAAACCTTTACCAGTGGATACGCTTTTTCCTTTTCCACTTTCTCCATGTAGAAATACAATGTCACCTGGTTTAGCACTAAAAGATAATGCAGGAGTATACCTCTCTTCTTTCTTGTCTGGAATTAGAGAACAAAGATTATCTACATAAATTCCCTGGTCAATTTTAGGAGGTTTATCTAAAGTTTTTAACTTCATTTCTCTATAATCATTCCAACTTTTATCAGTTAAAAAATAGGGATTGCCTGAAATAATATCATGAAAACTTTCAATAAATCCTAATCCTCTTTCTGTATCCAATTGCGACTGTTTTAACTTTCTATAAGCAATGGGTGTAGAAAATAATTTTGTGATATATCTAAATATTCCTAATGAATCAGTTTTAGCAATAGTAGCTGCTCCCAAAAAACTTAAATCAGGGATTTTTCCAAACAACATCTGATACGCTCTATTTCTATCCCTTGTCCTCCAAGTTCTACGTTGAGTTTCGTTTACTACTCCTTCCATTCCAGTTTCACCCATCAATCTTTGACGATAATGAGCTTCATCAGCCTGTGATACTCTGTCCTCAAGTTTTTTATCCTTCTCTCCTAATTTTGCTGAAAATGGTAGAGAGGTGTAAGTTAACGCTGCAGATAGAGCTAATAACTTGGCAGGTATTTGTCCAATCGCTGAGAAAGCTTGAGTTACTGGTCTTGAGATTACTAAAGCCTTGTTTAAACCAAATTTTTCGTATTCAGTCTGAATAATGCTGCCAAGTGCTTGCCAATAATTTGCTCTTGGATGGCCCCTATCTTGCAACTCAACCATCAAATCGCTATAATGAGGAAGAAGCTGGAATAATTTATTCATCAGTGGCGTAACCACTTCACTTCTAAATTGGGCTTCAGAGACTAGACTTGCATAATCTAATCCAGTATCCATTCCAATACTTGCAGCAAAATATTCCGGATTTTCAATAATGTTCAATAATGCAAAAGTGGAAAAGGCGCCCACTGCTTCTTTACTTACTTTAGCTTCAATATCTTTTAATCTAATCTGAGAAACTCTTTTAGCTAATTCTGGATCATCGCATATTTCTCCTATAACTGAAGCAGGAACTACACCAATCCATCGTGATATTTTTCCTTCTAAACCTTTTTTAGACATTATGCTTAATATTAGTTAATTATTTATAAATCTTTGGTTATTTCTTCATTGAAGAGTAGTAATAATAATCCCTACGCATTTATTAGGCTGCCCTACCACCTGCCCAATTTATGGGCTATCTGATATTATTCATTACCTCTATTTTTTGTGAAGCCAGTTGTGAACCCAAATTTGCTAAATTTAAAGTTAAGATTATGTCTGTGAAGTCTAACTCAGTCTACGATAGTTAAACTTATCATCTTACTAAATTGTGGAAATATAAAAGTTATAAATAGATAGACAATCTATTATAATAAAAATGATTAAGAAGCACTTATGACGTTACAATTCTATCGTGGCCTCGGGTCGCGGCGTTTTATTATAACATTAAATCTTTTACAGAAACATTACTACTCGTTACATAATCATTTTTATTACAATATGGGCAAACTGCTTTCTTAGACTTAAACTTATACTTGCATCTTTCACAAATGTATTCTTTTTTAATCAACGGTTTCTCAACACCAGCTAACAACGGTTCACGTTTATTCTTTTGAAAACATTTGAAACATTCATACCTAGACTCTTTACTAAGAGTTTTAATTTCTCTGGTTATGTTTACATCAATTTTTTTACTACATCTGAAACATTGTACTTTCGTTCTTAACTGAGCCATTAAAAGTAATAAAAACAATCCCTATAAAAACTATTGTTACCCCTCTTAGCAAATAAAATTGGTTTGGTTAATCCAATTTGACTAAGTTAGTAGATCTCAAATAATATTAACTGAGTAGTAGTAAAAATAGAAAGATTTATAAGTTTGTAATCATTTTTACATCTAAATATGGCCCCAATTATTCAATTTCCCACTGATGAACCTATTTTGGATGAGGAGTTTAAACCTACTCAAAAATTAGGACTCTTGGTGATTGGTAAGAGTCTTTATACTGGATTTGCAGAGCCTCATCCTAACTCTGAAGAATTTATGGATTTAACTAGGTGGGATTATAGAACTTCTGGTAATTTAAATATTTATGATTGGGAATTATTAATGAGTGGTAGAATTGATTTTGGAGAACATTGTCCATTGAATCAATTAAACGAAATTACCGGTTTACGTAATGATGGTGGCGTTACAAAATTACTTAAACCTCCCGAGACAATGGCGGCAGGTTTGGACTGTCTTGTAAATCAGTTTAAAAGTATGGGTACTCAAGATGGTAAGTATAAAGAAGTTGCCAAGATTTGGCCAGGAACAAGTGAAGTTTTGTCAGAATACCATGCTGCAGTTGAAAGGTTTAGTGAAATCAGTGATGATGATACTTTAACTACGATGATTATTTTCTCTCATGGGTTTGATGGTTCAATTGATATGGGTGATTTGGAATTGCAGTATAATGAACTTCTTGCTGATTTAGATACAATTAAAGGAAAAAAATCAGTTTTTGTTTATGCGTGTCATAGTGGTTCTTTTTTGAAGACTTTAAGACTTCATCCACAACGTAGGGACTATGCAGCAATTACCAGTTGTGAAGCAGATAATCAGAGTACTAATTGGAATGATGGTCAATTGAATGGCTTGTTATTTAAACATTTTCGTCAAGGGGGAAAATATTCTGGTTTAGAAGTAGTTCCTATTACTGGTCAATCACCACAGGTAGGAGAGAGACATACTTCACTTCCTCAAATGTTGAGATATTTTGATGTAAAATTAATCTAAAATTATTATATTTAATTTTTAGTAATAACAGTAACATTTAAGAGGATAATTTGTTTTCTAGCAAGAATGCAGAAAGTATTACAAAAAATAAGTCCAAACAAGAAAGAAAAAGAGTATTTCAATAAAACTACTCAAGATTTTATAGTTAAACTTAATTCTAAACTGGATGGTGCTGATGCAATCTTGGGCGGTAGTGGTGCAAAAGATACGTGGTTATCTAACATTCATGATGTGGACATTTTTGTGAGGTACGATTATAAGAAATTTTCAAACAAATCTGACAAATTAAGTCAGTTAGTACATAAAACTCTTAAAAAAGTTTTTCCTAAAAAGAAACTGCTTAAATTGCACGGTTCTCGGGACTATTTTCAATTAGAATACAAAAAATTAACTTTTGAAGTTGTACCAATTTTAAAAATTAGTAAAGCCGATAAAGCTGTTAACATTACTGATATATCTCCATTACATGCTATTTGGGTTAATAAACAAAGTAAAAAATTGAAGAATGAAATCCGGTTAGCTAAACAGTTTTGTAAAGCTAACAAATTGTATGGTGCAGAATCTTATTTAGCTGGATTTAGTGGGTATGGTTTAGAGATTTTAGTAATGTACTATCAATCTTTTGAAAAATTGTTGTTAGCATCACAAAAATGGAAATCTAAAGAAGTTTTAGATCCTGAGAAACATTATAAAAACGCTAAAGAAGTAATGTTTAACTTAAACAGTTCTAAACTACAATCTCCGTTAATAATTGTTGATCCTGTTGACAAAAATAGAAACGTTGCTGCAGCCTTATCAAGAGAAAAGTTCATTTTGTTTAAAGAACTGGCTTACAATTATCTTAACGAACGAAAAGAAAGTTATTTTGTTGAAAAAGAACTTGATTTTAAAAAGTTAAGTAAGAAGAAAAGAAATGTTATATTCATTAATCTTTTAGTACCTAGCGGAAAACCTGACGTTGTTGGTATGAAGATTGTTAAATCTTTCAATTTTGTTAAGAAAAATTTGAAAAAATTTCAATTAAAAGAAGCTGACTGGCATTGGGACGAAAAAACTAAAGCTAAATTTTACTTTTTGTTAGGAAAAGATAAGTTGTCTACGTACGAAGTTAGGAAAGGTCCTCCATTAGAAATGAAAGATCATGTAAAAGATTTTAAGAAAAAGTATAAACAAAATTTTGAAACTGATTCTCGGATAGTTGCTCGAGTAAAAGTAAAACGTCCTAAATTAAAAGATTATTCTAAATATTTATTAAAAGACAAGTATTTGAAAGATAAAGTTAAGAAAATTGTTAAATTCTCGTGTGCTTAAGTTTTTTTCTTTTAAATCTAGAAAATAATCTTGATTTGGTGATTACTCTTAATGTTCTCGTTCCAATTTTTAATGATTTGCCAACTTTAGTAAACTTTTCAGCCTTGCCTGCTACTTTGCTAACTTCTAATGATTCGTGAAAAATTGCTTGTCCTACTCCTATCCCTTTTGTTGAAAATAATTGGACAAACTTTCCTACGGTATTAAGAGCGAAAACGAACGGAAATATTGCTAGTATATCTAACCAATAATTTCTGAAAAAAAATCTTGTAGTTTTAGCTTTAATCCCCAGGAATATTAAGTCTATTACAAAGATTGTAATAACTAAATAATCAATAATCTCTATTGCTAGTTCAATTGAATGACTTTCTATGTGAATAAACAATTCAAATATAATCACAAATAATAGGATAACTACTGCTGGGATAATTAGTTTAGAATTTATTCTCTCTACTTTTTCCCAAAACTCATTCATCCTATTTAGAAATATTTTATTGTTTTTAAAAGTTGCTTATTGGATTAAATCAATTATTATTTTATTATCTTTATTTTATTTTCACTAATTGATAAGTTATTTGAAGCGAAAACAATTTCAAACCTATCATTAATATGTTGCATAGGATGAATAACATTTTTATTCATGTTGACAGTTTTTAACTCTACTTGTTGGTATGCTAAGTAAGCTAAATAGCTACAATAAAATCTATTTTCATCTTTACCAAACTCAAAATTAAACGGTTTTCCGATCTTACTTTTCACATAATTCCTCACTTTTTCAGATTTTTCCTCATTGATTTCTCTATGCCTTAATACCAGTAATGTGTCATATTCATTAAATATTTCACTCAAAGAAACTTCTTCAACGCCGTCTGCTATTGAATGGATCATTTTATCTTTTTCATTATGAATTAGACAATGTGTAAATATTCCTCTGATAAAGAACTTACTCATCCTTCTTAATCCTCCCACGAGAACTATGTCTCCTTTTTTGATAATTTTCTCCACTTTTTCTAAATCTTTATATTGGAGATTATTTTTACGTTTTGTATATCTTGTTGTAGCGAATAAAAACATCGTGTTGGCTAATATTTTTTTCCATAATGGATAATTTTTTGGAAAGTTTTTAACAATGTGCCATTTTAGGTTCATTTTAATTTATCCCAATCTATCATCAATATCTTTAGCAACTTCTTTTAACTCAGAAAACATTGATTCCATGTCTCTTTGTAAGTGTTTAACCAAACTTTCAATTCGGTTCTCTCTTAACAAATAGCCACCTTTCTCTCGAACAACTATGCCTGAATCAATCAATTTTTGTAAATGATGCACTACTGTGCCTCTACTTAATTGTAATCTTTCAGCAATTTCATCTGATGACAATACTTCGTTACGTCTGGTTTTCCTTACTAATGTAATGAACACTCTGAAACAACTACTATCCTTATCACGTTGATTAAATAGTCCTAAGGAATTGCCTAACCATTGCAATTCTTGATTGATGTTATCTTTAGAATTTCTTCGAATGTGCAAAATTGTTATTTTTTTGCTCATAATTCTATAATGCAGACCTAGTTTTTAAACTTTTTCCAAAACATTTATATATTAAATACGTTTTAGGTAGATTATGTTGAACTAAAGTCAACGAAGAGATGAGACAAATGACAAACAAAAAAGAAAACGGAAAATTGAATGAGTGTAAAAAAGACTTGAAAAGTCATCAGGATTATGAGAAAAATGCTGCAAAACTGTTAGAGCAGTATACTCGAGAAAAGAATGAGTTAACTGAATTATTAAAGAGAAACCAAGCAAATTTTGAGAATTACAAAAAACAAACCGAATCACGTGTTCAAGAAATACAGGGGATGGCTGCTAAAGATGTAATCTTACAAATTTTGCCAATAATTGATAATTTTCAACTAGCTTTAAAATCAACTCCTCAGCACACCTCTGAGTTCGCTAAGGGAATAGAACTAATCTATTCCCAATTATTTAGCGTTTTAGAGAATAATGATGTTAAAATAATTGAAACTGAAAAAAAAGATTTTGATCCTTACTTACATGAAGCATTAATGAAAGTTGATTCCGAACTTCCTGAAAATAGGATTGTTGAAGAATTACAGAAAGGGTTTACTTTGCAGGGTAAAGTTATCAGGCATGCAAAAGTAAAGATAAGTACTGGGAAACCAGTAAAAAATGATAATTAATTGGAAGCATGAGAAATCAATAAGATTTCTAGGCCATCCAACAAATTGGAGGAATAATTAAAATGACAGAAGAAAACAAAAAAAATGTATCCGGTGCAACTATCGGAATTGATTTAGGTACTACTTTTTCAGCAATGGCTGTACTTGAAGGTGGAAAACCAACAATAATTAGTAATTCTGAGGGAACCAGAACTACTCCCAGTGTAATACATATCAGGGATGATGAAGTTATCGTCGGACAAATTGCTAGAAACCAGGCAATCGTTGATCCTTCTCATACAATAAGATCCATTAAAAGAAAAATGGGTAGTAATGAAAAGTTAGAAATTGATGGTAAAGAGTATACTCCTGAACAAATTTCTGCAATGATATTACAAAAAATGAAAAAAGATGCAGAAGCTTATCTTGGACAACCTGTTAAGAATGCTGTAGTTACCGTGCCTGCATATTTTAACGATTCACAAAGACAAGCAACAAAAAGTGCTGGTGAAATTGCTGGGTTAAACGTTTTAAGAATTGTTAACGAACCAACTGCTGCATCTTTAGCTTACGGATTAGATAAACAAGATCAGGAACATACAGTTTTAGTATTTGATTTTGGTGGTGGTACGTTTGACGTTTCTATCTTAGAATTAGGAGACGGTGTTTTTGAAGTTAAAAGTACTTCTGGGGATAATATGTTAGGTGGTGACGATGTTGATGAGATTATCATGAACCATTTAGTTAGTAATTTCAAAAAATCAACTGGTATTGATTTAAACAATGATGCTACGGCTGTTCAACGTTTAAAAGAAGCAGCAGAGAAAGCTAAAATTGAATTGTCTACAAAAACTAAAGTGGAAATTAGTATTCCGTTCATTACTGCTGACCAAAACGGACCTAAACATATTAAAGAAGATTTAACCAAAGCACAGTTTGAAGAGTTAATTAGTGATATCTTAAAAAGATTGGAAACACCTGTTAAAACTTCTTTAAAAGACGCAGATCTAGATCCTAGTAAGATTGACAAAGTTATTTTTGTTGGTGGTTCAACAAGAATACCTGCGGTACAAGAATTGGTTAAAAAAATAATTAATAAAGACGGAGACAAGTCAGTTAATCCTGATGAAGCTGTTGCGTTAGGAGCAGCTATCCAAGCAGGAGTTATCGCTGGTGATGTTAAAGACGTTTTATTGTTAGACGTAACACCTTTATCTTTAGGTATTGAAACATTGGGCGGAGTATTTACTCAATTAATTGAACGTAACACTACCATCCCAACAAAAAAATCTCAAACTTTTAGTACTGCTGCAGATAATCAACCAGCAGTAACGATTAGAGTTGGACAAGGTGAGAGATCAATGTTTGCTGACAATAAAGTAATGGGTCAGTTTGATTTAGTTGGTATACCTCCTGCACCGAGAGGAATTCCACAGATTGAAGTTACTTTTGATATTGATGCTAACGGTATTGTGCACGTGTCTGCTAAAGATTTGGGTACGGGAAAAGAACAAAAGATCCAAATTACTGGTTCTGGTAATTTAAGCAAAGAAGAAATTGAAAAGATGCGTCAAGATGCAGAAAAGAACGCTGCTGACGATGAAAAGAAAAAAGCTAAGATTGAAGCAGATAACAATGCTGATTCAGTAGTTTACCAAACTAATAAAATGTTGGAAGAGTTCAAAGATAAAATCGATCCAAAAGTTAAGACTGAGATTGAATCTTTAGTTAAAGAAGTTGAGGAAGCACGTAAAACTGCTACTCCTGACGAAATTAACAAAAAGATTGAAGAACTTAACAAAAAAGCGCAAGAGATTGGTGCCAAGATGTACCAAGAAGCTGCTGCTAAACAACAAGCTGAGCAAGCTAAAGAAGCTCCTAAAGATGGGAAGAAAAAAGAAGCTAAGAATGGAGATAAAGTAGTTGATGCTGAGTTTGAAGAGAAGAAAGATAAATAGATTTATATCTATTCTTTTATTTTTTATTAATTTTGGTGAATAAAATATGATAACTCTGGAGTATGTTTGTACTGGAAATTGTGGACGTAGTCCAATGGCCGAAGTTATTGCTCAAAGACATGTTAATAGATTAGGTTTAACTGGAAAAATTAATGTTTCTTCAAGTGGTTCTGGTATTCATGATAAAACTATGAAAACGGGAGATGCACGAAAGGAGCAACAGTTAGGAGTAATTAAGCTAGGATTAAATTATGGGATTTTTAATGGAGATATGGATCTGGAAGCTCGTAGAGTTTTAAATGATGATTCTCAGACAGAGATAGATAACTGTTTTGATTACATTGTGCAAACTGAAAGAATTCTTAGAGATATGGCTTTATGGGAAGTCGGATTATTCGCAGAGGGAGTTTATCATCAAGCTACTGACGTTCATGATGATAGCAGAATTATTTTACCTATGGTTAGTTCAAATGTTGAACAAGTGAAAACTATTTATGAAGGGAGTGGAGTGCTGCCTTATGTTGTTGCTTTGAATGAGTTTGCTAGTTTAGATGGAGAAATTGCTAATCCCTTTTGTCAACATTTGCCAGTTTACAGAGAAACTCGTGAAGATTTGTTGCGAGTTGTACCTATGTCAGTTGAAAAAGCAATTGAGGAATTTAAGTTATGAGCTCTAACTATGATTTTTTGTGGAGTGATGTACAACCTCACAGGACCATCGAATCAAATATCAACGCTTTAATTAGATATGATGATAATCTGTGGAATAAGTTGAAAAATATTTTTCATTTTTCCAAAAATAATAACATCTCTTGTTTTCATTCTAAAGAAGATTTGGAACAAGATCAACTAAGAGGAAAAGATTTTCTAAATGGGGAATCTGTTCAGCAATTTTTATTAGATTTAAAAAATGTTGTCAAAGAGAACTGGAAGATTTTTGAAGAAGTTAAGAACACCAAAATTAATGCACTTTCTGATCAAGAAATTACTGAACTTTTTTCTAAAGTAATGAAAAATGGTTGGGAAAAATCTATTGGTTATTTTAGAGCATCGCAAGCAGAAGGAATTCATTATTTGTTAGAAAAACTTAAAGAAAACTTTTCCGAAGAGGAAATATCTATTCTATTAACACCATTAGAAATTGATCTCGCCGGAAAAGAATTGTTAAGTTGGGAAGAATTGGTTAAATGCGAATTCTCCAGAGAAAAGTTAATTGAACATACTTATAGGTATCCTTGGATAGTGATGTCTCATTCTACTATGGAAGAAGTTATAGAAACATTAACTCAAAGATTTAATTATGATCAGAATAATAGTAACTTTAAAGATTTAATTAAAGAAAAGGAAGGATTAAAACAAAAACAAGAAAGTATTCTATCTAAACACCCTGAGGTTAAAGAAATTGTGGAAATATTGCATAATTTTGCTATAGCTAGAATGGAAATAAAATCTTGTTGGGGTGGTTCAGATTTTTATTTAATTCCTATCATTAAAGAAATTTCTAACAGAACTGGGGAAAATTCTCATGATGTTAACATGCTTTACTTAATGAAAGAAGTTAAAAGTTTATTATTAGATCATAAAAAATTAAGTGATGAAGAAAAAGAAAGAAGAAAAGAAATGTTTGTGGGAATTTTTAAAGATGGTAAAGTTAGTTATTTTTCTGGAGAGGATGCGGAAGAAGTAACTAAAGAAGAATTACAAGAATTATACATGTATGAAAATTTAAATGAATTAAAAGGATTTGCTGCCAATCCTGGAAAGACAATTGGAAAAGCAAGAATTCTACAAGCAAATAATCTTGAACAAACTAGGAAGTTAAGAATGGATTTCAATAAAGGTGAGATTCTTATTACTCAAATGACTCAGCCTAGTGTAATGGATATTGCTTCAAGAGCTGCAGCTTTAATTACTGATGAAGGTGGGATGTTAAGTCATGCAGCAATAATTAGTAGAGAATTTAAGATTCCTTGTATCGTAGGAACTAAAATAGCTACTCAAATTTTTAAGGACGGAGATTTAGTTGAAGTAGATGCTAACAAAGGAATAGTGAGGAAGATAATGGACTTACCAACAACTGAACAATGTATGGAACTTTTTGATAAATATAAGGTTCCTACCAACATTAAAGAACACTGTTTACACGTTAATAAACTAGCAATGTTTTTAGCAAAAAAACTTAAAGAAAATAATGTTGATTTAAATTTGGAGTTAGTTAATTCTGCGTCATTATTACACGATTTGTTTAAAGCAGTAAATATAGACCTTTTAAATAATTCTCCTCATCATCCTTATACTCCTTCTGATGAAGAAATTGAAATGTGGAAAAAGTTAAAACTTCAATTTCCTGATATGGAAGAAACTGAGGTTGCTTATCAAATTTTTAAAGATCAATATCCTCAATTAGCCAAGGTATTAAGAGATTCAAGTGATTATAATAATGAAAGTAAAACCTGGGAAGAAAATTTAATTATTTATTCAGACGCAAGAACTTTAAAAAATAAAGTTGTAATGTTATCAGAGAGATTTGATTATTTAATGGAAATGTACCCTCACAAAAAAGAAATATTTGATAAATGTGGTTTAGAATTAAAAAATTTTGAACAGAAAATAACGCAACTAATAAAAATAGATCCCGGAAACATAGCACTAGAGATGAAAAATGGCAGGTAAAGATTATTATAAATTGTTAGGAGTTAACAAAGAATCTACTCGAGAAGAAATAAAGAAAGCCTACAAAAAACTAGCTTTAAAATATCATCCTGATAGAGCTCCTGAAGAAAAAAAGAAAGAGTACGAAGAAGAGTTTAAAAAAATTAGTGAAGCTGCAGCAGTGTTGGGCGATGATAAGAAACGTCAACAGTATGATCAGTATGGCAGTGAATCATTTTCTGGAAATAACGGTTTCCAAGGTTTTGATTTTTCAGACATATTTTCTCAGTTCAGATCTTCCGGAGGAGGATTTGACGACATTTTTGACCAATTGTTTAGTGGCGGTCGAAGAAGGTCTAGTGCAAGAAGAGGAAACGATTTACTTTACGAGGCAGAAATAACTCTAGAAGAAGCAAGTAAAGATACGAAACAAGAAATTCAACTAAACAAACTTGAACATTGTCCTAATTGTAAAGGTAAAGGGGCAACAAAATTTGAATCCTGTCATCATTGTAAAGGTTCAGGGTATATGAAACGTACTCAAAGAACACCTTTTGGATTATTTCAACAAACTGGGTCTTGTGCATACTGTCATGGAAAAGGTGAGTTACCACAAAATTCATGTGATGAATGTAGTGGTGAAGGTTTAGTACGTGAAAGAAAAAAGATTTCCGTTACCCTTCCTGCCGGTATTGAAGATGGAATGCGTTTACGTGTGTCGGGAGAAGGTGAAGTAGGTAGTGCTGGTGGACCTAGCGGAAATTTGTATGTTGAAGTACATGTTAAACCTCACAAATATTTTGAAAGACAAGAAAACGATTTGCATATCACTATTCCAATTTCTTTTACTCAAGCTTCTTTAGGAGATGAGATTGATGTTCCTACGATTGATGGTAAAGCTAAATTAAAAATACCTGCTGGAACGGCTTCAGAAACAATTTTTAGAATGAAAGATAAAGGTTTACCTTACTTAAACCAGTCCGAAGCAGGAGATGAGATGGTTAAAGTACAAATTACTGTTCCTGACAAATTAACCAAAAAACAAAAGGATTTAATTAAACAGTTAAAAGAAGATAAACCTATTAAGAGTTTCTTAAAGAAAGTTTTGGGAATTTGAAACCAAACATATATAAACATTCATAAAACCAATTATACTATGGCAAGAGCAAGATTTAAACAGAAATGTGCAATGTGTAAAGAAGACTGGGTAGAAATGTTCTCAACAAGACAGTTTCCTATTTGTGTTAAATGTCATATGAAACAAATTGATAAAGAAGTTAAAGATCCTAAAATGAAGAAATTGTTAGGTATCCCTAACAAACTGTACGAAAAGTCTTCATTTTTAAGAAATATTAAACAATCTTATCTACGTTTTGAAAACCTTTCTGAGAAACAAATTGAAGCTTTTAAGAAAACTGTTAAAGAATTGAAAGAAGCCAAAGAAGAATAGTTCTTACTTCTTAGTACTAATATTGGGAAGATTTATAAAGTTTTTATTATAATTTTAGTTTATGGCATTTACACCTTTAAAATATCCTACTTTAGATCCCCAAATATGGCGTGTTGCTAGTGGATTAGATCAGAAATATCTAAGATTAAGTGATGAAGTTAAAGAAATTATTTCAGAAAAAAACACTGGCAGTTTTTTAGAATTTTTATTACGTGGTGAAAAAAGTTCCGAAAGGTTAGATTCTGAAAGATTAGATCCAGATAGTGTAATTTGTGGGTTATTATCTAGTAAACCCGGTGCAGAATATGTTCAATCTACTTTAAAATCATTATTAAAACTACATGTTGATAATAGGGATAATTATACCAAGGTAGAACTATGTGTTGCTCCATTATCTTACTTTCACCTATTAAACGCTTTGTATGCGGAACAACCAGCCATTGGAGAAATAGCTTCTAGATTTAAAAATTCTGGATTTGTTGACAAATTGTTTGAATACGCTGGAGAAGAAACAACTACCATTAAATCATTAAATGATCATATTGAACGTAAAGTTTATGATAAGACATAATTCAATACCAAAATCTTTATAAATAACCTACATACATAAGCCATAAACCGTTAAAACTACTATTATTGTAGGAGGCTACTAAATTGGAAAAAATACAAATTCAAAAAGCGTTGGATGAACTGAAAAAACAACCTAAACGTAAATTCTCTCAATCTTACGATTTAATTATTAACTTAAAAAACTTAGATACTAAACAAAATCCGGTAGATTTCTTCGCTACTTTACATTTTCCGAAAGGTAAGAAAATTAAAGTGGCAGCTTTTGTTGATCAAGAGTTAGATGAACAAGCTACTAAACATTGTGATTTAGTTATTAAAGAACCTGAGTTTGCTAGTTATAAAGATTCTAAGAAAGCTAAGAAATTAGCTGATGAATATGATTATTTTATCGCTCAAGCAACTTTAATGCCAAAAGTTGCAGCTGCTTTCGGTAGAGTTTTTGGTCCAAAAGGAAAAATGCCTAATCCTAAACTAGGATGTGTAGTTCCACATAATGCTAATTTAGAAAATTTGATTAAAAAATTAAATTTAACAGTTAAGTTAGTTGCTAAAAAAGCTACAAACTTACAATGTATTGTTGGTAAGGAAGATCAACCAGATAATGAAATTATTGAAAATATTCAAGTAGTTTATGAATCTGTCTTGAAACAAGTTCCTAACGAAACACAAAATATCAAAAATGCTGCTTTAAAATTAACAATGAGTAAATTGGTGAAGATTGAATAAAATGGTTAGCGAAAACAAAAAACAGTTGGTACAGGGTTTAGCAGACGACATTAAGAAGTATGCTATTGTAGGAGTAGTTAACTTAGAAAATCTTCCTGCTCAACAATTACAAGTAATGAGAGAAATGTTGAGAAACAAAGGCGTTAAGTTATCTATGGCTCGTAAGAGACTGTTAAACTTAGCTTTAGAAAACTCTAAGAAAGATGGTGTTAAAAAATTAGCAGAAAATATTAAGGGTATGCCTGCTTTATTATTCAGTAACGAGAACCCATTTTCATTATATTCATTAATTCAAAAAAATAAATCAGAAGCTCCTGCAAAAGCTGGACAAACTTGTCCTAAAGAAATTGTGGTTAGTGCTGGTGCAACAAACTTTGCTCCAGGTCCAATCATTTCTGAATTAGCTGCAGTAGGTATTAAAACAAAAGTTGAGAGTGGTAAATTAGCTATTATTGATGACGTTGTTGTTGCTAAAGAAGGAGACATAATTTCTGCCAATTTAGCTGAAATGTTGAAAAGATTAGACATCAAACCAATGGAAGTGGGTCTTGATTTAGTAGCTGTATTGGAAGATGGAACTGTGTTTAACGCTAAACAGTTACATATTGACGAAGCTGAATTTGAACAAAATATTATTACTGCTGTACAAGAAGCAATGAATTTAGCTGTTGAAGTTGCTTATCCAACTGCAGACACAACTGAATTATTATTACAAAAAGCTTTCCGAGAAGCTAAATCTTTAGCTGTTGAACAAAACGTTATTAATGACGATACTAAAGAAGAAATTTTAGCTAAAGCAGAAGCACAAGCATTATCTGTTAAAGAAGCTGGTAAGATTGAAGCTCAAGTTGAACCGAAAGGGGTTGTAGAAAAAAAACCTGCCGAAGAAACTAAAGAAGAGCCTAAAGCAGAAGAACCAGTTAAAGAAGAAGTGAAAGAAGCTTCTGTAGAAGAAGAGAAAAAAGAAGAACCTGTTGTTGAAACACCTACAGAAGAAGTTAAACCTGAAGCTCCTGCAGAAGAACCTGCTCAAGAAGAACCAGTTAAAGAAGAAACAACTGAAGCTCCAGTGGAAGAAGCTAAAGTAGAAGAAAAGACTGAAGAAGATCCTGTTGAGGAACCTAAAGCAGAAGAACCAGTTAAAGAAGTTCCAGTAGAAGAACCTGTTGCTGAAACTCCTACAGAAGAAGCTAAACCTGAAGCTCCTGCTGAAGAAATGAAAGAGGCTGTTGAAGAACAACCTAAAGAAGATAAACCGCATCCTAAACAAGGAAGCGTAAGTACTGATCAAGCTCAAGAACTCTTAGAAAAACTTCAAAAAGAAGGTACACTAAGGGATAATTGATTTAAATAACTCTATGGAGGGATAAAAAATGGAATATGTTTACACTGCAATGTTGCTTCATAAAGCAGGCAAAGAAATAACCGAAGATGCTGTTAAAGCAGTTTTAACTGCTGCTGGTGTTGAGGTTGACGAGGCTAGAGTAAAAGCTTTAGTGGCTGCTTTACAAGGAGTGGATATTGAAGAAGCTGTAAAGAAGGCTGCAACTGTTGCTGTTGCTCCGGCTGCTGCCGCTGCTGCACCTGCTGATGGTGGAGAAGCTAAAGAAAAGAAAGCTGAGAAGAGTAAAGAAGACGACAAGAAAGCAGAAGAATCTGCTGCTGCTGGATTAGGAGCTTTGTTTGGATAAATCTTAAGGATTTTTCCTTTTGTTTATTTTTTTATTTTTTTTAAATGACTAACGACGTGATGACCACATGAATGATGAGCAAAATAATATTACTGAATTGAAACAGGAATTCAAAGAAAAGAAAAAAGAGTTATCTAAACTTCGTTCTCAACTAAATTCTTTTAATACGGAAAAAGAAGCAGCGTTCCGTGAATTAAGATCTACCCGTGATAAGATTAAGTCTCGTGCAGAAAAAATTAAAACTCTTAAATCTGAACGTGACGGTTTAACAAAGAAAGTTAAAGAAACCAAGTCAGAAAGAGAAGAACTTAACAAAACTGTTAAAGCTCAAGCTGGTAAGAAAAAAGAAGCTGATCAAAAGAAAGGAGAAATTCTTGGCAAGCTTAACATTAAAACTGATCCTATTAAAATTAAAAAAGAAATAGAAGATATTGAAACCAAACTTGAAACGGAACCTATGCCTTTTAAGCAAGAGGAAAAATTACGTAAAACTATCAAAGAATTAAAATCACAGTTTAAAGATTTAGAAAAAGTAGGTGATGTTTGGAAAGAAGTAAATAGTACTTCTAAAGAATTTTTTACAATCAAAAAGAAAGCTGAAGAATCACATCAAAATGTTCAGTCTCTTGCACAACAATCACAAGAAAAACATCAACTGTTAAGCGGAGTTTATGATGAATTGAAAGGGTTAAGAGGTAATGAACAACCACTTGCAGAAAAATATTTACAGTTCAAAGTTAAGTATGAAGAAGTTAAAAAACAGTTAGACGAAATCTTTTCTAGAGTAAATGAGTTGGGTAAAATTCTTAACGTTGAACAAGAGAGAAGTTTCAAAAGTAAAGTTAAAGATCGTACTAACGAAGTTAAAGAAAAGATGAGAAAACGACAGAAACTTTCTACTGAAGATATTCTTGCATTTCAAGCTATTAAAGATTAAACTTTTCCTAACAAATCACTTTTACTAATTATTCCTTTAATCTCACCTTTCTCAGCAACTAATATTATTGGATAATCCTTTAACAGTTCTAATAATAATTGTTGACCAGTATTAAGAGAAACTATTGGTGGGGCATCTTCCATTACATCTGCTACTTTAAGAGTTTCAATATTATGTTCAATTAGATTATTTAGAATAGACTTTTCTGTTAACAGTCCAGAAACATTATTTTTATTCATTACTGGTATTTGGGATATACCTCTTTTTTTCATTAAAGTGATTATTTCTTTAACAGAATCATTTTCTTCAACAAATATAACTTTTTTATTCATTATTTCTCCAGCTTTAACCTCTTCTTTTTCTCTAAACTCTTCTAACGCTTGAAATATCTGTTGTGCTTTAGAAAATGTAGGTTCAACAGAACCTGCTTCTATTTTGGCAATTAATGATTGTGAAACTTGTGCTTTATCTGCTAATTCTTTTTGATTAATTCCTAACTTTTTTCTAAGTTTTTTAATCTCTTGTAATGATTGCATTTTATAGAACTATGTTCCATCCATTAATAAATCTTTCGTCAAATTATTCCTATATGAATATTTCTGTCAAGAGTGTTTATATATGATTTAGTAAAGAATACTCTAGATTTAATGGAGGTTAAATAAACATGAGACATGATTTGATTAGTATGGTATTGCCCTATGATTCCCAAGAAAGGAGAGCAACAAATACTCCTGATGATGGGATTAGTGATGCTTTACATATTTTGGAAACAGTAAACGGTTTTGTTGATGGATTTAATCCTAAAGAATCTTTTCCTTCCATATTGAAACCAGGTGTTGTTTATGGTTTAAGAGTTGCAGCAGAATTGTCTGGCTGTGATTCAGGGGTTATGGAAAAAATAGGAGAATCTGCAAAAGGTTATAATCGAATAACAAAAGATTTTAAGATTGGTCGAGTCCCTTTATTTGAAGATTCTAATTTAAAAGGAAATTATTTCATTGAAACAGGTGAAATTAAGAGGTAAATTAAAAATGACAAACAAAAAATATTTTTTTAATAAATCTTTTATCCCAAATCATTATAAAGAGGTGTGTTCATGTCTTTAATCAATGAAAGTTTTTTCCCGACATTAGGGGATTGGAATATGGGAAAAATAATTTCAAATAATCAAAAGAGAATTTCACTACCTTTTATTAAAAATAGTTTGGGAAAAATTTCACAAAGAGAAATCGCCAGAAGATTAAATATTGGTAAAACTACTGTAAATCGCTGGGCTAATGAATTAGGATTTAAACATAAAAAACATACAGTTAATGACCAATTTTTTGACAAATTTAATGAATATTCTACCTATACACTTGGATTAATTTATGCTGATGGAAACATTGCTTGGAATCCTAGTAAAGGATATCAAGCTTTAACCATTACTGCTGCAGCAAAAGACAAAAATCATTTAGAAAATATCAGAAAGTTACTTTCAAGCACGAAACCATTATTATTTTCAGAAAAAACAAATTCTTATCGTTTAATAGCAAATAGTAAAAAGTTATGTTTAAAATTAATGAAATTGGGTGTTACCCCAAAGAAAACACTTACTCTTAAATTTCCTCAATTCATCCCTCAAGAACAAATGCCTCATTTTATTAGAGGAGTTATTGACGGTGATGGAACTGTTAGGTTTGTTGAAAGAGATAGGAGTTCCTATTTTGAGATTACTATCTCTTCCGGATCAAAACAATTTTGTCAAAGTTTTGTAAAAACAATCAACGATTATGTTGGAGTTAATAGTAATATTAGAAAAATCGGAGAGAATACTTATATTTTACAATATTCTTGTGCAAGAGGAATGAAGCTTGCTGATTTCATATATTCACAGTCAAATATTTTTCTGAAAAGAAAATATTTAGCATACAAAAACTTTTTGGAGGTAAAAAGAAAATGAACAAAAAATATTTTTTTACATCAGAAAGCGTCACTGAAGGTCACCCGGATAAAATTCAATAGTTAATTCTATTGAGTATCTTTAATGTGTGACCAGATTAGTGATGCTATCTTAGATGCAATTTATGAGAAAGACCCACAAGCACGAGCTGGTGTTGAATGTTTTACTAAAACTGGTTTCGTTGTAGTTGGTGGAGAAATTAAAACTAATACATATGTTGACGTGCAAAAAATTACTCGTGATACAATTTTAGATATTGGTTACGATAAACCAGAATATGGTTTTGATGGATCAACATGTGGTGTATTAGCAGCAATCTCTGAACAATCAGCAGACATTTCTCAAGGAGTTACAGAAGGAGAAGGTTTGTACGATGAACAAGGTGCTGGTGATCAAGGGTTAATGTTTGGTTATGCAAGTAACGAAACACCTGAATATATGCCTTTACCAATAATTTTAGCACATAAGTTGTGTCAAAGATTAGCTTCTGCTAGAAAACGTGGAGAAGTATGGTATTTACGTCCTGACGGAAAATCTCAAGTAACGGTTGAATATGAAAATGGTAAACCAAAACGTGTTGATACTGTTGTTATTTCTACCCAACATCATCCTGACGTAGATTTAGAAACTATTAGAAGAGACATGATTGAAAAAGTTATCAAACCAATTTGTGGTTCATGGATTGATGACAATACTAAATATTTTGTTAACCCTACTGGAAGATTTGTTATCGGAGGACCAGTTGGTGATGCAGGATTAACCGGAAGAAAAATTATTGTTGATACGTACGGTGGTCATGGTAGTCATGGTGGCGGTTGTTTTTCAGGAAAAGATCCTAGTAAAGTTGACAGATCTGCTTCTTACTATGCAAGGTATGCTGCTAAGAACGTTGTTGCTGCGGGATTGGCTGAAAAATGCGAAATTCAGTTAGCTTACGCTATTGGAGTTGCTAAACCAGTATCAATTTTAATAGAAACTTTTGGCACTAACAAAATTCCTGAGGAAAAGATCACTGAATTGGTTGAAAAGAACTTTGATTTCAGACCTAAAGCAATCATTGACCAATTACAGTTAAGAAGACCTATTTACAAAAAAACTGCTGCTTATGGGCACTTTGGAAGAGATGATCCCGACTTTACTTGGGAAAAACTGGATAAAGTAGAAGCTCTTAAACAAGGTTTAAATCAGGAACAACAGTATCCTAATCAGGACGTTCCTCCTACTATGGAAGGTGCTGAAAGGAATGTTTATTAATTTTTTTTCTTTTAATTTTTCTCTTTTTAACCAAAACATTTATAATTATTTACTGGAGAGTTACAACTTATGGTGCGAGAAATAAAACCAGAAGATCCTTCAGCAGTATTGTATCAGTTAGAAGGAGATAAACTGTATGGACATATATTGACTGATTTAAATGGTGTTTTTTTACCTATGGATCTTGATGCATCAAGTCATAATCTTATTATAGGTAGTTCACAAACTAATGGTGTTTTTGATATAGGTAGTGATGTAAATGTATATTTGCAAAGACATACTACTAGTTTTCCTAATTATACTAGTTATGGGCCAAATCATGTAGCAGGTCCACTAAAAGTTCTTGAAGCAAGAGTGTTTACTGAAGCAGAGTTTGGAAGAGTTGTAAGAGTGCGTAATAGAGCTAAAAATGAATATGATGAAGAACGTGATAGATTAAATACAGCTTGTAAATATGATATGGAAATGTTACGTGAAGACCGTGATCGTGCAGTTTCAGAATTAAAACCAGCACTTTCTCTTTTAGATCTTGTTAGAATATTTCAAGAGAAAAAAAGTTAAACAATCACCGAAACATTTATAAACCCTCTTCACAAATTAACTATTAATATTAGATCGGCAGGAACAGGGGGTATAACCCAAACAATATTATGCTCATTCTGTTTCAATAAAAATTGAAAATTTTTATAGGTATCTAAGGAGAAAAATAAAATGAACTTTACAGACTTAAATGTAAAAACAGAGATAGTACAAGCTTTAGAAAGAGAAGGTATAGTTGAACCGACTACGATTCAACAAAAAGCTATTCCTTTAATTCAAGCTGGAAAAGACGTTATTGGTATGTCTAGAACTGGTAGTGGAAAAACTGTTACGTTTGGTGTACCATTAATAGAGAAAATTGTATCTGGACAAGGAATACAAACTTTAGTTATGTGTCCTACAAGAGAGTTAGCAGTACAAATTTCTAATGAAATGAAAAAATTTGGTAAAAATGTTAAATTAAATGTTGCTACCGTTTTTGGTGGTGTGGCACTAGATCCACAAATTGATGCTATGGCTAGAGCAGAAGTATTAGTTTCAACTCCAGGAAGATTATTAGATCACCTAGGACGAAGAAATGTAGACTTAACAAAAATCAAACATGTTGTTCTTGACGAAGCTGATAAGATGGTTGAAATGGGTTTTGTTGAAGATATTGAAGAAATTATAAGTTATACTCCTGATAAAAAGCAAATGCTTTTGTTCGGTGCAACGATTTGTGATGAAATTGATAACATCAAAAGAAAACATATGGCTGATCCAGTTATTGCTAAAGCAGAAACGCATGTTGGAAAAGATTTGTTAGAACAATATTATTATGATGTTCAGTATAATCAAAAATTTTCTTTATTAGTACATCTAATTAAAGAAGAGAAAGAACTTGATAGAGTAATAATTTTCTGTTCTTCAAGATCTACAGTAGAATTGTTAACTAAAAACTTGAGAGTACAAGGTGTTAAAGCTGAAATGATTCACGGTAAAATGTCGCAAAATAAACGTTTAAGTGTTATCGACGGTTTTAACAAAGATAAACTTAAAATTCTTGTTGCTTCAGCAGTAGCTGCACGTGGACTAGACATTAAAAACGTTTCACATGTTTTTAATTATGACTTGTCACAAGATCCACAAGAGTACATCCATCGTGTAGGAAGAACTGCTCGTGCAGGTGAGTCTGGAAAAGCTATTACTTTGTTAAGTGATCGTGATTACGGAACTTTTAACCAAATTCTGAACATGTACAGAGAATTAGACGTTAAATGTTTAGATGCAGGACAATTTCCTCGATTAATGTTTGATACTCAAAGTTTCGGTAGAAACCTTGGTAACGGTAGTCGTGGCGGAAGAAATTTCGGTCCTCGAAGACATAACAACAATCGAAGAAATTATAATTAATTTTTTTTATTTCTTATTAGTTTGTTTGAATGATCATACTAGAGTACCTAAATCTTTCTAAACCTTCTTAATTTTTTAGTAATTTATGCGATTAGAGACTTTACTTAATGAGATTAAACCTTTACATACAAAAATATTGAAACCAGTATTATCAGGAGTTTCTATTAGAAATCAATGGGGAGTAAAAACTAAACAGCCCCATGTTCAATTAGGACTATTTTATGAATTAATTACCCATGCTTTGAAAGGTGGTAGATTAACAGGAATAAATCAACAAAATACTCCTTCTCCCGATGTAACAACTGAAACTGGTTTTTTTGAATCTAAAGCTGCTGGCAAAGGACGTTATTGTACTCTAACAAGTGGACAAACTGCCCGTTATCGTTCTTTACAAGATGAGCATCCTGAAGCTGAGATTAACTATATTTTTTTCCGTCATGGTTTTAAGAAAATAAAAAGTTATCAAAGAGGATACAGAAGCTTATTTAATCAATTAGCACAGTTAACATATTTTGCAGTTGAAGTTCCTTTAAGTTTGGTTCATGAAATTGCTTATGTTGATGCTCACAGTAAAAAGATTTATGCTACTCTAGCTAGAAATGATGAATATGTTGATGCAGTTAATGTTAGGTCTTCTACAATAAACCAATTATTAATGGACCCTTTAGAAATTGGTGATCCTGAAAGATTTTCTTTTGAAAGATATTTAGTAACGGATGTCACTATTTCCGGTATTTCGGTTGAGCCATTTCTTTTTACTAAGATTAAAGATAATGATCATAATAAATGGTTAAACACGTTAAGAAATCTTCCTGATGACTGTTTTAGTTATCACAGAGAAGAATCTTGTCAAGAAGTATTAGATGATAGACCACTATTTTAATTCATTTCTTATATCTTAATACTGTCGTGATAGTAATTCATATTTTTAATCACATCAAAGCATACTTCTCGGGAGTAGTAATAAACAAGAAAGGTTTAAAAAACAAGCCATTTTTTAAACAAAATGTTATACTATCCAGAATTTTTAGTTAAAAGAAAACATTTAATTCAAGAACAGATACGTTTAGCTAGACAACATGATATTCTAAAATTAAATTCTAGCAATAAGAAACAATTAGAAGAAGTATTGGGCAAATCTTTGAAAAAAAAAGGTTCAAGAGTCAGTATGATCAGATCTATAACGGAGGAAGTAACTTCTCATTTTGATGAATATGATGAACATGATGATTTTGGAGAGTTTAGAAATCTCAGTTCTATATTAGATGATAAAATTGGAAACTGTGCTGAACATAATTTATTGCTTGGAGCGGCTTTTAATTTAGCACAAATTCCCTTTAAATGGTTAGTAACAAAAAACCCAAAAGGTTTTTTTGGTTCTAATACTAAAGATGTGAGTTATCATCCTTTTTTGGTTTTTTCTTCGAGTGGAGGATTTAAACAAGATAAAAGTGATTTATACTGTGCTGATGCAATCAAAGGAATTATTATGCCATTAAAAAGTTTACATTCATTAGCTAGAAGATATTTTAGTGCTCGAGAATATACAGCATTTTACTTACAATTTTCTGCAGAATATGTCTCATTAGTTGATCGTGATCATGAAAAGGCTATAAACATATTAAAAATTGCAGAAAAAGTTAATCCTAACAATTACACTATTCCTGTAAGCATTGCTTTAGTTCATCAAAATATTGGGTATTATAATAATCATTGTGGGGATGAAATAGATACTGGAGACAAACTGTTTAGAAAAGCAATTAGGATGGCTCCTAGATGTGCTGATGTGCATAAAACATATGCTGATTTTTGTCATGATGTTTATGAAACTGATGATCTTACACTAAAAGAATATCAAAAAGCTGCTAGGAAAGAAACTCGCGATTTACAGGTATTAAATTGTTTAGCAAATAGATTAGAAAAATTAGGTGATGAAAAATTAGCAGATAAAGTCAGAGAACGTTTTAATGAAATTTGCGAAAAAGATGGTTATTATTGCGATTAGACTATTTTTTACCTTTATCTAATTCTCTTAACCACATTAAACCTAGTTTAATCATTAATTTGTTAAATCTTTCAGAAACTTTGTAGGTTTTCTTGTACAAATCATATTCAATAAGGCCCATTCCTCTCATTGGGGTCAGAATTCTGTCATAAAACTGTCTTTTATTGTAAGATATACGTACTTCTTTACCTATTGGAGAATTACCCTTCTCTTTAACAATTGCTTCTCCATCATGTAATTTGGTAGCAAATAAACTCATTTCTGTCTTACCAATCTCTCCGTCATTGTCCCACATATATTTAATCAGCATCTTGCCTACTATTTCCTGTTGCTCTGTAGCAAAGATGACTTTATATACATCGTCCGGGAGATTGAATTGATCAAACAAGACTACCATATAGTTAAGAAAAGGAGTTTAATATATAAATATTACGAAAAGGTATATTGGATTGGTAATTAAATCAGGAAATTATTTAAGCTTTTGACAATTTAACGATAATAGTTATATGGAATCATACAAAAACGGAGAATTTTGTAAATCAATAAATTGCCCAATTAGAGAAGAATGGGATAAATCTTCTGAATTAAAGAAAATCTGTCAAGAAAAGTGTATTAAAACTGCCTATGAATTCCATGATTGGTTAATTAAGAACGGTTTCTCTATCCAAAAATAAATTACACTACCACTATTTCACCAAAATCTTTATAAATAACCCTCTTAACTAGTCATTTAATATGGGAAGAATCAAAACTAAGTTTGTAAAACGGAAAACTAAAGAGTTACAGAATAAGCATAGTGACAAGTTTACTACAGATTTCTCTCAGAACAAAATTCTTATGGCTCAGTATACTGATGTTAGCAGTAAAAAACTTCGTAATGTTATTGCTGGTTACATGACCAGGTTAAAAAGACAAGAAGATTAAGTAAATATTGAGATAAATTATTGTTTTATTAATCATCAATAATTATATAAACATAAATCGCTTTCTTTAACTTATGAAAAGAGGTTTAGCACATAATATCTTAAACAAAAGATTTTCTCATCTAAACAATTCTGTACTGGATTTCTTAGAAAAAGAAGAAGTTAAAGTTTATGAAAAAATTTCTAAGCATAGTAAAACTAAACTTAATTCTATTAGAAAAAAAGTTTTAGATTATCCCCAAGCAATTTATCCTGGTAAAAATATACCTTTGGAATGGTGGTACTTCACTGGCCATTTACAAAATAAAACTAAAAAGTATGGTTATGAGTTTTGTATTTTTAAATTTCATCCACAAGCGTTAAGAGTAGGAATCATTCCTCTCTCATTTTTCAGAAAAAAACCTTTCCTAGCTTTACATTTTGCTCTTACTGATAAAACTAATAAAAATTTTAAAGTTTTCCAGGATTCGGGGTTAATACACCATCAAGATTTTAAGTATGATAATATTGATTTAAAATTGAACAATTGTTCCTTACAATTAAAAAATGATAAATTTAAGATAAAGACTAAAAGTGATTTTGCAGAATTAGAACTTAGCTTGGATCCATTAAAAAAAATAATTAAACATTTTGATAAAGGTTATACAGTAATGTATTCTCCTCCTCAACATCGTACTTATTATTTAACTTTCACACGTTTAAAAAGTAATGGTAAACTTAAGATTGGTAAAACTAAAAGTAACGTTTCTGGGTTAAGTTGGTTTGACCATCAGAAACTTAATTTGCCAAAAAGATCATCATTACGTGGTTGGGACTGGTTCAGTATCATGCTTAACGATAGAACTGAACTAATGTTTTTTGTTTTACGTAATAAACAAGGTGTAACAAACAAGTTCATGGGTGGAAGTTATATTGATAAAAATTCTAAAAAGATTAATTTGTCTCCAACTGATATTTTAATTGAACAAATTTCTTCCTGGACCAGTAAAAAGACTAAAGTAACTTATCCTTCTGGATGGAAGATAGAAGTTCCTCGATTAAAAATATCTTTAAACATCTCTCCTACTGTTAAAAATCAAGAAATTACTCGAATGTTTGCCACTCCAATGAATTATTGGGAGGGTGCTTGTGATGTTCAAGGTACGAAAAGGAACAAGAAAGTTAAAGGACAATCTTACGTAGAATTGGTTGGCTATGATCATAAGTTTTTTACTAAAGTTTTGGAGAGTTTTTATCGTTAAAGTTTTTCATTTCTTCCCTAACATCTTTAATATTTTTTAACTTTGATAATTTATTTCTAAATTGACTACTTCCAGGAATTCCTTTTGTAAATGCTTGTGCATGAAACTTGATATTATTGAAATTAATATTATACTTTTCAGCAAGTTCTAAATATTCAAAAAAATCTTTAATTTGTTGTTTTTTATCCCTTTGAGAATACTTCCCAGTATTGTTATAATCATTAATTTGTTGAAACAAGTATGGATTACCGATAACACCTCTACCAATCATTACATAATCGCAGTTAGTTTCTTTTTTTATCTTTATATAATCTTCAACCGAACAAACGTCACCATTTCCAGCAATTGGTATGGAAACAGTTTCTTTAACTTTTTTTATCCATTGCCAATCAGCTTTACCTGAATAACCCTGTTTTTGTGTTCGGGCATGGATTGACAACATTTGTATTCCTGCTTCCTCACATATTTGAGCAATTTTAATAATATTAATTTTATTTTTTGTAATACCTAATCTTAGCTTGCAAGTTACTGGAATTTTAACAGTTTTAACTAAAGCTTCTAAAATCTCTTTAACTTTGTTTGGACGTTCTAATAATGCTGATCCTGCTCCTTGTCTAATTATCTTAGAAGCTGGACATCCTAAATTAAAATCTAATATTTCACACTTATCCTCGCAATATTTTGCTGCTTTGATTAAATTGTTAGTATTTTGTCCAAATATTTGAATCATTCTCGGTTTTTCTTCATTAACAACATCAATCAGTTTAATTGTAGCTTGATTATTTCTAGCTAAAGCGTTGGCAGAAATCATTTCTGTACACGTTAATCCTGCACCATACTTTTTACAGAGAAGTCTAAAAGCTACGTCTGATACTCCTGCCATTGGTGCTAAGATTGCGTCTGATGTAAGTTTTGGAAAGTTCATTGTTTAAATAAAAGTGGGTTAATTTTATAAATATGTCTTAATAATTGAATTTAAAGTGGTTTCTTAGGTGTTTAAGAATAAAATGGCAGTAACAAGAACAATAGTAGTTTCAATGTATAATAGTAATCCTAATAGATTAGAAGTAATTGATAAACTATTAATCCCTAGTATTTTACGTAACTCTTCAAGTGATACTCAATTAGTTTTAGCAGATGATTGTTCTCCAATGAGAGAAGAAACTGATCAGTTGATAGATAAACACAAACCAGATTTAATTAATATTTTAGGAGATCTTAAAGTTATCAGACGTGAGGATAATTTAGGTTTTACTGGATCTTATAATGATGCTACTGAGAGAGCAGATGGAAATGTGTTATTAATCACTAATGAAGACGTTTATTTTCCTCGAGGTTCTATTGACTGTTTAATTAAAGAAGCTTGTGAACTAAAAGGACAAGCTGGTCCTGTAACTCAATCTGCTTGGGGTTTTCAAAACACAAGATATTTTAATGACAAAATTGGTGGAAAATATTTAACTTCTTTTGAACCAGAAGAATTAGATAAATTAGAAGAAGTACAACAAATGTTAACAGATGTGATGAATAATACTGTTTATGGTGTAAGTTCTGTGAGTGGTTTTTGTTTTGCTATCCCTAAAGATCGGTTTGAGGAAGTAGGTAGATTTGACCATAAGATGGTTACTTTTTGGAGTGATACTGATTTGTCACAAAAAATGAATAAAATTACTGGAGTTTATGTAGCTTCTTCAGCTTTTGTTTATCATCATAATTGTGAAAGTTTAACTAATCAACCAATGGGAGGAGAATTAGGACCATTAAAACCTTTGATTGTTGATGGACGTCAATATGCAGAAAAATGGGGAAGAATGGATACACTTAAAGATTTTTGTTATCGTGGAATGCAAGGTATGTTTGATTTAGGAACAGTAACTAGAGATATTAAAAAAAGAGTAAACCATCTTTAACACTAAAACTTTATAAATACCGTACTTTTCTAACAATCTAATGGCTAAGAAGAAAGAAACAGCAGATAAAGAGAAAAAAACAGTAAAAAAATCTGCTAAAAAAGAAACAGTTCAACCTGAACTAAACGTTGCACTAGTTGGCCATGTTGATCATGGAAAAACTACTTTAACTGAACGTTTATCAGGAAAATGGACAGATACACATTCTGAAGAACTTAAGAAAGGTATTACTATCAGGTTAGGTTATGCAGACGTAACGATTTACAAATGTGATAAATGCGATTTCTATACCACAAAAGACAAATGTATTAAATGTAATGGTAAAACAACCCCATTAAGAAAATTGTCATTAGTTGACGCTCCTGGCCACGAGTCTTTAATGGCAACAATGCTCTCAGGAGCAGCTATAGTTGACGCTGCTTTATTGTTAATAGCTGCAAATGAGAAATGTCCACAACCACAAACAAAAGAACATTTGATGGCTTTACAAATTTCTGGAATTAAAAATATTATAATTATTCAAAACAAAATAGATTTAGTTTCTAAAGAAGAAGCTTTGAAAAATTATCAACAAATTAGAGATTTCTTAAGCGATACTGATTACAAAGATGCACCAATTATTCCAATTTCAGCACGTGCTAATGTTAATGTTGACATGTTAATAAAAACAATTGAAGAATCTTTCCTTACACCTAAACGAGATTTAAAGAAAGATCCAATAATGTTGGTAGCAAGATCGTTTGATATTAACAAACCGGGAATTAAACCTAACCAATTAGTTGGCGGAGTTTTAGGCGGTACGGTTAAAGAAGGAAAATTTAAATTAGGAGACGAAATTGAAATTGTTCCTGGTTACATGGTTGAAGAAAAAAACAAAAAGATTTGGAAACCTTTGAAAACTAAAATTACTAGGATTTTTACTGGATCACAACCAGTTGAAGAAATCTTGCCAGGAGGTAGCATGGCTATCTTAACAACTTTAGATCCTACCATAGTTAAATCTGATAATCTTGGTGGTTCAGTAGTAGGATTGTCTGGAAAACTTCCAGAAGTTCATTATCAAATTTCTTTAGACACACACTTGCTTAAAAGAGTTGTAGGAACAAAAGAAGAAACTGATGTTAAACCTTTAGCAAAAAATGAAATTTTAATGTTGAATGTTAATTCTGCAGCTACTGTGGGAGTTGTGGTTGATCCTTCTAAGAAAAATACTACTTGTATGTTAAAGAAACCTGTTGCTGCTTATCCCGGAGAAAGAATTACTATTTCTAGAAGAGTAGGTGACAGATTTAGACTTATTGGTTACGGAATCTTGAAATAATTATAGAATATATTTACATTAAAGTTTATTTGTCTTGGTAGATGATGTTATTAAACTCCATGCATCTAGTCTTCTTTTATTAGATTTAAACGGATAAAGATAATTGGTATAAACTTTTTGTTCAATCTGGTGGTCAATAGTGTACAATAATGTTTTCAAATCTTTAAATTTTAGATTCACCACATGGGGGTTTTCAAATCTAAGCATAAATGCATTAAATATTATTTGAAAAATAGTGGCATCACCTCTAATTCTTTCTTGAGGTATAGCAATGATTAACCTTCCATTTTCATTAAGCAGGTCATCTATCTCTTTCATAAACTTGGACCTATCTTTAATGTGTTCTAAAACATGCGATATAATGATAATATCGAACTTTTCTTTATCAAATAGTTCTGTTTTGGCATCAAGAAATGTAAATTTAGAATACTTATTTTTGGCATAATCTAAAGCATGTTTATTAATCTCCGCTCCATATAATTGATTGTGTGGATTTTTTTTATAGATTTTGTATAGAAGGTATCCTGTGTTACAACCATAATCTAAAATCCGCTTATTTTTTATTCCTTTTAATTGGTTAACCATATAATTTACTTCGGTCTTACGAAAATGAAATACTGTTCTTGATAATAGTCCTGTTGTCCTAGTCACCATAGTGTATAGTAATCCATATTTCATGTTTAACCAAAAAAAATAATAGTATTTAAAGTTACTTGTTATATAATATACTAATCACTAAAAAATCTTCACCTTACTGTTTCATAATCGTCATTCTTGATAGATCTTCCTAAATGTCTTTTAATCCAATGATAACTATGTACAAAAATGGTTTTTCCTAATCCCCACTGTTGGTATCTTCTCATAGAAGTTGTTGCGTAAGTGTTAACACAAGAATATTTACCAAACTTCAACAATTTAAGAGTAAGTTTACGATGTTCAGCCAACTTTAACATTGGATATCCTTTAACTTGGTTGAATTGATCATTTCTACAGATTAATACCCCACTACATCCGCGATATAATCCTGTATAATTGTACAAATTTTTAAACTTTTGACTTAAATGATATGAAAACTTATTTTCATCTGGTTTCGCTAATGTTGTAGCGATAGCATGATTATCTTTAAACTGTTTTTTAATCTTTTCTAACGAATCTTTTTCTAAAGTAGTATCTGCATCAAGAAAAACTAGTAAATCTCCTGTAGCTCCCTTTGCTCCATGATTTCTAGCTAAACTAACATGGGCTTGAGATAAAGATAATAGTCTCAATTTTTCATTTTCTATTTTCTTAACTATTTTTTCAGTTTGATCGGTACAACCGTTAGCTACTACAATAACTTCAAAGTTTTGATCAGTTTGCTCATTGAGGCTGTGAAGAGTTTTATAAATATAGTTTTCTTCATTATGTGCTGGGATTATGACTGAAAAATAAGGCTTCATTTTAATTCTCTTAAACTAGTTACTTTAAATAATTTTCTAACCCGGGAAGAATTTACTTTTTTCTAGCAACAAATATCATATTAATTGGGACTACTTTCTTTGTTTTTGGTAAAACTTTAAATCCTCTCTTTAGGAAAAAGTAAATAAAAGATAAGTATTTAAATTTCTTAGCCGCAATGTGATAATAATATATCTGGATCTCTTGGAATCCAACTTTTTTTAATAATTCTGCCATCTCTTCTTGATAATATTCTTTAAGATGGTATTTCATCAATATCTTCCCACCAAAAAATAAATCTTTAAATTTGTGATCAGGGGTGGATAAAACTAGTGTCCCGTTCTTATTAAGTAAGTTGTATAGTGAATGAATAAATTTTTGCCCTTCTTTCAAATGTTCAATTGTTTCAAAACTGATTACAGTGTCAAATTTATCTTTTATTTTAATATTGTTTCCATCACCTACTCTAAATTCTACATTAGTTTTCTTGTAAGTAGAATTATTCATTCTAATTGTACTTTCATCATAATCAACTCCAATTACTTGTTTAGCAATCTGTGCAATTATGGAAGTACCGTAACCATCACCACAAGCAATATCTAACACTTTTTTATTTTTTACAAATTTTCTTGCAAAAAAATATCTTCCTTTGATTTGTTTTTTTGCAAAATTGTAAAAATGATTGTTTCGGTCTAAACGTTCGCCTTTATTAGAACAACTTCCTCTAAAAATTGCAATAGTTCTCTCAAGTAATGTTTTTTCCATCTTTATTGATAATTAATCATTAGTTTAAATAAATTGTCTATTTATTTGAATAATTAACAAAAGAAATATAAACATTTTCTAATATTAAATATTGATGAACATTTTAATAACTGGCGGCACAGGATTTTTGGGTAAAGAGTGTATTAACTCTTATTCCACGAAACATCACATTTTTGCTACGTATAGAACTAATCCTGGAGAAGAACAGAATAATGTTGATTGGATTAAACTAGATTTAACTAAAGAGAAAGAGTTTACAGCTGCTTATGATCAACTTAAAAATGAAAATATTGATTTAATTTTGCACGCAGGTGGGGCAACACCTAACCGTGCTTATGCTGACGGCAACTTTTATGCTACTACAATTGGAACTAAACATTTATTGAATCTAGCAACTGAACTGGAAATAAAAAAGTTAATTTTCATATCTTCTAACTGTGTAACGTTTAAGTTTAAAGGTGAGTATGCTAACTCAAAACTTACTGCTGAGAAAGACGTAAAAAATTATAATTTAAATTATACCATAATTCGTCCAGAAACAATTATTGGTAAAACTGCTAAAGATTTTAATCGTGTTGCTAAATATGTTCAATCACATCGATTATTCACACTTATTGGTCCCGGAAACAATTATTCTCAACCAATTGATGTAAATGATTTAGTGGGGATTATTGAATTTTGTTTTAACAATATTAACACTAACAAAAAAACTTATTTTGCTGTTGGTAAAGATTCTTTAACAACAAAACAACTGTTAAAAAAGATTTCTTCTTTAAAAAACAGAAAATTGACTATTTTACCAATACCTAAATTTTTAGTTTTAATCATTGCTTTCATTGTTAACAAAATTAATCCTAGACTAGGATTAAACAAAGAAAGGGTAGAAATAATGTCTTATTCTAGGAAATATGATTCTTCTGAAATGGATTATTATCCTGAAAATTTAAAATCAATTGATGAAATGATTAATTATTTGAAGTAAGACTATTTTCTTTTAATAATTAGAATTATTATATTAATTAAGCTAGCAGCAAGAGCAATTAATGTTGCGTAAAAGAAACTAAAATAAACTGCTAGATAATAAATTGGTCTGATATGCACTAATGTGTTCTGTTTTTTTCTTGTTTTTGAAAATAAATGTACACCTAAATATATTATAGGTACTCCCCAGTAAAAAAAGTGTTCAGGGTTTAATAAAATCACAACAACCATCATTGATAAAATAATAATTCTATCAGTCCAATAGTCAAGTTCCTTACCAAATTTTGTAGCTTTGTTTTGAAATCTTGCTAATGAACCATCTAGTCCATCAAAACCATGTGATATTATTGCAATTATTAAAAAAATGATTTTATCTCCAATGTAAAGGTAATAACTAGAAACTAATCCTACCAGTAAAGAAAAATAAGTTATCATTTTTGGAGTAATTCCAAAATAACTGATTATTTTTATTAAAGGCAAAATAATTTTATCTTTGTACAGTTTGGTTTTATCTGCAAACTCTCGAAAAAAATCTTTTTCTTTCTTAACTTTTGGACTTTTTTTCGTATTAACAAGACAATAAACCAATTCTGAAACGTACAGTATTACTATTAATTGTAGTATTAATGGATCTTTGAACCCAAACAGTCTGATAATTATTAAAACATAAACAATTAAGTAAGTGATTTTGGTAAAATAGAATGGGGAAGTATTTTTTATACTTTTAGTTAATAAAACATTTTTAATAATTCTTGTTAGAAAAATAATCCCTACTAAAATTAAACTTGTTGTAGAATCAACAAAAAAGAATAGCAACGATACTATTACAAACATTAAATCTGCTAGTTTATCAAGCGCAGCACCTAATTTTGTTACTTGGTTAAGTTTACGTGCTAACGTTCCCTCTAAATCACCTACAATAATTAATGTTGCTAATGTTATTAAAACATAATAATTATCTTTAAATAATGGCAAAATTAAAACCATTAATATTCTAATAAACGTGATAATATTAGGTATTGTAAAAATTCTCTCCTTTTTCATATTATATAAACAACTCTTTATATTTGATAAAGAATCTTCCTAATGTTAGGTATGCCATTACCATTGCTAAAGTAGCAATAATGTTCATAGACATTTCTAAATAATAATTAAATCCTAAAAAAGCATGGTTAGCTATTACCATAATCATTGCTAACATAAACAGTACACCTTTAATTTTACTAAATTTATCTGCCATGATAACTTTGTTTCTAGAAGCAGCGATAGATCTCATTGTATCCATAGTATATTCTCTTAATAACATTAACAGTCCTAAGTATAAGAATAATGAATTCAATTTTACTCCAATAACAATATAAGTTGCAATTATTACTATTTTGTCAACCATTACATCTAAAAAAATACCTTGGTTAGTAACTTGGTTAACTTTCCTGGCAACTTTTCCATCAAGAACGTCCATTAGTATAGATATTAACAAGAACCCAAACGCAGCAATCCACATATCTAAGAACATTAACACAAATCCTGCTACTGCAATAAGTAATCTTCCGAAAGTAATAGCGTTAGGAATATTCATTTTGTTAACAAAGAATCATTCATGATTTAAATAGTTTACGTCATCTAGAACTTGTTTTTCTTAAATTTTAACCAGTATCCAATTAAATTAAACAAAACGTGTAATAATGGACTTAGTATTAATATTACTAAAAACATCTCTGCTGGCGGGATATATACTATAAATGAGAAAGCAAAAGCCCCAATAACAAAATCCAGTTGATCATACACTGGCCAAGGTTTACCGGGAGCGATATTAGATTTACGTTTGTAATAACTGCCTACCATGTCTCCAACAATAGCTCCAAGTCCCATTAAAAATCCTAACATTATTGAAAAATCTGTATAATCAATCAAAGCAATAGAAGTAAATCCATTTTGGTAAGCAACTTTTTGTAAGTAAAATATTAATGTTCCCATTACTATTGCTACTACTATTCCTCTCCAAGTTTTATTTTTACCTAATTTTCTTTCCCAGACAGGTTGGTTAAGAAATGGTATTTTTTTAAGAATTACTGGTGCCATGTTAGCAAAATAAGCTGGTAAAAAGAAATACGCACTCTTAATTATTAACTCCCACATAACTTAAGAAAAAATTTGATAATATTTAAATCTTCGTTTCTTGAAGAATTTTTTTGAATTTACTGGGATAATTAGTGATTACAGCATCTGCTTGCCAGGATATAATTTTGCGCATATCTTTCTCATTATTTACTACCCACACATAAGATTCAATACTATTTCTTCTTAATTTTTTAATATAACTATTTAAGAAATATCTATTAATGAAAAAGTGGTGTAATGAAAAGAAACTAATATCATACTTTTTTGCTAGATTCAAATATCTCCTAATATTTAAAATGTGGAAAGTTGGAATAATGTCAATAAATCCCATTTTTATGTTTGGGTCACATTTTCTAATATTGCGTATAATTCTCCAATCTCTACTATGCATCCATAATTTATTTTTGTGTTTAAATTGATTAACTTCTTCAACTATTAATCTTTCATGATTAAAAAAAGTTTCTTTAGGTTCTATTAACACATTACATTTATCTCCGATTAATTCTAATGCCTCTTTTAATGTTAAAATTTGTTCGGGAACTTTTTTGTTACCAAAATTCAGTTTTTTTAATTGTTGTACCGTATTTTTTTTGATCAAGCTCCATTTCTTACCAGTTCTAATTAATGTGGCATCATGATGTACAACAATCTCATTATCTTTAGTAAGCTGAACATCTAGTTCAATCGCATCTACCCCTATTCTTAATGCTTCCAAAAAAGCACTTTTAGTATTCTCTGGATAAGTTCCAGAACTGCCTCTGTGAGCAATGGTCCATTTCATCATTAAGAAGCAAACTGTTATAAATATATAAATATTCCCCCTCTTCATGATGAGTAAAATACTCTTAACAGTAATATTTGCTGGTGTAAGTGCACAATTAATCAAATTGTTAATTTATTTGTATGAAAATAAAAAGTTAAGTTGGCGCAGTCTGATCATTACAGGTGGAATGCCTAGTACTCATGCAGCTTTAGTTATTTCTTTGACAGCAATTATTTATTTAGTTGAGGGAATTTCTTCAGTGTTTGTAGTAAGTTTAGTATTGGCATTAGTGGTTCTAAGAGATTCTTTCGGTGTTCGTAGAAGTGTAGGCAATGAAGGTAGGGCAATTGAAAAGTTGTTGAAGAAGCATAAAATTAAATCAAAATTTAAGTATACTATTGGTCATACGCCTTTACAAGTGTTAATTGGTTCTTTATTAGGTTTTATCGTTAGCTTGTTAGTTTATTATCTTTAAAGATTTCCTATTTTATCGAATCTTTTTTTACTATGTTTATGTCTATACCCCAAAGAATAGTATGTTTCATCTGTTTTGTCTATGAAAAAAATTCTTTCTTTTCTGTTACGCAGTTCACGCTTTACTTCTCTCTCTAATGCGGTTTTCCCACCCATTGTAACACCATCATAATTTCTCTTGATAGCAATTCCTCCTCTTTCTATTGCTTGCTTCTCTGATTTTGTGCCTTTTGATTTATATTTTATGGGGAGAGTATTTAATAGGTCAGTTATTTCTTTAGAACCATAAAAGATAAGACTTCTATCATATTCCGTACCATAATTTGATGTTGTTATGTAAACACAATAAGGTCTTAATGATTCTTCTCTAATCGCTGCTTTAAAATCATTATGGTCCTGATCTTCCCAATCATCTTCTGATTTTAGATGTCGCACAAATAACTTTCCCATTCTGTCTAGGCTTCCGTAAGCAGTAGCAAACTTTTCCAGAAAACTGTTAAAAGATATTTTCACTTCCAAATCTCTTTCATTTTCGTCTACTACTTCTCCTGCCTCTTTAAACATTTCATAGAGGTTTTGATTACCCTTATTACTTTCTATTTGCACAGTTAAAAAGGGCATATTTCTTCTTCTTAAAGCAGCTTCTGTTCCATTAATTTTGATAGATCTATTATTAATTATATCATCAAATTTACCTAACTTTTGTGTAATCCATTCATTTAGTTTTTCCTCTCCCAAATGTGGTAAGATGTGGGCTAAAGATTTGATACATTTTATTCTTCCACTTAGGGGAACACATTCTATATACCTATCTATGATTCTTGAGAAAGGATGATTTGGGGGATTTTTTTTAATTACTGCAGAATTATTTGATTCCCATTCAATCACCTCTTCCAATTTTGATAATACATATGCTCCAAATGTTTCTCCTACTCCTTCCATTAAATTGTCTAAATGTGTAATTATTTGGTCTTTGTTATCTGTTATGAATTTATGGGACTCATCAATAGATTGCCATCTCTCTTTGTAATACTCACAGAGGGTGGGCAATCCTACTTTTTTTCCAACAGGTTTTTTTAATAACTTTCCCTTAGCTAATTCTTGATATAACTTGTAAAGGGGAACGTAACTATTACGAAATCTTAATTCCGGACTTGCAATGGAACTAAAATTTTCGATAAAGAAAGCAGGATCATATTCTCTTATAGAATAAAGATAGCTTTTAATATTATCATCATTAGAAGTAAGTCTGTTCAAACAATTGAGAATTATCCCTCCTTCCGTTACTGTAATGTCTTGCATCCAATCCCATAACGTTTCAATACTTTCTTCTAACGTAGCTTCTAGTTTTAACTTCCCCATAGCTTTAAACTTAATTCTATAATTATATAATGATTTATATGCTTAGAAATATCTCTTCAATAACGTTAATCTAATTCTCCACCTTGTTGAAGCATCCATAATCTTCTGTAAAGTCCGCCTTGTTGATTAGTTAGTTCTTTATGCGTACCCTGTTCAATTATCTTTCCACCTTTCAATACAACAATTATATCAGCTTTCATAATAGTAGATAATCTGTGTGCAATTATCATTGTAGTACGTCCTTTCATTAATTTTGCCAGATCGTTTTGAATTTCTTTCTCCGTTTCAGAATCTAATGCTGAGGTAGCTTCATCTAATACTAAAATCTTTTTATCTGCTAATAATGCTCGTGCAATACTAACTCTTTGTTTTTCTCCGCCAGACAATTTAACTCCTCTCTCACCAACAATAGTTCTTTCTTTATCAGGTAAACGTCTAATAAACTTGTCCAACTGAGCAAATTTGATTGCTTTCCAGATATCTTTACGGGAAGCCTTAGGGTTAGCATAAGCAATATTGAACCAGATAGTATTATCAAACAAAATTGGTTCTTGTGGTACAACACTCATACTATCACGTAAAGATTCTTGAGTTACTTTACTAACATCTTGTCCATCGATAGTAATTTTTCCATTATCAAGATCAAACAAGCGGTATAACATCTTCACAACAGTACTTTTTCCTCCTCCCGAAGGTCCAACTAAAGCAACTTTAGTATTCTTTTTAATTTTAAGGTTCAAGTTCTGGATAGCAAAACATCCTTTTGAACCGGATTTACATTTTTTTGGATATGCAAAACTTACGTTCTCATATTCAATGTTAGCATTTTTTACATCAATCTTTTTAGCATTCCTCGCATCTCTGACCTCATTCTTTTCTTTAAACATTTTAAACAAAGCGTCAACGTCAACACTACTACGAATAAATTGTCTGTACCCATGAATTAGTCCGAACAGTTGAGGGATTAATTTCCATACTGCTGCATAAATTAATATAATGCTACCCATTGTTAATCTTCCGCTAATAAACCCGTTAAAACTGAAATAAAATATTGCTGACATTCCTAGAGCTAAAATAATTGTTTGAATCGCGGAAAATATTGCGAAGTAGTTCCAAAATTTATATCGTGCATCTCTAAGTTTGGCTGAAAGTTTACTGAAATATGTAAGTGTACTTTTCTCTTTAGCAAAATATTTAACCGTTTCAATGTTCGTGAAAACGTCACTTAAATTTTGTTTCAAGTTATCTTCATGATAATTAGTAATATTTTGTGGCAATTTTTGTTTATTAGTTATATAAACTCCAGCAATGATAAACAGTAATGTCATTACTATTAAACAGATTGCTGTAACAGCATCAAAATAAAATATTACACTTACTGAAAGAACCATTCTAAAAACTACTGGTACAAAATTAAAAATGAACGCGTCTGCAAAAGATTCAACTTTGTTAACACCTCTTGTGAACTGAGATATTATTGAACCTGTTTTTTTATTAATATGAAACCTGTAAGATAAAGTAATGATGTGCCAGAACGATTTTTTCTCAATATCGTTCATTAATCTTGATTCAAGTTTGTTAACTACATTAATGTTCAAATACCATAAGTATGCTCCTATCAGTTTTAATCCTAAGAAAAATAATACTGTGTAAACAATAATCTTTCCAAAAAGTGCTGCAGTGATTTGTTCTGCTGTAAATAATGCTGCTTGATCAATTAAATATTTGAATACAAAATTGTCAATGAATGAGTTAATTTCAATCGCAAAAATTATTAAAATTACCCAGAAGAAAGTACTTCTATATTTTTTAAGAAAACTCCACAATACTCTTAAATTGTACTTTAGGTCTATGTTCTCGTACTTTTTAAGATAACTATCACCCCTCATCTTCTTTAATAATTAGGAAAATTATATAAATTTATCCAAAAATAAATACCTTTATATTACTCTTAATCTTATCTAACAAAAATGAAACATCTATTACTTTTAACAATCTTTATTCTTTGCAGTAGTTTTGTACTTGCTGATAACATTTATCAATACGATTACTTAGATTTACAACTAAAAATTGATGGAAAATTTGATCTTATCCCTGAAAGTAGTTCAGCAAAAATAAGCAATGTTAAAGTTAACTTGTTATTATATCCAGAAAATGATCATCGTCAACAATTGAAAGAAATAGTAACTTTTGGTGAACTTGAAAATGGTAAACTAGTTTTTGAATGGAATGATAAACAAATAGAAGAAAAAGAGTATGGTTATACAGCTTTAGTGAACACAATTAACAGTCGTAACAAAGTTAAAAATAGGGTTCAATTTCCTTTAAGCAAGATAGACGTTGATCATGATTATCTTCTACCTACATTAAAAATTGATTCTGATAATCCTGACATTATCGCTAAAGCTACTGAAATTGCTGAAGGGGAAGACGATTTGTTTAAAGTAACGTTTAAGTTAGCTAGCTGGATTGATGAAAATATTGATTATGATCTTAACGAGTTAACAACTAATAAAGCCCAGAAAGCTAGCTGGGTACTAGAACATCGTCAAGGAGTATGTGACGAAATGGCTTCATTGTTTGTTGCTATGTGTCGTTCTTTGGGAATTCCAGCAAAATTTGTTTCAGGAATTTCTTACACTACTAGTCCAGAAGTTGTTAACACTGTAGGTTCTAATTGGGCAGGTCATGGTTGGGCAGAAGTATATTTTCCTAACATTGGTTGGGTAAGTTTCGATTTAACTTTTACTGAATATGGTTATATTGATGTTACCCATATTAAGTTAACAGAAGGATTAGATACTGATGATGCTTCTACAGAAACAAAATTTGAATGGCTAGCTAACGATGTTAACTTACAATCTTTTCCTCCTGAAACAACTGTTGAAATAGTTAATAAGGGTATGATCCAAAAAGAAGAAATTGTTTTGGAACAAGAAATACTTGATAATAATGTTGATCCTGGAAGTTATAACTTAATCAAAGGAATTTTAAAAAATACTGCTGATTATTATGTTGCTACTACTTTGAAACTTGCTCTACCTAAAGAGGTTGAAGTCATTGGAAGAGATAAAAGACAAATATTATTGTCTCCTAAAGAAGTACGTGAAACTTATTGGATAGTAAAAGTATCCGATAATCTTGACAAAAAATATTCTTATACATTTCCAGTATTAATTTATTCAGAAAAAAATACTACGGTTAAAGACACTTTTTCAGCAAGTTCTGGTGAAAACTTTTATTCATTATCTGATATTGAAGAGTTAACTGTCTCTGATGAAGAAAAAGTGTACTCTCGAAGAATTTTTTTCTCTTGTGATTATCAAAGAGAAGTGGAATTAAATACTGAAGTTAAAGCTAAATGTAGTATTAAAAATAGTGGTAATACTAATTTGGATCAAATTAAGTTTTGTCTTAATAATAACTGTGAGCTGGTTGACTTACCTATTAACCAAAAAGTTGAACGTGAACTTGAATTAAATGGTACTGTTGCTGGCTGGCAAAAAATTCTTATTAGCGCTGAGAACGATTTAATTGAAAAAAAATCTTCATTTGAATATTTAGTGTTAGACAGTCCTTCAATTAAAATAGAATTTAATTATCCTGCCGAAATTAATTATGGTGATAAGTTGGAAATTAATACTTTACTAACACAACAATCAGTAAGTATACCTGAAAATGTTGTTGTAAAGATTAAAGGTTTTGGTTTCTCAGGAAAATGGGAACTAGAAAAACTTAAAGATCAACAAACTTTGTTAATGGAATTAGAAAACTTAAAGTTAAGTAGGAAGAACAAGTTTGAAATTAAGACTACTTGGGAAGATAATTTTGGGAAAACTTATTCTGATCAACAAGAAATAATAGTTATTGCTAAATCTCAATCATTTAAACAAAAGATTACTATGCTTTTTAACGGATTTCTAAAAATATTTGTTTAATAAGAATTATTAATTAAAAAAAATAAAAAAATAAGAATTTATCTTTTACGTTTTCGAGTCGCTGCCGCTTTTTTGCCTGCTTTTCTTCTTACTGCAGTTTTTTTCTTTTTAGTAGCTGCTGCTTTTTTGCCTGCTTTCTTTCTTACTGCAGTTTTTCTTTTTTTAGTAGCTGCTGCTTTTTTGCCTGCTTTCTTTCTTACTGCAGTTTTTCTTTTCTTAGTTGCTGCTGCTTTTTTGCCAGCTTTAACACGTTTAACTGCTTTTCTTTTCGTAGTTTTCTTCTTCACAGCTTTTCTTTTAACAACTCTCTTCTTTACAGCTTTTTTCTTTACAGCTTTTCTTTTAACAACTTTTCTCTTAATTACTTTCTTCTTAACAACTTTTTTCTTAGCGACCTTTTTTTTGACTACTCTCTTTTTAGTAGCCTTCTTCTTTACAACTTTTTTAGCCATCATAACACCTCTTTAGGTTTTGTTGTCTCAGAAAAAGCAATTGACCTTTTTAAATGTTTCTTTTTTAAGTCAATAAACTTTTTTTATTTTTCACAAAATATTTTTCACAAAACTTTTTTTTCAAAAAAAATAAAAAATTTACCGACGGTAAACTAAAATTTTAGAAAAGCTTTTAATAACAGTTGTTAATTTTACAGTTTAATGAAAATTGAAAACTTTTTTGATTCGGAAACGATGAGTGTACATCTTCGTGAAAATTATTTTCCACTAGCTAAGAAAGGTTTTCCAGGAAATTGGAAGATTGTAACGTTAGGAAAAGACAAGTTATCTCAAGAAGATATTAAAAGTATTGCTGATGAAATTGTTAACTCTTCTGAACATCAAGAAGATTGTTTTATAGAGATAGAAAGAGCAGGTAGTGCAATCATTCAAATGGGCGTTTATAGAATTGTAATCACTAAAAAACCTTTCAGTGATGGTTATGAAATTACTGCCGTTCGTCCAGTAAAAAAATTAACTTTTTCAGATTATCAACTTGATGAAAAATTACAACAAAGATTGATTGAACAATCAAAAGGTGTTTTAGTTGCCGGTTCTCCCGGTGAAGGTAAAACCACTTTTGCTCGCGCGTTAGCAGAACATTTTGCGGAAACGGGATTAATCGTTAAAACTGTCGAAAGTCCCCGTGACATGTTGTTAAGCGATAACATTACTCAGTATTCTTTAACTTATGCAGATCATGATGAAATTCGTGACGTACTATTATTAACTCGTCCGGATAAAACTTTTTTTGATGAGATGCGTAACAAAGATGATTTCTCTTTGTTTGCAGATTTAAGGTTAGCGGGTATCGGGATGACGGGAATTGTGCACGCTACTGCTCCCATTGATGGTATACAACGTTTTATTGGTAAAATTGAGATGGGTATTATCCCTCAGGTTATTGATACTGTTGTTTTTGTTAAACATGGCCAGATCGATAAAATCTTAGAATTAAAAATGATTGTTAAAGTTCCTACTGGAATGATGGAAGCAGACTTGTCTCGTCCAGTTGTAGAAGTCCGTGACTTTATTTCTGGAAAATTAGACTATGAGATTTATTCTTATGGTGATCATACAGTTGTTATCCCTGTTGAAAAAACTGTGGGGAAAGTTTCCTGGCAATTTGCTGCTGACAATTTAGTTAATTATTTCAAGAAGTATAGTAAAAGTTGTAATGTTGAGTTCATTAGTGATGAAAAGATTGTTGTTTTTATTCAGAAAGAAAAAATTCCTGGATTAATAGGTCCTAATGGTAAAGAAATTTCTAAAGTTGAAAAAGAATTGGGGTTAAAGATTGATGTTCGTGAATTTGTTAAAACTGAAAAAGGATTAGTTTATGATGTGGATCTTGAAAAGAAAAACATTTTAATCTATCTAGAAAAGAAGATGAGTGAACAAACTTTAAACATTTATGATGGTGAAGATCTATTATTACAAGCAAAGGCTAGTAAGAAAGCGATAATAAAATTAAGTAGAAAATCTGCTTTAGGCAAAGCTGTTGAGCAGGCTATCAAGAACGAAAGTTTTATTGTTAGTAAATAATATCCATTTTCTCAATAACCTTTAAAAAAGAAAGTAATAATATACTTTAAAATGGCAGAAGACACTAAACCAACTGTTTACTCACAAACCGTTGATGTTGAAGAAACACCTAATGAAGATACTAGTTTAGCACTTAAAAAACTGGAAGAAGAGAACCGGATATTACATTATACCGTTACTAGAATTAAAGAAGAAAGTAACATGTTAAAAGGCATGTTTGATAAAGCTAACTCTGAGTTAGAAAACTTAAAAAAACCATCTTTACTTGTTGCCGATGTAGTAGCTTTATTAAATGGGAAAGCTGTTATTAAATTACCTAACGCTAACAAGTTTTATTGTAACATTTCTAAAGAAATTAAAGGTTTGAAAGCTGATGATTGTGTATTAGTTGAACAAAAAACTCTTAACGTTGTTAAAAAAATTGATTTAGGACAAAATTTAGATGTTGAAAAATTTGTAATTATTGAAAAACCTAAACTTTCTTGGAAAGACATCGGTGGATTAAAAGAAGAAATTAACGAAATTAAAGAAGTTATTGAACTGCCGTTAAACAAACCTGAACTGTTTGAAACTGTAGGTATTAAACCTCCAAAAGGTGTTTTATTACACGGTCCACCAGGAACTGGTAAAACTTTACTTGCTAAAGCTGTTGCTAACAGTACTAAAGCAACGTTTATAGAAGTTGTTGGATCAGAACTTGTTCAAAAGTTTATTGGAGAAGGTGCTAAGTTAGTTAAAGAAATATTTAATCTTGCTCGTAATAAATCTCCCGCAATAGTTTTTATTGATGAAATTGATGCTTTGGCAGCAATGAGAATGGAAACTGGTACAAGTGGTGAGAGAGAAGTTAACCGTACATTTATGCAATTACTTGCTGAACTTGATGGATTTAAACATCTAGGGGAAGTAAAAGTTATTGGTGCTACTAATAGGATTGATATTTTAGATAACGCTATGACTCGTCCTGGCAGGTTAGACAGATTAATTGAAGTTGGTTTACCTGATCAAGATGGACGTTTAGAAATTTTAAAAGTACATTCTAAGAACATGAACTTGAAAAATGTTAAACTTAAAGAGTTAGTTAAAGAGATGGATAACTTTTCAGGAGCAGAAATTCAAGCAGTATGTACTGAAGCTGGTTACTTTGCAATTAGGGAAATTAGGAGTCATATCACTCATAAGGACTTTTTAATGGCTATTGATAAGGTTCGTAGAGAAGAAGATGAAGATAAAGATCATGAAGGCTTGTATGGTTAGAAACATTTATATCTTTTAATTTTTACTTAGTTCTATTGGGGGTTTCGAAAAATGAAATTAACAAAATATGCTCAAAGTTGTTTCTTAATTGAAACAGAAGGGAAAAAGATTTTAATAGATTGCGGTGATATGGTTGATGAAGAAACTGTTAGCAGTTTTAGAGATATTGATTTTTTATTGTTTACTCACACACATAATGATCACTGTTTTGTTGATTATGTTAAGAAAATATTTGAAAATTCTACTCCTCTCATTTTTGGTAACAATGAAATTGCTGAAAAATTAAATGAGTTTGATGTTACTGTTGTTAATGAGGGTGATACTAAAGAGTTTGATAGTATTAAAATCGAAACAACAAAAGCAGTTCATGGCTATTGGTTTTTAATGAAAGACAATCCTTTACCAAAAGCTAATGGTTTTATTATTAGAGATAGTACTTCTTCAGTTTATCATTGTAGTGATACTATTGCTTTTTATCCTCAATATCAAGCGGACATTGTTTTAGTTCCTATTTGCGGGCATGGTGTTGTAATGGAACCAGATATTGCGGTGGGATTTTGTTTAGAGATGGGCGCTAAGTTAGTTATACCAATTCATTATGATAATGATAAGCATCCATTAGGTACAGATAAATTTGAAGCTTACGCAAAAGAGAAAGGACTTAATTATAAAGTTCTGAGTAATGGAGAAAGTTTAGAATATTAATTAATCTCTTTTTTCACTTTCTCTAACAACAATTCAAACTTCTTTTCTTCATTGAAATGTCCAGCACCTTTAACCATATTTAACTTTACGCCTAAGTTTTCAGCCAACTCTTTTCCTTTACTTAAAGGAACATAAGAATCATTATCAGAATTAAAAACATAAAACTGTGAACAATTCTGTTTAATTGTTTGCCAATCAAAAGGTTTGATAAAAGAACGGATATATTTGTCCAATCCTCCACTTAAAAGATTACAAAAACCTCCTACAAAAAAAGCTGCTTTTAATTTATGTTTTTCTAAGAAATGTAATGTTAATGGAACGGCTAAACTATGGCCAATAAAAATAGTATTTTGATCAATTTCAAAATTGTTTAAATGTGCTAACCATTCATTCAATTGAGGAAGTTTAGGGTTAGGAAACTCTGGAACAAAAACAGTATGACCTAACCGTTCCAACTCTTCTTTTAACCAGGGAAACCAAATTTCTTGAGGACTTCCTCCTAGTCCATGAATAATAATTATATTTGCCATTTGAAAGATTCATGGGCGCTCATCAGTTACTTCCGTATCCCATGATGGGAAGGGTGTTCACATAATCATCGCGCTTTCCATTCTTATAAGAATTTGAATTCGTGGATACTATTAAAAGCTTTCTTCTAAAATAGACATTTGTAACTGTGGTTTTACAAATTTTTCTTTCTCATTTTCATAAATTAATTTGATTTCATTCGCCGGAACTTCCTCTTTACCATAAGCAGTAGATATTTGTTTTAACACTTCAATTCCATTTAACATTCCAAAGTTTTTGTTAATCCTTCTAAATGCACCCGCATAAATGTCTCTAGTTTTTTCATCTTCATCAACGGGTGCCGCAACCATTTTATCATGAAAATAATCTTTTGCTTTGTTGGAAAAAATGACAGTATATGCTTCTATTTTTCTCTCTTGTTCTGGATGTTGGTGTTTGAGACTTTTAATTTTGTTTAACAATTTATGGTAAGCTAATTCTTCTGCAGTTATGTGATACTTTTCGCTACCATTCTCAACTTCTATCATTGCTACTTTGCCTGTTGCTTTAAAGTATCCCTCTGAAATGTCATGTATATTACCTATCACCAGATTAAATTGTTTTTCATTTTCAAGTCTCATCTCTGGGATTGCTTCTAGAGCTAATTCAATAGATCCTTTGTAAAATTCTATATCTATCTCTTTAATTCCTTCTGTTTTTTCTGTTGGAACATATTTATTTAGTGTAGCTCTAGCAGTTTGATATTCTTTAACATAATTGGTACTAAACTCTCTTTCTCTTAATTTTTCAAAAAGTCCGTCCACTTCTGCGTAAAGTATTTCTTTTACTTCAGATTGTTCTTTATCTTGAATTTCTCTTACAAAAGTAATCTGTTCATCAGATAATCCACTAGGTCCTAATTTCCTTGATTCATTGATAAAATCAAATAATCCCGTAATGGAATCAATTTTTCTTAATCTTGAACCCAAATCTTGTCCTAATGGGACAATGATGTCTTTATATTTTATTTTTGAAATATCTGTTACACATTCTCCCACAATTTTATTACAGTACTCTTCAACTATATCCAATCCTGGAATAAAACCATTAAATCTTTCATGGTTCATACCAATTACTTCTTTGATTTTATGACTGATATCTTTTGTTTTGTTTCCATCTTTAATTCCAGTAGTTATTGCTTCATATACAAATTTTTCAGCAACTAGTTCACTTAAAGAATGAACATCTGCTTGATAATCTGAAAAATTATAATCGCCATTCATTCTTACTTCTTCAAAAAGTATTTCTTTTACACGATGCAAATTCTCAGAAATTCTTTGTAAATCAAAACTTTCTTTCGCTTCATTAATTAATTTCTCAGCTTTAATTATTACTTGTAAACCTGTTAATTCTGTTCTTATCCCTTCAATAAGTTCATCTTTCACATGGGGTAAATTTTTTACAGTTCCTTGTAAATCATAACTATTCTCTACGTTTGCAAGTAATTCATCTGGATCGCTTATCTCTCGTAATTCTGCTAATCTTTTATCGCCGCAGACCATTTCAAGCATAGAATAGGGTTTTTCTTCTTCTTCTGGAATAGTATCTGATAGGTAAGCCCATTCAAGATATCTGTCTAATTCATCCTTGCTCATTTTAATTATAAATAAGAATTAGCCTTTATAAATCTTTCGTTTATTTTGTTACTTTTAAGTAGCAACACGCTACTGGTCAAAATATCCTTTATCTTTACAATAATCAATCAACTTCTCAAATAGTTCTTTTAGCTCAGGAACAACATCAATAGCTTTACCATGATACTTTCTAACCATTTCTTCTGTCCAACCTTTCCAATCTTCCTTATAATCTAGTTCATGCACCAAAGCGTCAAAATTATCAATAGCCTTAGCAAACTTAGCTTCTTTTGTTTCTTGATTTTCAAACTCATTAAACAGTTGTTCAAACTTATCTTTTAACGCAAGTGGAAAATCTTTTTTAAGTATCTGGAACGCTTTTTCTTCCTCTTCTCTTTTGTTTTCTCTCTCTTTTTCATGATGAATTGCTACATCACCAGCTTCAATCTCAACAACATCATGATACATTAATAATTCAAACACTTTTAATCTGTCAATATCAATCTTAAAATTATTAATCACATAATCAGCTAGAATTAAACTGCTCCAGCTATGTTCCGCAGGACTTTCTTGTCTTTCTTTTACTCTACCTACTCTTTCTACGTTCTTTAATTGGTACAGTTTTCTCAGTTTATTGATCTCAATCATCTTTTAATCTTGTTATTATTCTCGTTTATAATGTTTTCTAATCCAAAACAAATAAAAACTACTGCCTATTTTAAGCTAGAATGATAGTTGGAGTTGTTGGAAAAGCTAATGTGGGGAAATCCACTTTTTTTAAGTCTGCTACCCTAGCAGAAGTAGAAATAGCTAATTATCCATTCGCTACAATTGATCCTAATACTGGTGTTGGGTACGTTAAAGCTAAAGATCCTGCTAAAGATTTTGGTAAAACTTCTAATCCCAGAAATGGTTTTGTTTTAAAAGATTTCAGATTTATACCTGTGCAATTGATTGATGTAGCGGGATTGGTTCCTGGAGCACATGAAGGTAAAGGTATGGGCAACCAATTTTTAGATGATCTTAGGCAAGCCGACGTTTTGATCCATGTGGTAGATGTTTCTGGATCCACAAATGAAAAAGGTGAACCTATAACTCCTGGAAGTTATAATCCTAGTGAAGATGTTAAATTCTTAGAAGTAGAACTTGATATGTGGTATTTAGGTATTTTGAAAAAAGGTTGGGAAAAATTTGCTAGAACTGTTCAACAAGAGAAACAAGAGATTCATGTTGCTTTAGGTAAACAATTGTCAGGATTAAAAGTAACAGAAATAATGGTTGAAGATGCAATTAATGAATTAAACTTGAATAAAGATAAACCTAAAGAATGGACTGATGAAGATCTAAAAAATCTAGCTATCACTTTAAGAAAAAAAACCAAACCAATGATTATTGCTTGTAATAAAATGGATATCCCTGGTGCTAATGATAATTTAGAACGTTTAAAAACAGAATTTCCAGATCACACTTTTGTTGGCTGTTCGTCTGAATCTGAACTTGCTTTAAGAGAAGCTGCTAAAGCTGATTTGATTGATTATATTCCTGGCGAAAATAACTTCTCTTTAAAAGATGAAAGTAGACTTAACGATAAACAAAAGAACGCTTTAAAATTTATCAAAGAAACTATTTTAGACAAGTATCAAACTACTGGTGTACAACTAGTGTTGGATAAAGCTGTTTTTGAAGTTTTGAAATATATCGCTATTTTTCCTGGTGGAGTTGGCAAGTTAGAAGATTCTGATGGAAACGTTATTCCTGATTGTTTTTTAATGCCAGAAAATACAACTGCTTTAGATTTTGCTTACAAATTACACACAGATTTTGGTAAAAAGTTTATTTGTGCTAAAGATGTTAAAACCAAGATGACTGTTGGTAAGGAACATCTTCTTAAAAATATGGACATTGTAGAGATTGTTGCTGGAAGATAGTAATTACTAGTTAATGACAAAAAGATTTATAAATACTCTTCATTTTTAATACTAATTAGTGGTTGGGTGTTCTATAGAGGATAATAAAAAATGGATAATATTACTGGAAAAATAATGGCTGTTGGTTATATTGCTTTAAACGCCTTAGGACTTGGATGCGCTCATACAAACCAGGTACAAGTTGAACAACACTTCTGTCCGGACACTCAATGTAGGGAAATAGTAGAAATTCTAAAAGATTATGGTAGTGGACAATCCTTAACAAAATATAAACAATCTTTACAAAATCCTGCTGAAAGAAGTGATTTTGAGGAAAAAGTTGCTTTTGCTTTTGAAAAATCTACCAGAGAATTATACTTTGAAAAATTGCAGCAGATTAAATCTATTGCATCTGATGCTCATAATAGTTTGAATTTTAATGACGAAGAGGTAAGTCTATTACAAAAAGCTACTGAGATGCAAGTTGAATTTAATAAGGAAATTCAAGGATACACGGGATTTTTAGATAATGCAAAAGAAAATTGTAGCTTGCCAGTATCCTATGTTAGAGATGTACTCTATTCAACTGGTGATTTTCTTAGATCAGCAAAAGAATTAGAAGATTTCATCTTTGCAGATACAATTGGAGATGTGACTAAATGGTATGTGGTTGAACTATATTCGGTTTTTGACAGACAGGAAGAAGAAACTCCACTAAAAAGAATCCAATCATCTATAGAATCGAGCGAACAGATGGATGAATTGATAAAGGCAATGGCACGTGATGTAGAGGAAAGGTTAGAGAAAGTTGAGGAGAGTAGAATTGATTTTCCACAAAAAGTTTATGATTTAGGACAGTCTTTTGAAAGAACTAGGGAAATGCTTCAATTTTCTAAACAAGAAGTTGAACAATGGTGTGAAGCCAGACCGATTGAGAGGTAATCAAAAAATGAAACATACATTAGAAGCATTAGCTTTTGTTGCAGGAAGATGAAGCCTAATTTTTTGCAAGTTGTGTTATTAACTGCTTATCTTACTGGTTGCACAACGTTAAGTTCACAAGATTATCATAAACTTAATCGAGGAGAACCTGTGGTAAAACAGAAGTATACTTATTGTAAGATTCCTGGTAGTGATTTAATTTACCAAAGTGCAAAGGAAGATTTTGCTTGCCCTAATGCTGAATATTTCGGTGAAATTCTTAACTCTGAAGAATTAGGTTCTGCAGATAGAGATGGTGATGGTCACATCACCCAAAATGAAGCATCAGAAGCTCTGAGAGAGAATTTAGAGAATTACCTATGAATATTGTTCAATAACTACCATTACATCACAGAAATTCTTATAAACACAAAACCCACTTAAAAATCTGCAGATGGGGTGGTTGAAAAGATTTTTCGGATTCTTTGTAGAGAATGAAGGAGATTCTAGTTCTGAACTTGAGATTATTTACTTCAATGATTTAAAATCTTGGCTAGACAATTTATTGAATGATAACCTAAATAAACATAAATTGGGAGAAGATTTAACCACATATTTCAACGAAGTTAAAGATAAACGTTGGTTATTAGAAGCAAAACTTGACCAATGGCAAGAAAATTTAACCGGTCCTAATGAAAATGTAACAGAGATATTTCAAGATACTCGAAAATTCTTAGAACTGTTGGCCGTTCCTAGTGAAAAAAATATTGAATCTGCTTCTAAACTCAACTTAAACTTTTCTACAGAATTAGATAATTTACTTAGAAAAATTGAACAAAGTGAGTTCATGATAAACTTTTCTTACATTTTAACTGATGACGAAAAAAAGAATGTTAATGTTAACCCTTTAATGAAAGAACTGTTTGCTTTACATAGTATCAAAGATCAGTTTAATAATACAATTGTTCAAAGTGGTCTTGTGAAGATTAAATCATTACAAGAAAAAGTTGAAAGACTTAACCAATACCAAGAAAAAATTGATTTGTTAAGCAAAGATTTGGACTCAAAAAGTTCACGTTTACAAAATGCTGAATCTAGGAGAAAAGAAAAAGAGAAAGGATTACATCAATTAAAGGATAATACTGAGTATACTTCTTTATCTAACAACAAGTCCAGGAAGAAAGAAATATTTACTTCTATTGAACAAAATGAAGATAAAGTTTTTTCATTTTTCTCAAAATTGAAACCTTCTTTAAGACAATATTCTTATCTTGATCCTAATAACCATTTATTACTAGATTATTTAGAAAATCCTATCAAAACATTTTTTGCTGATCAGAACTTAGTGATTCATTCAATACTTAAACAGTTACGTGATTCATTATTATCAAATTTGATTAAACTTGAACCTGAAGAAAAAAATAAGATCATGGGTATACTTGAACAGTCTGATACTGATTATTTAGAAAAGTTGCATAAAGAAAATGAACAGTCTAATCAAGAATTAGTTTTATTACGTGAGGTTGTTGGTAATAAAGATTTCTTGTTAAGGGTTGAGGATGCTCAGTATCGATATAACCATTTCTCTAAACAGGTTGACAAGTTAAGAGACGAAGTACTTTCTTTAGAAGATGAGATGAAGTCAACAATCTTTACTCGGGATAGAGAAACCGAGATGTTCAAAAATTTAGTAAAGATTTCTTTAAACAAAGAAGTTGAGATCAGAATATAAGAAAAATAAAAAAAAATTAAACAAACAATTCTATCAAAACCCAAATTGCCAAAATTAACATTAACAATATTGGAAACCATGATCTTTTCATGTTCTTAAGTATTTTTTCTGCATACTTCATGAACTCAGGAAACTGAATCAAAATCATTCCATACAAGATCATTCCAAACAGTGCTGCTGCTGTTATTTGTACAATTGTCATCTGTTGCAACAGAAAATATCCTATCACTCCTAAAAATACTACAAACACTAAAGACATGTATACTGGTTTCTTAAACATGGCTTTTGCTAACTTCATCATCTTTTTTGTGTCCACAATAAACAGTAGTGGAATCTTTATCAACACTATTATTGCAAAGATTAAAGCAATAATCTCAACCGCATTCATCTTCAATTCACCTCTTTTTTTAACTTCTTATAATTACTCTGTAATACATCAATCCCAGGCATCTTTTTCCCAGATAAAAAAGTTAGGGCTGCTCCGCCTCCTGAAGAAATGTGAGTAAAGTTATGTTGTAAATGAAACTTGTTAATTGCTTCTGCTGTTTCTCCTCCACCAACAATTTTAACAGCTTTCAATTTACCTAAAAATCTTCCAATAGCTATGGTACTTTTGGCAAAACTTGCCCATTCAAAATATCCTAACGGACCGTTCCAGACAATTGTGTTAGCATCACTTAAATATTTTTCAAACAGTTTAACAGTTTCTGGTCCTAAATCAAGTGCAATTTGATTACTTTTAATTTCATTATACTTAACAATTTTAGTTTTTGCTCTTGCAGAAAACTTTTCTGAAACAATAAAATCTACTGGTAAAACAATTTTTTTAGCTATCTTTTTGTTTAATATTTCTCTAGCAGTTTTAACAGATTTAATATCACTTTTAGAACTTCCAACTTTTATCCCCTTAGCTAGTAAGAAAGAAAAAGCTAATGCTCCTCCTATCAAAATTTTATCAGCTCTCTTGAAAGCCTGGTTAATTAAATCAACTTTATCTAATTTTGATCCTCCTAAGATCCAAACAGAAGGTTTTTTTGCTTTAACTGCTTGATTAAGATAAAATATTTCTTTCTCTAACAATAATCCTTCTAATGATGGTAAAAATTTGGTTATTGCTGCCATGGAAGCATGTTTTCGATGACTATTGGCGAAAGCATCATTAACATAAACATTGGCTAAACTAGCTAGTGAATGAGCGAATGAAAAATCATTTTCTCCTTCTTCATTATAAAATCTTAAATTTTCTAATAAAATGATCTGTTTATTCTTAGCTGCATTAATCTCTTCTTTAACGTCTTTACCAATACAATCATTAACTTTAACAATTTTTACTTTAGGTAATAATTTTCTTAACTCCTTTGCCAAAATGTCCGTCTTAAACTCTGGTACAAACTTTCCATTAGGTCTTCCTAGATGAGTTGCTAAAACAATTTTACAATTTTTTTGTAATAATAATTTTATTGTTGGTAAAGAAAGTTTAAGTTTAGTATTATCCGTTACCTTGCCTTTATCTAATGGTACATTATAATCAACCCTTACAAGTATTATTTTATCTTCTAATGGATAATTTTTCAATGAGAATCTTTTTTTACCTATCATCTTTTGTTTAAGAAAGATTTTTTGTGTTTAAATGGTTTTTGGTTAGTTTTAATAAACATAAGGAATAAATCTCCATTTAACTTTTTTCTTATATTCAATATAATCTGGGTCCGAAGATAGATGACGTTCTTCAGTTAAAGCTCTAAAAAAGTAAATTGTACTCCATACTCCCATTCCTAAAGCAAATTTCCAGTTAATGATTGGAATCATCGTAATCCACCATGCTAAATTTTTACTTATGTAAGCCGGATGTCTAATTATATTATATGGGAACCGACAAACAATTCCCCGGTTAGTTAAATTAGAAGCTTTAAATCCTAATGCAAATGTTGCCCATAAATAAATCATTAATAATGCAATTACAATAACTCTAAAAAATATTGTCCATCCGTCTGTCCAAAAATGTACATAATCATTAGCTCCCCAAGCAAGATATTTTCCTACGATACTATTAAACGGGGGATAACAAACTAGTGCTACGAACCAGCCAAAGAATGTTGGTTCAACAGATTTAACAACATTATTCAAAAACTTAAACTCAAAAATATAACCAAAAGCAAACACTAATGTGTCTAAAGTAAAAATGGATATTAAAATTAATGGGTATATAGCCATACTGTCCCATTGATTTGATAAAGAGTTAAAATTGTTAAAAAAGAAGTTTATCATTAACGGCAGGTAAAATATTTTTACCAACATAAACAATAAAGCAACTTTTTCTTTTTTTTCTAATTTGAACTGAGTAAAAAATCTTCTCACGCCTCTTAAAACAAGTAATGGTTTGTTTTCAGAATATTTAGTACTGGTAATTAAATAAAATAATGGGGCTACAATTAAGTATCCTAAAAATATCATTAAAATAACCGCTTGTGTGTCCGCAGAAAGTATTCTTTTGTAATACGGCAAATAACGGAAAATCAAAATTCCTATCAAATAAACAAAAATGCTAGAGAAGTATAATTTTAAAATTTGTTCAGTTTTTGCTTTCATCCTTTAAAATTAATAAATGATTAATTTCTTCCTCAACTCTTTTTTGAAAGTCTGTTATCGTCTCACCTTCATTCTTAGAAGTGTTCAAAGTATTAATTAAACTTTTGGTTAATCCTAGTTCTGTATCTTGATCAAACAATTTAATTTGTTGTAAATGTTCTTTAATTACACTATCTTCAATTTCATCAGGATTAGTTTGTTCAGATATTTTAATCTCTTCATATTCTTTTGATTGTAATTTTGTAGTATTACGCATTATAAAGTAAGCATTCTGTTTATACAACTGTGAAAATATTTCTTTGAAATTAATGTCAGAAATTTTACCTTGTTCCAAACTACCAGTTAAACGTAACGTAACAATTGTATCAGTTAAATCTATATTATTAAAATGGTTCATTATTTCGAAAGAAACAATTTCTGGTACTTTATGATTACAGTTAAAATTAAAATGGTGATGTTTAACAATTTCTAATCCAATCCATTCAGTTTTTTGTTGATCTTCATTAACTGTAACTAAATAATATCCTCCTTTACTATACTTTTCTAGCTCTGCAAAATTGTTTGGAAACAATGCTCCAGGATATGTTAATACTCCATATCCTTCTAACTCTACCTGGGTAGGATGATGAACATGTCCTCCAGCATAATAATTAAACTTTTTTGGTAAAAATGAGACGGGTTGTGCTTCCATCATCTCTAGATGTTTAGGTTTAAGTTCTGATAACGTTGTATGGAACATAAATATCTTGTAACCCTGCTCTTGTTCCAGGTTTTCTAAAAACAAATTTTGGTAATACACTTTGTCTAACAACCCCTTCTTGCCTAACATTCCCGTTATTTTTGTACCTGTTTTCTGATCAATAGTAAAATTCAATTTTAGTTTCTTAGTTTCTTGATCAACTTCTCCTTTACACACATTAATGAGAAGTCCTGCATTTTCTAACACTTCTAACATAGTTTTTCCTGATGGTGAAAAGTCGTGAGAACCTGCAATGGCATAAAGTGGAATTTGTTTAGTTCTTAACTCTCTTAATTTTTTAGTTACTATTTTTAACGTGTTTAAGTCTGGAATTGAAGTGTTGAATAAATCTCCTGAGAATAGAATAAAATCTACTTCTTTTTGTACACAATCATCCATAGCTTTAAGAAATGTTTTAGTGGAGATGTCTCTCATTTTTTCTTCTCTCCAAGATCCTAGATGTAAATCTGCTAAGTGGGCATATTTCATGAATATTTTCATTGATTGGTTGTTTATATTGATTGTGGTGGTTGAGAGAATATAATTTTCTACCCACAAGATTTATAAACAAAACGCTTTTTTTAAGAACCATTACCAATGATCATGTTGGGAGGTAACAACTTCTAATTGAATTGTTACTAATTAAATCAGATGAGGTTAAATAAAAAATGGCTGATGAAGCAAAAGTATTGGAAGCAGTAGAAATCGCTCGAACTACTGGTAAAATAAGAAAAGGAGCAAACGAAGCTACTAAAGCAATTGAAAAAGCTACAGCAAAATTAATTGTTTATGCTGGTGACGTAAACCCTAAAGAGATAGTTATGCACTTACCTTTATTGTGTAAAGAAAAGAACGTGCCTTGCTTTGAAATCTCTAAGAAAGAAGATTTAGGAGCAGCTGCAGGACTTGGCGTAGGAACGGCAGCAGTTGCAGTTGTTAAAGAAGGCGAAGCAAAATCTGTTATTGAACAATTAGCTAAATCACAAGGTGAGTAAAAATGGCTAATAAAATATTTAACAAAGGCGGGAAAGAAGAAGAGAAAAGTAAAGTAGAAGGAGAAATCCGATTTACACCTGGAATTCCTGCTGAAGTTAAAGAAATTGTTATTCGTGCAGGTAGCAGAGGAGAAATTACGCAAGTAATGTGTCATGTCTTAGATGGAAGAGACAAGAATAAAGATATTAGAAGGAACGTTAAAGGCCCTGTGAAAGTGGGAGATACTTTAATGTTACTTGAAACGGAAATTGAAGCTCAACGTTTAGGCGGTGGCCGACGTGGTAGCAAAAAGAAATGATCCGATTTAGGAGGTAAGAAAAATGCCTAAATGTAATTTTTGTGGTAAACAACTGGTAAAAGGAATGGGGAAAATGTTTGTTTACTCTAATGGAAAAATAGCTCATTTTTGTACACTTAAATGTGAAAAAAATCTTCTAGTTTTAAAACGAAAGCCATTACAGACTAAATGGACAGAAGCTTATCATTCAGATAAGACAAAGACCGCTAAGCCTGTAAAGAAAGAAGAAACAAAACCTGTTGATGAAGTTAAAGAAGATCCTAAAGTTGAAGAACCGGTTAAAGAAGAAAAAACTGAAGCTCTTGTAGAAGAAGAATCATCTGCAGAAGAAGTTAAAGAAGATTCTAAAACTGAAGAGAAAGTGGAAGCCGCACCTGCTGAGGAAAAAACAGAAGAAAAAGAAACTAAAGAAGAAGTAAAAGAAGGTGAGAAACAATGAAAGTTGAAAGAACTCTTATTTTAGCTAAACAAGATGCAATTCATCGTGGACTTGTTGGCGAAATTATTAAACGTTTTGAACAGAAAGGTATGCGTATCGCTGGAATGAAAATGGACGTACCATCTAAAGAGATAATTGAACAACATTATACTAAAGACGAAAGTATGCAAATAGAAACTGGTGAAAGAACTATCTCTACTTGGAAATCAAACGGTAAAGAAACAACTGAAACTCCATTGGAAGTAGGTAACCGAATTCGTGATTGGAACATTAAAGCTTTAGTTAACAAACCTGTTATTGCGATGGTTTTTGAAGGTTTTCACTCTGTTGAAATTGGTAGAAAAATTGTTGGTCATACTGAACCAAGACAAGCTCTTCCAGGTACGATTAGGGGAGACTTTTCAGCAGAATCTTATGCTTTAGCAGATACGTTTGAAAGAACTATGATTAACATTGTTCATGCTTCTGGTAGACCTCATGAAGCAGAAAGAGAAATTAAAGTTTGGTTTAAAGATGATGAAGTGTGTGATTACAGTAAAAAAGATTTTAACGTCTTACACTCTTTCGATTGAGGATTTAATAAAATGAAACTAATAGTGTTGGGTTCTCCTGGTGTTGGTAAAGGTACTTATGCAAGAGAGATGGTTAAAAAATATGGTTTTGTACACGTTTCTACTGGAGATTTGTTCAGAGAAAATATTAAATCTGAAACAGAATTAGGTGTTAAAGCTAAGGGATATATTGACCAAGGTCAATTAGTTCCCGACGAAATTACCATTGGAATGGTTCAGGAAAGACTTTCTAAAGAAGATGTTCAAAAGAACGGTTTTTTACTTGACGGATTTCCAAGAACGATTGATCAAGCAGAATCTTTATCCAGTTTTACTGATGTAGAGATGGTTATCAATTATGTTGCTGATAAAGAGGTAATTATTGGTAGACTTAGTGGAAGAAGAATTTGTAAACAGTGCGGAGCAATTTTTCACACTATTAACATTAAACCTAAACAAGACGGTGTTTGTGATTATTGTAATGGAGAATTATATCAACGTGATGATGATAAACCTGAAGCAATTGAAAAAAGATTGGTTATTTACGAAAATGATACTAAACCTTTAATTGACTATTATAAACAAAAAGATTTGTTAAAAGAAGTAATGGTTAATGAAGATTTTAGCACCCATACCGAATTAATATTGGGCAGAATATTTGGTGCTATTAAACAATTTCAACAAGAACATAATATTGAGGTATAAATTAAAATGGCAGAAAAAATGGTTGAAAAGGTTGTAAGATTAGCAAGACAACCTACACAAATTAGAAATATTGGAGTATGCGCTCACATTGATCACGGAAAAACAACTTTCTCTGATAATTTATTAGCTGGTGCGGGAATGATGTCTGAACAAGATGCAGGTGACGCACGTAAACTTGATTTTCATGAAGATGAGCAAGAAAGAGGTATCACTATCGATTCAGCTTCCGTATCTATGGTGCATGAAGTTGACGGTGAAGAATTTTTAATCAATTTAATTGATACTCCTGGTCACGTTGATTTTGGTGGAGACGTTACTCGAGCAATGAGAGCTGTAGACGGAGCAATAGTTTTAATTTGTGCTTCTGAAGGTGCAATGCCACAAACAGAAACAGTTCTTAGACAAGCTTTGAAAGAAAGAGTACGTCCAGTATTGTTTATTAACAAGACTGATCGATTGATAAAAGAATTAAAACTTACTCCTGAACAAATGCAGCAACGGTTCATTAAACAAATTGCTGACGTTAACAAAATAATTCGTAACGTTGCACCTGAAGAATATAAAGAACTATGGCAAGTTAGTATTGAGAAAGGAACAGTAGCTTTCGGTTCTGCATTTCATAATTGGGGAATTAGTTTATCTTACATGAAAAAGAAAGGTGTAAGTTTTAAAGAAATCATTGACGCTTATTCAGGTACGGATGAAGAGATTAAAGAAAAAACTAAAGCACTAGCTAAAAGAGCTCCTATCCATGAAGTTGTTTTAGATATGGTTATTCAACATCAACCTAACCCCGTTCAAGCACAAGAGTACAGAATTCCAAGATTATGGCAAGGAGATTTAGAAAGTACTGATGGTAAATCTTTAATTAAATGCGATCCTGAAGGAAGATTATTTTTTGTTATCACTAAAGTGGTTGTTGACCCACAAGCTGGAGAGATTGCTGCTGGAAGACTATTTTCCGGTACGATGAAAAAAGGAGAAGAAGTTTTTTTGAACATGGCTAACTTCCCAGGAAGAATTCAGCAAGTGTATATCTATAATGGTGCAAAGAAAGAAATTGTTGACAACATTCCTGCTGGAAACATTATTGGTGTTGGTGGTTTAAAAGTTGGTGTTCCTGGTGAAACCGTTACCTCTGGAGGAAGAGCTGACATGTTTGAAGAAATTAAACATCTTTTTGATCCAGTTGTTACTAAAGCTATTGAAGCTAAAAGACCTAGTGATCTGCCTAAACTGATTGAAGTTTTACGTCAGGTACAGAAAGAAGATCCTACCATTAAAATTGAAATTAATGAAGAAACAGGAGAACATTTAATGCATGGTATGGGAGAACTTCATCTAGAAGTTATTGAAAACCGGATCATTAAAGAGAAAGGTGTTGAAATCAAAACATCTCCTCCAATAGTTGTTTATCGTGAAGCAATAACTAAGAAAAGTACAGAAGTTGAAGGAAAATCTCCTAATAAGCACAATAAACTTTATTTCATTGTTGAACCTTTAGATGAACAGATTGCTTTAGGTATTAAAGAAAACAAAATGCCTCATGGTAAATTCAAAAAGAAAGATGAAGCAGTTATCAGTTTCTTACGTGACGAGTGTGGTTGGGATACAAAAATGGCTTCAAACGTTAAAGCAGAATTTAACGGTAACTTGTTCATTGATAAAACTAGAGGTATTGTTCATATTAACGAGATAATGGAACTAGTTCTAGAAATGTTTCGAGATGTAATGAAAGGTGGTCCTTTAGCTAAAGAACCTTGTATCAATGTTCAAGTAAGTTTAATGGATTGTACTTTACACGAAGACGCAATTCATCGTGGTCCTGCACAAATGTATCCTGCTATCAGAGAAGGTATCAGAGGAGCAATGATGCAAGCTGGTCCAATATTGTATGAACCGTTACAAATAATGCGTATTGAAACACCTGACGATTATGTTGGAGAAGTAAGTAAAATTGTATCTTCTAAACGTGGACAATTGTTAGAAATGAACCAAGAAGGAGACATTACGGTGATTATGGCTAAGATGCCTGTTGGTGAACTGTTTGGATGGAGTAACGATTTACGTTCCGCTACCGGTGGTAGGGGTAATAGCTCTTTAGTTGACCAAAGTTTTGAACGTCTTCCTGGCGAGTTACAAGAGAAGATTAAAAACCAAATTGTTCAGAGGAAAGGTTTAACTTCAGGTAATTTAGGTGCGTAAGCATTAAATTTTTATTTTTTAATCTTTTTAATTGTTTATTTCTTATTTACGCTTAATTTTTTACATTTCTTAGTAATATTTATATATCTAAAATTAATACTTCTTACAAAGAGGTGATTATGATGAGAAAGAAAACTGTTAAAAGAAAAGCTGTTAAAAAGAATGCTAAAAGTATTTCTTGTTGTCCAACTGAAAGTTGTGGTGGTGCTTCCGGTGCAATCTATGGATTAGGTTTTATTGGAGCATTGGTATACTTCCTTTCAACAGCAACAGGATTTTGGGTAGGTGTTTGGGGTATAATTAAAGCAGCGCTGTGGCCCGCTTTTTTAGTGTTTGAGCTGTTTAGATTTTTGTTAGCTTAATTTTTTTTCTTTATTTTCCCAATTCTTAACCAAAATGTTTATAAATGACATCCGTTCAAAAGCAATATAAATTATAATACTCTATAAGAGGTAGATAAGGAGGAATAAAAATGGCAAAAGAAAAAGAACATATTAACTTAGTTTTCATCGGTCACGTTGATCATGGTAAATCAACTACTGTAGGTAGATTACTGTTTGACTCAGGTAACATTGATGAACAAGCTATGAGAAAATTGAAAGAGAAAGCTCAACAGCTTGGTAAAGGCGGTTTCGAGTTTGCTTTCGTAATGGACAATCTTAAAGAAGAGCAAGAAAGAGGGGTAACCATTGATTTAGCTCATAAAAGATTTGATACTGATAAGTATTACTTCACAATTATTGACGCACCTGGCCACAGAGACTTTATTAAGAACATGATTACTGGTGCTTCTCAAGCAGATTGTGCTGTATTAGTTGTTGCTGCTAACGACGGTGTTAATGCTCAAACAATTGAACATTTAAAGTTGTCTAAAATCTTTGGTGTAGGACAATTAATCGTTGCTGTTAACAAAATGGACATTTCTGGTGTTGATTATTCTGAAGCAAGATATAAAGAAGTTGTTGAAGAAGTTAAAAAACACGCTGCTCAAGCAGGATGGCCAGCTGATGGTATTAGATTCTTACCACTAGCTTCCTTACCTGGAGACAATGTAGCTAAGAAAACTGAAAAAATGCCTTGGTGGGATGGAGACACTCTATTACAAGCAATTGATAGATTTGACGTTCCTCAAAAACCTACTGACTTACCATTAAGACTACCTATCCAAGACGTATACAATATCACTGGTATTGGTGTTGTACCTGTTGGAAGAATCGAAACTGGTATAATGAAAGTAGGACAAAAAGTTACTGTCGTACCTGGAAGAGAAGGTAAAGGTATTTCTGGTGAATGTAAATCTATTGAAATGCATCATGAACAAGTTCAACAAGCTGGACCAGGAGACAATATTGGTTTTAACGTTCGTGGTATCGGTAAAAAAGATATTGCTCGTGGAGACGTTTTAGGAAGTTCTGATAACGTACCTACTGTAGTAAGTGAATTTACTGCACAGATTGTTATTATGAGTCATCCTAGTGTTGTTACTGTTGGTTATACTCCGGTATTTCACATCCATACTTCACAAGTGGCTTGTCAATTTGTTGAGATTGTTAAGAAAATGGATCCTGCAACAGGAAACGAAGTTACTGAGAACAAAGACATCTTAAGAAATGGGGATGCAGCAATCGTTAGACTAAGACCGGTACAACCAATTGTTATTGAGAAAAACGCAGAAATCCCACAGATGAGCAGGTTTGCTATCCGTGATTCTGGTGTTACTGTAGCAGCTGGAATGTGTATGGACTTAGTTAAGAAAGAACTTTAAGTTTCTTTTTTTAATTTCTTATTTTTTTAATATTTTAAAATGACTCGTGAATATACTCCTGGGGACATTTCTATCGCTTGTGTAGATTCAAATGAAAGATTTCTTATGAATACTGTTACAAGATTAAGTAATAAAGGTTATGATGTAGATGGTTTTACTTCTTTTAATTCAAATTCAGAGAATGCTTTTCATCCAAAAGCAAAAGGTTATGATATTTTATTATTAGAATTAGAAGGTTACTCTGATGGTTCTAATGGTTTGGAATTGATGGAGCAAGTTAAAAAGTATCATCCTACTGGGGTTGAAATGATTATTCTTACTGGAAAACCTAGCTTTAATATGGCCATGAAATCTTTAGGATTTGGTGCAAGTGATTATCTTTGTCATCCAATGCATACAGATAAGATAGCCGCGGCGATAGATAAAGTTTATGAAGAAATATTAATCAGAAAGGAAAAAAGTTGATGAATTTAATTATTGGTACTTATTCTTTATCCACCATCTCTTGATTGTAGGTAAAGTTAACGTCGATAAAACAAATCCTCCTGTAGGTACTAAAGCATTTAACCAATGATTGTCAACTTTAATAGTCCATAAGAATAACACTACAACTAAATAGGTCATTAGGGTAATAATTATTTTTCTGAATAAACTTGTTTCCCAAGCTTTATCTGCTTCAACTTTTTGATTTCTTTGTTTGATTAACTCAATATCTTTTTTTATTTCTTGCATAATTGAAGCTATTTTTTGAACTTATTTAAAGTTTATCTCAATATAGATAAAACTCAATAGCAAACTTTATAAACACCCCTCGTTCCTAAGCACAAATAAGCATGATAAAATAAATTTACCATGCAGATAAACAATAAGATGGCACAGAGAGCAAGAATAAAATTAGCAAGTATCGACATAAACAAAGTTAATACTATTTGTAGCGACATTAAAGATATCGCTGACAAAACTGGTGTTGATTTACGTGGTCCTATTCCTTTGCCAACTAAAAAATTAAAAGTTACCACTCGTAAATCTCCTTGTGGTGATGGAAAAGCTTCTTGGGAACGTTATGAAATGCGTGTCCACAAACGTTTGATTGATCTTTCTGCTGACGAACGAACATTAAGACTTGTTATGCGTGTTCCGATTCCAGAAGGTTTGAATATTGAAATTGAAATGGTTGATGTTTAGAATTTTTTTGAGAGTTTTTTGTTTGAAATTTTTCCCATTGTTATTTTTGCTCAAATGGCCTATAACTACTTTTGAGTAACTACTAGTGGAAAAGTTTATAAGTGATTAAATGTTTTTTATTAAATGGTTAGACCTAGGCATGATTTTGGAGTAGATATTGCTTCTTTTGATTTAAATACATTACTGCGTACTAGTTGGGAAGCTGAAAAAGATAGAAGTAGTATGATACAAGTTCTTCCTACAAGTGGTTTAATTAAAAAAGAAAAAAGAAGAAGATTAGATTTTACAGTGTATGAAGTATTTTCCACTCTATTTTTTTCTTCACTTTTAGAAAAATATACTCAATTATTTGGATCTCAGGGTGATTTAACTCTTTATTCTCCACAAACCATTAAAATACAGTATGGTCAAGAGGGGGATAATGATTCTTTAAGTTCAACTATTTACGAACTTTTTTGCCCTGGAACTCCATTAAATCGTATTGAACATAGAAAGAAAAAAGATTTGAAAGTAGAAAACGAATCTGTTAATGTTGCTGATAAAGTAATGTATCTGTCTGGAGTGATGTATGAGGTTTTTTTAAGAGAGGGTATAGTTCATGGTGATCCTCAATTAAGACATTTCATTTTATTACCAAAAATGAATCCTGTTTATCATCTTGATGAGAATGGTTTGTTGCAAGGAAGAGAATCTAATTCGGGTATTGCTACTATAGATGTTGAACATGCTCGTGTTTTTGGAGATTATTCTTCAGAATCTGATTTGGAGGGAAAAAGGTTTAAATATAGGATTTTTGAAAGATTTTTAAAGCCTTCTGAGAGGGGAGAAGAATATTTTGATAGGGGCGTAGATTTTGTAAGAAATGTATGCGATTCAAGTAAAACTTTTTCTCCCGAAATAATGATATTTACTAAAGATTGTTTTGATAGATTTTTTCCAGGATCTAAAGTGAAAGAAGTTAATTTAGAGAAAGGCACTGTAAATTGGTATTAAAAAAAGCGCCAGTGGCCGGAATTTCATAGTTTTTCGCAAAGGGTTAAGTGAACGGAGTGAACGCACACCGTTTCTCGCTCCCAGTTGGCGAAAGAACTGATTTGAACCGACAATTCCCGAAGGAATCGGTTACCTCGCAATTCAGTTCGAGATTCGTCCACAATTGAATGTCCGACGCTATACCGAATTAAGCGACACTGGCGTAACTTAGTTAAGTTAGCCCTAATTTATAAGAATAACCTTTATTTTCTTTTAAATCTAAAATTAATAAGCCCAGAAAAGAAATCTTTAATAGTTTTAATTTCTCTAGAATGTTTTAACGTTCTAAATATTACCATTATTAGAATTAGTAATCCAATACCTATTGCAATCCATCCTAAATAAAAGAAGAAGTTTCCCCATGTCTTTGAGGAACCAATAAACGCGATTCCAAACAAAATTATTGTCGCCGCGGTTCTAATGTAGGCAAGAATAGTTCTCTCGTGAGCCATCTCTGTTCTCTTCTCAGCTAAATGTGATACTTTCTCTGTAAACAGTTCTTGCTGTTGTGTCATATAGGTTATAAGTAATAATTTATTGTTTATAAAATTATCTCCATTCAGAATGTCCAAATTGTACTAATAAATCATACTCAGAAACGTTTGGAACATCACAAGAACCATAACATGATCCTGCCCAGAAAGTTATTTTAATGGAAGAAAACTTCTTTTCAACTTCTTCTTGAATTTGTTTAGCTTTAGGTTTTAATCCGTCGGGAAGTTGTACTAAAACAGTTTTAGCTTTACTCTCCTCTAATTTAAGAAAAAGTTTTTCCAACTCTAAATTAAGCTTCATTCTTCATCAGCATCTTCTCTACGGATAACTTTTACAGCATCCATACTAACAGTAATAGGAATTGGTACTGCTGCTTCTAATAACTCTACAACAATTTCTTCTTTCTGTTTATTGATTCTGACAACTTTAGCGTTTTCTCTCTTGAAAGGTCCGGAAATGATTTCAACAATATCACCTTTCTTGATATTCATTTCTACTTTAACTTGTTCAAGCATATGTTCAATTTCTTGATAAGGAATTTCATGAGGTAACAATCCACGTGCGTATGGTACGCCTTGTAAAGCTATTTCAGCTCCCATTTTTGAAGCTGTTTCAACAAATATATAACCACGCATTCCGTGTGGTCTTATAACTGCATAAACCTCTAATTCTGGATTTCTTTGTAGTTTTGATTCTAGAAAATCTATTACTTGATCTTCTCTGTTAGCTGCTGTTCTTACTGCATAAATTTTGTTTTCCATTTTCAAAATAATAATTGTCTAATAAGGAAGATTAAAAATCCTAACGCGCCAATAATAGCAATACCTAAACCTGTAACTTTTAGAATACTTTTGTACTCCTCCTTGTTAGGTTTCTTAGTTATTCTTATTACCCTTAACGTTTCTTTCCAGAATCGTCTTACCTTACTAGGTTTACGTTCTACTTCACTCATTATACGCTTTAAAACAGATGGTTGCTTTATAAAGTTTTCTTTTAAAATTAGCTCAGAACTGTTTTGATAATACCATCAGTAAGAAATTCTAAGTCTGGAACACTTTGATCCTACTAAAAAATCAAGATAATCATTACTCTCAACATCTCATTTAAACTGAGGTATTGACTATTGCATCTCGTTATCATTTCTAAGTAGTAAATATTAGAAAGGTTTATAACTGAGTAATACTTTTGGACATAATATGAGACAAAGGATTAGTATTACAATTGATGAGGATACTATGGACGAAGTTAGAACTAAATTAAGAAGTAAAATTTATCGTAATAAATCACACTTTTTTGAACTTGCTGCTATGAAATTACTGGGGAAAAATGAGAAATGATCAATTAGAGGCATACCAGGACCCTAATTTTTTTAACAATCTAGAAAGTTTTCTGCAAGGTGATACAGAAGAAGTAATGCCTGATGTAGAAAGAAAAAGAGAAAATGAGTGGGTTAAAGGAGAAATTGGAGAAATAAAGTATACTCAAAAAGAAGACATTTCTAGAAAATATTCTTTAGATGAAAGAATCAAATTATTTCAACATTTAGCAGCTTTGGCTCCTAATCTTAATGATTCTTGTCAGGAAGAAGGTAGAACATTATATAATTTGTATCAATCTATTCCTGAAGAGGAAAGAAGCAAATTATGTCCTCAAGGTTATGAAGATACTGATTTTAGCAGGATAATTGATAGGATAGGTGAAATTACTCCGCACAACTGGCCTTATGAAAATATTTGTATGAGTGGTTGGGAATTTAAAAACAGATTTATTCATGAAAATTATCCACAAGGTTCTTCTTTATTTACTACAGGATTACGTAGTCTTGCTTTTTTATTGAATGGATTAAATAGATATAGTAAAGGGGAAGAAAGATTTGAAACTTTTTTTAGTTATTTTACAAAAGACGTTGACAAATTAAAAGATTATAGAAGAGATGTAATAGAGGGGATTAGTTCAAAATTAAATATTTGTCCTACCGGAGATTCTAACATACAAAGCACATTCAGCTGGCTTTCTTTTAATCGAGAAAATATGGATGTAAATATTGTTGGTAATATAAAAGATTATTTAAGTGAAGTAATTGAAAAAACACCAGCATTAATTGAATTCATAAATAAAATTAAAAGTGTTTATGTTGAAGATAGACATTTAGACGAGGTTACTGATGCACTTATATCCAATGTTGTTCAATATCCAAAGCATTATTCTTCTGATGAATCTTTATCAGGAATAAAACAACAAATAGATCTTGTGGGGAGTAGTGTTGAATTTATAGAAAGAATTAAAGATAAATTTCCTAAACATTTCACATTAGATGAAATTGGTGACGATTTTTTGTCCAAAGTTGTTGACAAATACTCTCGGGTGTCTTTTGATGATGTATTGGATGTAGAAAAAAAGATTGAATATGTAGGAACTTTTGTTAATTTTGTAAAGAGAATCAATCGCGATAAAATGCCCTATAGCAGAAAGCTAAGTGATTCGTTTATACTTAAAATTGTTAAAGATCCTTCTCAGATATCTTTTGAGGAAGTCTTAGATTTACAAGCAAAGATAGAATTGCATAATTTGGGCGTAGTTCCGAATCAATATCTAATTAGAGAATATTTGTCAGATCCTGAAAAAAGAGAATCCGCTGCAGGTTGGGGAGAATCCCAATTGATTCTTGAAAATAACGGCTTTAATGAGAGTAATGGGTTTAGTATAAATGATTCTCTAAAAAACTACTTAGTTACTTCTCTTAAAGATACAAATAAGAAACAAGAAAGAGTTGATGAATGGAAAACAATTATTGATCTGTTTGGGGAAGAAGAAACTATTCTTACTGGATATTTATTGTTAGATTTAGAGAAAGCAGAAGATAAAGAAACAAGAGTTGTTGAATGGAAAAAAATAATGGATTCTTTTGCAAAAGGAAACTTTGATCCTGATAATGAATTGCATCGTAACTTAGAATATACTCGATTTAGAAAAATTGTTGATCATGAAAAAGTTAAGAAGCACGTTAAAAACCATTTTACTTTTGAAGATTACTTATCTATTTTTGAAAGGGAAATAACTGACGAACTTTTTACTGAGAAAGATTTGTTTGAAATTGAATGTGTTGCTGAGGAAGCAGAATTGTTAAGAGATTACGTTTTAAGAGTTAACGAACAGGCAAAAGAAATTGGAAGAGAACTAAAAGTTGTACCAAACCTTAGTTATGGTTATCTTCCTACTTCATGTTTATTTACAGAATTTGAAAAAGCAGGTATTGAATCAGTAATTGGGGTTAAGGTAGGTTCTACAGAATGTCATAGTAGTAGGGAAGTTATAAACAGCAGACTTTTCAAAGGTAATAGGACAAAGATCGCAAATAATCAACCAATTGTTGTTGTTGTTGATGGTACTTATAATTTGGATCCTGAAAAAAATAGGAATAGTACGATAAGATATCCAGATGCACATCAAGGTTATCTCAACCAAATCATTGCTATCAATGATGCGTTAGGATTTACTGATGAAGATTATTCCCACGTTGGAAAGAGTACTGAAGACATGGAAAGATTAAGGGATAATATGGATTTCAAAAGAACAGTAGAAGTGTATCAACATGTTCTTAAAGATAATGGGAATAAACAATCATATAATTTCCAGTTATGGAATACTGCGGAGATGGATTTGGCTATTCGCGGAGGAAGAGAAGTAGTTGATACTGTTAAACCATATGATGGAAATGTTGATGGTCCGACAATGATATTTTGTAATGCAGGATTATTAGATGAACAAATATCTCCAGAATTAAAATCTAAATATCATGGGCATACTCATAACCCCGCTTATTATGATGATAGTGGAAGAATAATCAATTTTGATTTTGGTCATGATAATTATGGTGTAAGATATTTGAACAGATTAGAATCTAAACTAAAAGAAAAATATGATTTAATGAATGGCAACTCTCCACATACCAATAATAGGTTAATGCCCGCAATAATCAAATATTTAACAAAAAATAAAGATACTCCTCAATTAGATGAAGCTATCTAATTCATTCCATAAACTCAATTCCTAACTCATTTTCAATTTCTTTCTGTTTTTTAGAAAAATACTGGTTATCTTCACCAAATATTTGTTCAGACTTAACTCCAGTAATGATTAACATTGTACGGATAGTTTTTTCAAGATCTTTATAGATTTGTGCACCCCAGATAATTTTTGCTGCTGGGTCCAAGTTTTCTGAGACAGTCTCTACAATTTTACGTGATTCATCTAATGTTAAAGATTCTCCACCAGAAATATTGATTAATGCTCCCGTTGCGTTAGAAATGTCTACATCAATCAAAGGATTATCAAGTGCTTTTTGTACCGATTCATCAGCTCGGTTTTCTGAATCTGATTCACCTACTCCAATTAATGCAACACCACCTTCACTCATAATAGTTTTAACATCAGCAAAATCTAAGTTAACTAATCCTGCTCTCGTTACTAATTCAGCAATACCTTTAACAGAATTTGTAAGAATTTCGTCAGCTACTTTAAAAGCTGTTTGTAATGGTAGGTTTGGTGCAAGTTCTAACAATTTTTCGTTAGGGATAACAATTAGTGTGTTAATACTATGTTCTAGTTTTTCTAAACCTATTAACGCGTTCTCAAAACGGTGAGAACCTTCCATCGTAAAAGGCATGGTAACAATACCAACACTTAAAATGCCTAATTTTTTAGCTAATCCTGCTAAAAACGGTGCACTTCCTGTTCCCGTACCTCCACCTAAACCACAAGTGATGAATACCATGTCTGCACCGGTAATACACTTCTTTAAATCATGCTCGTTCTCTTTAGCTGATTCCTCTCCGATTTTTGGATTTGAACCTGCTCCTAGCCCTTGGGTAAGTTCTTTACCAATAAGAATCTTTTTATCAGCAGTAGTGTACAATAAATCTTGTGCATCAGTGTTAATAGCGATAGTTTCAATACCTTTAATTCCAACTTCAGAAATTCTATTAATTGTATTGTTTCCTCCACCACCACAACCTACAACTTTAATACGTGTTTTTTGGTTAGCTAACATCCTTTCAAGTTCTTCATCAATTTCCATGTTAGCTTTTTTATGCGAAACTTGTTGAGTTTGTACTATTGGTCTACTTTCCACGTTTTGTGTTTGATTATAAGAATTGCTTTCCTGATTAATTTCCATTTTAATTCTACCCTCTACCCTTTTTATGAAATTTAAGAAACTAATGAGTATATAAAGATTATTGAACTGCAAAAGAGAGTTAAGAACTTACTCTTTCTTGACTTCTTTAGATTTGAAATTAACTTCTTTTAATCCAACTAATTCTGCCAACTTTTTACCAATGGCATCAGTGAACTGTTCAGGAAGTAGCATTGGTAACGTTACTTCTGCTTTATCTTCATTAATTTCAGTTTTAATATTATCTTCACCAATTTTCATTGCTGTGTTCAAGAATGAAGCAATTTTTTCTTTTTGATCAGTAATTATTCGATTAATTTTAACTGTATAAACAACAGTTTTACCTGCTAACGGATGATTAAAATTAACAATTATTCTTCCACCAGCAACTCTAGTGATCGTACCCATTTTACCATCAACATCAATTTGTAATCCTGGGTGTGGTTGCACTTTATGTTCTTTAAACATGCTCATTGGTACAATTTTCATTTTTTTAACATCTCTTTTACCAAACGCATTTTCTGGTGATAAGTTAACTTCATACTCTTTGTTAATTTCTTTATCAACCAAAGTATCATCTAATCCTGGAAGAAGTTGTCTTTCTCCAACACAAATAATCATTGGTCCGAACTTAGCTTTTTCTGTTGGTAACCCTGCATCTTGAGCAGTTTTTTTATCAGTAGTATCAAAAACAGTATTATCTTCTAACTTGCCAGTATAATCAACTTCAACAAAATCTTGTTTTTTAATTTTATCAGCCATTTTTTAATTAGTTGCTTCAGTGGGTTTATAAGTTTTTCTTTGATCTTCAGCTTTTATCTTATCTTCTATTGCAGAATAAATTATCCCCACAACTTCATCAATTGTTATACTAGTAGTGTTAATATAAAGATCATATTGAAGTTTGTCTTGAAAATCAACGTGATATATCTCAGAAAAAAATTGTGCGGTACTTTCAACTCTTTTTCTTAACATTTCTTGAGTTGTTTCAATAGAATCTTGAGGTTTTTCATCACTACGTTGATTGTTGTAAACTCTCTTTGCACCTTCTTCAGCTTTAACGTCTAAATAAACTTTAAATGAATTTGGAATAAAATGGTATGCTATCCAGCTGTCTATTACCTTATTATCTTCTTTTTGAGCAATCCTTTTCCACTCACGATCAACTTTACGATGGTATTCTTGATCTTCTTTAGCTAATTCATTTAATTCATCGATCGTTAGTCCTAATCCTTTAGCTATCTCTCCTCTAATATCTCCTCCTGAAAGGAAATCATAATCTAATCTGTTCGCTAATTTCTTTCCAACAGTAGTTTTACCTGCTCCTGGCACTCCAAATATTGTTATTATCATTTTCACAAAGTTAAATAATTACAAGCCCATAACATTCCTCTATTACAGTAAAAGAAAGGACTACTAAACGGTTTACCATTACTAAAAAAGACTTCTAAAAAACCCTGATACTTTTCAATATGTTCAGTATACTTCTGTTTATACTCTTCAGCTAACTCTTTATCAACTTGCTGTACTAACTTAATGTATAACGGTCCCATATGTGTCCAGATACTATCACTTTCATAATTACGTAAAAATTTTTCTTCCCATACAAAATTAATTTTACTTCTGTTTTTTGTATACTTTAATGGGAACGGCCAATCTAACTGTTGTTCATTAACCCTTCTAACAACTTTTTTTAACATTCCATTATCTTCAATAATGTTAAACAAGAACGGGAACAAGTTAGCATCTCCTGCTAAATAATCTTCTTTAGACAGATCATCATAAAAATAGTTGCCGTTCCAAAAATGTCGTTTAATTAATGAAGAGTAATCATACTTTTTGAACGGGTTGATCAGTTTCATACTTCTAAGATCGTTAGCTAACAATGCTACCATGCAATTATCATAACAAGAACTTTTTCTAATCGATAGATCTTTCATTGAAGAAAAATGTTTATCAGGTTTAACTAATCCTGTTTGTGGATCGATAACTTTACTAAAAAATTTTCTAATTTCTTTGTTTAAGAAAGCTTTATGTGAATGGTAAGACAGTTTAGATATTTTAATACTATGAATTAACCATGGAAGGGAATCAACTGCATACGTAGGAAAATCGTAAGGTTTACCTCTCGGTGTTATCGTTGTTGTAATTTTGTTATAATGCTTGAACCGGTTAATTGCATACCTTAACGTTTGTTGCACTTCCTGTTCATACCCTAATTTTAACAATGATTGTGTACACCAACCAAAATCTCTGCTCCAGAACTGTTTAAAATTTGTTGTTGAAGTTTGAAAAAATCTACCGTTCCAACATTCTTTAACAACTTGTTTACAAATTTCATCAGCTGTTCCTTGATACTTTTTTGGAAATAGTCTATTTTTCCAACTAGTGAAAAATATTCTTACTCCTTCAGTAAAAAAGAAAGTTATTTTAGTCATGGATTATTAGAAATGATGGTAGTATAAATATTTATTGGGGTTTGATACATTTATGCTAGTTGTCCCCAATAAGTAGTAAACAAACAAAAACTTTATAAAGTATATCAGATCTTACCATAATATGGTAAAAAATGATTTATATTATCAAAGATTAGGGGTAGATTCTTCAGCAACTCCAGATCAAATTAAAAAAGCTTATCGAAAAGCTATTTTTAGAACACATCCTGATCGTAATTTAGATGATCCAACAGCAGAAAAAAGAGCAAAAGAAATTATTGCTGCCGGAAGTGTTTTAACAGATCCTACATTGAGAAAAAAATATGACTTCTTTGGTCTACCCGATGATTCTTTGGATCGTGCAGTAAATCGAGCTTGGACTCAAAATACTGGTTCATATAGCGACACTTCTCATCAAGATTATACTAATTTTGTTCATCAAAATTGGGAAGCTAATTCCGCATTTGGAGCTGGTTTTAAAGGATATCAACAATCAGTACATGATTTTGGTGATATAAAACCTAATGGGAAATGGGATAAAATGACTCAATGGAGCATCGGTATCATAGCTACAACTGCTTTATCCGCTATAGCAGCCTACGATACTGGATTAGATTCAGAACCTTTCAGTTGGTTTTTATCTAAAGGAGATCAATTAGCGTATACTGACTGGTTTAATAGAAGTCCAGATAGTGCTAGAGCTGCCGCAGCAGAAGTAGGTGGTACTGCAGGATTTATGATTTCTTTAGGAATAACTAGCGTGGTAATGCATGCAGAAGGAATTTACAAAGGGGCTAAATCAGCTTTTGAATATCTTAAAAGAAATAAAAATGTCCGAGTTGAATAATTAATATTTTTTTCATAATTTATTGATCATCAATTTAACTTTTTTCTTAGCAAACTTGTGTGCTAAATGTAACGGTTCCGGTATCTTATGAGGTAACTTAATACTTTTAGAAACAATCTTTAAACAAGATCCTAAAGAAACTAAATGTCCTGGAGAAACATAAATCGGATTTGCATGTTCCCTAGTTTTAACTTCAAAACCTACAATTTCATTATTAAGAATAATTTTACCTTTCTCAACTTTTCCAGAAGACAATTTTTGTTTTACTCCAATTGTTGGTTTGTTTAATGCTAGTCCTAGATGACTAGCTACTCCCATTTTACGAGGATGATTAATCCCATTACCGTTAACAATAATTATGTCTGCTTCTTGTTCTAATAAGTTATAAGCTTCAATCATCGCTGGCATTTCTCTATAAGCAGAATATCCTAATTTGTATGGAAGAGGATCGGATAATATATATTTACTTTTTTCAACAATTTTCATTGACTTATCACATAGTACTACGTAAGCAATAAGTTTGTTTTCAAACGCTACACAGTCAATTCCTGCAATAAATTTAATTCTATTAAAATCATCTTTTACTTCAACCTTTTTTGCCAGTTTCAATTGTTCTTTCTTAAGTTCAAAAGTTTCCATTTTTCTAATTACTCTTTTTGATAATTGTTCATAATAACTTTATTTTATAAATGTTTTGTAATTTCTTCACTTAATAGTAGGAATAATTGGGTGGATTGTTGGTAGAGAAAACCTTTATATAATGACCAAAGATACTATTAATAAAAGAGGTGTGCTTAATTTGAAGATGCGTGAACAAGATAGACATTTTTTATGGTCATTATTAGCAGCTATAGGAGTTATATTTGTCTGGAAAGGTTTATGGGAAGGATTATATGAAATACCTTACTTCGGTGAACCATGGGTTGCGTTATTTGTAGGATTAGCAATGTTAACTTTCTCAGGAATAATTTTTCGAGAGTTTGATCCTTTAGGCGGTATAGAAAAGTCAACAAACAAAGTTATCAAAGATATTGTTCGTAGTTCTAATCGAAAGAATTTTAAAATTATATATCATGATAACGTTCGTAAAAAAGATATTTTAATCAGCGGCGATAAAATTAAATCAATTGAAAAATCTGCTATAATTATTAAAGAAAAAAATAAAGAACATTTTATTCCCACTCATCGATTAAAAGAAGTTTTGCATAAAGGTAAAACTTATTGGAAAATGTGAAAAATGAAATTTGAACTATCTCGGTATAAACTTGGACGTTACTTTTGGTCACTGTTCGGAGTATTAGGAATAGTTATGTTTTGGGCAGGTGTCTGGGACGGACTAGGAAACCTACCTTATCTTGGAAATCCTTTAATCAGTTTATTTACCGGATTATTTATTTTATTAATATCAGGATTAATAATTAAAGAGTTAGGTTCTGGTGAAGAAAGTAATGGTAAATTAGTTTCATCATTACATAAAGTTCATAATCATCCAGAAAAACATCATTTCGATTTAAAATATTTTGACAAAATTAAAAAAAATCATCAAGTTATTAATGCTGGAAAATTGCAAAAGATTGAAAAAAATATGTTTTTAGTTTTTAAACATGAACGAAAAGAGTTTTTTGTACCAGTTCGACGTGTTAAAGAAATTTTACATAAAGGTAAAAAGTGGAATGGTAAATAAACTATTTTTTGGGAAAATGAACAAGAAAGGTATATCTCCATTAATTGCTACTTTGTTACTTATTTCTTTCGCTGTAGCTCTAGGAGTAGTTATCATGAACTTTGGACGTGCCCAAGTGGAGTTGGAAGCACAATGTCCCATTGATGTAGGATTAAAATTAGCTACTATCAGCGGGGGAGAGGAAGCATGTTATTCTGCTACTGAAAAAAAAATCAAGTTTACTTTAGAGAATGGTGTTAACATTAAAGTTGAAGGTTTAGTTGTTAGCATTATTGCTGCTAAGAAAGCTGAATCTTACGAATTGAATGATGCTAAATTGATTAAAGCTGGCAATTATATGGGTGGTGTAAGTTATAGTAAAGCTGATAAAGGTGAGATTAGACAAATTAAAATCACACCTAAAGTAATTCTTTATGATGAAGAACAAATTTGTGTTGAACAAGCTCTAGTTGTTGAAAATATTAAAGATTGTTAGGATTAGTCATTTATGTTCTACAATTACAAAAATATAATATACTTATGATGTTTTATGTATCATTTAATGGGTAGTTCCGATGATGGTCTTTCTGTAGATAATTTAGTTTTAAAAGTTGTAGCTCTTGAAAATTCTAAGAATTTAGAGGAAAGAGATGAGTTATTAGCAGAGATTTCTGGTGGATTATCGGTTCTTAGTAAGATATATTATTCTATGGAATTTAATGAACAGGGTGCTTTCAGAAGAGTTTTAGAGGGGTATCAACAGATTCTTGATAAAGACAGAAATGATCTTGAAAAAGAGGTAGATTCTACCACTAGACATTTAGAACAGTTAAGAACATATCAAGGGAAAAATGAAAGTTATACTGGTTCTTTAGAAAAATTAAAATCTTCTTTAGATCAAGTGGTTGTTTCTGAAGTTTTTGCTGAAGAAAGACCTATTAATGATTTCCGTGCTTATGAAGTTACTGAGAAATTGTTGGAAGAGTTATTTGAAGACGGATATAGTTCAGAGGTTTTAACCCATTTACCTTATCGAGAATTCAAACATCAAAGTAAGCTACGAAAAGCTTACTTAGTTTCAACTATTGAACAAGAGGAAGAATTAGGAATTGATGGAAATAGTGTTAGAGAAGCTATTGAAGACAAGGATAGTAAAAATTATAATTATTTATTTGTATTCCCTGTAGATGAAAATCATTCAATTATTAAGCCAAAAGTAGAGTATCCATTAAATACTTTGTTCTTAGAAGACATTGCGGAAACTTGTAAGTTAACTCAAAGAGATGTTTCTGATCGCTGTAGATTTGCACGTTTTGACGTACTAAAATGGAAAGTTCGTGGAGAACCTCCTGAACCTTATGTAAAAATTAAAGATCGCAATGAAGAGATTAGATTATTATATTCTCACTAAACTCATTTCAAAGAAAGGTTTATATTAAAACAGATATTAATGTTTTTTATGCAAATAGAAATTGATCTTAATAAGAGTGTTGATGAAAACGCTGGAATATATTTCAATCTAGCTAAGAAAGCTAAAAAGAAATTAAAAGGTGCAGAAGAAGCTATCAAAAAAAGTAAGAACCAGTTAGAAGAATTAAAAAAACGTGAAGATAAATTTTTAGAAGAAGAAACTAAAAAACAACAAATAAAAAATCGTAAACAGGAATGGTACGAAAAATTTCATTGGTTCATTTCTTCAGAAGAATTTTTGTGTATTGGTGGTAAAGATGCAACTAGTAATGAAATTGTTGTTAAAAAACATACTGATAAAGAAGATTTAGTTTTGCATACAGACATGGCGGGTTCACCATTTTTTGTAATTAAAAACGGGCAAGAATGTGGTGAGGAAACTATTAACGAAGCTGCACAAGCAGTAGGGGTTTACTCTCGTGCTTGGAAACTGGGTCATTCAACAGCAGACGTTTTTTATGTCAATCCTGATCAAGTAACGAAAGAAGCACAATCAGGCGAACATCTTTCTAAAGGTAGTTTTATGGTTTATGGAAAAACTAATTATTTACATCCTAAGTTGGAGTATGCAATTGGGTTAGTAGAAGATCAAATTATCGGTGGTCCTGTTAACGCTATTAAGAAAAAAACTAAAAAGTTTGTAATTGTTATTTCTGGAAGACAAAAGAAAAGCGCTTTAGCAAAAAAAATAAAATCTAAATTGAAAGGTGGAGATTTGGACGAAATTATTAAGTTTTTGCCAGCTGGTGGTGCTGAGATTAAGAAGTAAATATTTTTAATAAAAACTTTGAAAATCCTCGCGGGAGCATAATTTATCTCTGGTCAAGTTTTGTGAGAAGTTTGAAAGTTTATGTGTCTAATGTGTTAATTTTAACTTACCTTGAAGTTTACAAATGATTTAAATAGCAATTAGATATAACTATAAAATATGAGAAAAAGTATTGTGATAATTAGTTTATTGTTAATTAACTTATTTTTTATTGTTGGTTGTGCTGAAAAAATAAATGATGAAAATTATGAACCCGTCCAACCACTCAGTTTTTTAGAGTCAGAGTTTGATTTAGAATATGTTAATGATGATATTTGGAAAGTAAAATTAACTCTTGCTCCAATTAATAATTTAGATAATATTGCCATTTTTTTTGAATTTGGACATGATTTAGAATTTATTAATGGTGATAATAATATCTTCTTAGAAAAATTATCTCTAGAAAAAGATAAAGAATATTTTTATGAATATAGTTTTAGGATGCCTAACGAAGGTTGTCAAAGATTAATTGCAAATGTAAGGCAAGGTTATTATCCTATTAACTCTAATGAATACAACCCCTCTGGTAACATATTGTACTTCAAAAGTATTTATGTTCTTTTAAATGATGGAGAAGTTAATTTAATTGATGCTGAAACATATCATAAATTATCTCCACAAATTTGTTAATAAATCAACAAGAGTACAAAATTAAAATCATTGCTCCAAATAACTATTATTATAGCAGATTAAAGTTTAAAATATTTCATTTATTAAGTTCAACTTAAATTAAAGTTATAGTAAAGTATTTATATACTTTAAAATATCCTTTTGAATGGTGATTAACAATGAAAAAAATCCTCTTAATAATTAGTGTATTTGTTTTACTTAGTAGTATGGCTTTAGCAGTTCCACTAAATGAAAACTTTGAATTATCTGTTGGACAATCAGTAACTCTGAATGATAATGGCAAAGAAATAAATTTTTTACTTAAAGATATTTCTCAATCTCAATCTCAACCCGAAGTTTTACCTGTAGGGATGGAAGAGACCACAAACAACAATGCGCCAGATAATATTGCTCAATTTACAGTATTTTATGAAAATGAAAAATATGAAATTGCACCATGGTTAAATAATAATTTACCTAGAAATTTTGGTCAATATAAAATTAATTTTCTTTCTTTTGATGGAAGTGAAACTGGAACATTCAAAATTGAAAAATTAGTTTATGATATTGATGAACTTTTTCAAGATTTCAATTCAGAAAATTATCATCAAGGATTAATTGAAGTTTATTTTCAACCAGGAATTACTTTACAAGAAGCTGTTGAAGTAGTTGAATCATTAGGTCTTGAGATTAAAAAAGATTCTTCTTGTCCATTAAGAAGTGCTTCATATAATCCTCAAACTGGAGGAGAATCAGTAGATACAAGTTCATGTGATGAAGAAGATTTGTATAGTTGGAGTTCAACCAGTTTCACAGAAGGGAGTTTTGCCATAGTAAAAGTTCCTGTAGACCAAGAGAAACATTTTGCTGAAGAATTGATGAATAATGATGAAGTTATCTTTGCTAAACCATCAGCAGATGTGGTTCATCCAGACATTGCTTCTATTAGCAAAGAGAATGATGATCCAACTGTTATTAAAGATGATATGGTAATGAAAGAAGTAGGCTTTTTTCAGAAGTTGGTAAATTGGGTAAAGAATTTGTTTTAATTTTTTTTAAATTACTTCTAAAATGGGTTTAAATTCATTTTAATAATATCATATTTAGTTCTTTTTCAGTTATTAAATCTTTTTTTAGACCTACAGATATTAACTTGTCAATTAATTTTATTTCTTTTATAGATTGTTTATCCATTATAGTTATGAATTGCTTATTATTTTTAAATATATTCTATAGTGTAGAAAAGGATTTAAAGAGATAACAGAAAGATATTCTCTTTGATGGTAAGTTTAGAAACAATTTTATCCCAAAATCCTCAACTTAAAAATATCCGGTTAGAGGGTACTGAACTTCCTTCTGAAGTGATAAGATTTAGTGATTTAACTCAAAGAATAGTTGATGGTGAGGATGAATTTGTGGGTCAGTGTTATTATCCTTTTTCTGTAGTTCCATTGATTGGAAAAGGAGCAGTTTTAGTTGACGTTGAAGGCAATGTCTTTTTAGATTTTTTAGGTGGTTATGGTACTCAAAATTTAGGTCATAATGAACCTCATGTTGAAGCTGCTGTTGACGTTTTGCCAGGTGTTGTTGGTTTGGTTGCTCGATCTTATATTAATCCATTTTTAAGACAATTTTGTGAGACGTTAGTAAATCATTGTGGATTTGCTGAAGATGGATATAAAGCTATTCCTATGAGTACTGGAGCTGAAGCAGTTGAAACCTCTTTGAAAGGAGCAAGAATATGGGGATATGAAGTAAAAGGTGTGGAAGCAAACCAAGCAGAAATAATTTATTGTAAAAATAATTTTCATGGTCGGACTTTAGGAATTATTTCTGCAAGTACTGATGAAGATGTACATACAGGTTTTGGTCCTTATCTTCCTGGAATTAAAGTCATCCCTTTTAATGATCCTTCTGCTTTAGAAAAAGCTATTACCCCTCATACTGTGGCTTTCATAACCGAACCAATTCAGGGAGAAGCAGGAGTTATAATCCCCGATGATGGTTATTTAAGAGAAGTTCAAGAAACATGTAATGCCAATAATGTTCTATTTTTACTTGACGAAATTCAAAGTGGTGGTGGGAGAACTGGAAAACCTTTTGCTTACATGCACGAAGAAGGAGTTAAACCTGATGGAATAATGGTTGCTAAAAGTATTTCCGCAGGATATTATCCAATCTCTGCTTTTGTTGCTCGTGCAGATATTGTAGATCTTCTAAAAGGTAGGCACGGTAGTACTTTTGGTGGAAGTGCTCGAGCTTGTTTATATGGTCTGGAAGCGATTAAGCAACTAGAAGCACAAAAGATTGCTGAACAATCTGCTGAGAAAGGAGCTTATATATTAAACAAATTGTATGATAGATTTAAAGATATTTCTACTGTTAAAGAAGTTCGTGGAAAAGGTATGTGGATAGCTATGGAATTTACTGAACCAATTGCTCATGAAGTTGCCGAAGAATTAATTGATCAGGGTATACTTTGTAAAGATGCCCACGATTATACTCTTAGATTTGTGCCGCCAATAGTAATGACTTATCAACAAATGGATTGTGCCTTGGATAGAATGGGTAACGTTATTAACAATGAAAAGATGACCTCTATTGTTGAACAGAAAAGAGCAACTTAAAATTCTCTCATAAAAAATTCTCTCATTTGTTCTTTAGAATATTCAATAGTTTTACCAGCATCCATGTAAACAACTCGAGTACCTCTATTTTCAAACAGTTCTCTGAACCAATCACTTTCAAACTCTTTCTTAACTTTCATTTGAAATTCTAGGTTTTCAAAAATAGCATCATCATCTTTATCTCTTTTTTCAAGTCTGTTAATTATCTCTTTAGGATCATCAATTGTTAAAATTATTAAAATGTCTGCTGCATGTTTTAATGCAAAACTGTTCCCTGGAATATTAATTACTTCACTCAAAGAAACGTTATCTTTCTCACCAGTAAGTTTTTGGTAAACAATTGAAGTAGAAACAGATCTTGACTGAAAAACATGGATACCTTTCTCTAACGCTGGAATTATTAACCCTTCATGTAACACATGCCTGTCTAAAGCATAACCTTGAGCAATTGTTAACGTAGAATATTTTACTGGAGAACTGTTAGAAATTAAAATGTTTCTTATCAATTTCCCTGCACCAAAAAAAGTAGGTTCACTAGTAATCAAAACATTATATTCAGAAATTTCTTCCATTGTTGGAAGTCTATCATTTTCCTTCCAGAATAAATTAACATCAAATATTTTCAGACTTTTTTTCTTACTTTCTTCAATTAAAGTGTTTAAGAAAACGCTTTTTCCAACTCCATCTGGTCCGTCTAAAACAATAAATCTTCCTTTCATTCTATGCCCGGAACTGGATAATTTCTACAAAATTCAGTTACCTCTTGTTTAATTTTTTCTAATAATTCTTCATTATCATGATTATTTAACGCCGAATTAATCCAACTTGCTAACTTTTCCATTTCTGGTTCTGTCATTCCTCTTGTTGTTGCTGCTGGAGTTCCCAATCTTATCCCGCTAGGTCTTAACGGAGGATTAGGATCATCAGGAACTATCTGTTTATTAGCTGTGATAGAAACTTTGTCCAATATGTTTTCTGCTTGCGTACCGTCTAACCCAAAACTTTCAACAGTATTAATTACAATCATATGATTATCTGTTCCGTTAGTAATCAATTTAATTCCTTTATTCATTAACGATTCTGCTAACACTTTAGCATTCTTTAACACTTGTGCTGCATAATCTTTAAACTCCGGTTTTGACGCTTCACCTAACGCTATTGCTAAACCAGCAATATTATTCATGTGTGGGCCACCTTGTAATCCTGGAAACACAGATTTATCAATAACATTAGCAAACTCTTTCTTACAAAGAATCATTCCTCCTCTTGGTCCACGCAAACTTTTATGGGTAGTTGTAGTTACGATATCAAACCCATAATCAAAAGGATTATTCATTACTCCTGCTGCTATCAATCCCCCAATATGGGCAACGTCTGCCATTGTTATAGCATTAACTTCATCAGCAATTTTTTTAAACTCTTGATAATCATAATCTCTTGGATAACTAGTATATCCGCATAAAATGATTTTGGGTTTTTCTCTTAATGCAATTTTTCTAACTTCATTAAAATCAATTTTTCCATTTTGATCAGTTTTATAATGTACAAAATTGAACAGTTTTCCTGTATGACTTATCGGATGTCCATGCGTAAGATGGCCACCGTGAGATAAATCCATTCCTAAAACTTTATCACCTGGTTTCAAGAAAGCAAAATATACTGCTAAGTTCATTGGACTGCCTGATAAAGGTTGAACGTTAGCATGCTCACAATTAAACAATCGTTTAGCCCTTTCAATTGCAAGAGTTTCAATTTTATCAGTATTTACATTACCACCATAATATCTTCTTCCGGGATATCCCTCAGAATATTTATTAGTAAAGATGCTACCTAATGCTTCTAGTACAGCTGGAGAAGTATAATTTTCGCTAGGTATCAGTTCAATACCTTCTTTTTGCCTTTTAATTTCAGAATTTAACGCTTCCCAAACTGATAAATCTTCTTTTAATTCCAACTTTTCCACCCCTTCCTATTTCTGAAATTGAATTAATATTTAAATTTAACCAATAACTAAAACATAGTTGCTAGAAAATGATTGGAGCAAATCAATATTTTAATGGAGTAATATTATCATTCCTAATGTTGAGGTCCATTCCTTTAAATTTAAGTTGGGATCTTATTTTTCTTCTAGCTTTATTTGTCCCTGGTCCATTAAGTATTACTTCCAGATTTTCAACTCTACTTGGTTTGTGTGGGTTAAAAGAATCTTCATAATTCTCAGATGCTTTAACACTAACTTTTGCAAAATAGCGCCCGTTAGTTCTATCAGGATCATAACAGATTTCCATTTGTTGTATTTTGTAATATGTCATCTTAAAGATTAAAACTAGTTCAGTTATAACTTTTTTAGTTCTTTAACATATATTTCCTAGTCTCATAAAGTTGATAAATAATTGATTCTCCTAAATTTTAAGGGTGGTAACAACAAATTTTAATGAAAGTAAACTGAACAAGAAACAATTAACTATTCTTAACAACTTTATGAGTAATCCTAAAGGAAACGTTTCAGTGATGAAAAATCTTGACCCTCATGATTTAGGTGCAATTTTCGCTAGAATCTCTAGAGCACCTTATTCCGTAAGGGGAACTTTATTACAAGAATATGTTAATTCTAAAGGACAATTTGATGTTCAGAAAGCAGAAAAAGTTTTTGACAGAGTTTTAAACCAGTTTGGTGATGATTCAGTTGGTCAGTTAGGAGGGGCTCACATTTATTTTACTTGGGTTTCTATGTTGGCAACAAAAGTTATTGAAGATTTACGTATTGGTGGTGAGCCGTTAGAAGAATCTACTCGGTATGTTGAATTTGATAAAAAAGTTAATTGGGACTTTTTAGGTAAGAATGATTGCTATCGTTATCACGTTCCGGAAGAGTTAACTGGGGAAGTACGTAAAAAGTATGTTAAGTATTTGAATCATTTTTTTGATTTGTATACAGAAATGTTACCAAAAATGCGTACTTATATCATTAAAAACAATCTTTTAGAAAATTTCGAAACTATTTTTGAAGGTAAAACAGTTTTGTACAAAGAACTAGTTGATGAAAAGAAAAAGAAAGAAACTCAACGTGCTTACAACATGGCTGTTAAAGCTCAGGTATGCGATATTATTAGATGCGTTTTACCAGCAGCAACCACTACCACTTTAGGTATTCGTGGAAATGGACAATTTTTTACCCGTTTAATAACCAAATTATGGACCTTTGAAAATAAAGAGTTTAATGTTCTAGGAAATGAAATTAAAAAAGAATTAGATACTCTTATGCCTGCTTTTGTGAAAAGAAGTAAAATAGATGATTATTTGTTAAGTATCAATACTTCTATGGAAAAAATATTTGACAAATATTTTTCTAACATTGAAAAAAAAGATACTTTTTATTCTTCCTGGCAGAAAAAAGAATTAAGAGAAGTTATATTATACCATCATTGTAAAGATAAACAAATTGAAAGATTATCTGCTATGTTGTTTCCATATTTACAATTATCTACTTGGCAAATTAGAGACGTTTTAGTTCGTTTGAATGATTCTGAAAGAAAAGAAATTGAAACTGCTTACTTGGGAGAACGTAAAACTAGACGTCATCGTACTGGTAGAGGATTAGAATGGGGATACCCTTACCAATTTGATATTATTGCTGCGTTTGCTGAGTATAGAGACTTACAACGGCATCGGATGATGTCACAACAACGGCAAAAAATAACTCCTCATTTAGGGTTTAGTATGCCTCAAGAAATAATTGAAATTGGTTATGAAGATAAAGTTAAAAGATGTATAGAAATGTCTAAAGAGTTGTATACTGAATTATGTAGTGTTGGTTTAGATCATCTTGCTGAATACGTTACTCTGTTTAATCATCAATTAAGATTTAATTTTTCTATGAATGAACGTCAACTACAACATTTATGCGAGCTTAGAAGCCAAAAACAAGGTCATACTGGTTATAGAATCATTGCTCAAGAGATGGCTAAGCAAGCTTTGTTACGTGATTCTTGGTTGTCAGAAAGTTTAAAGTTTGTTAATTATAAACATTATTTAGGATTGTGTAGGGCGGAAGCTGAAGCTAAACAGTCTGCTAAGAATTGGAAGTTAATTAAGTAGAAAAGTTTAAATAAGAATTCTCAGAATTGTGTTATTATTGCCACCGTCGCATAATCTGGTATTGCGCGGGATTGCTAATCCCGTTTCCTCACGGATATATGGGTTCAAACGAAAATCTGTGATTTTCGCATAGAAAAATGCAGTTTTTCTGAACGTCCCATCGGTGGCGCTTTTTATTTTTCTTAAAATGTAATTGATTGATTTTATTAACAAAAGGTTTAAATATACTCTGGTATACCCAAGTAAACGGTGATGCAAATGAGTACAACTACAATTAAATTACATGGAGATACCAAATTAGGTTTAGACCAATTTAGAGAATATGGTAATGAAAGTTATGATGAAGTTATCAAAAAAATGATTTACATTGCCAAAACTTGTAAAAAACAACCTAAATTAAGTCAAGAAACTATTTTTGCTATTGAAAAAGCCAGAGAAAGAATAAAGAAAGGAAAATTTCTTACGGAGGAAGAAGCTAAAAAGAGGCTAGGTTTATGATTTATCAATTAATTTTTGATGAGAAAGCGGTTGATATTTTAGAAAAACTTCCTCATTTGGTTAAAGAAAGAATTTTTAAAAAGTTAAAATCCGTTAAAGAAAATCCTTATCATTTCTTTGAAAAACTTGAGGATAGGTCTGAATTTAAGTTAAGAGTTGGCGATTACAGAGTTATTGCTGATATTTCAGACAAAGAAATTTGTATTCTAGTACTTTATGTTGGTCATCGAAGAAATGTTTACAAATCTTTAAAAAAATTATAAGCTTTCTTGATTCATTAGAGCAAGTTTAATAAATATCAACTTCATTGTCCTAAATATGACTTGGTTAATAAAATCAGTTTTCGTTCTTTTTACTTTCATTTTGATAACTGGTTGTGGTAATTATCAACTAGATTTTGACAAATTATTAAATGAAGAGATTAATTATTCTCAATATTCGAAAGATGGTTTTTCAGTTTTATATCCTCAGTGGCCAGACAACACCGATGGTGATGTTGAGTTAACTGTATCTAAAGGATATTGTACCATATCAATTAACTCAGAAAAAATTCTTGCTAAACAATGGTATCAGATGATGATTGATTCTGTAACAAAATTGGCAGGAGATATAATTACTTCTGATGAAAATAATTTACAGGTAAAGTATTCATTTAATTTTAAGAATAATACCTTAATTTCAGAGAACCATTTTTTTACCTGCCAAGATAATTCTATTGTAGTTACTTTAACTTGTATAGAAGAATTTAATGAAATAATGCAAAAATTAAGCGATAAAATATATCCTTCTGCAACGTGTCAAGAAAAAGAATTAAAATTTAATAATTATCAAGATGATGATTTTTCTGTAATGTATCCAGATTGGGACAATAGTCTTGAAATGGAAGAACAACGAGTATTAGGTGTTACCAAAGGAGTATGTTCAATTATTGTTGATAAACATAATGCTTTGCCTAAAGATATCTTTAACTGGATAACTAAAGCAATTGAAGAGAAAGATGATCATAACTTATTGACTTCATCAACTGATGAAGATTATTTTGCTTACCAATTCTTACATGAAGATAATACTATGACCGCAACCACAAAAATGCTTTATTGTAATTATCAAAGTTATTTAACCCAAATTATTTGTGTGGATGAATACGTTACTAATAGTGATAAAAAAATAAAAGATTCTGTTTTAGAAAGTGTTAAGTGTGCTCAAGAATACAAAATTCCAACACCACAAAAAATTGAAAAAGAAAAAGAAGAAGTGAAAGAGAAAGAACCTGAAATAATTGAAGAGATTGAATCTGAAATAGTTAAAACTAATGTTGGTGAAGAGTTTGGAATTGATGAAGAGATGGTGGTTTATTTTGTTAACAGCAACGATTTTTTTACTAAAATCTTAAAAGATTTTCCTAAAGCAAATCTTTTGATTAAAGATTCAGATAGGGAACTAAAGTTAAGAGTTTTGATAAGTGGGGATGGTAAAATAACTCTTCTTGAAGACGGAGAATATAATGATGCTGATATAACTTTAATCGTACCGCTTCGTGATGCATTAAACATTTTTAATAATGCAGAAAATATTAATCCTTTAAATCTAATTGGATTTGCTGTTAATGTTAAAACTGAACCTGCAAATATTAAAAATCAAATTATCCAGAAAGTTTTAAGGGGAGAATATAATTAATTTTCTACTAACTTAACCGACAAATATATAAATGGAAAAGTTTTAGTATACTTAATTAAAAAAGTAGGTGATGTTAATATGGATCTCGATAAACATAAATTATGGTTAATTTTAGGTATAACCTTTGCGGTTGTAATTTTGGCGTTTCTTGTTTTGTACTCTCCTTTGACAGCAAATTTTGCAGGAGAAGCTTCTAAAGTAATTGATAGTAAAGAAATCAATACTGATACAGGTATCAAAGTTCCTACCACTGGAACAACAGATATTGCAACTGGTAAAGTGATAGGCGATACATGTGGTTATGATTATGAATGTGAATCTAATTATTGTGGAAATCTAGAAGGATACAAAAATACATTCGTTTGTATGAATGCTCCTTCCTCACCTACTGCAGCTGGTAAAGTGATTGGTGATTCTTGTAGTAATGATTATGAATGTGAATCTAATTATTGTGGAGCTCTAGAAGGATACAAAAATACATTCGTTTGTATGAATGCTCCTTCCTCACCTACTGCAACAACTGGACAAAATAATGATGTCGCAGCTGGTAAAGATATTGATGAAGAGTGTACTATTAATACTGAATGTAAATCTGGAATCTGTGAGAATCAGAATTCAGCAGGTGAGAAACCTGATTCTATTTGTGTAAGTGCAACTAGTACTGGATATTTACAAGATGATAATACTGCAACTTTAGTTGAAACCTGTACTGATAGTGATGGAGATAATCCTCGAGAAGGGGGATTCGTAACTAGGACTGTGAATGGTCAAGTAGATTATCTTGCCGATCAATGTTATGGAGATAGAAATGAGTATCTTGAATACTATTGTTTTGGCAACGAGGTAAGAGTTCACCCTTATGATTGTTTGTCTTGTGGTGCTTTGCAAAAGACTGATATCCCATACTGTTCTCAATTTGCTAGTGAAACAGGCAAAGAAATAGATGAATCTACGGAAACAACTACACCTACAGAAATATCTTCTCCTGAAACTATTGGAGCGCCAGCAGCAACATTACCTGTTACTGAGAATAAACCTGGAGATGTTAATGGTGATAATGTAGTAGATGCAGATGATGCGTTACTAATACTTCAATATTATGTTGGACTGATTGACAGTTTCCCAACGGGATAGAGGTGCTAAAAAATGATGAATAAAAAAATATTTTTGTATTTTTGTATCTTTGTCGTATTTACCTCTTCTGTTTTAGCAGTTAATCTAAACATAAATTGCAATCTTGCTAGTGTTGATGTTGGTGAAAATATAATTTGTGATTTAATTCTTACTGAAGAACAAGGCATTAATGTAGTTAATTTCAAAGTTATTCCTCCATCATTTGCTTCAATAGTTAATATTGAAGGTCCTTCTGGTTGGATGGCTGTTTGGAATGATGACAAAACAAATCCAAATTATGGTAAAACTTCTTTTATATCTGTAGCAACTCAAGCTGTAACTAATGTAGGAAAAGTAACATTAAAAGCGAATACAGTAGGTAGTGAAAAATTATTATTAATTGATTTTTCTATTAAAAGAGATGGGATACTTATTTTAGAAAATTCTGCTATTAGTTCTGCTTTATTGACTGCTAGTAATCCTACGACTACTCCTCTAGAAGTAGTGGACACTCCTCCTACAACTACTACTCCTGTAGTTGATGATAAACCTCAAATTGATGATACGCCTAGTTTGCCTGGTTCACCTGGGGATGATATTGTGTGTCCCACTAAATGTACATTAAATGATGTAGTATGTGGTGATAATGGAAATATTTACACCTGTAAATCAATTGATTTTTGTCCTATATGGGATGTTACGAAGTGCGATTATGGTTGTGAAGGTACTAAATGTAAACCTGCTGGATTTCAAACAATAGATTATGATTGTACTATTAATACTGATTGTGCTAGTGGTCAAGTTTGTAATAAAGATCATAAGTGCGTTACTAGTGGTATTACAACAGACCCAGACCCTTATGTGCCCATTGAAGTTGCTCCTGTAGATCCAGACAAAAAAGCTTTTCTTAACAAAATGGGTGAAGTTTATGATGACGCAGAAAAAGGTTGGACTACTACACTAATTTCAAAAATTGCCAACATTTTCAAAACATATTTTGATTAAGTAGTAAATAAAGAGGAAGAAAGATGGTTCGTAAAATAAAACATAAAAAAGGGATGGAAAAGAAACCTTTGATTATTGCTGCTGTTGCTTTAGTTGCAGTTGTTATTTTAGCAGTATTACTTTTCTTTGGCCAACCGTCTGTTGGGCGAGCGTACTTTATTCCTGGCGATACTTTTGATAAATATCAAGCTGGCTCAGAAGAATCTTTACAATTTCCTTTAACTGCTGGTGAAATTATTACTGTAAAAGTGGGTGCAAATATCGCAAGTAAAGAATCTGTTGCGTTTAGTTTTCAAATGGAATATTCTCCTGAACATTTCGAATTCATTAATGTTGTTTCAGGATTAGATAAAGATGAAAATGGAGATGAATTTTGGGGAACTGATTATTTAAGAACATCTATGCCTAGTATTGGAAAATCAACCTCTTCTAATAGAATACTTTTCGAACATGCAACCTTTAATTATCAAAAAGCTATTACTGGTTCTGTTCATTTAGCTGATGTTAATTTCAGAGTTTTGCAAACCATGAAAGATCCTGAAAATATTGACACACTTATTGACACATTAATTCAATTTGAAAATATTAATGTTTTAGAGATGAGTGAAGATTCAAATAATTTAATCCTTTCTTATGTTCCTGTAAAAGGAGAAATGCCTACTTGTGTTAGTGAAGTTTGTGGTGATAATTTAGATAATGATTGTGATGGTGAAGTTGATGAAGATTGTGCGCCTGAAACGGCTGTTTGTACTGATGAAGATGGTGATGGTTATTGTGTAGAGAAGGGTGATTGTGATGATAATATCTTGGATGATCCTTCAAACTGTCCTACTGACCCTTCAATTAAACCTCCATGTCAAGTGGGTCCTTTTAAAGTATGTGCTTATTGTAAAAATCCTGGCGTAACTGATGCTTGTGATGGTTATGATAACAATTGTAATGGAGCTACTGATGAAGATTATATTGCATATCTTGGCGCTTCTTGTCACAATAAACAATTAGGTGTTTGTAATGAAAGAGGGAATATTGTTTGTGATTCTGAGGGTACTGGTGTAATTTGTAATGCTGGAATTGTGATACCTTCAACCTCTGAGATTTGCGATGATAATTTAGATAACGATTGTGATGGTGAAGTTGATGAAGATTGTGCAGTTTTAACTGTTACTTTATTAGGAGATTCTAATGGCGATGAATCTCTTAATGTTTTAGACATAATCGCAATAGTTAATTATATAATTTCAACTGGAACATTAGACGACGAAACTGCCGCTGACGTCAATTGTGATGGTAGTGTTAATGTTCTTGACGTGATTAAAATAGTTAATGCAATTGTAACAGGAAGTGCAATTGAATGTTCAAGTTAAAAAAAGGTGATATTAAAATGAAACAAAAAATACTGTACGCTTTGATTATGATTATATTTTTGCCTGCGGCATTAGCGTTTAATCTAAATGTTAATTGTCCGGCAAGTGCAAATACTGGTGATGCTATTGCTTGTAATTTAGATGTGGATACGAATGTTCCTCCTACATTCGGAGCACAATTTGTAGTAAACGCTCCGGGATTCACTAGTGGAACTCCTTATATTGAAAGTTCACAGAGTCTTGTTGCTTCAGGTTCATTTGGTGGAGAAAACATCATTGCTGATTATAGTGGAAGAATAAATATTTTAAAAGGAACAGTTGCAACAATTAATTTGGTTGCTCCAAGTAATCCTGGTGTACACACAGTATCTTTAACCAGTTTGGTTAACATTGATGCTTCAACACCTGCAACCATAACTATCACTGCACCAGTTGTTCCAGTATGTGGAAACAGTCTTGTTGAAAGTGGAGAAGTATGTGATTTTAGTTCTCGAGCTTGTAATACTGCTAGTGGTTATTCTGGAACTCAAAATTGTGCTGCTGACTGTAAAATGTATCTTTCTTGTACATCTACTGAAAATTGTGGAGATGGAATTAAAAACGGTTTAGAAGAATGTGATGGTGGAGATGGTTGTTCTGCTACTTGTAAAATAGAAATTGATAATCCTCCTACTTGTACTCCTATTCTTGCAACTTGTTCTACTACAGGTATAATTTGTCCGGATGGTGATGTTGATCCTAAAATAGTATGTGAAGATTTTGATCAATGTACTGAAGATTTTATTTGCGATTACAGTCATAATAAATGTAAAGAATGGTTTGCACTTCAGTATCCTGGAGAAGAACCTGATGAATATTGTGACTGTCTGGACACTTCTGGTACTGAAGATGACTATCGTCCTTTTTTAGAAAGTTGTTCTGAAATTTTACCTTCCACTAACAACGATGGTCAAGCATTAGATCAATTAATACAACATATTGGAGATATACTCAAAAACAATGAAGTCGTAGATGGTAATCCTTTATACTCTCCTCTAAAGAAAATGACTCTAATTGCTAGAGCTTTATCAACCTACTTTAATTAAAAATGGTAAGAAGAACTACAAACAAGAGAAAAAAAGCACATTTCCCTATTCCTCAGAAACGTGCAAGACCAATCCATCATAGATTGGGTAAGGTAGCTGTAGAAAAGAAACCGTTGATAATAGGTGCAATAACAATAGTTTCAATACTGTTGTTATCTTTGCTGATTTATTTTTCTCCTCAGTTTGTAGGACAAGCTTATTATACTGGAATTGAAGATACAGCGGGCATTGAACAGCCAGGTCCAATATTAAGTAATCAACCTTTCACTTTAGAAGTTAAAGCTAATCTTGGAACGGATGAAACAGTAGCTGTTGGTTTTGAGCTTAATTTAGGTGATTTACAATTAACTAGTGGGATGGAAGTTCTAATTTGTGAAAATATTGTAACTAGTAATCTTGATTGGGATGAATCAGGATTATATGTGTCTTGCGATAATAACATAATTAACTTTCAACATTTTACTTTAAATACTAGTGAGGCAATTACTGGTGAGATTAGTATTGCTACTCTTAACTTGCCTGGAAATAATCCTGGAAACTATGAATTGTCTTTTGAGGAATTAGAAGTAGTTGATTTAAATTCAGATCCTGTGGAAGATTTGTTTATTAGTGAAGATGATTATGGGGTAACATTAGAAATAGGTTGTAATCAATGTACTGTTAATGAATGTACTGCTGATGGAAAAGTAAGAGTTTGTAATTTTGATGATGAGGGATGTAGTTCTTGGGACACTATAACTTCGAGTTGTTCATCATCAGAAGTTTGTCAAGAAGGCGAATGTGTGACCAGAGAAGTTCAATGTGAAGACGATGCTGATTGTTCAACTAATAAAGTTTGTTTAAATAATCAATGTGTAGATTCTGGTTGTGTAGATAATGATAATGATAATCATTATAATATCTCTTCAACATGTACTCAGGGAACGGACTGTGAAGATGGTAATGAAAATATAAATCCTGATGTTACAGAAAGTTGTAATGATGAGATAGATAACAATTGTAACTTCCTAAAAGACTGTTTTGATGAAGATTGTGAAACTGAATGTGGAATTGAAACTATTACTGGTAAGAAAATTTCATTAAAAGAAATGCCTTTTACTGGAATGTCAGAGAACTTAGTTGGTGCAATTTTCGTTACTAAGATAACTGCGTTAGAAGACATCTCAGATTCTTTAACTGCATACACTTCATTAAGAATTGCTAACGTACCTTTGGGATTTAAGAAAGAGACAATCCCTCCTATGAGTGCAGGAGATTCATACTTGTCTTACTCTAACTATAATGTGCCATTAAACCTTTTCAGGCAATATGAGATTTCTCCAAGTACGTTCAATCAGGTAATTACTAAAGAGATAACTGTCTACGATAAGAAGATGCATGAAGAAGGATCTAGTGTCTACGGTCACTTAAAATTTGACTATGAAGATTTAACCACTGGTAGCGAAGAATGAATAAAACAAAATTTATTTTTATTTTAACATTTTTATTTACAATTTCTTTAGCTTTAGCTGTAACAGTAGAAACAGATAAAAATATTTATCAACGTTCGGAAGAAGTTACTATTGATGTTGCAGAGTGTGAAGCAGAATCAATTGTTTTTGTTTATAATGCAGAAAATAGAGAAGTGGATGTTAGCAGTGATACTGGAGATTGGACTTTTATTTATTCAACGCTGTCAGACCCTAGTGATGGTAAGTATAATGTAGAGGTAAGTTGTGCAAACGGTCCAGCAACAACAGAGTTCTGTGTTAATGATGACGATTGTTTAACAACAACTCCTGAAGACCCAGATCCAACTCCAGATAATCCTGGCGGCGGTGGCGGAAGAAATGTTTGTCGTCCAGTATGGACTAATTTGACTGAAACTTTATGTAACGGTTCTTTACAAAAAACTGTTACACAGCAAGACGTCAGATGTAGTAAAGGTTCAAGAAAAATAGTTTCTCGTTGTGATTCTTGTAAGGAATCATGGATGTGTTCAGTATGGTCATTATGCAATAATGGCATACAAACTAGAATTTGTTATGATGGTAGTAAATGTGGTACAACTTTCCAAAGACCAGATTTAAGAAAAAACTGTGGTCAACCTGCTTCAGGTTATCCACCAAGTCAAATTTCAAACAGTATTCCGCCTCCAACAGAAACTCCTACATTACAGTTACCTACTGAACCTTTCTGGGAAAAATATTTGATTTATTTAATCTCTATCCCTGCAGGGTTAATCGTTTTAATCTTAATCATCGTTTTGATAGTACATATGATTAAATCAAAAAGAGTTGTTTACAATCTTGAAGAACTTGAAGATTGGATCATGAAAGAACGTGCTGCTGGTACAAATGATGGTAGTATTAGAGAAATTCTTAAAGATAATACCAGTTGGAACGATAAAGAGATTGACGAAGCGTTCAATGATTTGGCTAAAGAATAATTTTATTTAATCTCTTATATTATTATAACACAAGTTTAAATATTTTCTTTCTAATAACGGAATTATTGTATGGATTAGACTTTGTTCTTCAGAAACTCCACTAACATTAAACACGTCTCCTGGAAATTGTTGGGCTAGTCTTATTTTACTTCTCCAACAGTTTTCATTTACATAAATTGTGTCGATTGTTATTTCTTCACCGTCTGTAATAGATATTATTTTTCCATTTTTAACAAACAGGACATTCTTACTTCTTACTTCTTTTGACTGATACTCTATCTGAGGAAAGTAATCTGGTAAAATTATCAAAGCATCACCACAATATGTTGGATTTCTCTTTTCATCAAAAATACAGCTTAGCAATTCCATTTGAATTGTTTCTTCAGCTTCTCTTTCTAAAGCAATATATTTATCTAATAAATCCTGAAAATCTCCTCTGTATTCCATTAATATTTCTCTAATAACTGGAAAATCTGTTTTCATTACTTTTAATGATACGTTTCTAAATGTATAATTAATCCGATCTGATTTTGGTAATGTTCTTTTAGGATCAGTTAAACATATTATATCCAGCGCGCTAATTACTTCAATTGTTTCTTCTTTCCCAGGAAACAGTTTACAAGAATTAAGCCTCTCGTCTAAGATAATATAATCTTCACTTAATCTTTGTTTAAACTCATCAATGTCCATAATTTGATTTTTGAACATTATCTTATATATCTTTCGAGAAATAGTTCATTTCTTCACAATTTTATTAGCAATTATTTCCTTTTTACCTTGATAATCTTCAATTGTTCCAGAAATTTCAACATAATCACCCTCTTTTAAGAATATCTCCTCTTCATTAAACAGTAAAACGTCAACATATTCTTTTTTCTCTGCTTCTAATTTTAAGAAGATAACTTTTTCACTATTGGTAACTTTACCAATAATTCCAGACATTTTAACTTCTTCTTCAGCAGGAATAGAATCAATCTCAGCAACATTTTGTAATTCTAATTCTTCTGCATAAAAAAATAAGAAACTCAGTCCTATCAAGATAACTATTAAAGAAACCTTTAAAATGGTCTTTTCTTGCATAATTACTCATAAAATCAGATAATTATAAACTTTTTCCTAAATGTTTATATAATCCCTCCTATTATGTACTAATAATTATGTCTCAAGAACGTATTTCAGAATTAAGAGAACTATTGTTTGATCTAGATCGTAGAATCAAACCTCTGGAATGGGACGCTGGCAGGAACCAAATCAACGAATTTAAGAGATTGGAGCTGGAACGTTTAAAAGAAGAACATTCTAATTTTATCCAGGAATTAAGCAATTTAGAGTCTAATGGACAATAATTATTTCCATTCTTCAAAAATATCCGAAAGTTTTATAAAAAGTATACTTATTTGTATGTATAAGTATGTATGCTTCACTGCTAACAAAAAAAGACATCGTTGCATTTAATCAAAAAATAGGTGAGTCTGGTAACTTTAATAATGAAGGTAGTTTAGATTTTGCTTTAAGTATAGCCAAAACTAAAAATAACTGGCTTTATGAACTTAGTTACTTAACTAGAAGTTTATTGGTTGATCATGTCTTTAATGATGGTAATAAAAGAACATCTTTGTTAATAATTGCATATTATTGTGATCAGAAGAAAAATACGTTTGATAAGAATAGACTTTTATTTGCAATAAAGAGGATTGCTAAGAATAATATTAACAATCCTACCATAATAATGAGGTTAATTTACAATGCTATCCGGGAAAAAAATTGATTCGTTAATTGAACAAAACAAAGATTTATTAGAATCTTTGGAGGAATTTGACAGGACAGGAAAGTTGTCTAGAGCAACATATAAAGAAAAAGTTACTTTTACTCTAGATATGGATTTAATGAGGGTTTTTCGCAGTTATTGTGGGGACCATAACTTAAAAATGAGTAATGTGGTTGAAAAATTAATAAAAGAAGAGTTGGGAATTAAGTAGATTAATGTTTAAATGATTTCCGAAAGCTTTATATACTTTTTAGGTATCAATTGATATAAAATGACAATCAAAAGTATAAATGTTACGGAAACTGAACTTGTTGAGGAAGAAAATAATCAAACTAAAAGGTATCCCAACTTAAATACTATTTTAATGGTTGAAGATCTTCTGAAGAAAAATAGACACATTCCATTAAAGTTATCTGAACTAAAAAAATTTCTGCCGAGAAAAGTGATGCATCAAACATTGAAAGTTATTTTAGAATATCTTTGGAAAAGTGGAAAAATCATTTTTGGTCCTAAAGGAGTACAATGGATTTATTCTGAACCAAAACATTTACAGAAAATGTTTGAAAATACAATTGAAATTTGAAAATGTTTCTTGATAAAGAAGTAAGAGTTTTATTGAAAGGTCAAGCTAAAAAGAGTTATATAAAATTAAAGAAATGTGAGGACAAAGAATCTAAAAGTTTAATTAAGTCTATTCAAAGAATTGTTGATGTGCTTAAAGAAAATCCTCAGTATGGAGATCCGATAGCTAAGAAGTTAATTCCAAAAAAATTTAAAGAGTTAGGAATAAATAATCTTTATCGTGCAGAATTATCTAATTACTGGCGATTGATTTATACTATTGAAGGAACGAAAGTAGAAATTTTCTTATTTATTTTGAGTATTGTCGATCATCGTGACTATAATAAATTGTTTGGTTATAGAAACAGATAAGCAATAATTTTATAAATAACCCCTCTAATTTAACCTAAAGCTGAGACCATTGTAAAGATGTGTTCTGATAGGAACTTAAGTCCCGGGAGGAATAAATAAAATGACTGAATTTAAAATTGTTATTGGTGCCAAAGACGGCAAATGTTATCAAAAAGAGATTAAAGACGATCAAGCTTTAGTTTTACACAAAAAACGTATCGGAGAAACAGTTTCTGGTGATAAATTGGGTATGCCTGGTTATGAATTTGAACTAACTGGTGGATCTGATAAATGTGGATTTCCAATGCGTAAAGGTATCTCTGAACCACGTAAAAAAGTAATGATTTCTGGCGGAGTAGGATTTTCTGGTAAAGATCGTAACAAAAACAAACAGAAAGGATTGTTTAAGAGAGTAACTGTTTGTGGTGAAATGGTTACAAAAATTATTCGTCAAATTAATTTGAAAGTTATTAAGGAAGGTCCTAAACCTTTAGCAGAAGCACCTGCTGAAGAAGTTAAAGAAGAACCGAAAAAAGAATAATTCTTTTTATTTTCTTATTATCGATAGTTATATAAACTAAAAAACAATTCTTTTACCATTAAAAGAGGAAAGATGGGAAAGAAAAAACCTATTCGTAAGGGTAAGAAAAATAAAAAACCTTTAGTGGTAGCTATCGTTTCTTTAATTGCGATCATTATTCTAGCATTTCTTGCATTATTTACTTCACAATTTTATGGTAAAGCTATAGCAGAAGGTTGTATAGGGGTAAGTTATTGTGAATTTGAATATACTAATGGGCAAACTTATACTCTTAATGTTGCTGAAGGAGAAACAGTTTTAGTTAATCATAACTATAGATTGGTTAATGTTAAAGTTAATGAGGTAACTAATAATACTTGTAAATTTGATTTAATCCCTGCTAATGAAGATGATTCTGATATTCGTGGGATCACATTACTAATGGAAGGTACTCAAGATGGTTTAAAATTGGTTAAAACTGGTTGCCTTGATAATTGTTTGAACTTAAACTCTAATCTTAACAGTCCTATGTTTGGAGAATTTAATTATGATGATGAAACAAGTTTTTATGCTAATAGAATTCATTATAGCAAATTTTTATTCTCACCAAAATATGTACTTGCTGATAGAAAATATGAGAATACTTGTACTGACGAAGGAGTTAAAGAATATTTTTGTGCTAATCAACAGTTAGATGAGAGAACACTTACCTGTTCATCCGGCAATTCTTGTTGGAAAGGTTCTTGTATGTCTTGTACAGATAATTATAACAGCACTTATCTTTATCAAAGAGACGAAGTAGATTTTACTATTTATGACGGAAATGAACCAAAAGAATATTACTTTAAAGATTTCTGTAAAGATGAAAATACTCTGGTTGATGCTTCTTGTAATCCTGGGATTGAATTAACTGAAATAACTTGTGAGGAAGGATGTTATTTAGATGAACATGATGTTGCTAGGTGTTTTTCTGGCTGTGTTGATAGTGATAGTTCTAGCACAGAAACTAAAGGTAACGTAACGGGATTATATGATTATTTGGATTCTTCTAACACTAAAGTAAAGTTTGTAGAAGATGGTTGTAAAGACTTGAAAACAGTAATAGAACGTACTTGTGGTACAAATGGAAAAGTTTCTTATCAAGAAATTCCTTGTACTGGAGATAAAGTTTGTCAAGATGGAAAATGTACTCAATTTAATGCATTAAGTGTAAATTCTTCAAACTTTGCTTTGGATTATAAAAATTTTAACACTAAGTTAAGAACTGTTAATGAGATTGAAGTTCCTTTCTGGGTTATCACAACTTTAAAAGATGAGGATGGAATGATATTGTCTTATAAAAAAGAATTGTTTGAACCTAATAATGGGTATACTTACAATTCTGAACTGACTTTTAATAATCCTGATAAAGTTGAAAAGAAAGAAGTTATTGTTTATGATGTTCCTGATCCTAGTAAATGGAGTGTTTATTTAACCAATACTTATTCACATACTGCTGATGAGTCTACACAAAAATGAAATGGGGTGTAATTTTCTTAACACTATTTTTAATTTTAATATTTTCAACAGCAGCAGTTGATATTTCTTTAGACGAAACTGATTATAATTACGGAGAACTGGTAGATATCTCTGTCAATTCCTGTTTAGGAACTTCATTATTGTTGGTTGATAATTCTAATCCTAACGCTTTTTTTAATATTGTTTTAATTGAACAAGGTAATGGAAACTGGCAGACTACTTACAATACTTATTCTGATCCTTATCAAGGCAAATATACAATTTTGGTAAACTGTTTTGATGGTACTACTAACACTGTTGACTTTTGTGTTGGTAGTGATGGGTGTGTTGAACCAGATATTCCTCCTCCTGATTTAAACAATCAATCAAATAATGAGACTGATGCTCCTGAAGAAATAATTGCTAGTTGTGATGATGGAATAAAGAACCAAGATGAATCTCAAGTTGATTGTGGTGGCACTTGTAGTGGTTATTGGTACAATAGTGATTGTAATGATGATCCTGAACCAGAAATAAACAAAACTTATGATTATTATGAAGAACAGTATGATGATTTTAATGATACCTATGAAGATTTGGAAGAAGATTATGAAGATGAATTAGAAGATTTGGAAGAAGATTTAGATTATGCGGTTGAGAGAAATAATAGTGATGATCAAGAAGATTTAGAACAAGATATAGAAGAATTAATTGAAACGTACGATGATGATTTGGATGAACTTGAGGAAAATCTGAAAGATTTAAAAAAAGAAGTTCGTGATTATTTAAGAGAACAAAAAGATTTATTGGATGAAGCCGAAGATAATGATGATTCTGAAATGGAAAATTATTATGAAGATATTGTCGAGGATACTGAAGATTTGAAAATTTTAATTGAAGAGTTGTTAAAATCTGTTGCTGATGAACGTGACTCTTTAGATACAAATACCATTAATGCTAGTAATTGTACTCCCTCTTGGAGTTGTACTTCTTGGAACGCTTGTAACAGCAGTTCTAAGCAATCACGAGAATGTATGGACATGAACGAGTGTTTAACTGATAGAACAGAAGTACAAAGTTGTACTTATACTTCTAGTAGTTCAAGTTCTAGCACATCTTCTGGGGGTTCTTCCAGTTGTTTAGAATCTTGGGTTTGTCAAGATTGGAATGAATGTACTAATAGTAAAGAAACAAGAACTTGTTTAGATGAAAACAGGTGTGGTACCACAATAACTAAACCTGCTATACTCCGAAATTGTCAAGAATCTTCTCTACCTTCTTATTTAGATGATTCTGAAGATAACATAGATACTTCCAGTAATAGTTTTGATTCCAGTTCTGATTTTATTGAAAAAGATGAAGAAAGTTCTTTACTTCTGCCTATCCTGTTCTTTTCCTCATTAATTTTAATAGCTGTTATTGGTGGGTTGGTATATTTACTTTACTTGCGTCCAAGAATGGTTCCCACTCAATTAAAAGATTATGTTAAAGAAGAACGTCAGAAAGGCGCTACTGATGGTGGCATTAAAAAAGCTCTAATTAATTCTGGTTGGGATACTGAAAAAGTTGAGAAAGCTTTGAAACACAAATAATAACCTTTTTATACCATGATGTTTTTCTAATATAAAAAAAGAAGTAACAAAAATGTCTTCATTAGGTCAAATTAAACAAAACATTACAGATTTTACTAGTTTTATAGTTGATAAACTTAAAAATTTTAAGAACTTGACTTTATACGAACAGATCTCTTTTGGTGGTATTAGTGGAGGACTATTTTTAATATTTATCTCAATAATTTTATTTATATTTTAAGGGAGGATTAAAAAATGAACACAGATGAGTGGAAAGACAGATTATCTCGATTAGAAGAAGAAAATAAATCCAGACGTGAAAAGCTTAGGCAAGAAGCTGATGAACTTAAACGGATGGAGGATGAGGAAGAAAAATTAAAAGAGGAAGAGCAAAAATTAGCTAAGGAACAACAAAAAGAAGAGAAAAAGGAAGAAAAAAGAGAAAAAAAGTCTGAAGAAAAGTCTAAAAAGAGAAAACATTTAGACGAAATTGATTTAAAACTTCATCCTCGTATTATTTTAAAATGGTTATTATTGATAGTTCTATTTGCATGTTTCTTTTTTCTGGGAAGATTAACTGTTGACTGTGCTTTAGAACCTCTTAATGGTGATCTTAACACTGTTGAATCAGAACCTTTGGAATTAAATGCTGACGAATCTACTTCCAAATCATTATTTTCTCGAATATTGGGAATGTTTAGTGCTGATGAAGAAAATCTATCTTTGGAATCTGAACTCTTGGAGAATAACACTGAAGGAACTAATGAAGAAGTAGAAGAACCTGAAACTACTGAATCTGAACCTGAGGTAATACCTGCGGTAGAACCTGAAGAAGAGAAAGAAGAAGCTATCGTTACTACTTACAACAGTGTTGAGGTAGAGGTAACCGATTTAACTCTAGATTGGAAAGAAACTTGGGGAAAAATTACTAGGTTCAAATATTCTATCAAGAATGGTGAATCTGGTACGATTGAGCCTGATCATTTTGAAATGTTAGTAGAAGGTTATGGTGACTTTGAGAAAGAAGCTCCAGTATCTAGAGGTACTAGTTCAGTACGTAGTGGTACTACTGTATCTTCCTCAGCAATTGTTTCAGGTGGCTTTTCTTATAATGAAATTACTGCGGGAGACTTAACTAGTGTAAATGTAATCTTCAATTTATATGATCAGAACGATAAATTGATTGACACTTACACAAAAGCGTTCAATCTTAATGGATAATTTTTTTAATTTTCTTTTTAATTTTTATATTGCTTTTAAAATAAAAAAATCATAATTCTTATAAATGATTAGTCTAAATTGATATTATGGCAGATTTATTAGATAAAATTCAGAACGCTGGAGTGTCTACTGCAGTTTGGGACCATATTTGTAATTATGTTAATGATACTGAAAATAATCCTAAGAGAGAACTTCCTTTGCCTCCTGGTAATACTGTTGTAATTGGAATTACAGATTTAAGTTATATTCCCTTGGGGTTTGGTTTTGTCGATTATTTAACTGAATCTGCAGCAGCTCGTCATATATTAAGATCAGAAGGAATTGTTAGCGGTAATAGTATTTTTTTTGGTTATACTGGTGATTTGCCCTCTATTGTTCCAGAGAGAAGAGAATACAATCCAAAAGATGAAAGATTCAAACCTATTGCCGATTTGTGTGTAAAGATTAGTGGAGATCCTTGGAATCAATAATTTTGGTTCTTATCTATGTAATGATTGTCATTGAATTTCTATCTCAAAACTTTCTTCTCACCAGGATATAATCCCATTTTAGCCATTTGAGCATACTGTAGCTTAGTAAGTGATAAATAACTTAAATCAAAACCTTTACTCTTAACAGATTGAGCAGCCTCTTCAACTTTGGGATCTGTGATACTTTCTCCAATTAGTAAGATATTGGCTTTACCTTTCTTTTTAACACCATGCATGATAATATTGTCAACCTGGCTAACATCTGCAATCAAACTGACAAAATGATTAATTCCATCATACTCTTCAATGAACAGATCTTTAAGAAATTCTACTTTATCATTTTTTGGACAGAAATATACTTTACTAGTTTTCCATTCTCTTTTGTCAATAATTTCTAAACTGACTAAATCTTTTAAGATTCTGAAAGCTGAAGCCATCGGTACATTACTTTGGTCCGCAACTTCCTTTAGACATAACTCCTCCTTAGAATTTAACATCACTTGCAGTATCGCAGCTTTTTTACTATCTATCAACTTTGTGATTATCTCTTTTTTTACCATCCCCGAAGTCTAAGATTTATGAACTAATATATAACGATTTCTATTTTGGAATATCATTTCAAAAATGGAATCAAATTTAACATTTGGAATTTTAATTTCAAATATGCTTGTCTCCCTCATAAAATTTGATTTTGCAAAAGCCAAGGTGCCAGTGTTCCTTAAGAATTTTAGGATAATCAGAAAACGTTAAATATAAATACTAAAAAAGAATAACATAAGATAAAATGAGCGGTGATATTTTAGAATTAATTAAATCGAGAAGGAATATTAAGCATTTTACTCCTAAATTTGTATCTTGGGAGAAGATTTCTCGAGTATTGGAAGCTGCCCGTTTTGCTCCTAGTTGCGGGAACGTACAAAATTGGAGATTTATAGTTATTCTTGAACCAGCACAAAAGCAACAAATAGCTGAAGCTTGTCATCAACAATATGAAATAGTTCAAGCAGGAACATTAATCATTGTTTGTGCTGAACCTGATAAAGCAGAACGTTATTATGGCTTGAGGGGAGAACGTTTGTATACCACTCAAAATTGTGCTGCTGCTATTGAAAATATGCTCTTAGAAGCCCATTCTATAGGCCTGGGAACAAGATGGATAGGCGGCTTTGATGAAGAAATGTTAAGATCTTTGTTAAACATCCCTAATGAGGTAAGACCTCAGGCTGTAATTGCTTTAGGATACCCTAAAGAAGTTCCTTCTCAACCTCCTAAATTTCCGTTAGAATCATTAGTTTATTTTCATCGATGGAGATTAAGGTTAAGAGATCCAGCAAAATATACTAATGATATTGGCCAAATCTTAGCAAGAAAAAGTATGGATACAGTTCAGTCAATTAAAGATACTGGCAAGTTTGTCGTCGATAAAGCTAAAGAAAGTTCTCAAAAAATTATTGAAAAAGTTAAAGAAAAACGTTAAGTGCAATCATTCTAACTTATATTTTCAGACAGCGAAAACTTTATATACTCTAGTGATTTACTAAGAATTAGGTTTAGGTGTTTTTAAGAGCTTGGTAACCTCTTGAAATGAAAACGATTTGGTTTGTACGAATATTAGTTCTCAGTTTTTGGTAATTATTGGTTTGGTATAGGTAATTGGTTTTGATTAATTCTTAAGAGGTAGGAAATTAACCTACTATATAATCTTTTGTATCCTGGAGAATATATTTCTCTGAACAAAAGAGGGTGGAAATAACTTGAGGTGGTAAAAAATGGATTTTATTGTGGAGAAAGCTCTGGAAAATACTCCAGAAGCAACAGACTTTGAAAGTCTGAACCAAGCTAATATTAAAGTGATTGGTGTTGGTGGAGCTGGTAACAACATGGTTGGCTGGCTATATAGAAAAGGAATTAAAGGCGCAGAAATTATTGCAACTAATACGGATCAACAACATCTGGCTATTACTGGCGCAGATCGTAAGTTTTTGATTGGTAAAGATTGCACTAGAGGATTAGGTTGCGGTGGATTTCCAAGTAGAGGAGCAGAAGCAGCTCAGGAATCTTTAACTCAAATTAAAGAATCTTTAAAAACTTCAGACATGGCTTTTGTTTGTGCTGGAATGGGTGGTGGAACCGGAACAGGGGCAGCACCAGTTGTAGCACAAGTAGCTAAAGATGCAGGAGCAATAGTTATTGGAACTGTAACGATGCCGTTTAATATTGAACGTGCAAGATGCGACAAAGCTGAGTTTGGATTACAACAACTAAGACAAGTATCCGATACAGTTATTGTAATTGACAACAATAGATTAGTACAAATTGCTGGAAACTTACCTATTCAACAAGCTTTTGCTGTAGCTAACGAGTTAATCGCTACTATGATTAAAGGTATTGTTGAAACGATTGCTGTACCATCTTTAGTAAACTTAGATTACGCAGATGTTAAAGCAATTATGTCTAATGGTGGAGTAGCAGCTATTGGAGTGGGAAGTTCAGATACTAATAATAGAGTAGATGAAGCTGTAAAAGGCGCTCTAAGTAATCCTTTACTGGACATTAGTTATGAAGGAGCTACAGGGTCATTGATCCATATTACTGGTGGCCCGGACATGACTTTGGACGAAGTATCTAGGATTGGTGAACTGGTTACGGAATCATTAGATGATGATGCTAACGTAATCTGGGGAGCAAGAGTTGATGAAGAGATGAAAGGTAAACTTACAGTGATGACAATTATTACTGGAGTAAACTCACCTTGGATCTTGGGCAAAGTGGATCATAAAAAATCTGAGCAAAGAGCACAAAGTCTTAGTAGAGAACTAGGGATTGAGTTAGTATAAGGGAACGGGTTTTTCCACCCTCCCCTTTTATTATTTCATACTTAGCGGTCTTGCCCTGGTTACTTCTGATACCACCCCCCAAATTAGAGTTCTGGGCAAGATTTCTTTTTTTTTCTTTTAATTGTTAGAATTTAAGAAAGATTTTTATAAAATCAATTATTTTATTTGGTTATGAAAGACTTAGCACCGCAGATTCATAGACAAAGGTTAATTATTGAAGGAAAATGTCTAAAGCCGATTAATGCTGATAAAATTAAAGAATATTTAGTTAAATTATCTGATATTCTTAAAATGATAACTTTAAATGAACCGATTACTCATAAATCAAGTAAGTATGGTTGGGCAGGTTGGATCCATTGGGAATCTTCAGGGGCACATTTTTATGCTTGGGATCAACCATTAGTTTTTTTCAGTATAGATATTTACACTTGTAAAGAATTTATTGATAAAGATGCAGTAGATTTTACTAAAGATTTCTTTAATGCTACTGAAATAGAATTCAAAAGTGTTTAGTAATTTGCATTTAACTTATTTTATATGGTGTTAACAATTCTTTCTTAAACTGATTAAATTCTTTAAACAATATTGCTTTTATTCCTATTTTTTCAGCTCCAAGTACATTATCTTCTTTATCATCAACAAAGATACATTCATTCGCTTTAACTTTAAGATCCTTCAATACATATTGATATATATCTGGTTTAGGTTTTTTAGTGTTTAATTCAGATGAGGAATAAACTTTGTCAAAATATTTATTTAAATCATAAACTTCTTTCATTTTTTCAAATAAATCGGAATAATTGTTTGTCAAAAGTATTGTTTTATACTTTTTTCTTAGAGATAAAATGAAATTTAACATATTTTCATTTGTCTTATATGAAGAATGGAATAACTTTTGTGCTTCTTTAGCATTTATCTTATTATCAATCTTACTCACAAAACCTTTCCAGAATTTTTTTGGATCAATTTTACCTAGTTCATATAATTGTTCATCTTCCCTTAATTTTTGTTCAATTTGTTCTTTAGTTAGGTTAATTTTTTTAGATAATGATGCTGAGAAGTCTTTCAAGAGATGTCCGTAAGTACAAACTCCTCCCCAATCAAAGATAATTGTTGTAAACATTAATATTCATTAAATTGTAGTTCTTATTAATGTTACTATATTTTGGATTCATTTACCACACACCCGCGAGAAACAAGTTTCTGGGGGTTGTTACCCACAACCCACTGGACAACTGCGGATAAAATATATAAACCAGTTAGCATACTAAATATTATATGGAAAATTCATTAGTAATCTTTCAAGATAAGAAAATTAGAAGAACTCGGTTTAATGATGAATGGCATTATTCAGTTGTAGATATTGTTGCGGTGCTAACTGAAAGTCCAAATCCAAGAAGATATTGGTCTGACCTTAAAATTAAGCTAAAAGAAGAGGGAGTTGAGTTGTACGGATTTATCGTACAACTGAAATTATTGTCTTCAGATCAAAAAAAATATTTGACTGATTGTGCTAATACTAAATCAGTATTGAGAATTATTCAATCAATTCCTTCTAAAAAAGCTGAACCATTCAAGCAATGGTTGGCTAAAGTTGGATATGAACGAATTAAAGAAATAGAAAATCCAGAATTGGCTCAAAAACGGATGAAAGAGATATACAAAGCTAAAGGTTATTCAGATGGTTGGATTGAAAAGCGAGTAAGAGGAATAGCTATAAGAGATGAATTAACTGATGAATGGGACAAACGAGGAGTTAAGAAAGAAAAAGAATATTCCATACTTACAGCGGAGATCAGTAAAGCAACATTTGGTATAACTCCTAGTGAATATAAAGAGTTCAAGAGTTTAAAAAGAGAAAATTTACGAGATCATATGAATGATTTAGAATTAATCTTTACTATGTTGGGTGAAGCCTCAACTACGAAAATTGCTCAAAAGAAAGATGCGCAAGGTTTCGGTGAAAATAAAAGTGCTGCTAAAGAAGGTGGAGAGGTTGCTGGAGTGGCAAGAAAAGAACTTGAAAGTAAGACTGGAGAAAATGTTGTTTCTGAGAAGAATTATTTACATTTGATTAAAAACAAGAAAAAACTAATAAATTAATCTTTATCCTAAATTATCTAATATCTGATGCGCGTTACTAGAATTCAAATGTTCAGCAATTTCTTTATTTTCTTTCCTTAACAAAAAGTTCATCATTAAAGATTTCTTTTCAGCGTTACTTACTCTAGCCATCTTATCAACATAAATTAATCCGTAAGGATATCCTAAAAAGATTGCATCTTGACAATTACTTAAAATAAATGATAAAATGTTTTTATCACCTTCAAACCTAAAAACATGTTTAGATTGCGGGTGTAGTTTGACAAAATAAGTTTTATTGGTAACGAAATAGTTCCAACAATTCTCTAATCCAATCTTATTCAGTAAAATTACTGGAGAATTTCCAGAAGTTGTGTATAAAGAAGAAGATTTAGCTAGGGCACAAACATTTTCTTTCAATACTGAAATAAATTTGTCTTCATTCTTAAACGTTGTTTCTAAAGTTCCATCTAGAACGATATACTCTGCTTCTATCTTATTAGCTAGGGCTAGTTCAGCAAACCTTCTGGCCATATTAGTTACTTTAGAGATGGGTGCTCTTTCCATTCCTGTTTTAATAGTTTGATCACTAGATGAAATTAACAAATCTTCTTCAGAAACTAGTTTTTCAGTTAATGGATATACCTTACTTTCATAGAATAATTCATTATCTTGCCATTTAGCTCTAGTAAACAAATAAAATTCATTCTTATAAAATTGTTCTCTTTGATTATCTCTGAAAGTTTGGGCAAAAACTCTTATGAACGATAGACAAAAATTTCCTGTTGAGATAATCTCTGCCTGGCCACCATCAATGAAAGCTATAGATTTGCCATTATTGGGTATAATTGTTTGAAAATTAGTTTTATCGATCAATATTAGTTTATTATTAAAGATAATTTGATCATTTTCAGTATTGTTATTAAGACTTTTTTTAATATCTTCAGCAATTTTGTTCAACATAGTTGTTTCATTAATGTTGGTTATTTATAACTTTTTGTAAGTAGGATATAGATGTTGTAGAATTACAATTTAATTTTTTTCTTCAAATGATACTTTTATATAATTTACATTTTTAATTTAACGCTATGAACCGTGAAAAACTGTTAAACGGACCAATTGTTAAATCATTTTTAATGATAGCATTACCAGTAATTTTTGCTAACATTTTACAAACAGTTTACCAGTTAATTGACACTTTTTGGGTAGGTAGATTAGGTACGAAAGCGGTAGCAGCCGTATCTTTAAGTTTTCCCATCTTATTTTTCTTAATTTCTTTCGCTCTTGGTTTAACAATAGCCGGTTCAATACTAATTGCACAGTATAATGGCAAGGGAGAAGATCAAAAAGTAGCTTTAATAACTGGACAGACTTTCTTAATTGTAACTTTAATTGCTATTGTATTAAGTATTATTGGATATTTCTCTTCAGGTTACTTGCTTTCTTTCTTAACAAAAGACATAATTGTTTTAGAACAAGCAACTTCTTATTTAAAAATATCTTTTATTGCTATCATTGCTATGTTCATTTTTAACGTGTTTCAATCTTCTTACCGAGCTGTCGGAGAGGTTAAAATTCCTATGATTATCATCTTAATAACTGTAATTTTAAACTTTTTTTTAGATCCTTTGTTAATGTTTGGTTGGAGATTTATTCCTGCTTTAGGTGTTTCTGGAGTAGCGTTAGCAACTTTAATAACTGAATCTTTAGCAGCATTTATTGGAATAATATTTTTAATTCGTGGTAGTCATGGTGTTAAGTTAAGATTAAAAAGTTTGTACCCTCATTTAATTTCAATTAAAAAAATACTTTCATTAGGATTACCTTCTTCATTAGAACACTCTTCTCGTTCTTTTGGTATGGTTATTATGATTTTTTTAGTCTCGACTTTTGGTACATTGGCAATAGCTTCTTATGGGATTGGTACCAGAATTTTAAGTTTTATCATTATTCCTGCTATAGGATTTTCTATCGCTACTTCTGCTTTAGTTGGTAATAATTTGGGAGCAAAACAACATGATCGTACTGAAAAAATTGTTAAAGAAGGAATAAAAATTGGTTTTTGGACCTTAACAATTATTGGCGTTTTATTATTTATTTTTGCTAAACCTATCGTGACATTTTTTGTTCCTAATGAGATTGATTTAATTTTACAATCTACTTTTTTTATCAGGTTAATGGCTTTAACGTTTGGATTTATTGGTATACAGATGGTCATTTCTGGGACATTAAAAGCTGCTGGAAAAGCTGGAACTTCTATGTTTTTAGCAATGTTTCACACAGTTTCTTTGTTTGTGATCAGTTATTTGTTGGCTATACCTTTTGGATTAGGCGAGTTAGGTATTTGGATCGGTTACCCTACGGCTAACTTTATGGCATTATGTATGGCTTTTTATTATTATAAAAAGAAAACTTGGTTAAAGAAAGAATTGGTTTAAGAAAAATGAGCTCCTGCCGAGATTTGAACTCGGGACCTCTACCTTACCAAGGATGCGCGACATTTAAGTCTTAACGCCATTTAGTGAGGAAGAATCCTTACCACTAGGCCACAGGAGCATTTAAATGAGAAAACTAAGAAGTCATATTTAAATATTACTACTCATCTAGTCATTCTTGGTGGTGGTGGTAAAGGGAGTTCTCTTTCCAACTCTGCATCAGTAATAAGAGTTTCAGTTTCCTCTACACTATTTTCATGACTAACCACTTCTACAGAAGGAGGAGCATCAAATAATAAATGGTGCCTATCTTCTTTATCAACATTAATTTTAGAACTAATTCTAGGAGCATTATGTGGATGTTCAACTTCTGGGATTATTGGACAGGTTAAATTTTTATGAGAATATTTTTTTAATTTGTCTTCAATAAATCCAATTTTCCCTTCCATTGCTTTCAACATTACAGGATTTTTCTGGCCTAACTCTTTATTAATTTCAAATTCATGTTTCAACATTTTTAATTTATGGTGCAACATTTCAACTTTATCAATTTCATCTTCAGATAATATTTCTTTCTTTACAACTGGTTTAACCGTTCTTTTTTTGTTTTTTAATTCGTGAGAAACTCTTCTACCCAATTCTACTCCTTTCTTTGTTTCTCTTTTAGCCATTAAATCTCCAAGAAGATGACTTAACTTCTCAACTTTCCTTTGTAAATCTCCATTTTCGTTAACAGCTAACTTTTTCTTTAAACTACTAATTTGTTTTTTCAATTCTTTTACTTTAGAAGATTCTCTTTTACGTTGTCTAAACATACTTTTTTCTAAATCAAAAATTCCTTCTAATTTTTTCTCCAAATGAATTATTTCTTTCTTTAGAGTTAGTTTCGGAACTTTTTTTTGTGCAGAAAGATATTTCAATTCGTTTATTTTTTTAACTATCTCTTGCTTGTTAAAATTCTCTTTTCTAATCTTATAATTTACCGCAGCTCTGTTTAATAACTGCCTGGCTTTAATTTTAGCCATCTATGAGAACCTCCTAACCAAAAAGACCACTTTTCTTTTTCATACTGCCCATACTTGGCGGTGGTGGTGGCATATCAATTCCACCACTATTCATTGGTTGTGGTGGCGGTGCAACTTTTGATCCTGGCATTGCCGGCATACCCATTTTATGTTGTATTCCTGGATGGGTCATTGGATGAGGACTACTGTTTCCGTGCATAAAATCTTCCAATTTATCAGAAATAGCAATCATTCCTTTAGCAATAGTTTCATTTTGTGAAATCACATCACCCATTTGTTCTTTCAAGTTTCCTATTACATTGTAAGCATCTTCTTCTTTAGTTTCTTCTAAAGCTTTATGAAAAATTCCGTTCAAGTCATGAATAGAATCTTTTAAACTTTCTATCTCTAGGATTAGTTCATTCATTTTTGTATCAGGTTGAGAAATTTTCTTTTTTAACGCCTCTACTTCATCCTTTAAATCTGAGAGAAGTTGATGCGGAAGTATTTCATATTCTTCATTAGCCATCTTTACCACCTTATTTTATTATATACATTAACTTAATTTTGTTTATAAATGTTGCGGAAATGTTTTGGGGCAAATTATATAAATGTTAAAATTTTACTTAAATATAAATAGAGGTGTTTATTATGAAAAAAATGATTTTGTTAAGTATGTTGATTATGACTTTATTTATTGTTGGCTGTGTTGAACAGATGAGTGATGAAGAGTTAGAAAGTGAGTTAGAAGAATTATCTGACGAAGATTTTGATGCTGTAATGGCTGAAGATTCTGAGAATAGTGCTTTAGCTGGTCAGGGTTATAAATCCAATACTCAAGTTTATTCGCTACGAAAGAAAGTTGGTGGAAGTTATTTTTATGTAAAAGATTGTAGTGAGAGTGAAAGTGGAGACTATCTTGATCTTACACTTTCTTCAAGAACAAGAACCGTACCTGTACAATCTTGTTTTAATGGTTATGCTGTTAGAAGAAGTTGTAATTTAAATGTTCAAAGAGGATATGACATTGAACGAAATAGTTGTCCAAACGGCTGTGAAGATGATGTTTGTGCAGGCCAGTGTGGTGTTGGATTAGAAAATTATCCTGAAATGTTTTCAGAAAGTGGAGCATTTAGTGGACTTTTTGTAGTTGGTGAAAGTTCTCCTGCAAGAGATATCTTAGCAGCAACAGATATTGCACTAAGTATGGGTTTAGATGATGTGTCAAATCCAGTGCTAGATCGTGAAATTGATGATATCTATGCCCAAAATCTGATTGTCGTCGGTTCTCCTTGTGTTAATGTGGTTGCTGCAAGGCTAGTTGATTTTCGAAGAGATTGTAATGAAGGTTTGTCTCCAAATGAATGGATTATTAAATTAATTCAACACGAAAATGGAAATTACGCCTTATTAGTTTATAGTTATTCTTCCTATTCCTATAATGGTGTATCCTGGTATCACCCAGGAGGAATATCAAGAGTTCCTGCAAACTTTTTGAAATTTTATTCTGACCAATTATCTGGTTGTACTCAGGGTGGAATCATTGATGGATGCAATGATGACGATAATGATGGTTATGGAATTGGAACAGGTTGTTTGGGGACAGATTGTAATGATCAAAACTCTTCAATGTGGAACCTTGTTGGATTAGGTATTGATAATGATGGTGACAATTCTCCACAAGGTGGGGGAGGACCAGGTTGTATTGGTGATGAAGTTCCCGAAGGATATGGCATCATTGATGGAGATAATTTAGACTGTAATGACAATGATTCGGAAATTACTACCTGTGCTGATGGTACTGCTTGTAGGTGTACTGATTATGTAGGTACTGTTTGTATGTATACAGAATGTGTTGCAGCAACTAGTTCTTCTTCATCTTCCAGCAGTAGTGGTGGAGGTCCTAGACCCACAAAATAATTTTTCTTTTTTTCTTAAATTATATTATTTAAAAACATTTATTAACTTTAAGATATACCTTCAATAATATGGCAAAGAAAAAAACAACATATTCTGGGATCATTCTTATTCTTACAGCAATAGGAATTGTATTAGGATTAATTAAGACAGGATTAATATTTATTAATATTAAACTTCTGCTAGCACCAACATTAATCTCTAATTCAGTCACTAACATAATTAACTTTGTATTTTCAATAATAGGATTAGTGATTTTGACAATATTTTTCTTCAAGCTATACAATGTCACGCCAGATTTAATAAAATGGACAAATATCACTTATGGATTTTCCGTTTTTAATATGTTACTTGGAGTAATACTTAGTATCATTGTTGGGGGATTATTGGGTGCAATTTTAAGTGGGATTGGTATAATATTTTTCTTACCAATATTTATAATCATCTGGATAACCTTTGTATTGCATCTTAAAAAGGCACAAAAAGAAAAACTAATGGATTTCTCTTAATTTCTTTTTTTTTAAGTTAAATATATAAATGATTAAATAACTCTTAATTTTAATATAATGAGGTGTTTATGATGAAAAAGATAATTGCTATTACTCTAATATTAAGTTTAGTTTTTATTATCGGCTGTGTTGAAGAGGAATTAGACAACACATTAACAGAAAATGAAAGTGATATCCCCATAGCTGGACAAGCTATAAAAATACAAAAACCGGCGTTGTATAAATCAAACATAGAAATTAAAAAACCAGCGATATATGAATCAGAATTAGGTGTTTTAGAATATGAACATCAAACATACGAATTGCCCCTAGATAAATTTGTTAGAGGTATAGCTTATGTCACTTGTGATGAAAAAAGGAATAATTGTTTAAGCAGTTGTAAAGATAGTATTTGTAAAAAATTCTGCTATAAATCATACAAAGAATGTTTGGGTAAAGAGCTTACAGGAATACATATTATAGATGACAATCGTAATTTTATTTGGGTTAGAAATAAATTACTTGGCATTACATCTGGTTCAGAAATAGTTAAAAAGTCTTCTTTGACGTATTCACCATCTCTTTCTCCTCAAGAAAAAAAAGATGTTTTTGAAAGTTTAGAAGGCTGGGATCAATTAGAAGAACTTGACCAACTTTTTCTTATTCAATTAACACATTCATTACATTTAGAAGAAAATAATTTGGTCCCTTGGTCCCTTTTGGAGTATTCAAAAGAAGAAATTATTTCTTTATTTACTTCAGATTCAAGGGATACAGTTCTTGAATTTTATCAAGCAGGATACACTAGTGACCGTTCAGAATTTGATAAGTTTAAAGGGGATCAACTGCCACTTGATATGTTAAAAGATACTGAAAACCTATATATTTTGTCTAAAAATGTAATAGGTGATGAAGTAACGCATTATGAATCTATTGTTAAGGTGGTAGATTGGATTGAAAGAAATTTTGTACATGCCAGTAACATAAATAATCCAGAGAGTGTTCCTTCAGATGATCCTTTGGTAATTAATTATACTCGAGGAGATCATGGGTATATAAAAGGTATTTTTAAAACACGATCACCTAATGGTTGTGGTGGTGGGACTGCATTACTGAGGGGTATGTTACGTTCTTTAAATATTCCAGCTTATGAACTAATAGCACAAAGTCATGGTGTAGTCTTTATGCCAACTATAAATAGATATGTACACGGTGATACTTTATTGGGTTATTCCGTAACAGTTCCAGCTGATTATTTTATTTTGACGTTAGAAGAGGCATTTGATGGAGACGATGTGGATTTTTATACTGAAGCTACATACATAGCGCAAAGTCTGTTGTCCGATCCTGAAGTTAGATATTTAAGATTTGCTTCAGGTCCTTTTGTGTCTTGGCCTAATAAGACTATGTTTATAAGATTTAGTAAGCAATATATGGATACAGAAATTTCATATTATCCTAATGGTGAGGAAGAATGGCAAGAGATTAGGGACAGGCTACCGGAGTATAATCTCCCTGAAGATCATAAAGATTTAATTGATGATCCTTATGATGAACGTAGTTATAGATCTATTCCAGTTCCAATAAAATCATTAGAAGAATTGGGTGGTTGGGAGTAATTAAATTTTTTATTTTCTTATAACAGCAACATTAATATAACCCTAAATTTTACTTAACATAAAGATGTTAGATGTAATCTTAATAATCCTCACCTTAACGGTATTGGTAATTGCTTCTTACACAGACTTAAAAACAAGAGAAGTTCCCGACTGGTTAAACTTTAGTTTAATCATTTCTGCATTAGGTATTAGACTAATTTTTTCTTTCGTTTATAGTTGGAAATATTTTGTATCTGGACTGTTAGGTTTTGGCGTTTGTTTAATATTTGCATACTTATTTTATTATTCTGATCAATGGGGTGGTGGTGACAGTAAATTATTTATGGGCATGGGAGCAGTTATTGGAATTAATCTACCTATTACCTTTAATAGTTTTGGACTGTTATGGTTTTTCATCGCTTTAATTTTACTGGGAGCAGTTTATGGACTACTTTGGATACTTATTACCGCTATCTGGAAACGTAAAAAGTTTTGGAAAGATTTCAAAAAGAATGTTAAAAAAAACAAATTGTTACACATTTTTAGTGCTGTAATATCAATAACTATCTTAATAATTGGTTTGTTTAAATTTTATTGGTTACCTTTAGCAATCTTCCCGTTAGGATTCTTTTACTTGTATTATTTAGTAATTTCTGTGGAAAAAAATTGTTTCTTAAAGAAAATGAGTATTAAAGGGTTAACGGAAGGTGATTGGTTAGCTAAACCAGTTTTCATTAAAGGTAAAATGGTAATGAGAAAGAAAACTTTAGAATTGGAAGATTTAGATTTGTTAAAAAAGTTTCACAAAGAAAAGAAACTTAACAAAGTATTGATTAAAGAAGGAATTCCATTCATCCCCAGTTTTTTGTTTGCTTACTTAGCTTTGTTGTTAGCAGGAAATATTTCTAATTGGTTGTTGAATAATTTGTTTTAGATTACAGAAATTATTATAAATGTTAAAGTATTACTTCTATTTATGGTGTATAAAGCTTGTCCTGAAAATAATCACGATTGTCCTCACTACAGTACTCAGAGTGGTTGTACTAAGCAAGAAACAGATAAAGGATCAGGTACTAATCAAAGAAGAAAGAACCAGAGATTTAGACCTTACGATGATCGACTAATCTCTGGGACAGACAGACCCGATAGAAGGTTTGGTGCTAGTGGTCCGGGATTAGGAAGTAGAGTAATAGAAGTGCCTGTAACTAATATGGTTCCAGATGGTAGGGGAGGATTTAGTCAACGTCCTGGAAGATTAAAGATTACTAATAATAAACCATTCTATGGAAGATATGGTCCTCGTAGGCGATGATTCTCTGTTTAAATCTTTAGAAACATTTTTATATCTTAATTTATTATTCTAACTTAACATGATTGACAAAAACGGTTCTGCAAGTCCATTAAAAATCATTATTATCGTTGCGTTAGTATTCATAGGATTAATTGTTGCTTTTGTTATTTTGGGATTAGCTAAATCTGCATTATTTATTGGAAGAGAACCTCCTATTACTATTAATCCTATGATAAATTCATACGAACAACAAATCTTAGATGATTTAAACAATAACAATAAAAAGATATCTGTTCCTTCAAATCAAATTATTCTAAACAAAAATGAAGAACATAGACTGATGTATGGTGTTAAAAACATTGAAGAATCTTCTCTTGATTTACAAACTATTATTAAGATTACTTTGGAAAAAAACGAAGTTGTTCAAACAGTTAATAAAGTAGTTTGGAAGGATTCAGTTTACACTTTAGAACCTAATGAAGCAAAAGTATTATTTGCAACTATAACTGGTCCTGACTTAGTTGGTTCTTACCTTTACGAAATCAGAATCAATAATGGTGATTCTGAATACACTTCTAAATCGTTTTTTGTGATAGTTGAATAATAATTTTATCATAAACTTTTAGAAAGCTTTTTATACTAAAAAATTTTACTTATATACTATAATAGTTATTAATTAAAAAAGAGGTGTATTAATGATGAATAGAAAAGCTTCTCTGAATTTATCAATTCAGGCAATAGTTGTTGTAGTTATTGCTTTCGTTGTACTAGGTTTAGGGTTAGGATTTGTTAGATCACAATTTGGAAGTATTGAAGATACATCTTCTCAAGTTCAGAAACAAATTGAACAACAAATTTTGGATGATCTTAGAAGAGGAAACCAAAAATTAAGTTTTCCAACTGATGAATTAGTCTTGGAAACTGGTGAAGATAACGTTCAATCGATTGGTATTAAAAATACAAAAGATTCTCCATTGTCTTTGGCTGTAGGTTTTGAGGTTAAAGCAGGAGCAGGATTTAAAGCATTCATTTCTGAAGTTGAAAATGAGTTTACTACTGTTGGCGGTGTTGAATCAACTTCAAAAATTATCTGGAACGATCAAGCACAAAGTTTTTCTCCTGGTGAATCAAGAGTAATTCCAGTGACGATAACCGCTCCCGATAAGAGTGGAACATATTTGTATAAAGTTGTTATAATTCAAGACGATGGAGAAGTGTTTGATGAACGAACATTTTTCATAAAAACTTCATAAGGTGAAATAAAATGGCTAGAAAAAAATCAAAATCCGGAAAAAAACAGATGACTGAAGATCAAGAATTTCAAATAATGAAATTAGTTTTGGACAAGTTTCTTTGGTTAGGTTTTATCGTAATGGGCTGGGGTATGTATCAATCATTAAGTCAAGCATCAATTGAAGCAGGACTATGGTACATGATTTCAGGAGCAGTATTACTAATTTTGTTTTTGATAATCATTGTTAAAGAATACGAAATCCTCAAATAGTTTTTTTCTTTCTTTTTATTCACAGTTGATTTCTATATATTGTATTTTGGAATTATTATTAGAACTGCTCATAAACACATGGGTAACTGGTTTTGTGCACGATACTACTGTATTAGGTCCATTGTTAACCACCAATTCTAACTGAGATCCTTGTTTATTTAATCTAATCCTGTTATAATTATTTAGATTAATACCATTGATATAATTTGGAGTGCTTCCACTACAGGTTACTCCAATCTTGTCATCTTTAGCATTAATAGCAATATCTGAGTTAACTATGACCATGTATGAACCATTACCCTCAGCTTTGGCAGTAAGCGCCACAGTATAATCACCAGAACAATCAGTACTTAAGTTTCCTACTACACTATTGTTGCTCATCACTGAATCACCAGAACTCAATGTTAATTCTCCAAAACCTACTTCTCCATCAGAACTTGTTGTCCATTTGCATCCTCTATCCAGTTCTAAACCATAGAAATCATCGTAAAATACACAATTGGAATTGGCACTTCCACCACAAGGATCACAAACAGGATTATCCTCACAAGCCCCATCCTCACAAGTTTCATTACTTCCGCAATTTGTAAGTTCACTCCATTCGGTACAATCATCAGCATCATAATATCCACACCGTCTCCAACTATTATCTACACATTCACTAGTTCCTGGATAACATTCACTTGTACAAGTTGTATCTTCTATACATTCTCCACCTTCACAAGTTTCATCATTATTACAATAATCTGAAATATTCCAATCTGTGCATCCGTCATTTTCTCTTACACATTCTTCAGCATTATCATTATTGCATCTTGTATCATTTAAGTTACATTCATCTGTACAAGTATTTTCTTCAACACAGTAACCATCTTCACAAACCTCATCACTATTGCAGAGGTGTATCCCCCCAAATTCCATACAAGGATCTGAATCAAAATCATCACAAATTCTCCAGCTATCTCTTGCACATGTTCTTTCTCCATAATTACACTCGTCGTTGCAAGTGGGATCATTAGTTTTACAATAACCATCTTCACAAGTTTGATCACTTCTACAAGAAGTTAAAGAACTCCATTCCGTACATGAATCTGAATCATAGTTTCCACATTTTTTCCATTTATCATCTATACAAATTCGATCTCCATCATGACAATCGTTTGTGCAAGTTGGACTATCATCAATACAGTAACCTACAGTACTATTGCATGTTTCATCTGAGTTACAACTTTGAGTTACAATATCTAAACATCCATCACTTTGTCTTTCACATATCCATTCAATATAATCTCCATTACATCCATGATCATGCAAATTACATTCATCAGTACATGTAGGATTATCTGTTTCATCAATTAAATGATCACAATCATCATCAATTCCGTTGTTAGGAATTTCATCTTTTAATTCTCTCATACATTCGGTGTATACCAATCTTCCAGTAGCTCTGTTATTTCCACTTTTAGACATGTACCTTTGATAACCTGCACATTGATCAGTCAATTCTATGAATCCATATTCTGCAGCTATTTGAGCAATTCTATCACGAGTATCATAAATTGAATCTATTATTTTAAAAGAAAAATCAATTTCAGGTATTTTATCAGCAGCAAAATCAATTACAGTAGTTGCTGCTTTTTCCATCAGTTCTGCTTCCCATGGTTGTACACAACCATAATATTCAAAGAAACCTTGTTGGGTAGTTGTTTGTTTAGTATTTTTAAACATATTAGCGATAGCTTCTGCTTCTCTCCGCGAGGGTTCTCTAACATCTAATATTTTTGAAGTTAAAGATAATGCTAATTGATAATTCTCATTACTTTTACTCAATGAAGTTCCATTAGAAACCATTACTAATTTTGATAAATACCCTGTGTTCTCAAAGCTAGGTGGTACAACGTGAATCATCTGTTCGTTTCCATTATCAAATAATGTTACTTCTGCTAAAGCTGCTGGTTTCTGCTGGTTTAAATCCACATAAAGTTCTATTTTTCTTCCATTACTGGAGTTATCAGTAAGAAACTTTGCACTTCCGTCAGCGTTAGTTTTAGCGAAAAAAACTTTTATTCCTGAATGATTCTCGCTTGCTGTATTGTAACAAGAATTTTCTATACAGTATTGATCACTTTTACATTCACTATCAAGACTACAGTTTCCATCAGCCACACATAAATTATTGATACACAATTCTTGAGGAGAACACTCAGCGTCAAAATTACAGTCTGCTTCTCCTTCACAGATATGATCAATGCATAATTGTCCAGTTCTACAATTCGCATCAACGTCACAACTATTTGTACTGCTTTTATTATTACAAGCAACAGTACTTGCTCCCATAATTAAAGTAAGCAAACCAATAAGTCCAGCTTTTACTCTTGTCATATCTTAGGAATAGTAAGAGAAATTTATATAGTTTGTGTAATAAATCTATATACATGAACAAAAAAGCTGCAATTGGTTTATCAATGAACGTTTTAGTGGTAATCATTATTTCTTTAGTTATTTTAGCTGGTGGAATAACTTTGTTATACAAATTTATTGGCGGCGCAGAAAATTTACACACACAATTGAAAGAAAAGACTGATCAGGAATTACAAAGGTTACTTGTTGACAAAGGCAAAAAAGTAGCTTTGCCATTGAATTTTGTGTCTCTTCATAGGGAAGATAGCCATGTTTTTGGGATAGGGATGTTAAACATTGACGAACCCGCTTATGGTACTAAGTTTCGAATTGAAACTAGCTTGTCAAGTTATTATGATGAGAGTAATGAAGACAAGACTGATACTGCTAATGTTAATCTAGATGAATGGTTATTATATAATGAAGAACCTTTAACGATTTCTGAGAATGATTATGGTAGAGAATATGTTTATTTAACCGTACCTAAAACTGCTGCTAATGGTAAATATATTTTTAATGTAAAAGTTTTCTCTGAGAAGGGTCAGTATGGTAATACTCAGAAAGTTAACGTTGATGTTATTGGTTAAATCAACATTTCTTGTAAGAATTTTTTAGGATTTTTTGATTTGGGAACGGCATGTCCAATAAGTACTCCTTTTGCTCCTAAGATTAATGCATGCCCTAGATCTTCTTTTGAATGTATTCCCGCTCCACAAAGAAGTTTTGTTCTCGGAGAAACTTCTTTAACTAATTCAACAGCTTTAATGATTATATCAGGCTTAGCTTCAGTAACACTAATGTTAGTTCCAATCAACTCTTTAGGTTCATAAGCAAGATATGTTGGATTCAGTGAAGCAACTTTTTTAATTTCTGATAATGTTGAAGCACAAACAACAGTTTTAATTTTCTTCTTTTTACATAACTCTACAGTTTGTTTAAGAATGTTAGATGATAATTTTTTCTCTGAATGGTTTAATATAGTTCCTCTTACACCCAGTTTTTTAAGTTCGTCTATTGATATACTTCCGGTATGTGCTCCTAAATCAACTGGATCTAAATGTTGTGAATAAACTCTTAACCCTGTTTTTTGAGAAACTTCTTTTATTGTAAGCAACGAAGGTGCTACAACTATTTTATAATCAGGACGATTAACTCTATCTATTTCTTTAGCAAGCGTTAAAGCATTATCACCTGCTGCTTCTTTATATTCTTTAAAATTTATTAGTATTAATGTCATAACAGCTTTATTTTTTTCTCTTCCTTTTTAAGGTTTGTGTTGTACTTTATAGTGAAGATAACGTTTTAATATTAATAGTCCTGTAGAAAAAGCTATTGTTAACAAAAATATCTTACTGCTAATTGAGATAAAGAACTCTATTGGAAAAGTTTTGATCAACAAAGAATTACTAGCAAACATCCAATTACCTTGAGGAAAAAATATTTGATGAAATATTGTAAATGCAAACTTGAAACTAAGAATTGAAATTATTAAAACTAAACCCATTACTATTAAAACAGTTAGTCCTGAATACTTGAACATTTTTTTTAACTGTTGTTGATTTTTTCTATAATAAGTTATAATTAATGTGCATACTAATAAACTGAGGTAAAACAAGTAATCAACTGTATTCATTACTTTTTTAACATCTTTTAAATGAGAGGTTTCTAAAGAAGTATAATTTAATTGTAATGGTTCTTTATTTTGTAAGAAATTGATTGTTTGTTGTTGATTATCAGATAATTCTGTTGTGTATAATGAAACTTTATAAGATAATGTGGTTAAAAATAGTAATATTGAGATTATAAAAACAATCAATAATAATTTATTTTTGTTCATAAATTAAAAGAAAAAGAATAAGTAAATAAAAAGTTATCTACTCTCCATCACATCCTGGGCATGAAGAACAGTCACTACAACCAGCTTCTTCTTCAGGTTCATTAATTCCAACAATTTTTACGGTAAATGTTAAATCTTGTCCAGCTAACGGATGATTAATATCAATGGTAACTTTCTCATCAGTAACTTTAACAATTTTTGCAGGAATTTGTTGTCCTTCTGGAGATTGCATAACTAGCATCATTCCTTCTTTAGGTTCTTGTTCTTTTGGAAGTTTATCTCTAGGAACTTCTTGTTTTAATTCTTCGTTTCTTTCTCCATAAGCTTCTTTACATTTGATTTTGAAGGTTTTCTCTTCATCTTTTTTCATTCCTTCAACTTCTTTATCAAAGCCAGGAATTACTTGTTTTGAACCTACTTCAAAGCATAACGGTGCTTTACCTTCAGAACTATCAAATACAGATCCATCTGCTAACTTTCCTGTATATTCAACTTTTACTTTATCTCCTTTCTTAACATTTTCTTCACTCATTTTGATTTCCTCCTATTTTGGGTTAAAAAGTAGTGTTCTTTTTTAAAATCTACGTACATTAGCTTGATATCCTCGACATTGGTCTTTATTTCCTCTTTCTTGCTTACATCTATTAGTAACTCTTCCTCTTTGATCATATTTTCTCCATTGAACGTTTCCTGTCGGATTTTTATCTGTCAAAGAAGTCATCTCTACCCTTCCATTTCTATAATGTTCACAAAATGTTTGATTTCCTCTTGGTTGACATTTTCTTGCTAAATCTCCATCGAAGTAAACTTCCTTATTACCATTTTCAGAGACAGCTTCTCTTATAACGCGTTTGTAAGTGTAGAAATGATGATTGCCAATTATTTTTGATGGTACCATAAAATATATTGCTTCTATTGATCTTTCTCTTGTACAAACTCCTGCTTGATTACTTTCTTCACAAACTTTAGGGTTTGCTGGTAAACATCTTCCTATCTCCACATTTTCTCCCGGAGGATTTTTTGATGTAGCTATTCTTGGATTGAAATAAAATACTGCTCCTCCTGTTGGATCTTTTACGTTTCCTAGAAGTACATTAACCACAGAATATAAAGTTTTATCTAACCTTTCCCTAATATGTCTAGGGGTTGTATTTTTATGTAATACTATTTCTCCATAACTGTTTCTAAAAGATTCTGGAGTAAAGAAACTTTTGTGTATTCTTAATGCGTCAAATTCTGCAATTGCTTTTTCTCCTGTAATAACACTCATTAAACTTTCTGTTAAATCTTCACAAGTTTCAGGATTTTCATACAAACATTTTGTGCTTGAATTTTGAGTAGCTTTCCCAAAACGAGGATATTCTTCTGAATTGAATTTTATGGCCCGGTTAAGAATAGCCCATGTAACTCCCTCTCTTCCTACTTTTATTTCTCCTCCAGATTCTCTTTCAACTACCCTAGTTAGGTAAGCCAACTCTTCATCAGTAATACTGTCAAATGGAGAATTTTCTCTTAAATATTCGGCAGTTTGTTTTAAATCGTTAAAATTTAAATCTTGTTCCTCAACAACTTCTTCTAAAGAATCATAATTTAACTTATCTAGCGTTTCTACGATCATTTTTTGGTTAGATTCTTGATAAGGATTTAATGTTCTATCTAAGTAATTCTCTAAGAACATTAGACCTAATAGTCCTGCCGTTACTGCTAAACCCTTTTTTATTATTTTTAAAGCCATATAAGCTAAAATAGGACTTTTACTTTATAAATCTTTCGATTATTCGTTACTAAGAAGTGATTACAATCTTCTGGCTATGTTTTTCCCGCTATGTTGACTACAATACCATTGATCCATTGAAAATCCTCTATCTTCAACAATATTATTTAAATTTCTGATATGGCTAGACGTATCATGCTCACATCGATCTTCAAATTCTTTCCACAATGCTTGTTTATCAGTATTTTCATAAGATTGTTGTTTTAACTTAGTAACATAATGATCTGTTGCTGCTATAACTCCCGTTAATAATATAGCCGCGCCAGTTACAATTCTTTTAGCATATTCTTTCATCATAATCTCCAAAACACCAAACCCCTAGAATTACTTTAAAATCTTCTTTTCCATTTATAAAAGTTTCTTTAAAATATCAGAAATCTGTTTCCCAGAAGCTTTTCCAGCTAGTTGTTTCATACAAATGCCCATTAACGCTCCCATTGGAGCATTTTTATTACTTTCAACAATTTGTTTAATTTCTTTTTCAATTTCATCAGAAGAAGCACTTTGATAATTTTTTAAATCAAACTTATTGTTAATCATATCTATTAAAACATTAACAACATTATCTTTGTTAATTTTATCTTCACTTAAATATTGAAACAGTTCTCTTAAATTATCTTCACTAATCTTAGTAATATCTAAATTTTGTTTCCTTTTAATTTCTAATAGTGTTGATGTTAACGTTTCAGCAATAAATGCAGGTTTAATTCCCATATGTTTTTTTACTAATTCTTCAAACAAACTTAATTTATCTGATCGAGCAATAAATTGTGCCAAGTCTGCACTTAACCTGAACATTTTTTGGAACCGTTTAATTTTTTCTTCTAATAATTCGGGAAGTTCAATCCCTTCTAACGAAGGTTTGATTAACGGAACATCTGTTTCTGGATACATTCTGTCTGCTCCTGGAATTGGACGCATATATTTACTAGTTCCATCTGGAAGATCTTTACGCACTTCTTTTGGAACTCCGGTAAACAATTCTTCTGCACGTTGATGAACCGCTTGTAAAGCAACTTTTGCTTTCTTTTCTTCTTCCGCAACTAAAACAAATCCATCTTGTGGTGTGCATCCTAACTTTTTATTAATTCGTTTAACATCTTGCTCAGTAATTCCATAATTCGGAAGTTCATCAGAATGAAACACTCCTCCTACTCCTGCTTTAGCTTTTGCTCTTCCAGAAAATTCTGTACCTACTCGATATTTGGGTTGCAATTCTCTACCAATTAAACCTTTAAAATTGTGCAGTTTTATTCCCATAATTTTTTTATTATCTTCCATAGTTTTTTTAACAATTTTTGACTCACAATCTTGTAACAATGTTGTTAAATCAAAAATTTTAAATTCATTTAATCTAACATTACGCAATTCTTCTTTAATTTTCAATAATTCCATTTGTCTTTTAACTTCTAATTCAACAATTGTAGGAATCATCTTTAAATCTTGTACACCTTTAAATTCTATTCTTTGACCACCTTTAATTGAAACGTTAACATCTTGTCTGATCGTTCCTAAACCTCTCTTAACACCTGGTAATGAACGTAGTAACATTCCTAACTTTTTGGATGTCTCTAAACATTGTTCTGGAGTTTTGATGTCTGGTGCTGTACCAATTTCAATAAGAGGGATTCCTAATTTATCCAAGCGGTAAACTTTTTCTTCAGAACTTTCAGAAATTATTTTGCAAGCATCTTCTTCCAAAGAAATGTTCTCTATTCTAACATCTCCTATACTGGTTTCAATTTTTCCACCTCTTGCAATTAATGCAGTTCTTTGAAATCCAGTAGTATTACTACCATCAACAACAGTTTTTCTCATTACTTGTACAACTGGTGAGATGTTAGCGTTAACCACTTTACAAAATTGTAAAGTGGTGTATAAAGAATTTTTATTAATTTCATGTGGTGGTTCTGAATCCGTTTCCACTAAACAAGTTGTATCGTTATATCCTTGATAAACAAAAGTTTTGTTTTTTAACTGTTCTTGAGCAGCAGCTATATCTATTTCTCCATGCTCTCCCGCTACGGCTCTTAATTTTCTTTTAATTTCAAAATTTGGATCATCATCTCTTAATTTAGTGGGACAATTGCAGAACAATTTTTTACCTTCTAACTGTTGATGAATTTCTATCCCTGATTTCAAGCCAATTTTGTTATAATCCATAATTTTATAGTAAGAGAAGATTGTTTTTAAAAGTTTATCTGTTTAATCAAACCTCATCTTTACAACATATCTTTGCCACTAGACAAATCTTTAAATAACGTTTTTTCTCTTAAAACTGGATGTGGGGTTGGTTTCAGAAGTCGTTTGCACTAGTTTTTTTATTAATAGTATTTTCTACAATGATTGTTTCTTTAACTGATAAACAAATTCCTGCCAGTTTTTTAGGTACAAAAGAAATAAGTTCCCCTAGTGATTGGGTTAAAGAAGACCAAATTAAAGTTTATGAAGATAAAGTTGTTTTAGAAATTAATAATACTATCTGGGCAAGTTTCACCAACACAAATTCTATGGATCCTTTCTTAGATGAAGATAGTCATGCTTTAGAAATAATTCCTCAAGATGAGAATGAGATTAATATTGGCGATATTATTTCTTATCAAACAGCTTATGGAGTAGTTATTCATCGGGTTATTGAGAAAGATGTTGATGAGAAAGGGATGTATTATCTTGTTAAAGGTGATAATAATTTGTTCAAAGATCCGTTTAAAGTTAGGTTTGATGAAATTAAAGGTGTAGTGGTAGCGATTATTTATTGATTCTAAATAATTAATTTTATAAACATTAAAAGTTTGTTTAACATATCAAAAGAGGTGTATAACTATGAAATGGATGATTATGATTTTATTAGTATCGATATTTGCATTAGGTTGTGAACTATCAGTTGATTTAGATACTGATGATACAAGCACACAAACTCAAGAAAACAGTGCTAATACTGTTGCTGATAACGATGAAACTCAGCAGAACGATTTGAATGCAGAAGAACAATCGTTAATTTGTACTACTAGTTCTGATTGTACTTTGAGAAAATATTGTGTTGATGGAGAATGTAAAACTATTAAAGAACTTTATCAAGAAACTGAATGTGAAGAAAAATGTAAATTTTCTAAAGCTACCATTTTAACTAATGATGGTGATACTTTAACTTTCCCTCCTGGAAAAGGTAGTTATATCGCTGGTGGAGGGATTGAATGGAAAATTGCTTCTGGTTCTGAATACTGTAAAGGAAATGCTCTTGTGCCTATTAAAGTATTGATGAGAAGTGGTGGTAAAGCAATTCATGAAGAGATGGTAGCGTTAAAAGTTGGAGAAAAAAGTAAAGATTTGATTCATCCTAACTCTGAAGATTATAAATTAACTTTAAGTGTTGAAAGTGTTGAAGAGGTCTGTGAATAGATGGATTATGCAATTATTCAAAGTGTCCTTATTGCTTTAGCATTAGGAGCTTTAATCGGCTTGGAACGTGAGTATGCTCGTTATCGAAAAAAAACTCACGATTATGCTGGAATAAGGACATATCCATTAATTGCTTTGTTTGGTACGTTATCTGCTTACTTGGGAGAGTTAATTTCTCCCTGGATTTTATTGATTGGAATTATTTTAACGGGAACTTTAATAATTATTGCTTATTTTGTTATCACTGAAAGAACTGGTCAATATGTTGGAGCAACTTCAGAAATGGCTGGATTTTTAACTTTCTTTTTAGGGGTACTTACTTATTATAACGAAATAACTTTGGCTATTGTTTTAGCTGTGATAATAACCTTAATTCTTTACGCTCGTTCAGTGTTACATCATTTTGCTCAAAAAATGAAAAAAGAAGAGTTGGCAGACACATTAAAATTTGCAGTGATAGCTTTTGTAATTCTTCCATTACTTCCTAACCAAGGTTATGGGCCCTATGAAATATTTAACCCTTACATAATTTGGTTAATGGTAGTGTTTATTTCTGGAATCAGTTTTGCTGGTTACATTTTAATGCGTTGGCTGGGAGAGAGAGGAATAACTTTAGCAGGAGTTTTAGGCGGATTGATTAGCAGTACTGCAGTAACAACAAGTTTTGCACAAAGAAGTAAAAAAGAGAAGAAAGTTTTCAAAGCTTTAGTCTTAGGAGTTATTTTAGCTAATGGTTTAATGTTTATCAGAATTTTGATAGAAGTTTTTGTTTTAAACAGAATTTTGTTTGTTAAAATGTTGTTACCATTTTCAATATTGATATTAGTTTCAGCAATCTTTTCTTACTTTATTTGGAAAAAGTCTAAAAATGTTAAAGGAAAAGTTAGTATTACTTCTCCTTTCACTTTAGGACCTGCGTTAAAGTTTGGAATATTTTTTGCAGTTATTTTGGCTCTAGTAAAGGTAGCTGATGTTTATTTATCTTCAAAAGGTGTTTATTTAGTAAGTTTTATTTCCGGTTTTGCTGATGTTGACGCTATTACTGTATCTTTATCACAATTAGCTGGTAATACGTTAACTAACGATGTTGCTATGAAAGGTATAACTCTTGCTGCATTAACTAATGTTGCTGTTAAAGGTGGAATTGCTTATTGGTTTGGTGGTAAGAAATTTGGGAGGGTAGTTTTAGGACTATTTTCTGTGTTAATTATTATTGGATTAGTTGTAATGTTTTTAATTTAATTTAAAAAAATTGTAGTTTAGGTTCTTCTTTTTCTTCTTCCTCTTTCTTTTCAACCAAGTTCATGAAACTGTCGAAATTAGGGGCTTTATCTTCAATTGGCGTTTCTTTAGGTTGTTCACCAAACATGTTCATGAACCCTTCGTTAGCTTGTTCATTAGTTACGGGTTCTGGAACGTTTTCTTTATTTTCAATAACATGATTAAGAACTTGTAGGACTTTTTTTATATCTTCAAATGAATCTTCTTTTGTATCAATAGTAACTTTCATCTTATCACCTGTTTTGTTAGAAAAATAAAATAATATTTAATTGTTGTGTTTTATTTAATTACTATTACTGAAGTATTCAATTCATATGGATAACCTCTATGATTTGCTCCTCCAATAGTGATAATGGTATCATCTCCCCTTTTATCAACAGCATTTGCCCAATCTTTATCTCTAATTCTGTACTGATGTTCACGCATTACTTCTTTATTAGTATAATTTACTTCCAAATGTTCACTCCACCTAAACAATCCCTCTTCCAATTGAATTGACCATCTGATAACTTGTTCTTTTAATTTTGGATTATCATCATCTATTTTTTTTAACAATTCTAAAGCAACTTGATATGAATTATTAATTTGCCGAGACGCAAAAATCTGCAAAGCAGTTTGGTGATGATCTTCTTCATCCAATCCGAAAAGAGGTACTTTACCATACAAATCTTTTACATATTGATCCATTTGATTAACTCGTTGATCAAATCTTTGTAAGTTTAATACTCCTGTAGCAATAAAATTAAGTAAATTTTCTGATCCTGTAGCAAGAGGTTCAACTCTTTTGAAATCCCTGTAAACCGTATTTTCTCTACTAAATATTTTTATTTTACGAAAATTGCTGATAGCACGACGATACATATTGTAATTAATCTCACCAAAATATCCTTCTAATCCGATACTATCAACTTCAACTTTTTCTAATAAACTTTTTATTTGACCAATTCTTTCTTCAACTTTTTTAACCCCTTCATTAAATGTTTCATGGCCATGATAATCTTTAAAATGAATAACTAGTTTGTCATTTTCATAACGAGACAACCTTTCATCAATCTCTAATCCTTCTGCTTCAATAATACTAACAATAGAATCATATCTTGCTCTTGGAGATTCTTCTATCAATTCAATTCTAGACTTTTCTGGAACTGGTTCTGGATTAGTATCTACTGCTATAGGATTTCTATCCCCTGCAAGATAAGCCATCAGCATTAATGTGATTATTGATTTTTTCATTGTTTTATCTAACAAAACCAACCCTTTTAGAAAAATGGTGTGGACGGCAGGGTTCGAACCTGCGTAGGCACTAAGCCAATGGGTATCTTCCATTCATAGTAGTTACCTAACTACCACCAGAAAGGCCTAAGCTTGGACTAATTCTTAACTTTTTGTCATAGAATTATCCATCCCGTTTGACCGCTCCGGCACGTCCACATGACGAAAACAAGTAATTTGTTTTCTTTTGTTTTTTATTGGCACTCTCTTTAAAAATTTATCTATTATTTTAACCCTTTACCAAACAATAATATTTATATATCATTAACATAATTCTATCATTGGTGATTATCAATGGCATTAGAAGTTCCTGAATCAATGGATGATTGTTTATATTTTACTAATAGAAGCGTAGGAGAAAACGGACAGTTACTTGCGTGGGTTTATCGTAAAGAGTGTCCCAAATGTAAGAAAGCTAAGATGGGCAAACCTGTTAACAAAAAAACAGGTAAAGTTAAATCTCGGGCAAAAGAATACGTTTGTCCGGAATGTGGGTACATTGAAGAGAAAGAAGAACATGAAGAATCTTGTCAGTTACAAGCTCAGTACACATGTCCTGAATGTGGTAAGGAAGGAGAATCAGCAACTCCATACAAAAGAAAAAGTTACAAAGGCGTACAATCTTTTGTTGTTGAATGTTCAAATTGTGGCGCACAGATTCCTATCACTAAAAAACTGAAAGCTATTAAAAAGAAGAAGAAAAAGTAATTTCAATATTAAACACTTCTTTAATTCCAGTTTTTATTTTTTCTTTAATATTTTCAATATTAATATTCTCTAAAGTAGAAGAAAACTTAACCAGTTCAGATTCTTTCAATTCAACTTGATTTTGTAACTGTTTAACTTCTTTAGACTTATTTTCTATCTTTTCAATAATTGTATTGTTATTAATTTTTTCAACTAACTTTTCTTCCTCTTGATTTAATTCTTCAATAACTTTAATTAATGAATTTAAATAATCAGTTTCACTTTTTTCAATAAGTTCTAAAACGTTCTTTTTCTGTTTATCATCAAAATTTAAACTATCTAATGATTTTTTTAATCCCTGCAAGATTTCTTTAATTTTTAACTCTTTATCATCAATAAACGTTTTAACACTGTTATCTAAATATTTGCTAATTAGCTTACTATCTAACGCTACTCTCTCATATTTACGTAAAGCTTTACTTAATTTAGAGAAATAAGAAAAAACGATTTGTTCTTGATTATTAACTTTTTCTTTCAATTCTTTTTCTTCACTTTTTAATTTTAAATAATTCTCTTTTTCTTTACTATTTTCTAATTCTTTTTGTTCTTTTTTCTTTCCTTCTAATTCTTTTTTCAATTTAACAACAGTTTCATTTGTTTCTTCAACTTCTTTAACAATATTTTTCTTTTTTTCTTTATCTTGTTCTATTTGTTTGAAATGATCTTTTACTTTTTTTATCCCTTCAATCTTAGCTTCTTTAACTTTATTCTCAAATTCTTTAACTAATAAATTTATTTCTCCCATAGATTTGAACACTTCTTCAACATCCTTAAAGAATAAATGTTGAGTAGCTTGATAACTTTTAGCGGTACGTTTAGCAGTACTTTCTATTTTTTGGTTAATTTCTTTATTAAAATCTGCAGTTTTTTGATAATATTCTAAAGATCTAAGATCTTTCTTTTCTAAAGAAACTAATGATTCCGTGAATCTAGAAATTTCCTTCACATATTGGTCGCGATGACCTTTAACAATATTTTTTACTCTTTCTTCAGTATTTTTGTACTCTTTACTGACTTCTGATTTACTTAACTGTTCAATTTTTCCAATCAACTCTTCTTTTAGTTTAGAAATTCTAGTAAAATAATGTTTTAAATAACTGTTAAATTCTAGTTTGTCTGTTTTTTGTTCTAACCAAGATAATAGTTCTGATAACTTCACTTCTTCTATTTCCTGTTCTTGCTTTTGAAATATCTTTTTCAGAAAGTTTAACATATTAATATTTTATTGATTGTTTTATTTAAAGTTTATGGGTTTTTTGACGGCTTCATCCGGAATAGAGTGAATTTGTATACTACGTGCCGGCGCACGGATTTTGTGAGTAGCGCCCTGACGAAGTCGAGGCACATTTTACGAAGTAAAATCTAAGTTCCGTGCCCTACTCTCAAAATGCGCCTCTTGCAGGTAGTATACGAAATAGTGTTATTCCGGATGAAGCCTTTTTTGACAATAAGTTTTTATATTAGCTTAGTTATTAAACTATAAAATGGTACCGACAGATATTCAAAGAGAAGTATTGAACACTCTTACTGGATTAAAAGAAGAGATGGGGAATATGAAAGAAGATTTACATTACATTAAAGAGTACTTAGAAGACTCCCGTTTGAGTGCTGAGGAGAAAAAAATATTAGATGAAAGTATTGCTAAGATTAAGAGGGGAGATAAATCTGGTTTTGTGTCACACGAACAACTTAAAAAAGAGTTAGGTATTTAAGCGATGTTTTCAATTAAGTACGAAAATAAAGTTACTAAATTCTTGAGAAAATTAGTTTCTAAGTCTGATGTTAAAAGAATATTTGATAAAGTTGAGGAATTGTCTAATAATCCATTCCCAAGAGATATCAAAAGAGTTGAGGGTTATTGTGACACTAAAGTTTTTAGAGTAAGGGTAGGGAGTTATAGAATTCTCTATCTAGTTGATTATGATAATTCTAAGATTTATGTAATAAATATTGATAAAAGAGGAAGAGTTTATTAAATCTTTATTCACTTAAAATAACTTAGTGTTTCTTTTCTAATTCTTTCAGCAAGCATTTCATCTTTATTGATTAACATAATAATTTCATTCTTTTTATGAACTAATTCTTGGGTCATTTTGGTAAAGTCAATACTTTTATCTTTATCAAAAGAATCCGCTAACTCATCCATAGTTTTTCTTAATTGTTCTGAGTAAAATATTTGTACTAACAAATCACCTATCACTACCATGCCAATATCATCTTTAACATTAGGATTATTAATACAATTCATGCCTTGCTCTTTAAAAAAATTCATAAAACTTAAGTCTAAAGGTCCATCACAAGTTGCTGTACAATAAAAAGTGTATCTCTTACAGAATGCTCTCAGTTTTTCTGCTTGTTCTTCAGTCATAATGATTGTGTTCCACCAATGTTTGTCAACGAAACAAATTGGTTTTCCTTTCGTATCAAACTTGCCTTCATAAAGCCAATCATTAACAAATGAATACATTTTGTAATATGTATCAAAAACTAGTTTAGTAGGATATTTTTGTTGACTTAAATCTTCGGTAAGATAAGCTTTTTCTAAGTTTGTACTGAACTGTTTAATTTCTTTAATCCATTCTTGAGAAATTTTGTATTTATTATCTTCTTTAATTAGTATTAAGTTTTCTACTAATTCTTTGATTGTTTTATGTATTGCTTGATATGTAACTGATAAACCATATTTTTTTTTAATGGAGAAGTAAATTTCTTTCGCACTTAAAGGAAATTTTTCCGAAATAGTTTCAATTATTGCATTTTTTGTAGAAACTTTACTATTCTTTGGCGTGGGTAGTTCTTTAGGTATCAATTTAATTAATACTAATTTTCCTATTTTTTAAACTTTTTGGTTGATTTTTCAATTTGACTTCAACCGAACATATATCACTTCTCATTATATTCTGTAGAATATAGATGTTTGGGGGCATAAAATGGAATATTTATTGCATGGAAGTGGAACTGGTACTGGTAATCCTGCTTTCTTTACATTATTGGGTTATTTACCCTTTGCAAAACAAAACTTGGATGTTTTTAAAAATGAAAAACCACTAATACTTCGCTAACTTAAATTAAAAATGAATGAAAACAAAAAATAAACATGGGAATAAAAACCAAGATAGGGGGGCTAGTTGTTACGTTTGGTTTGTTTGCAGGATTATATGTTGACACGCCAATAATATACAATGATTTAGCTAGCTTTGTACAAAGAAACAACATTAAAAGAAGAATCGTTTCATTGTTTGATAATGATGGTTCTTCAGAAGAAGTAATGGAAGACCGTATTCTTGAAATTAAACACTCTAGTAATGAAGCTGAAAAAATTTATGCTGACTATGCCCCTCTCGAAGATGTCACTAATTTAAATAACAGAATTTATCAACTTGAAGAAGACTTGCTCCAATCCCAAACCAAGATTGAGCAACTCAATCGCAAACAACGTGGTCCGTCAATTGCAGAAATGCTCGATGAACAGCGTAAGCATCACAGCCCAACGATCGAGGAGTATTATCGATCGCTACCAATTCAAGGGTCAGTTCGATCTTCTAATCGTCATCGAATGCAGTTTGGTCCAACTGATGTCGAGCTGACACAAAGCTACTTAGACGCGTATCGAGCGGAGCGAGAGCTCTGCGATCTGCAGCGGCAACTTGGACGACCATGTTCGAGGTAGTGATATAGAGCCTTGACAAATCATTTACTTTTTTGTCAAAATTAGAACAATCAGCGAACCTAATCGTCTTGCTTTCACGAAGGTAATTATTTTGTGACTGGTTCGTTTCGTTTTAAATCTTCGTTTCGGGGACGACTGATCAATCTCTTGTTTACAATGCCACATCCATGCCAAAGTAAATGTCGTGACGACACTGATTGTTTGAACAAAGCTAAAGAAGATAGTATTTACTGTCATATACATAAAAAATTATTGGAGGAAAAAAATGTTTAATCTATTTGCAAGAAAAAAACTAAATAAATTGGAAGCAGTATTCTTTATCTGTTCATTACCTACAATCTTATTCATTGTCGGAAAAATACTCCCTAATTATCAAATGATGAGAATGTAAGTGTTTGTGTTTTTAATATTGGATTTCAAAGAGTAATATTTATATAATCTTTCTCTCCTAAACCTCCTAAACATGAATAAAGACAAAATTGTAGTAACGGCAGCCCTACCTTATGCTAATGGGAACATCCATATCGGACATTTATTAGAATACATTCAAACAGACATCTTCGTAAGATTTTTAAAACTGTTAAAAGAAGATGCTTTGTACATCTGTGCATCTGACATGCACGGTACTCCAGTAGAGATAAAAGCTAAAGAAGTAGGGAAAGATCCCGAAAAGTTTGCTTTAGAATTTTGGAAAGAACATCAAAAAGATTTTGCTAACTATTTAATCAAGTTTGACAATTATTACAAAACTCATTCTCCTGAAAATAAAGAAATTGCTGAACATTTTTTTTCAGAATTAAAAAAGAAAGATTTGATTTATACTAAAGAAATGGACGTTATTTATTGTGAAAGCTGTCAAAGATCTTTACCTGATAGATATGTTAAAGGAACGTGCCCTCATTGTACTACCTTGGATCAGTATGGTGATATTTGTGAATCTTGTAGTAGCGTGCTTAAAGGAGTAGACTTAATTAATCCTAAATGTTCATTATGTGATAAGACACCGATACAAAAGAAAAGTACTCATTATTTTTTCAAGTTAAGCAAATTTAGTACTAAACTAAAAAAATGGATTAATGATAAAGATTCAGGATTACAACCCGAAGTAAAAAACTGGTTAACTAACTGGATTGAAAAAGGCTTAGAAGATTGGTGCGTGTCAAGAGATGAACCTTACTTTGGTTTTGAAATTCCTGGAAGTAAGAAAGAGTTGGGTGAGAAAAAATATTTTTATGTCTGGTTAGATGCTCCTATTGGTTACATTTCTTCAACAAAAAATTATTGTGAAAAAAATAATTGTCAGTGGGAAGATTATTGGAAGAATGGAAAAGTTTACCATTTTATTGGTAAAGATATTAGTTATTTTCATTTCTTGTTTTGGCCAGCAATGTTAATGGCTGTTAATATTCCTTTACCAAAACTTACTGTGCACGGATTTATTACTGTTAACGGTAAGAAAATGAGTAAATCGCGTGGCACGTTTTTTACCGCTAAAGAATTTTTAAAATTGTACCCTGCAGAATCTTTAAGATTTTATTACGCATCTCATTTAGACAGAAAAGTTGTTGACATTGATCTAAGCTTTGAAGATTTTAAAGCGGTGATAAATAATGTTTTGGTGGGCAATTTAGGAAACTTCTGTTATCGAGTTTTAACGTTCGCTAAAAAGAATTATTCTAAAGTTGATGAGATTGCTGAAGAAAAAGAATTGGTTAAAAAGATTGATACACTTACTGAGAAAGTTAAAGAATATTATTTGTCTCAGAACTTTAAGTTGGCAGTTAAACATATTTTACAAATTGCTGATCTGGGTAATGTTTATTTTCAAAAATCAGAAGTTTGGAAAGATAAACAATCTGGTCAGGATAAAGTTGGATTTTGTATAAATCTAGCAAGAAATTTAGCGATACTAATTAATCCCATCTTGCCAGAATTCAGTAAAAAGGTTTACAGTGCTTTAAATGAGAAAGAATTGTTGTGGGAAGATTTAGGTTATCAATGGAAAGGTAAACTTAAAGAAGTTCAAAAATTGGTTGAGAAAGTTGAAATAATTCCCGAATCCGCTAAATTTCCTTTACATTTAGTTGTTGGTGAGATTAAAGAAGTTAAAGATCATCCAAACGCTGAAAAGTTATATCTATTAAAAGTTAATTTTGGTTCAGAGGAAAGACAGATTGTATCTGGATTAAAAGATTATTTTAAACCTGAAGAATTATTGAACAAGAAACGTGTATTTTGTTTAAACCTTAAACCTGCTAAGTTAAGAGGAGAATTAAGTAACGGAATGATTTTGGCAGCTGAGGATGAAGAAGGTTTAGCTTTATTAGATTTAGAGAAAACTAAACCTGGGGAGGAAGTTAAGTTTGAAGGTTTAGATAATAATGTTAAAGAAATAAATTTTAACGATTTTAAAAAGGTTAAGTTAGTTGTTAAAAAAGGTAAGGTTATTTATGATAACAAAACCTTACATAGTAATGTTGAAGAAGTTAAAGTTATTGGCATTAAAGACGGCGCAGTTATTGAATAGATTTTTCCAAAACACTTAAATATTCTTTTTTCTTTTCTGTGTAAAAAGAGGTACAAAAAATGAAAAAAATATTATTTGTTATGTTAATTTTAACAACTTTATTGATTGTAAGTTGTGGTAACACCACAACTGTTGAAGAAACAGTAGAACTTAAAGATGATGATGGAAACAAAATTGGTGAGATTAATGTTAAAATTGAAACGGATACTGAATCTGGTGCCGATTGTAGTGATATGAACTGTTTCGCAGAAAAGTTTTCTAATTGTGAGGCAGCTAAAATTACTTACCAACTAATGGACTCTTTAAGTTACCATTATGAAATCCTAGGACCAAAAGATGGTAAATGTGAAATAATGTCTAAATATCCTGATAATCCTAACCCTGATTGGGAAGATGAAGAGATGGTTTGTTTGTATGATCACTCTAAAAATTTTGAAACTGCAACCTCCGAAGTTATTGAAAGTTTCAACACTGAAACTCATTTAGGCAATTGTGAAGGAGAACTTTACGAATTAATGACCAATCTTGGTTAGCTTTCTATTTTATTTTTCTTTTATATACTATTTATTACTTTTAGTAAATACAAACCTTTATAAATCTCAATTCTTTTCTTTTCACTAAGAATATGGATGTTAAAAGAGGTAGTGCTAGTAATAGTATTTTTAGCGGTAAGAAGGCACAAGTAACTGTTTTTATTATCGTTGGAATTTTGATCTTATTTATTGTTGCTGGAGTTCTATACTTTACTCGTACTTCTGTAATGGGTGAGTTAGAGGTAGAAGCTTCTTATCAATTGGAAGATGTGCCTCAAGAATTTAAACCGATTGTAACTTATACTGAACAATGTTTGGAACAAATTGGTAAGAAATCTATTAAAATTCTTGGACAGCAGGGAGGGTATATTTATCCTGATTTGGTAGGAAAATATTCTGTGAATGATCCTACTAATGGTGATGGATTAAGTCTTGATCCGTTAAGAGTTCCATATTGGCACTATAATTCTGAACCTAATACTGGAGATAAAATTATTTTTAGTTCATTACAACCTAAATTATACTATAATGAAGATCCAGAAATGAGTATTGAAGCACAACTTTCTCGCTATGTTAAAGAACATCTTGATGAATGTTTGATGAATTATCAACCTTTTAATCAGCAGGGCATAGAACTAGAAGTTTCTACTGACCAAGATGTTAGTGCTCGTGTAGGAATGGATGGGGTATTTTTCAAATTAGATAAATCCGTGAAAGCTAAGAAAGGGGATTCAGACATTCAATTTGACAATTTTGTATCAGAAGTTAAAATTCCATTAAAAAAATATTATGATGTTGCTGCGGGAATGGTTGATGCTGAGAGAGAGTTTAATTTTTTGGAAGCGCATAGTATGAATTTAATTTCAATATTTTCTGGTGTTGATCCCGTCAAGTTGCCGCCTATCTATGAAGTTGATTTTGAGATGGCTCCACAAGCATACTGGAATAAAGTTGCAGTTAAAGAGAACGTTAAAAGGGTACTTAATTCTTACGTACCAATGCTAAGATATTTTGGTAGTAGCAACTTTTATGATTATGTTTATCCAGTACAAGAATATAGTGACGTGTTCCAAGCTACTTATGATCAAATGGTTTTACCTTTAGGAGGAGCAGAAAATTTTGAAGTAAGGTTTGATTATTTTGATTGGGAACCCTACTTAGATACAAACAGTGTGAGTGATACTATTAGTCCTAATAATGTGTTTGTGAATTATAAAGTGTTATTGTTTTCTATGCAGACCTACAATAATAAGTACGATTTAAGTTATCCTGTACTGGTAACGTTGAACAATGAAAATGAGCTCGAAGGTGAAGGTTTCAGTTTTAATTTTGCTTTAGAGGCTAACGTTCGTAATAATTATCCTGCTGAACCTGACCAAATACTTACACCTGAATCTCAACCTTTATCTTCTTTAGCTTGTGAAAAATCTCAGTGGAACACGGAAATGTTAAGAACAATAGTTATTGATAGTTATACTAAAGAACCTTTAGAGATGGTCCGTTTAGGTTTTTCTATTCCTCAACAAACTGATTGTGATGTTGGATTTACTGATGAGAACGGGGCAGCAGAATCAACTCTTCCACCAGTATATGGAGGGGTAGTTAATTTTATCAAAGAAGATTATTTAACAAACTTTTATCCTATTGACACAGTTAAAAATGTTGAGAGTTCGGGGATAATTGGGTATGCAGTGGGAGGAATTCCTGACCCAGTTATAGAAATGCATCAATATAAAAAAATTAACGTTTCTGTTAAAAAGAAAAATTTCTTTAAATGTTTTAAGAAAGGTGAGATGGTTGATTGTCCTGGAAAAGGATTAATGGTACCTTTGAATGAACCAGTTTTCACCATAAAACCTGAGATGTTAAGTTCTAAACACCAGTACTATTTTTCTGATATCGCTCAACCTTTAGAGAATTATGAGGACGCTTTAATAACGATAGAACGAGTAAGAGGATTAAATGAGAATGATTTTGGAGAAGAGTTTACCCAAACTATCTCTGTTAACGGTAAAAATTCTGTAGAAATTGAATTGGTTCCAGGAATTTATAAAGTAAACGGAATGTTAACTCAAGACAAAGAAATAATTATTCCTAAATCTGAAAGGTGTACTGGTGGAGTAGTAGAATCATTAGCTTGCTGGAACCCTGACGGATGTTGTTTTGATTTTAATGAAACAGTGTTAGATAAATATTTGTCCGGACAACTTAAATGGGATAAAGAATCTGCTTATTGGATTATTACTCCTGAAGACGTTTATGCTTCTAATTCCATCACGTTTTATATGCCTAACCATGATTTAAGAGGCGTGCCAGAATTAGAAAATTATCGTGTTGTTGAGGATTTACAAATGATGGGGGAGATGGAATTTTTATCTTCTCGTTCAGATATTAGAGACGCTTTAAAGCCGAGGTTTATTAGCTGAAAATGAAAGCCAAAAAGATGTGGAGTTTTGCAGGATTATTAATGATGTGTATGTTCATAACTCTTCCATTTTATTCTGCTGACGTGTTAGCTGTATCTTTAAGAATAACAACAAACTCTGGCGAAGATAATTATGATGGATACATTAACGCTGAATCTGATGTTTGGACAGTTGAAGCAGAAATAGTTGACCCTCCAAAAGATGTTAATCCTGAAGAGGTAAGTATTAATATTGGTAGTAATAAAGCGTACTTTGACAGTTGCTCAACTTCTGATTTAGGAGCTAAATGTGAATATATTAGTCCTTTGACTGACGGAGTAAGCGCACGTGATTACAACTTTCAGGTTGTCTACGATTATATTGGTAGTAACGGTCTTGAAGAACAAGTATCTAAAGGAGGAATAGTTAAAGCTGATGGTGATGCTCCTGTAGTTAGTGCTTTTAACATTTGGCAGGAAAATGGAAATGTACAATTAAGATTTAAAGTTAAGGAAGAAGCACCGGGGATTGGTATTAAGAAAATTAGTATCATTGACGCTGAATCAGGCGCACTATTACAAGAAATTGCTGGGTTTGACTTAGGGGTGACGGACTATGATTATTTGGAAGACCAGTTTAACGGCATTTTACAAACTGAGCTAAAAGGAGAAGGTCGAAGATTTTTTCAGGTTAAAGCGGAAGATTGGTTTGGTCATCAGGGTGTAAGTAATAAACTTCCTTTAATGACAGACTTTGTTGCTCCGGAGATAGATAATGAGTTCAATTTAACTTCTTTAGGTCGGTTTATTGGAGAAGTTGATGTAGGTACAGATTTAATTGTTGACGTTATTGAAAATGGTTATTCATTAAATATGTTGGCTTATTCTGACCAGATTGATTTCGGCAGTCAGAGAGAAGCCGATTGTGATGAAGATTCTTTTGAAGAGGGATTATGGCATTGCACTTGGAAGAACATAATAGTTAATCCTCGTAGTAGTGTTTCTATAAACTTTGTCGCTGAAGATGAATCTGGAAATATTGCTGAAAAAAGTTTAAGCAAATCTTTAACGGTTGACAAATCTGCACCAGTAATCAGTTTTTTTGGCACTGATTCAATCTTTGAAGGTAAGTATTACATTAACAAAGGTAACAATAAACTGATTTTACAAATCTCTGATCAGGGTGCAGGAATTGATAAAGAAAATATTAAGTTAAACTTGGGAAAATTTGGTGGTGCTACCGCTGTTCCTGATGAATGTATTGATCAGGAAGGAATGTTAACTTGTTTATGGGAAAGAACAAGTAGTGTTGAAACTGATCAAACAATCCTGTTAAATTTTGTTAAGTTGGAAGATAATGTTGGAAATAAAGTTCAATATCCCGGTTTAGAACTTATTGGAGATAATTTTTTGCCAAGAGTAAAAAATGTTGAAATTTATGGTGTTACTGAAAGTAACGTTAAAGATTATTTTCAAAGTAGGGACCAACTATACATTAAACTAAATGTTACTGAAGCACACGGGTTATTAATGTTGGTTGACATGAATAAAGTAATGAATGATGCTGAACTAACTTATCCTGCTAGTGTTGATAATTTAGGCAAAGCTGGTTGGGCTTCTTTTAGAGAAGATTCTTGTGTAAGGGATGGCGAGGCTTGGCAGTGTGAACTGTTGACAGATAAAATTAAATCAGGTCCAATCGCTTCAGCAATGATAAGAGTTGAAGTTTATGATACTGCTGGAAATCTTGCTGAGAGTTATCCTACCACTGTGAAAAATGGTAAAAGTATTAATTCTTACGGAGACATAACTTTTAACTTACGAGGCTTAGATGAAGAAACTGATCCTGACTTATGGTCAGTAGCGAGAGTTGGTGCTGTTGGTGGTGAAAAAATGTTTATTGACATGGACACTACAGAATTAACTCCAACAAGAATGGCCTTCGATGTTAAACTTTTACCTGAAGGAAATATTAAAGGGTTAAGTGTTGACTTAGCTGGTTGTCTTCCTGAGGAAACTTTTGAGTATCATAATAGAGAACTGATGATAAACAATTTTATCATTGGAGAAGCTAAAGAACTTAATCCTATAATTATTGTAGAGATGGCACCTTTCAATTCTCGGGAATATTTTAAAGCCGGTACGGAAGAAAGGTTTTATGAAGGAATTTTAAAATACACTTGTCAGTTAAGAATTTATTCTTTGAAAGGAAGTGAAGCTTTACGTAACGCTGAGTTACAGGAAGTGAAATTAGAAATTCCTTTTGGATTTACTGAAGTTGGTAGTAAAGATGAAAATCTGCAGGAAAGGATCAATTATTTGAAAAAAGATTGGACTTTTAAAGCCGGTAAGGTTATTGATAAGATTGCTGAAGTTCTTACTTGGATAAAGTACATCACTGATTTGATTGGAATAATTTCTACCATTGATGAGATTGTTAATATAGTTAGTGCTACTACTAAAGATTTAGGGAATGCTGCAGAAAATTCTGCTTTTTTAGCTTCTGCATCTCCATCATTGGCAGCAATGTGTGGAAATGGACAAGCAGCTATGCAACCTCAATGGGGATGGGTAGAAAAAGTACAAATTCCTGCAAAAATATTATCTTGTAGTCCTGACAAAGACCAGTTGGGAGCTTATGGCTGGTGGCAAAAGTCGGTATTAGACTTTTATAATTTTTTTAGTGGTAGAAAGTTTGTAGGATTTACTGCCGGTAGTTTGTATGACAACTTTTATTTGTCTCTTGTAGGATTATGTATTCCTGGAATGATTTATAATTTACAGAAATTGCACCAAATTAATTGTCGTAGAATTATTTGTTATCAAAATGAAGTACCTCAGGGAATAGCAACAATGCATTCTTGTGAAAAAATGCACAGTTTGTTGGTATGTGAATTTTTCACAGGACCATTTTTTAGCATGTTTTTAGGGGTATGGGATCAACTGTTAAACTTGTTAAAAGCATTTTTAACTAACCCTTTAGGATGGGTAAGGTTTGCGATTGAAACTGGTAGTTGTGCAGCATTATGTTTCTCTCCTGAAACTCCTGGAGCAGCCCTAAACGCTTGTAAAGTTGGTAGCGTCTTGGTTAAAATTGGCGATATAGTTGAAACTATTATTGGAGCTGTACAAAATCCACCTACAGTACAAGGTGACCCTTACTGTGGACAGATTAAAAGCGGTTCTTCAACTGAAAGAAACGTTGAAGAAGTTCCTATTGGAGACGGTACTGGTGTTGGTGAAGTTCCTATTGAAGATGATACTAGTGTTGAGGAAGTAGGGTTAGAAGGATAGAAAAAGATGGTGTACAAAAAAAGTGGACAACTGTCCAATAATGCTGAACAGGAAGTTGCTAATCTTTCTAGAGGTATATTAACATGAATGTAATGACTTCAGAAAGCTCAATTAAACAGAGAATTTTTGTAATTAGAGGAGTTCAAGTTATGATAGATAGTGATTTGGCTGAATTATATAAAGTGCCTACGAAAAGACTTAATGAACAAGTTAAGAGAAATATTGAAAGATTTCCAAATGATTTTATGTTTCAACTGTCTTCTTATGAGTTAGAAAACTTGAGGTCGCAATTTGCGACCACAAAATTAAATTTTATAGAATCTAATAATGAATATGGGGGAAGAAGATATTTGCCTTATGTTTTTACTGAGCAAGGGGTGGCTGCACTATCCGGAATATTAAAAAGTAAAACAGCAATTGAAATTAATCTTCAAATAATTCGTACTTTTGTATCCATGAGAAAATTCATTTCTTCAAATGCACAAATATTTCAAAGATTGGACCGGGTTGAATTAAAACAATTAGAACATAATCATAAGTTTGAAAAAGTATTCAAGGCTATCGAAGATAAAAGTATCAAACCATCAAAAGGAATTTTCTTTGATGGACAAATATTTGATGCTTATAAATTTGTTTCTGGTTTAGTTAAGAGTGCTAAAAAGTCAATCGTTTTGATAGATAATTATGTTGATGAATCAGTTTTAGTGTTATTTAGCAAATGTAAAGATGTTGAGATAATTGTTTATACTAAAAACTTGAATAAGAAATTAGAATTAGATGTTAACAAATTTAATTCACAGTATAGTAATTTGATAATTAGGAAGTTTAACAAATCTCATGATAGGTTTATGATAATTGATAATAAAGAAGTGTACCATTTTGGTGCTTCTCTGAAAGATTTAGGGAAAAAGTGGTTTGCTTTTTCCAAGTTTGATAAGAAAGCAGTGGAGATGTTGGATAGATTAAAATGATAAAAACAAAGTTTTTAGCACAGAAAAATGAAACATTTTTAGTGCAAAAAGACAAAGTCTTTTTTGCATGCCAAAAAACACGGGGTGTTTTTTAAGCATGAAGAAAATATTAAGCTTATTTGTACTCTTTTTACTAGTTAATTCTATGTTTGTTGTTGCTGAGGATGATGTTTCTACTTCTGATTGTGGATTCTTTTGTTCTGTTGGCGAATTTTTATGGGGTTCTTCTGAGAATCGTGTTGGTAAAGGATGGTTCGATAGAGGTAATCTGGTTGGGATGGCTGATGAAGATGGTGAAGAACAAGAAGGGTTTTATGAAATAAGTACTAATGACGGAAAAGTTTATCTTCAACTTCAAGAAGGTGAGACTATTCAAGGAAGACCTGATTGGACTCATACAGGATATCATACTTTAAGTACTAACAAAAGAGAATATATTTTTTATGATATTGGAACTTATAGATTTACAGATAAAGATACACAAACTACTAGATTTTATAGTAAGGAAGGTAGATTGGTATCTGCATCAATAACTGATGATGATTATAAGTATACCTATTTACATCTTGGTGGTGAGAGTCCACGATATACAAAATCGCCTTTAAGTGGTGGTCCCAGTGAATCCATTGGATATGCAGATAGAGAAATAAAAAACCAATTAGTGCCAGACCAATCTGAAATAAAAATATTAACTGAGCAGGAATATGTAACTATTCAAACTTCTTCAGTAGATTCTAGAGAACAAGACGATGGAGGCGCAGCAGCTGTTGCTAATACAGAAAGGTTAGAACGGCAACAAGCTGAACTATTTATTAATAACGCAGGAGCTGGAAATTTGGTGGCGGTGAAAAAATATGTTAATGATGGTGGAGATATTAATGCGAAAAGAAATGGAATAAATACTGCACTTTATGCGGCCGCGTATAATGGTAAATTAGATGTAGTGAAGTATCTGCTAGATCAACCAGGAATTGATATTAATCTTGGTGAACCCAATCGTAAAATTACTCCTCTACATATTGCGGTTATTCGGGGACATACCGAAGTAGTGGAATCACTTCTAAGAGCTGGTGCGGATACTAATGCTAGAGATTATGCTGGTAGAACTCCACTTGAATTAGCTGGGGATAATTCTATAATTAAAGATATATTTGAGCAACAATTCTCTAGAAATGAACAAGTTGAATTAAATAGTGAAGATTCTACAGCTCCCCAAGTAAATGAGGTAATAACATCAACTAAGTCCTATGAGTATACTGATTATATTACACTTTTAATTAAACAAGGATTAAAAGGTTTAAATCAAGAAGAAACAGAAAAGTTAGTCGTTGAGGAGGAAAAAGTAGGAAATAATGGTATTGCAAATATCATTAAAATATTGTTTGATCTAAACGTACAACCCTTCTCTGAGCAACAACCAGAAACACAAAGTTTAACAGAATCTCAACAACAATCTCAAGATGAATTGGGTGAATCATTAACTGATACTGAATCTGCTAAGCGACAGTATGTCGAAACTTTCATTCAAGGTCAGAACCTCGGCCAGGGTCCTTCTCGTTGTGGATCTTGGGTAAGAGAATCTTCAAAAGAAATGGGATTGTCTGAAGTTCCTCCAGCAGATGAATTTTTATTTCATGCTTGGGAAGCAGAAGATGGATTGATTGATCAGTATGGGGGAGAAGGAGATAGTTTAACGTATCAAAAGTTAAATAATTTAAGAGAGGGAGATTTTGTTACTGTAATTACTACAACTTCTAAGCAATTATACCGATTGAATGAAAATGGTGAAAAAATTCTTGATAATCAGGGGAATCCCATTCGTAGAACTGATAGTAACGGTCAGCCAAGAAAAGCCACACATATTGGTAGGGTTATTGAAGTAGATGGAGAATTGCATATAATGCATCAATTAGGTAGAGATGGTAAAGGGAGAGTGTGGACATTAGAACAGTGGCGTAATGCTATTAATGGTCCTCTTTTTGAAAACCCTCGCTATTTTAGAGCTGATCTTCCTAAAGGTCAAGAGATTAATTATGCTGAAAGATTAGTTAGTTCTCCAAATAATCTTGTTAGTGATTTTAGCCAAGAACCAACAGAAACTTCTGTTGTAGTGGATCAAGAAACTGCACCTGAAAATTATGAGGAATTTACCCAAAGGGTTGAAACTAATGATGAAGGGATTAATTCTCTTGAATTTACGTTACTTGCTGGAGGGGGGGAATTATCTGTTAGTTGTAGAGGTTCTGGATGTAAGGGTACTTATTTAAGAGAAAAAATCAACCAAGAAGCAGAAAGATTAGGTATAACTCTTGTAGGAGATCGTCCATTTTGTAATGGCAACATTGGTGTTTATGGATTTTGTACTACTACTATTGATGATTCTAAATTAGTAGAAGGTAAATCTTCCATTGAAGTGGTAAAAGAAAGTATCAAAAATGGTCAAATTGGTTTAGCAGCTGCTAGGGTTGATCAAGAAACAGGTGATCCAGATTTAGAAGATGAATTAGAAGAAGATGAAGGTGGGGAGATGCCTGGTCCTGATGATGAACCAGATTCACAAATTGATGAAGAAGGAGATCCAGATGAAACAGGAGATGAAGATTTAGATGATGCTGATTTAGAAACTGAACTGGTAGAAGAAGAACCTATTGGAGAAGAAGCAGAACCACAAGCAGTTGGGGAACAACCTCAAGAAGAAACTGCACAAACTAATAAAGATGAATTGAATAAACAGTTAAAAGAAGAGTTATGGAGTGATGAACCAAATCTTGGTAGGATGAGGCAATTAATTGAACAAGGTGCTGACGTGAATACTTATATAATGAGCTTTGGGTCAGAAGATGCAATTTATCATGCATCTATTGAAGGCAATTATGAAATGATGAAATTTCTGCTAGATAAAGGTGCTACTAATAAGGATTTTCCTCTTTATATTGCTGCTGGTAACGGCGATTTAGATGTAGTTAAATTATTGGTCGATCGTGGTGCTACTAATAAAGACAATGCTCTTAATAATGCTGTTGGAAAAGGTCATACAGAAATAGTTAAACTTTTTTTGAATAGTAATATTGAAATAGATGAGGAAACTAAGCAAAATGCACAAGAGTTTTTAGAAGCTGCTCGACAAGCAGCAGCTGAACAACAGCAAGATCCTAATGTGGGATTAGTACCTTTAGTTTCTGATACAGAAGATGATACAGAAGAACCAACATTTGAATCTGATGAGAAAGCTCTAGAATTATTAAATAGTGTGAATGAGGAAAACAAACTAACAGTAATCAAACAAAGACTTCAAGATTTAGAAGGAAATGACGAAGCTCAGAAAACATTTTTATCTAAAGTTGTCGGTAAATATCCAGAATTACGACAAAAAGTTTTAGAAATTTCAAGTGATAGCGATGCTAGTTCAGCGAATATTATTGGAACAGGAATGTTTGAAAAATTAATTGAATTAAGTGGTTTATCAGTAGAGAATATTGATAAAGAAATCACAACTGCTCAGGGAGAAGTAGGTAAAGAATGGTTAGTTGAATTCCTTCAGTATCTTAAAGAGGAAAAACAACAACCTTCTGCTACTGAAACAACTGTTTCACATTCATTAGATGAAAATACAAAAGAATTAACTCTTACATGTAGCGGACCTAATTGTAATAAACAATACTTAAGCACTTATTTTGTTTCTCAGAAAGATGAATTAGGTATCAGTAAAGAATATGGTTCTAATTGTAATAGTGATGGAACTAGCTGTGTCGTAAATTTAGATACCAATTACGATACATTTGCAAATCATTTTCAATCAATTGCTATCTCTGGAAATGTTGAATTACAACCTGGATATAAATTTGAATTAGATGGAGAAACTTATAGACTTACTGAAGTTAATGGGGATCAGTTTATAGTTAACGTTGGAGGTGTTAACGAACCATTAACAAGAGAAGAATGGTTAATGGACGTTAATGATCATCGTAGATCCCAAGTTCAACATTTTACTTATAATGGTGTGGAGTATAAACGTGTAACTGATTTTAGAAATACTGCATTAAATTGTAATGCATACGATTGTGCACACGTTTTTAGAAGTGATGGTGGCGAAACGTTAATTTACAATAGCGATAATGAATTATTTGGTTTTTATTCCGTGGCAACTGGTTTGCTAAGTAATGAAGGATTAGAAGATTATGGATATAAATATGCCAGACTTATTTTTGAAGAACAGATTGGAGTGGTTGCAGATGAAGAAGAAAGAGAATATCGTGCTAATAATTATATGCAGACAGAAATTGGTAATCCAAAAATTTTAGTACCTGAAAAAGTTGAAGAATTGGGTTCTGTTATCGGAGCACATAGTACTGAATCTACTTCAGAAACGAGAGATAAACTTATAACCTTATTAGTTGAAAGTGGTCAAGAAAGAGAAGGGTTAGAAGATTTAGATGATGCTCAATTAAACCAAAGAGCTAGTGAAATTAGCAATGAATATCGAGTAAGAAATCTCCTTGCTAAAATAGCATCTGCAACTAGCAGTAGTGAAATAACAGAACATCAGTATGACAGAGATCCAAGAGTGCAAAAAGCAACAGATGATAGGATTGGAGTATTATTACCACCAGAAGATGCTATAGCATTAAGAGGAGATATTGATCATCATCTTAGTGAGGAAGGTGTTTCAGAAAGAGGTGTTGAAAAAGTCCAAGAGATAATAGGAAATACCCAGAATGATAAAGAAGTTATAGATTACGCTAGAGAACAATTAGATGATTATTATCAAAGAACAATTGTTCAACAATTGGGTTCAGGGAACTTAGATTTAGCTAATGAAATCATTGAAAATCCTGAGAATTATGGTAAGGATATGGTTGCTATTGCTCAAATTGAATTACAAGAACATTATAGGAAAGTAGTTGACCAACAAATAGCTTTAGGTAATTTTGGAACAGTTAGTGAGATGATTAAAAATGAAGGTGAAACATATAATGATGATGTAGTTGAATATGCTAAAGAACAATTAGGAGAGGAAGTAAGAAAATATACTGCCAGTTTACTTCAATCAGGAATGGGAAACTTAGGGCAAGTATTATCATTAGCTTTTGATCCTTATAGTGAAGTTACTTCTGATTCATCTAATCCTAAATACTTTTACTATGAAGATAATAATGGCAATCTGGTAAAATATGTTGAAACAGATTACTCTTGTCCTACTGATTATGATTGTTCTGGTGGCACATATAAACCGGAATGGGACATTATGAACGATAAAGTAATTGTTTTTAATGAAGAAGGAGAGATGGTGGGCATAGATTTTAGGGATGATCACGGTTTAGTGGATCCCGACAGTATTGGAAGAGGATTCCTTAGTGAATTTATCCCTGAAAGTTATAAACTTGCTAGAAGATCTAGTCCAATTGTTAATGATATTCTTGATGAAGATATTAGTTTAGAAGAATTAGGAACTTACCTAGATAGTGAGAATCTTCAAGTTAGACAAGTTGCTCGGGAAACATATTACCAAAGACTGAGTGAAGAAGGAATAGTTGTTAATAAAATAGATACAGATTTGCTTGGAGAATTGACTGAAAGTATTGGTAAGTATAATGATGATAAAAGAAATGATGATAGTTTAGTAGTTGCTCGAGCAACTGAAAGGAATAGTCAAAATTTAGACAAAGTAATTAGGCATATCAGTGAAATCACCGGGATTCCAGTTGAGAATTTACAATCATTAACACCAGAACAACTGGAACAAATAAGTGCCCAAGTTCAAAATAAAGCTACTGATGCTAACAATAAATTGATTACTATTAGAACTGGAGAAGATTTTAATCAAATTGCAGATCTTGAGAGTGATCCCAATCCTCTCGTAAGTACATCGGCAGGAGATATGATGGATTCATATTTATTTCGAGATGAGGAAGCTGAAGATAGAGGTGAATCTAAAAGTGACAATGTCGGTTATTTCTATGATGAATCTAAAGTGAGATATGACTCTGTTCTTAATGTAGAAAATATAGAAGGTTGTACTGTATTAAAATGTGGATATGTATTTGAAGGAAAGAATGGCAAAATAATTATTTATGATAATCAAAGAAATCCTATCGGTACGGCTACTACTGAAAATCGTAAATTTGTTGCTATCAGTGATGAAGATGATAGGGAAACTTATGGTAGGATTTTTGACAGTATTGATGATACTAAAAGTCAATCACTTAAACAGATGGAGACAAAGAATGTTGCTGAGTTAAGAGCTCTCTTAGTAGTTGAACGAAGTAAACTTGATGGAAGTAAAGACCCGCAAGTAATAGCTCATCTTGAATATATAATAAGAGTAAAAGTTATGGAAAGTGAAGTTGATGTCAGTAGTATTCCTAAAGCAGATGATATTATCTCATTACGTGAATTAAAACAAAATTATGAAGATAGTCCTAATGAGGAAAACAAAAAGAAATTGATAGAACTGATGAATGAATTAACTACCAATCAAAATACTGAGTTGAGTGTATTAAATAAAGATGAATTGATACAAAGAGCACAAAAAACAATCACTGGATCTGATAGTGCTCGTAGTGATTATATCAAAATTCAATCAGCTAGTAAGTCTGAAGATATTGGTGAAGATTTGCTTGTGAATGGGAATAGTGCAGTAAGAGAATATGCAAAGGGGAGTCATGATTTCTTAAAGAAACTAGAAACTAGAAAGGAAGTTATTGATAACATTCTTGCTGATGAAAATGATCAAAGTAAAGATTTAATTTTTGAAATTATTGAAAACAAAGACGGAATTTATGATCCTGAAACTGTTGCTTATGCGGAAACAAAATTTGCAGAAACTTCATGGGTTCCAGATTCTTCTAGTTTAATTGATACCTTTACAATTGAAGATGGTATTAATACTAAAACTTTTCAATCAGTAAGTATTGGAACCATAACAGATTGTCCTACGGGAGAGTGTATTTATGCTACGAAAGAGCAAGGTTCTAATATGAAAACAATATATGACAGTGAAGGGAATGCTATAGGTTTTGCTGGATCTGATAATGTGTTTAAATTATATTCTGCTGTAGCCTCTTCTGAGCAAATTGCGGAGAGAGAGAAGTTAACTAAAGCATTTCAAGGAGAATTAGAACGACAAAGAGATATTAGATCAATAAGTATTTCTTTCTATGAAATTGAAGAACTTGGCGAAGTAAGGGCTAAGGGGGAGCAACTTAAACTTCAGTATGGTGATGATTACCATGAGATGATTGATGAGGTCGTGAAAGAAAATATTGAATATCGCAGGAATGAACGTATGCCTTTAGTGAAATCACTTAATGTTAATTCTGTTTCGGGTACAAAAACTTACACTCCTTTTAAAAACACTAACTTGATAAAGGGGTGTGATTCTAACAAATGTGCTTATGGTTTTGTTAACAAAGAGGGATTCATAATACTATACAACAAAGAAGGGAAATTTACTGGTTATGTAAATACTGGTGAAAGTACCTCAGAATATCAATTTAATAAAGTTTCTGATACTGCAACAACAAGTGATAATAAGAACATGGTTGCTCAATATAGTTCAGCATTTAGATTTGCAGCAGATAATGTTGTCCCCTCTGAAGAGGGTGCGGATGTAGATTTAGCTGCTGAGGAGAAAGGGTTGGTATTTTATAATAGAATCCCTTTATCTTCTGGTGAATTCCGTGAGATTTATGTTGATAAAGATGGTAATTTATTCACCTTAAAAATTGATGGAACTTCAAAACAATATCTTTCTGCAGAAAAAGTTTCACAAACTGTGAAAGAATCAGAATTTTATAAAAGTTCAGTTGCACAAGCTAAAGAATTATCTGATCCTACAGGAAGACTTGAAAGAGAACTATCAGCATTAAAAATACACACTGTTGAAATAAAAGGAACTGAGCTATTTGTAGGATCAGATGGAAGAATTTACAACAAAGAAGAGGGAAGATTAGCAACTGCAGAAGAAAAGGAAAAATTAGATGATTCAGACGAAATTAAAAGTGCAGTAACTCTTGCTGCTAAAAGAGCAACTACTATGAAAGCTGCTACTGAAAGTGGTGTTTTTGAAGATGTTTACTCTATTGATAACTCTGGGTTACATTATGTATTAAAACCTGTTCAGAATGATAAAGGGGAAATAACATTTGATGTTTATGATTATGGGGAGAAGTTGGAAGGAAACAAATTACTTACTTATGTTGATGATAATTATGATGAGTATCAGGCTGCATTTGATGATTACGTGGAAGAAACTTACTTCCCTGATACTGTGACTGTAGAGAATGACAAAATACCACTTCTTGGAATTTCTGTAATTGGTGGAGGAGAGGAATTTAAGTTAGTTGATTTAAATGAAGAAAATTCATTATCTTTAAAATTAGACCCTTCGGTAAAAGCAGTTTATAAAAGTGGTGATACTCTTTATATGGTTAACGAAAATGGGTGGTTGACTCATACTTCTTTAGATTCTGGACAAACAATTGAACCAATAAATAAAGATTTAAATGAAGAAGAGCAGCAATTTGAAGACAAAGTATTTGAAATGAAAGGTGAAACGGTTGCTAAACATAGGAGTTCAAGGGAATTGTTTAACGTTAATAGAGATGTTATTATGAGTGATGTTCTAAATGATGGTGATATGATTATTGATTTTTTTAATCAGGAAAAAAGAGCAATTAGAGAGAAGGGCGTAGGTTATGAAGGCACTTATAAAGATGAGGAAGGAGAAGAAAAAGAATTTAATATTGAAGTTGATAAAGCTAAATTAGTAGAATTAATTAACTCATTCTATACTTCTAGAGGTCGTAAAGCACTAGTAGGTCTTGAAGATAAAGATGCAAGAGTATTAGCTAATATGGCTAAAGATTTACAACGACCAACGGAAGAAGAAACGTTAAAGGCATTAGAAACAGCTAAGATCAATTTAAAAGAAAATTTGTATAA